>RCNB010000026.1_pt1 | contig 166778 bp, 152 predicted proteins | sample 2041321 | NCBI WGS metagenome assembly RCNB01 (sample SAMN09708232, study PRJNA481090) | Marine sediment metagenome, whole genome shotgun sequencing project. | reverse complement strand
CACCCTCTCTCCCCACCCTTCACCCTTCACCCTGCTGCACACACACACCTTTCCGTATCCCTTCAGACCTGACCCGTGTTGTGTCATCTCGCAAATTTCGCTCGGCCTATCTCTCATAAGGAGGGGAGTCGGGAGGGACCGGGCATTTAAAGGGGCCGCGGCCGAGAGGTGAGGCCAAGAGCAGAATTTCACCCCTAAAGAGGATTGCCAACCCAGGGAGGCCGTGCCACCATATTGGTATCCTAGATAGAAAAGAAGAGCCCAAGCGGGAGTCGGCCCAGATCCGGGCTGTGGCAACCGCAAGGACGCAGCATGAAAAAGCAAATGTCAGCAAAAAAACACCCAGGCAGTATGAGAACAGTTTTTGGAACGGCGGCCGTGCTCCTCTGTGTAGCCGCGGGATTGTCCGGAGCTTCGAAGAAGCTCGAAGTGTCAGCCCTCACCGCTGACATCCACAAGCAGCCTGATATGAGAAGCTCTGTGATCGCTACTCTGGGAAGGGGAGAGATCCTGATCCTGGCCAGCAATCGGAAATTTAAGAGAGAGTGGAACTACGTCTATTTCTCCTCACAGAACAACGGCGCCCTGAAGTCGGGGTATGTGCTTGACTCGGAGGTCAATAAGCTCTATGTCAACACCCGTTCCCTATCGTACTCGAGCGAAGGAGCCAACGGGAGCTCGCAGACGAAGTCGCAGACATCCTCGAATACCGTACATTGGGGCATGAAGAGCGCCGATCTCACGCGGCTGATCGGAGATCCGGTCGGTGTACAGAGCCTCGCGGGCGGGAAGGTCCTTCGCTACAATCGGAGCGTGATGGAGCGGGATTGCCGCATCGAGTACATATTTTTTCGGGACCGATTGGAAAAAACCCGGTATGTATTCCTGCAGGATCATCTCCAGCACAGCCTGTATATCGAGGATTTTCACCAGCTCAACACCCAGTTCACTCGGCAGTATGGAGCCCCCGCTGAGGAGAGCAAGCTCTGGCATGAGGCGACCTGGAAGGACGATCCCAACCGTTGGGGACAGGCTGTCAGCCTGGGCCACCTGAGCTATCGAACGTGCTGGCGGATGGATCAGACAGAGGTCATATTGAGCCTAGCGGGATCGGACAGCCAGGTCTCACTGGAACTTCTGTATTCTTCGGACAGACAGCCCTGATCCGCGGTTTATTCCGCCCCATCCCAGCAGAATGTGCAAAGCTTCTCTTTGGGCAGCCCTATGGCGTCCACCAGGTCATCCAGCCGTTGATATCTCAATGAGGTCAGGTTGAGCCTTTTTGCAATGGCCTGGATCATGTCCTGATAGTCGCTCGAATCCGGATCGGCAAACCGGCTCAGGTCTCCGTGTTCGTCCCCTTTCAATTCTTTTATTGCTTTGCGCGCTGCCAGGTCCATCTCGGAGCGTGATCGAGAAAAATTCAGGAACTTGCAGCCGTACACCAGAGGCGGGCAGGCCGGCCGCATATGCACTTCTTTGGCCCCTGATCCCAGCAGGCGCTGGATGGCGTCCTGGAGTTGGGTTCCCCTCACGATGGAGTCCTCGCAAAAAAGCAGCCTCTGGCCCTCGATCAGTTCGCGGATGGGGATGAGCTTCATCCTAGCGACCATGTCTCGGATGCGTTGATCCTGTGGCATGAAGCTCCGGGGCCAGGTGGGAGTGTATTTTACGAAAGGCCTCTGAAAGGCGATCCCCGACTCCCCGGCGTAGCCGAGGCCATGGGCGGTACCCGAATCCGGGATTCCCGCCACGAGGTCGATGGGGATGTCATCCTTGCGCGCCAGGGTGGCTCCGCAGCGGTAGCGGACACCCTCGACATTGATGCCTTCATAACTCGAGGCTGGATATCCGTAGTAAACCCAGAGGAAACTGCAGATCTGCATTCGATCTCCCGGGGGAACTCTCTGCTTGTAGCCGTCCGCATTGAAGAGTACAACCTCACCGGGTCCCAGCTCATGCTCGATGGAATAGTCCAGATTGGGGAAGGCACACGTCTCCAAGGTGGCGGCCATGGCTCCCTCTTTCTTGCCGAGGATCACCGGTGTACGGCCCATCCGGTCGCGCGCTGCATAGATCCCGTTGCTGGTGAGGATAAGCAGGGAACAGGAGCCTTCGATCGATTCCTGGACCGCGCGGATCCCGTCTTCGTAGGTGGGCTGACGGCTGATCAGTGCGGCAACCAACTCCGTGGGATTGACATCTCCGTCGCTCATCTCGGCGAAGTGATGAGAGTCTTTGCGGAAGAGGCTGCCGGCCAGTTCTGAGGCATTGTGTATCACACCGACCGTGACGATCGCAAAATCCCCCAACTGGGAACGGATCAACAACGGCTGGTCTTCGTAATCGCTGATAATCCCGATTCCGGCAGGGCCTGACATCTTTGTGATGTCTGTCTCGAACTTGGACCTGAACTGCGCGTTTTCGATATTGTGGATGAATCGAGTGAATCCCCCTTCGTCATACACCGCCATGCCGCCTCTGCGCGTCCCCAGATGTGAATGATAATCCGTTCCATAGAACAGATCACTCACACAGTCCTGTTTTGCTGCCACGCCGAACAATCCACCCACTCGGAACCTCCTGGTATTTAATTCGGGATAGCAGTACTATGTCAAAAAGGAGGGGCTGTTTCAAGCCATAACAAACTTTTTCCTGCTTTGTGACGTTTAACAGAATAGGGGAGCATGAAAACGCTAGTCAAATTCAGAGCCCGTGTGGATATTTTCGGAATTTAAGGGGTATAATAGTCTCAGGGAGAGATCGATGAACAAAAAGATCGGCGTCTTTCTTGTGATGGCGGCTCTGCCGGCACTGCTGTCGTCCTGTTTGGTGGCCATGTATGATTATCCCGGAGCAGTGCCTCCGGTGGAGCGGTTCGAGCGCGCCGGGGCTTTGGCCTCCGGGGCGACCTTGACGCTGCGCAATTTTGATGGAAACATCGACATCCAAGGTTGGGGAGAGGAGCGCTTTGAGGTATATGCGGAAAAACTGATCCCGCTGCCCGTCAAGACTCGCGTCACCGTCTGGAGCAATGATTGGAAAAAGTGGACGCCCAGGATCGAATACGAAAAATCAGATGATCTTATAAGGATCAACACACAGAGCCCCGACCAGGAGGGGAAGGATTGTGTGGTGGATTATTTTATCAGCGTCCCTCACTCTATTAACCTCAGGGAGATCATCGCGCGCGAAGGGGATGTGGTCATCAGGGACCTCTATGGTGTGGTCCTGGTTGACCTGCATGCGGGGAGCCTGACCGTCGACAATTATTCGGGTTCCTTGACCGGCATGGTGGATGAGGGCTCCATCCACGCGGCCCTCTATGACCTGCGGGAGACGGATCAGATCCAGCTGACCACGCGGCGAGGGGACATCACCGTCATGCTCGAGGCAGACGTGAGCGCCAGGTTTGAGGGATCCGCTCCCAAGGGAGAGCTGTTCATCGAGTTCGAGACCGGGGAGGCCGAAGACGATAAAGGTCACCTGTCCACGCGGTTGGGAAGCGGCGAGGGAGCCTCCATCTCCGTTACTGCGCTGGAGGGAAATATCCGGGTCCGCACGATACAAGAGGTGAAAAAGAAGCGTTGAATTTGTGCCGAATAGGAATTTTTCAGGAAGGACAGAAGGAGCGAACATATGGATGAGAAGAAAAAGGTCATCATCGCCGGGGCGAGTTTTATAGTCCTGGTCGCCATCCTGGCCGTGGTCTATCTGGTTTTTATCAAGAAGGGTACGCCGGCAGAGTTGGATTCTCCGGAGGCCCTTCCCGCCGCTGTGGAGCAGACCGAACCGGAGAGAACCGAATCCGAACCGACCGAACCTCCTGAGGTCTACGATGTAGGCTTGGACGAGAGTGACAGCTTGATCAGGGAACTCGTCAGCGGATTGTCTGACCGGCCCGAGCTGGCGCGCTGGCTGCTGACCGATGATCTCATCCGCAAGTACGTGGCTGCCGTGGATAATATCGCCAACGGCGACAGCCCGCGTAGTCACCTGCCGTTCCTCCAGGTCCCGGACAAATTCTCGGTCTTGGAGAGGGACGGCGAACTCTACATGGATCCGGCCGGCTATGAGCGCTATGACACGGTCTCGGCCGTGTTCTCCTCCCTCCCCGCCAGGGAGAGCGTGGATCTCTTCCGGCGGCTGACTCCGGTCTTCCAGGAAGCATACTCGAGCCTCGGGTATCCGGGAGGAAATTTCCACGCCACGCTGCTGCAGGCCATCGATGAACTGCTCGCCGTGCCGGTAATGAATGAGGATGTGATCCTGGAGGAAAAACTCCAGTCGTATGGCATGGCCGATCCCAGGCTGGAGGGGATGAGCCAGGCCCAGAAGCACCTGTTTCGCATGGGGCCCCGCAACGTGGGCCGCATCAAGGCCAAGCTGCGTGAGCTCAAGGGCCTGCTGCAGCAGAACTGATCCGGATCCTCTAATCCAGATCGAGAGAGATCAACTCCCGAACATCCTTGACGATCTCTGAGACCGTGTGCTCCACGATGATGCGTCCTTTTTCGCGCGTGGCCAGGGTCGGATCGCCCCATATACCGGTGGGGCTGTAACTCCCTTTGCCCTCAGGGCACCGGCTCAGTCCGGGCCTGTTCGGCCTGGCGTCGTAATCCTTGACCGCCCTGTTCATGTCCACGGTCTCTGGGGCGATGTAGAGCATCATCGAGGTCTCTCCCTCGTCCGCGTGGGTGCCTCCTTCCTGCTGGAGCAGCCCCTCGGGCAGCCCTTCGTCCACCTCGAGGATGTTCAGGAAGCGCAGCTCTATTGCATCGGAGGTGAGTTCCTCCCGGGCCTGCTGCAGCGGCCTGAGCGTCGATACTCCTGTGTTGAGGACGTAGACCTTCCGGATCCCATATCCCGACATAGACCGTGCGATGTCTACGATCATATCCCGGAACGTGTCCTGCCGCAGCGATACGGATCCCGGATAGTCGAGGAAAGCCGGATAATACCCGTATTGGAGGGTAGGCAGAACCGCGACTGGGACCTTTGCCGCCACGCGGTCCTTGAGGTATTCCGCCATCAGGTAATCGTTATTCAACTGCAGGTGGGGGCCGTGTTCCTTGGTGCGGGCGCCCAGAGCGATCAGGACGACATCATACTCTCCCAGGGCTTTCTCTGCCTCGATCCAGGTCAGGTGTTCCAACTCGAGCGAGGTTTTTTCTCCCTGGACTGTTCCTACGCAAACCAGCAGCAGAACGATCCCCCATCCCCATGTGATCTTCATTTCAGTCCCCTCCAGTCAAATGGATTATCCCGGGTAAAATCCGGATTCAGGTGCTCGCCCTGTTCGAACGATTCGGGCTGGACAAAGAGAGACTCGAATCCCAGTCTCTCGGCATGTGACTGCACCCTGCGGTATTCATCTGCCTGCAGGGTTCTTTGAAGGTCCGGCGGCGCATTGAAGCAGGGAAGGTACTGGCTCATGAGGCTGAGCCCCACCGAGAGAGAGAGGTGATGTCCCAACCAATCCAGGACTTGGCATGAATCCTCGACGTGTCCCGGTAGTATCAGGTGCCGGACGATCATACCGTGCCGCGCGAGGCCGATCGAATCGGTCTCCAGGACGGGCTGCTGGCAGTACATCTCCGTGAGGGCAGCCCGGGTTTTATCAAAATAATCGGGTGCGCCGGAAAGGGATCCGGACAAGGCAGGAGAAGCATATTTGAGGTCCGGGAGGTAGATGTCGACGATCCCCTCCAGGCAGCGGAGCACTTGAACAGATTCGTATCCGCTGCAATTGTAGACCACGGGGAGGGTGAGGCCCTCATTCAAAGCGGTGTGCAGCGCCTCGAGGATAGGCAGCAGCATATGGGTCGGCGAGACCAGGTTGATGTTCGCAGCTCCCTGGTCTTCCAGGTCCAGCATGGACCGGGCCAGGTCGGCTGGGGTCTGCTCCTCTCCGGCCTCCAACTGGCTGATCTGATAGTTCTGGCAGAAGGCGCATCTGAGGTGACAGCCAGAAATGAATATGGTGCCGGAACCTTGGCGCTGGCGGCCCTTCTCCGCACTGTTTGCGCTTGATCGGCCTGGGCCGCTTAAAACCGGCTCTTCCCCGAAATGGAGCAGGCTGTGGGAGACCCGCAGAGAGGGACCCTCCTCGCAGTAGCCGAGTACGCCGCCGGCCCTGTCAACGCCGCACTCCCTCGGGCAGAGGCGGCAGTCCCTCGCATGCTCGGCCAGCCGCTTGAGCGCGGCCTCCACCAGGGATATTTTATTAACCACTTTGCCTTGTCAGATGAGGAATTTCATGAGCAAGAAACCTGCGACGATCAGGGCCAGGAAGATCCACGCTAGGCGGTCGAAATATTTCTCGATGAGGACCTTGATCCCCGGACCGAACTTGCGGAACAGGCCGGCAAACAAGTAGAAGCGGAGAGAACGGCTGATGGCGGATGCCAGGATGAAGAGGGGAAAGTTGAGCTTGAAGACTCCGGAGGCGATGGTGAATATCTTGTAGGGGATGGGTGTAAATCCTGCCAGGAACACATACAGGAAGCCGTCATTCTGGTAATGGATCATGATCTTCTGGAAGCCTTCCTCGGTGAAGCCCGGCACATATTTGAAAAAGAATGGCGCCACTGGCTCCCATACTGCATACCCGATCAGGTAGCCGATGGCCCCGCCCAGCACGGAAGCGACTGAGCAGATGAACGCGAAACGCCAGGATTTTGTGATGGCGCCCAGACAGAGCGCTATAAGCAGCGGATCGGGCGGGATCGGGAAGAAGGAACTTTCCGCCAGGGCCAGCACAAACAGTGCGATGGGGCCGTAGGGAGTTTCCGCCCAGTGCAGGACCCACTCATAGAGCTTACGAAATAATTTCACGATTCACCTTGTCCAGAATATCCTCCCATGTCCCGGACTCGAGGAGGGGATAGGCGGTCAGGTCGCGGTGGAGGGGCGTGACGGTGATGTAGCCATCCTGGATGAGCATGACATCGCTGTCTCTGCCTCCTATCGCCTGGGGGGTCCCGGTGCCGATCCAGTAGTAGTCGCGTCCTCGCGGATCTGTCTTCACGATGATCTCGGGGTGATAGCGCTTCTGTCCCAGCTTGGCCAGCCGGATGCCCTTCACAGGGGGTGCCGGGATGTTGACGTTGAGGGTTATGCCCTCGGGCAGCGGACGTTCGAGGAGGTCTCGACTGAGTGAGTACACCACCCTGCTGGAGAACTCGAAAAAACAGGTTCCCTCTCGATCGGGCAGGTGGGAAACGGCGAGGGAAGGGATCTGGAGGAACGTTCCCTGTACCGCACCACCCACAGTCCCAGAGTAGGAGGTGTCCTGCTGGCCCAGATTGGGGCCGCGGTTGATCCCCGAGATAAGGAGGCTTGGCGTCCTGGGCAGGAGCTTGCGGACGGCCAGGTACACGCAGTCCGTCGGGGTCCCATCCACGGCGTACACACGGTCCCGGATGGTCTTCACCCTGAGGGGATGATGAAGTGTCAGCGCCAGGGAGGTGGCACTCTGCTCCCGGTCTGGCGCCACGATGTACACATCGGCTTCCAGGTCTTGAAGGCGCTCGAAAAGGGCCTGGATTCCCTCAGCATAGAATCCATCGTCGTTGGTCAGGAGGATGAGCGGCCGTGTATCGTCCATCAGGTGCGGATCATGATCAGCAGCATCTTGAATGGCTCGATCGCCTTCACGGCGTGGGGCTCGTGGGCGGGCATGATGATGAGTTCTCCCGGTTTGATCGTATACGGTGTCCCTGAGATGGTGATCTCGGCTTCACCTTCCACGCCCAGAACCGTGGCGTCGAAGGGAGCCGTATGTTCACTCAGGCCCTGGCCTGCGTCAAAAGCAAAAACCGTGAGAGTCCCGGTCTTTAAGGAAAGCAGCTCACGGCTTACGATGGATCCCTGTTGAAACTCCAGCAGTCGGGCCAGATCCAGGATTTGAGATTTCAGATCTTCCATGCGATGGCTCCTAGAAAGAAAGAAGGAAATGGTCGGGACGGGCGGATTTGAACCGCCGACCCCACGCACCCCAAGCGTGTGCGCTACCAGGCTGCGCCACGTCCCGACCGGAAGTGAATATTATAGCAAAATGCGGATCAATTACAACCGGTTTCGTGGGAGGCTCCGATTCAGAGCTTATCGAGGTCGGATGCGATGTCTTTGAGCTGGGTCCGGATCTGGTACAGGGTTTTTTTGATGCGTTCGGGGTGGACCGGCGTTTTGCTCACCAGCCCGAATTCCAGCTCGATCTTTCGTTTTGCTCCGGCCAGGGTCAGGCCTTCACTGTCCAGGAGGTTCTTCAAGCGGAGGATGATATCGAGGTCCTTCTGGCGAAAGATCTTCTTTCCCGTGCCGGTACGGCCCGCATTGAGGAAGTAGAATTCCTGCTCCCAGGACTCTATCAGTTTGGGCTCCAGTTTGGAGAGGCGGCAGACCTCGTCGAGGGGATAGAAGAGTTTGTCCTTTTTGGCTTCGCGTGCCATTTGACTTCCGTGGCCATCGTAAAGTTAGCATGGATCGGGTATGAGGTCAAGATGCGAAAACCGCAGCTGCGGCATGATGAAATGTATCAGTCGCTTCCGGGATTTGGTATAATCAAAGACGAATAGGAACCCCCATGCCTGCCGATCCAGGGAAGACGCACACGCCGCTGGCGGAACGGATGCGTCCCCAAACGCTGGAACAGTTTTATGGTCAGGACCACATCATGGGTGAGGGAAAGATCCTCCCCCAGCTGATCAAGTCGGATCAGTTGGTCTCGCTGATCTTCTGGGGCCCCCCAGGGTCAGGCAAGACCACACTGGCTTTCCTGCTCGCCGGGCGTTTCGATTTTCCCAGTGTGTTTTTTTCGGCGGTCCTCTCGAGTATCAAAGAGGTCAAAAAGGTGATGGCCGAGGCAGAGGATCACCGCCGGCTCTACCGGCAGCCGACCGTTCTCTTCATCGATGAGATCCACCGTTTTCACAAGGGGCAGCAGGCCGCCTTCCTCCCTTATGTTGAACGAGGGGACATCATCCTGTTCGGCTCCACCACAGAGAATCCCTCTTTCGAAGTGATCGCCCCCCTGCTCTCGCGCACCAAAGTGTTGGTACTCAATCCCCTGACGGAGGCCACGCTGGGCCGCATCCTGGAAGAGACGCTGGCGGATGAGGAGCGCGGCTTGGGGAGCCGGAAGCTCCGGATCGGACCAGAGGCCCTCAAGAGTATAGTAGACTATGCCAATGGAGATGCACGCAGGGCCCTCAATACACTGGAGATCGCGGCCGGGCTGGCGGAGCAGGACGAGATCACCGTACCAGAAGTCCAGGAAGCCCTCCAGAAGCGCATCCTGCTCTATGACAAGGGCGGAGAAGAACACTTCAATCTGATCTCCGCCCTTCACAAGAGCCTCCGCAACAGCGATGTGGACGCCTCTCTGTACTGGCTGGCTCGGATGCTGTCTGCTGGGGAGGACCCCAGGTATATTGTCCGGCGCCTGGTCCGGTTCGCCTCGGAAGATGTCGGGCTGGCCGATCCGACGGCTCTGTCCCTGACCCTGAACGCCAGGGACGCCTATGATTTCCTGGGATCACCCGAGGGAGAACTGGCAGTGGCCCAGGCTGTGGTCTACCTAGCTTCCGCCCCCAAGAGCAACCGCGCCTACATTGCCTTCGGCCAGGCGATGAAGGATGTGGAGAACAGCCCCCATGAACCGGTCCCCCTGCACCTGCGCAATCCGGTGACTGACTTGATGAAAGACACGGGATATGGGCAGGATTATCAGTATGCCCACGACAATCCCTTCTCTACCACGGAAATGGAGACCTTCCCTGAGCGGTTGAGGGGGCGCCGCTATTACCATCCGGGCGATCTTGGCCTGGAGCGCGAGATCAAAAAACGGATGGAGTGGTGGTCGGGCCTGAAGTCACGTCTGAAAGATAAGGGCGGCGATGACTAGTCCTTGTCCTCTTTGAGCAGGTAGTAGATCTCCCAGGAGATTTCGTCTGCCAGGCAGCCGAGACAGGATTTTTCCGTAGTGGCCAGCTCTTCGTCCTCGATCTTGTCCTTGATGATCTTTTTCACCCGTTTCCGGATCTTATAGAGGAAGATGTAGTTGATCATCGGCGGCTGCATGAATGATATCAGCTTGGTATTGGCATGTAAAGATTGAGCCGGCGAAGGGAAAAATGCTAAAATACCTCACACCCTGCATGAGAAAAATCTGGATTCCGTTTCTGCTCCTGGTCCTGCTTTCCTCCTGTTCGCTTTTCCGGGCTCGTGTAGAGCCTTATCCCGAAGGCATCATCTTCCCCCTGACCCCGGCTCATACACTCGATTATGAGGGCGAGGTCCGTGAGTCTCTCCTGCTCCGGGACGGCCGGTTGTATCTCGCCACACATGAGGGCCATGTGTATGCCGTGGATGCCGGAGAACCGAAGATCGAGTGGGAGTTCCAGATGCGTGCTGCCGGGGCGGGACCCGTATCTCTTGGGGAAGAGCATGTGTATTCCCGGGATATGGAGGGCAGGGTGTACTGCCTCGATGCAGAGGGAAACTCTCTCTGGGAGGTGTCCCTGTCCGAACCTTCTTCAGCGGGAATGTGTGAGGGGGACGGACACCTGTATCTGGCAACAGAGGCCGGGAAACTGTTGGCCTTGAACCTGGACACCGGCGGTCCGGCCTGGAGTTTCCAGGCCGAAGATGGGATCCAGTGCGAGCCGGCCTGCGGCCCGGGGATCGTCGCATTCGGATGCGAGGACGGAAATGTCTATGTGCTCCGTACGGACGGGAGCCCGGTGGGTCGGATCCCGACGGAGGGTCCGGTACGAGGCGGCCTGCTGATCAACGGCGACCGGCTCTATTTCGGCTCGTCCGATCATTTCCTCTACTGTGTGAGCCTGCCCGATCTCAAGATGAGATGGAAGGTTCGGACCGGGGGGCCAGTGGAGGCACGACCCGTGATGGACGGGGGGCGGGTTTATGTCGTCAGCCGGAACAATGTGCTGTACTGTCTGGCGCGCAGGAGTGGCACGGTGCTGTGGTGGAAACACGTGCCGGCCCGTAGCCGGTTTCGTCCCGAGATCATCGACGACCGCATCACGGCTGCCTCACTGTCCACCCGGCTGGTCTGTTTCGATGTCCAGAATGGCGAAAGCCGCGGAACCTACGAGGCCCCCGTGGAGCTTCGCGCCAACCCGGTCTGGTCGGCCCCCCATCTGATCCTGGCCCACTATGACCGGGAGACCGGCCTGGGACGTCTTTCCTTCCTGAAAAAGGAGGTCAAGGCGACCATCGTGTTTTCCAAGACGTCTCCTCAACCACCCAACGAAGAGATCCAGGTCAAGGCCGAGGCCACCGGATTTTATAAACCGCAGTATACCTTCTTCCTGACCCGGTATCTGATGCTCAACTATGGATTGTACTTCTATTTACCGGCATTGGAAGGGGAGGAGCGTCAGCTCGTACAGGATCGGTCGGAAGCGGCCACCTGGGACTGGTTCCCGGAGGAACTCGGCGTTTACATCGTCGAGGTGGATGTGGAAGACGAAAAGGAAACCGCCTCCTCGGCGGCAGCTTTCCCGATAGAGAAAGGAGGATCCAATGCAGCGCGATGAAGCACTGTCGCTGGTCAAACAGCATCTCAAGAACAAGAACCTGATCAAACACTGCCTGTCCGTGGAGGCCTGCATGCGTGCCATGGCAGAGAAAATCGGCGATGACGTAGAGAAGTGGGGGCTGGCCGGGATCCTGCACGACCTGGACTACGAGGTGACGGAAAAGAGCCCCGAGAGGCACACACAGGAGACACTGAAAATCCTGGAATCGTATGCCCTGGATCCCGACATCATCCGCGCGATCGAGGCACACGCCGGGATGATCCCCTGCGAGAAACCCATGGAATGGGTGATCTTTGCGGTCGATCCCCTCACCGGTCTGATCATAGCCGCCACACTCATGCATCCCGACCGCAAACTCTCCTCCATCGACCTGGCATTCGTGAAGCGCCGCTACAAGGAAAAAAGTTTCGCCAGGGGAGCGCGCCGCGGGGACATCGAACAGATCCGGATGGTCGCGGGCATGGAGCTGGATCCCTTCATCGATATCTGCATCAGGGCCATGCAGGAGATCCACGAAGACCTGGGTCTGTAGGAGTAAGGCGGATAGGCATGCGGATCGTCGCCTTTGTAGGTGCTTCTGACAGCGGCAAGACTCGCCTCATACTGAGGTTGATCGAGGAATTCAGCCGGAGAGGGAAGCAGGTCGGGGTGATCAAGCACTGCCATGAGGACTTCGATCTGGATCGGGAGGGGAAAGACAGCTCCCGCTTCTGGGAAAGGGGAGCCGCTGGGATCGCGCTGCTTTCTCCCTCTCGCTGGGCGGTCATCAGCCGGATCCCGCCGGAGAGATCCGCCGTGGAGCTGGCGAACCGGCTGTTCCCCGACCAGGACATCGTCCTCGTGGAGGGGGGGAAACACGACAGGAGCATTCCCAGGATCGCCGTGGACCGATCCCCTTCCGGGACCGGTCCCTCGCCGGATCCGGCCGAAGTGGTGGCCGTTGTGTCCGAAGCGGATAATTTTCGAGGAAAGCCGGTCTTCCATCCCGACCAGATCCGGGAGATCGCCGATTTCATTTGGAACGGGGGAGCGACATGAGATTACGTGTTGAGGGACAGGACGTGCGATTGAACGAGTTCGTGACGCGTATTTTGGCCAATGTTACGGAGGGCATCTGCCGGTCGCTGGATGACTTCCCGCAGGATGCTCGAACGATCGTCTTCAAAGCAGAGGCCGGGACCGGGATCACGCTGGAGGTCGACGGTTCTCGGGTAAGGATGAATGCATTCGTTGAGGAAATCGTGGGCAACATTTTACGGGCCATGGTCGCCTCTTTGGGGGATGTCCCGTCCGTGCCCCAAAGCATCGAACTGGCGCTCTAGAACACGTCAGCCTGGAACCCGAGCTCGAAATAACGCCCGCGCCAGGGAAATCCCAGCTCTGAGTAAATGTGGGTGTCGAGTATGTTGGTGAGGCGCCCAAAGATCTCGAAACGTCCGAAGGTATAGGCCGCCACCGCATCCAGGTTGAAATAGGCAGGCATCTCCACCAGTTCGTCGTCCGAACCAAGCCAATAGGAGCGCGATGCATAGAGTCCGTAGAGGGAGAGCCTGAGGCTGGAGACCGGGTACACCCGGCCCTCGAAATTGAGGTTGTGCTGGGAGATCACCGGGAGAGGCCTGTCTTCGCTCACGTTCCAGGGATCCAGGAAGGTGTAGTTGATGGTCGCCGCGCCCCAGCGCACGGATTTCTGTGCCTGCAGCTCGAAGCCATGGATGCGGGCCTCTCCGATGTTGAAGTATCGGCGCTGGAAGTTGAATTCCGGCAGGCGGACGCTGTCGATCAGGTCCTTGAAATACTGCAGAAAACCGGATGCCGTGAAGTAAAACTCCCGGTTATAAGTGAGGCTGAGCTCCCATACGGTGCCGGACTCGCTCAAGAGGTCGGGATTTCCGGAACCGGATGAGTACAGGGAACGCATGGAGGGGAAGCGGGACTTCTGAGAGAAGGAGGCGTGGACATCCAGCCAAGGATAGGGCGTGAATTTGAGGCCGAGCAGGGGATTGAGCTTGGTGGTGCTTTCTCCTTCGAATTTATCCAGGTGGTCGAGGCTGAGCCCTCCGATCAGCTGCCAGTCGTCCAGGAAGGACACGTGGTCCTCGATACCCAGGGAAACGGTCAGCTGGTCGAAGGCCTGCCAGGGATCTCCCGCATCGTCCTGCGTGCGCACATCGTCGCCCTTGTAGTCGAAGCTCACCTTGAGCTGGTTCGTAGGGCTGAGAAACAGGTCCGCCAGGGCGAAGAGGCCGTGGACCGCATTGTTGTGCGTACTCTCGAAGCGGATCTCCTCCAGCTCGGGATTGTTGTACATGGCGAGCGTGTTGTTGTAGCGCGTATAGTACGCACGGAAGCGGGCCATGGATCGATCGCCCACCATGCTGTATCCACCGGCATTGATGGTGTAGCGGTCCCAGTTCTTGAACCGCCAGTACCTGGCTTTTCCGCCTTCCAGCGCGGGCGGCATGCCGTACTCGGAGAGATAGGCCCCGACGTTGAACAGGATCTCTGACTGGTTGGTGGGATTGACATAGAATTTTCCGTTGAAATTGAACCGCTGGTAATCCGTGTTGGTGCGCTGGGTCCTATCCCCGGAAGCCTGGCCCGGGTAGTCGTATCCGTCTGAATCCTGGTAGAGCAGCCCTCCCGAGAATCCCAGCCGGTTTGCCATGTAGCCCGTGTTGATTCCGATGTTCCGGGTGTTGCGTTCTCCGTAAGAGCTCTTGAAGGACAGGCGAAGCTGATCGGTGGGGCGTTGTGTGATGATGTTGACGATCCCTCCCAGCGTATTCGCGCCGTACAGGACCGAGGACGGCCCCTTGGTGATCTGGAGGCTGTCGATCCCATCCGTGCTGATCGTTTTCAGGTCGAAGCTGCCGTAATAGGGTTCGTATGAGGGGACGCCGTTGATGAGCATGGCGATCCGCTTGTCGTCCACGCCCCTCAGCTTCAGGGTGTACGTCGATTTGTCTCCAAAGGACACGCTGACGCCCGGGGCATACCGGATGCCCTCGGAGAGATCCAGGGGCTTGAGACGCTCGACAAAGGTATCATCCAGCACGGTCACGGTGGAGACAGGGCGCTCCTTGGGAACCTCGCTCACAACCAGTATCTCTTCTGTGATGACGGGCGGTTTGGTTTCCTGCCGGCCCTTCTCCTGCTTTGAAGCCTGTTTATTTTGTTCCTGAGCCGAGAGGCCTGGGGGAACGACCAGGAGGGCCATGAGAGCGATCAAGGCCAGCCGAAATATGAGGGAAGGGCGAATTTGCGGATCCATGGTGTCTCCTTTACAAGCACGGAAGGCAAGACCGTTTCCCGTCTTACCCTATCGGTCAAAGGGCCTGGCAACCGGCTTTAGCGCCTTTGACTCGGAGCAACGATACAATTTAGCAGATATGAGGCCTCGAGTCCATCCACAACTTTGGTCCCAGGGACGGAAAATACCAGGTGGCGAATCCTGGGTTGGTCACAGGCTCCGGGTAGCCTGACGCGGATAGGTCAAGTGAACAGTCGGGAGCGCATATCCTCCTCCAGATCGGCTTCTCCGAAATGGAAGAGATGGGTTCGTGCCTTCACTGCCTTCTGAAAGCGGTCGATCAGCTCCTGCCGGACCACGAGGAGGATCGGCAGGCGCTTCTCCCGAACGACCTGAAATCCCTTCCAGAAACCCTGCCCGGCCAGCTCCAGGGGGCCGAACTCATCGATCACGGTGAGGATGGAGCGGCTGGTGTCGGTGATCGCTGATTCCGCGCGCTGCAGCCCTGCCGGGATCATGCCGAATGGGCCGGCCCGAAGCCAGGATGGATCCGGATCGGTGCGGAGGAGCGGGTAGCAGTCTTCGCTGGCCAGGTCGAAGGCATCGTAGCCCACCCGGATCGAATCCGTATAGACAGCCAGGCTGAGGATGCCGTTCACCCTGACTCCCTCGTCCCGGAATCCTTGAAAGAGGCGCCGAAGGAACGTGGTTTTCCCAGCATGGACCGGGCCCGTAAGTACGAAAATCCGATCTTTGGTCATATTGATGTGAAATGTCCGTTGATTCTGGAAATCAATCTGGCTATTATATAGCTGTTAATACTACTTCTCGCCTATATGATAAGGAGTCTCGACATGGATGTACAGGAATTGAAGGCCAAACACACACTTTTGCATGAGTATGCATACACTCGAGGTGATGTCGACAGGGGCTACAACAACCGGACCCTGTATGTGAACCTGAGTGAAAATTCGGTGGCCGAGAAACCGGTCAGCGCGGAGATGAAGGAGAAGTTCATCGGGGGAAAGGGATTCGGCCTGAGGCTCCTGTGGGACGGCACAAAACCGGAAACGAAGTGGGACGACCCCGAGAACGAGATCGTGATCTCTCCCGGCCCCGTGGCCGGCATCACTCAGTACTCCGGATGCGGCAAGTCCCTGGTGGTCTCGATCTCTCCCTTGACCGATCTGGTCATCGACTGCAACGTGGGAGGTTACTTCGGGCCCTTCCTCAAGTTCTCCGGATTCGACGCCCTGGAGATCCAGGGAAAGGCGCAGAGGGACGTCATCCTCGTCATCGATGGCGTCAAGGGTGCGGTCCGCATCGAAGAGGCGCCGGAAGAGGCCAAGGATTCCCACATCCTGGCCGAGCAGCTGACCGAGATGTATGCCGATGATGAAAGCGATAAGCGCAATGTTTCTGTTGTCTCTGCTGGCAGCGCGGCTGATTTCACGCACATCGGGTTGCTGAACTTCAGCTGGTATGATGGAAAGAGGAATAAGGTGCGCATCAAGCAGGCAGGGCGGGGGGGCATCGGGACCGTGTTCCGTGACAAGAAGATCAAGGCCGTGGTAGCGAAGATAGAGAAGATGGGACCCAATCTCAACAATGTGGTCGACCTCCCTGCTATCCAGGAAAGGGGGCGGCGTTTTGCACGGGAGATGAAGGAACTCGATCACCTCCAGGCTCACATGAAGGAGACCGGGACCGCCCACCTCATGGAGATCATGAATGATTATGATCTCCTTCCCGTGCACAATTTCCAGTACGGGGCCCATGATGATGCCGTCAATATCGATTCCCATCACCTGAAAGAGCGCTTCACCCAGAATATGCCCGATGGCTGCTGGCTGGGCTGCATGATGTCCTGCTGCAAGATAGCCGAGGATTTTAAGCCACGCTCCGGCCCCTATGCAGGGCAGGTAGTGGACGTAGAGGGCCCCGAGTACGAGACCGCCGCCGGCGTGGGCGCCAACTGCGGCATATTTGATGTGGATGCGATACTGGAGCTCAACTTCTACTGCGACACCTACGGGATCGATACGATCTCCTTTGGCACCGGAGTGGCGTTTGCCATGGAGTGCTACGAGAACGGGATCATCAACGACGAGATCACGGGAGGCATCGCGCTGAATTTCGGCAATGCCGATGCGGCCCTGGAGCTCATCCACCAGATGGCCCGCGGCGAGGGCTTTGGAATGACCGTGGGGAAGGGCGTGCGCGAGATGAAACGGATCTTCGCGCTCAAATACGACGCCAATGCGCAGTTCCTCCAGGATATCGGCATGGAGAACAAGGGACTGGAATACTCGCAGTACGTTTCCAAGGAATCCCTTGCCCAACAGGGTGGATATGCCATGACCAACAAGGGGCCCCAGCACGATGAGGCCTGGCTGATCTTCATGGATATGGTCAACAAGCAGATCCCCACTTTCGAGGACAAGGCTGAAGCCCTCCATTACTTTCCCATGTTCCGCACCTGGTTCGGACTGATGGGCCTCTGCAAGCTGCCCTGGAACGATGTGGAGCCAGAAGACAATGCGGAACACGAGGAACCGGCCAAGGTGCCCGAACATGTGGACAACTACGTAACGGTTTACAACTCGGTGACCGGCAGCTCCATCGACAAGGTGGAGCTTGTCCGGCAGTCGGAGCGGGTCTACAACTTCCAGAGGGTCTTCAACCTGCGCCGGGGCTACGGCCGCAGGGAGCACGATGCCCAGCCCTACCGGGCGGCCGGCCCCGTGACCGCGGCGGAATACGAGTCCCGGCAGGAGCGGTATGACCAGCAGATGAAGGAGATCATAGGGGTGGATCCGGAGGGCAAGACCACGGAGGAAAAACTGGCCATCACTCGCGAATACCGTGAGGGTTTGTATGAAAAACTGTTGGACGCAGTCTACAAACGGCGCGGATGGACCCGCAACGGGGTGCCCACGGTCCAGCATCTGCAGGACATCGGCATGGACCTGCCAGAGCTCATCGAAACGGTGACCCCTTTTCTCAAGTAGGGATTCCAGTCAGGCACCACGGGAGCAGAGAGGAGAGGGGGTAGCGGTGGCCTCATCAACCAAAAACATCACCATCTCGGTCAACGGACATACTATCGCTTGGGAGGAAGGCATGACCGTGAGGCGTGTGCTGGAGGTCATGAACTACACTTTCCGCATGCTGGTGGTCAAGGTCGAAGACCGTGTCATCAAGAAAGATGAGTATGACTCCTATTCCATCCCGGCGGGAGCGGACGTCAAGGTCATCCACATGGTTGCAGGCGGATGAGATAGAGAATAGACAAACGAACAAATAAATGATGAAAGGAAGGAGAGCATCATGTTCCGTGTGAATGAATATTTTGAAGGCAGGGTTAAATCCCTCGCATTCGAGACCGGGGAAGGGCCTGCCACGATCGGTGTCATGGCCGTCGGGGACTACGAATTCGGCACCTCTACGGTAGAGATCATGCAGGTCGTGAGCGGTTCCATGGAAGTCAAGCTGCCTGGCATTGAGGAATGGCAGACATTCCGGGCCGGAGATCGCTTCCAGGTCGAAGCGGATCAGAAATTCCAGCTTCGGATCGCTTCTGAAACCGCCTATCTCTGTCTGTACAAGTAGGGGAACACTCAGCCAGAAAAATCCTTCCCGGCCCCGTTTTTCCCCACCTCTATGAGGCTCCGGTGTCAGCCTGGGTCCAGGCTCCGTCGATGAATCGCCACATCTTCCCGGTCGGATTCCTGTCTCCCAGCTCGGGCGGGAGGCGGTGTCCTCTGACATTGTCATAGCACTGCAGGGCGGAAAAACGCAGCAGCGAGCGCGGGATCCCCACCGCTGTATATCCCGGATGCCCTGAGGCAGGGAACGGACCTCCGTGGTGCATGGCCGGGCTGACCGCCACTCCAGTGGGCATCTTATCGTTCAACAGGCGGCCCACCCGGGCCCTCAATAGGGGCTCGATCCGGGTGTAGGCTGCCTCATCCCCATCCTTACCGTGGCTGTAGATGGAGCCGGTCAGATTCCCTTCCAGGCTGCTGATCACGGCCTCCATCTGTTCCAGGCTGCGAGACATGACAGCCAAAGTGGAGGGGCCGAACGCCTCAACCTGGGCAGCCTGGGGATTTTCGAGGAACCGGTCTCCAGAGATCTTCAGGAGGGTATTCACGGCCGAAAATCCAGGCTGCTCCGCCCGCGTCTTCTGAGTCAATCTCTCGGCCCCCCGGATTTCGAGATCGGCCAAGGCATGGGACCATCCCTGCTGAACGCGTCGGCTCAGCAGGAGGCTGTCCGGGGTCTCGTCCAAGATCCGGCCCAGTTTCTCGAGGAAACGCTCTCCGCCTGCATCCTGCTGGAGGATCACCAAGCCCGGATTGGTGCAAAACTGACCTGCCCCGAGCGTACAGGAAGTGCCGAGCTCTGTGGCGATCTCCTGGCCTCGCTCCTGCAGCGCTCCCGGGAGCAGGATCACGGGATTGATCCCTGACATCTCGAGATAGATCGGTTTACCCGCGGCATCCGCAGCCTGTTTGAGCCGCAGCCCTGCTCTGCGGCTCCCGGTGAAAGCGGTGGCGGCGATATCGGCGTGCGAGACCATTCGGAGCCCGTCTTCGGGGCGCATGTCGTACAGGAGCTGTACCAGAGAAGGGGGCAGGCCGCTGTCCTGCAGGGCCCGGTGAGCAAGTTCAGCGAGGATTCGGGAAGTGGTCGGGTGGCCGGGATGAGACTTGGCGATCACCGGCAGGCCTGCTGCCACGGCTGCAGCAAAATCTCCTCCGGAGACGGGATTGAAGGCCAGGGGAAAATTGTTGGGTCCGATGATCGCTACCGGCCCTTCCAAGGGAGCGTATCTGGACCTGATGTTGCGGATCGTGTCGATGACCGCCAGGCACCAGGATCTGTCACGGGCTGCCGCTGCGGCCTGCTTGAGCTGGTCACAGGTTCTAGGGATTTCGATGCTGATGAAGCGTGGTTCCTGCGGGAGACCGGTCTCCCCGGAGGCCACAGCAGACAGTTCACTGCTGTTCTTCTCGATCGCTCCGGCAAACATCTCCAGGAAGCCGGCGAGTTCCTCCGGTGAATTATCCCGCAGCGCCAGGGCTGCCCTTTTCCCCGCAGCCAAGGCGGCCGCAATGTCTCCCCAATCTGAGATCGGGTACTCCGCACCGCAGGCTTGGCCGGTTGTCGGATCCTCGGCCCGGAAGACCCCGACAGGAGCACCTGCCGGCCGCCAGTGTCCATCGATCAAGACCGGTTGCAGCATTCGGGACCTCCTGAAATATTTTACAGTATCCAGTATATTCAGGATCGAATGCAAGCCAAGCTTCGCAAGCTGTCTTTGAGAGGGAACCTTTGTCATCCTTGGCGCGTAGAACTATAATAGGGGGAAACGGAGAGAGACATGACAAAACAGATATACAGGCTTCAGAGCAGCAAGATGGTCGGCGGTGTGTGTGCTGGCCTGGCGGATTATCTGGATATCGATTCGACCCTGATCAGGCTCCTGTTCGTGGCGGTGGGGCTGCTGACGGCGCTGTTCCCCATGTTCCTGTTCTACATCATTGCCTGGGCCATAATGCCCGTCAAGGATGAGGTCGAGGAAATCCGAAAAACCGAGAAAACGGACAAGGAACACTCGAATAAAACGAAAGCCTAGGTGACACGGCCGGGACGTTGACTTCTCTCCCTGATTCCGCTATTGTAATCCGGAAGCAAAATGCCGGATTCCGAGATCCTGACTTTTAACCATATTGCCGTGGAAGGCGTGTTCAAGTCGGGCAAGACCAGGCTCACCGAGATCCTCGCAAGGAAGCTGTCCGGCCGTGCCGTGTATGACCGTACGGACAATCCCTATCTCAAGGAATTCTACGAAGAGAAAGAGGGTTCGGCCTTTCTGTCGCAGCTGGTTTTTCTAGTCAACCGTTATCATCAACAGGCCGGGCTTCTCCAGCGGAGCCTGTTTCATGAACGGATCGTCTGCGACTATCTATTCGAAAAAGATAAGATCTATGCCTATCAAACCCTGGCAGACGAAGAACTGATCGTTTACGAAAAGATACACGGCATCTTCACGGAAAAGATCTCCCGCCCCGACCTGACCATCTACCTGCAGATCACTCTTCCCACCCTCCTGAGCAGGATCGATCGGGATGGGTCGGGCCTGGACAGAAACATATCCGAAAAATATCTGGAGGATATTGTCGAGGCATTTGATTATTTTTTCTTTAACTACAAGGCGACCCCACTTCTGGTGGTCAAGGCCGATGAGCTGAATTTTAACCAGGAAGAGGACATCATGGACTTGATCGATAAAATCCAGCACATGAAAAAGAGCACCCTGTTCTATGTGCCGCTGAGCCGGTCGGGCAGGGGATTGAAAAAAACTTAAGACTTTACCTCAATCCCGATGGATCAAGAGGCGGGATGGGGAGAAAGGACAGTCATGCCGAACGAAAACACAACACTCCCGGAGATTACCATCCCGCTGCTCGCGGATAAGAAGCAGAGCGGTAAAAAGATCACGGCCCTGACAGCCTATGATTATCCCACGGCCAAGATCGTCGACCTTGCGGGCATCGACCTCATCTTGGTGGGTGATTCCCTGGGGATGGTCGTGCTGGGCTATCCCAACACCATTCCCGTGACCATGGATGAGATGATCCACCACACGCGTGCTGTGACCAGAGGGGTAAAAAGGGCCCTGGTGGTCGGTGATATGCCCTATTTTTCCTTCCACCTGTCCGAAGAGGAGGCGGTGCGCAACGCCTCCCGCTTTCTCAAGGAAGCCGGCGCCAAAGCCGTGAAGATCGAGGGTGCGACACGAAAGCGGCTGAAGCTCATCAGAACGCTCGTCGAGGCCGAGATCCCGGTCATGGGGCACGTGGGGCTCACGCCCCAGTCGCTCTATCACTTGGGCCGGTTCAAGGTCCAGGGAAAGGAGAACCGGGAAGCACAGAAGATCGTCAGGGACGCCGAAAACCTGCAGAAAGCCGGGGTTTTCGCGGTGGTGCTCGAATGCATCCCCCTTGAGCTGGCACGCGTGATCACGGAGCAGCTCGAGATCCCGACCATCGGGATCGGTGCCGGGCCCCACTGCGATGGCCAGATCCTGGTGTTCCATGACCTGGCCGGGTACTCGAATGGGTATCTGCCCAAGTTCGTCAAGCGTTATGCCCAGCTCCACGACCAGATGAGGGAAGCGGTCCGGGAGTACATCCAAGACGTCTCCACCGGTGATTTTCCCGACGAGGCCCACTCTTACCACCTGGGTGGGGGAGTGGACCTCGACGAGATCAAAAACGGGTGAGCAGCATAAGGATTCTCGCATCGATCCCGGAGATGAAAGCCTGTAGGAGCGAGGCCGGTGCCAGGGGGAAAAGCGTGGGATTCGTGCCCACCATGGGCTTCCTGCACGAAGGCCACCTCAGCCTGGTACGGGCCTCGATCCGGGACGCCGATTTCACGGTCGTCAGCATATTCGTCAACCCGGCACAGTTCGCCCCTCACGAAGACTTCGAGGACTACCCTCGCGACATGGAGCGTGATCTCGATCTCCTCCGCGCAGAAGGGGTGGATGCCGTTTTTGCGCCCTTGAGGGATTCCCTCTATCCGGAGGATTATTTTACCTATGTGGAGGCCCAGGGCCTGCAGGAAAGGCTGTGCGGCCAGAGCCGGCCCCATTTTTTCAGGGGGGTCTGCACGATCGTACTCAAACTGTTCCACATCGTGGAACCGGACATGGCCTTTTTCGGGCAGAAGGATGCCCAGCAGTCCATCATCATCCGCAGGATGGTGAAAGACCTCAACCTGGATGTGCGGATCGTGGTGTGTCCTATCGTACGCGATCCGGATGGTCTGGCTCTGAGCTCCCGGAACGCGTATTTGGATGCCGCCCAGAGGAAGGCCGGACTCTGCCTGTCACGAAGCCTCGACCTGGCCCGTGCCATGATCTCAAACGGGGAACGGGATGCGGGCCGGCTCATCAGCATTGTCCGGCAAAACATCGAGGCAGAACCGCAGGCAAAGATCGACTATGTGGAAATCGTCGATACAGAGGAACTTCTCCCTGTAAAGATCGTGCAGGAAGGGTACCTCATCGCCCTTGCGGCCTATATTGGTGGTGTCCGGTTGATCGACAACCTTATCGTTTAAACCTTACCACAGCACAGCTTGCTAAGTTGCCTATGACAGGATTACACTAATTTTTCAGATGGAACACATCTTCGGCTTCCAGTGGCCTCAACATTTCAGCATTTTGGTATATTCCGGTTTGCTGTTTTTGTTGAGCCAGACAGCGGGAAGGATAGCGGTTTGGCTGGGAGCTCCCCGGCTCATCGGCTATTTGTTATCCGGTATTCTGTTTGGGCCATCTGTCCTTAGGTTGTTTTCTGAAACCCTGATCCACGGTCAACTGGGCATTATCAAGGATATTGCCCTAGCCATTATCGCCTTCTCCATCGGCGGTGCACTGCAGCTGGAACCGTTGAGAGGTATGAAAAAGAGCGTGGTTTGGATCACCATCCTGCAAGCGTCTGGGGCCTTTGTCGTTGTATTTGTCCTCGTCATTTTCTTCCTGCCCATGCTGATCCCTTTATCTGAAGCGACGGGATTCCAACAAACATATTTGCCCGCTGCTCTGGTGTTGGGTGCCGTCTCGGTTGCGACTGCTCCTGCCGCCATATTGAGTCTGGTCCATGAATTGAAGGCCAAGGGGCCGTTTACCACAACCTTATTGGGGGTGGTGGCTCTGGATGATGCCGTTGCGATTCTGGTTTACGGCTATGTGATCGTTTGGGCAAAGGCCCTGATGGGGGGCGTGTCATCGGGGTGGTTCATCACATTCGCCGCTCCGCTTATTTCCATAGCCTTCTCTGTCGTGATCGGGCTGGTTGTGGGATTCGTGCTCATCAGAATCATAAAATACACCGGTCCCAGGGACGTCCTGCTGGGATTCGTTCTGGGCTCGATCCTCCTGGCCTGCGGGCTGGCTTTAAGTTTTGGTGTATCGTCACTTCTGGCTGCCATGGTTCTTGGCTTCATGATCGGAAACTTTGCAGAGCACGAGCGTGCCGGCGAAGCGCTGGATGTGGTGGAAAAAATTGAGGAACCGATCTTTGGAATATTCTTCCTCCTAGCCGGAACGCATCTGAATCTGGACGTAGGATTCCTGGCTTTGGGAGTCGCTCTGGTCGTTCTGGTAGGCCGGTTTGTGGGGAAGTATTTCGGAAGTCAATTCGGGGCGAGATTAGGCAAGGCATCTCCTGAAATAAAGAAGTACTTGGGATTCGCTCTGTTACCCTCGGCCGGCGTGGCCATAGGATTGGTGCTGGACGCGAGAGATTTTATCGATACCGTCTCTCCGAAATTGAGTGCGGTGATCGTGGGTGCGGTGCTTGGAAAGACCCTGATCAATGAAATTATTACCCCTTTCCTCGTCCGTTTCGCGCTGATCAAGGCCGGAGAAACAGATATCGGCAAAGCTCGTTTCCACACTCCCATAACTCTGCATGGGCGAATGGGGAATATTCTCGGCCATCGAAAAAAGAAGCCCGAGAATTGAACGAATCCCTCCTTGGAACGGTCAATCGAGGAGTTTTTCCGGCGCTTCAAGGAAAGAAACCAGGTCGTTGCTGAAGCGGGCCGCCTCGGCCCCATCGATGACCCTATGATCGAAGGAGAGACAGAGGGGCAGAGTTTTGACGATCCGAACCTCCCCCTTCCTCACACGCACGCGGTCCGCGATCTTCATGGTTGCCAGGATGGCCACCTCCGGGAAGTTGATGATGGGGGTCGCGTACTCTCCGCCCAGCATACCCACGTTGGTGATAGAAAACGTTCCCCCCTTGAGGTCCGCAAGGTCCAGGGTCCGGTCCTTTGCCGCCTCTGCCAGGGTTCCGATCTCTTTGGACAGGTCGAATAGTGTCTTCTGGTCGGCGAACTTGATAACGGGCACGATCAAGCCGTCCGGGATGTCCACGGCGATGCCGATGTTATAGTACTGCTTGACGAGGATCTCCTGTTCCTCGTCATCCAGCACAGAGTTGAGTATGGGATGCAGCTTCAGGGCCTCAATGACCGCTCTGACCACGAAGGGCAGGTAGGTGAGCTTGATGCCCTTTTCCGAAGCCTCCGGCTTCATCTTCTCCCGTAGCCGTGCCAGCTCTGTAACATCGGCTTCATCGAAGTGCGTCACGTGAGCGGCCGTGGACACGGATTCGGACATCTTGCGGGCCGTGGCGCGCCGCACACCCCTCAGGGGTATGCGGTCCAGAGTACCGTAGAAATCGTACTTGGCCTTGACCTTGAGAGCCGGTTTCTTGGGCGCCGCCGGGGCAGAGATAGATTGAACATCTTCTTCCGTGATCCGCCCGCCGGGTCCGCTTCCGTTCACGGTATTCAGGTCCACGCCCATCTGCAAGGCGAGGCGCCGGACCTTGGGTGTTGCCAGGATCTCGCGGATCTCGGTCCTGATATCCTTGATTTCGCCCACGACAGAAGGGGCCGCCTCCTCTCGGATCGTTTCCTGGACGGCTCCTTCTGCTGGAGAAGGCGCCTGGCCGAGCTTTTCCCCCTTCTTCCCTATGGTGACCAGGGCCTGACCGACCTGGACCAGGTCTTTCTCCTTGAAATGGAGTTTCAAGACCGAGCCCGAGTAGGGCGAGGGGACCTCCACGACGGCTTTGTCGGTCTCCACCTCGGCCAAGGTCTGATCCTCCTTCACCTCATCGCCCTCCTGGACCAGCCAGCGGACGATCTCTCCTTCGGTGATGCCTTCGCCGATATCCGGGAACTTGAATTCTTGAGCCATGTTTACCACTCCATGAGTTTGGCTATAGCAGACGCCACCCGCTGAGGGGTGGGGTAATAGTGATCCTCGTTCTTGGCTAGGGGGACCGTGATGTCCTGTCCTGTCACGCGCAGCACGGGGGCTTCAAGATGCAGAAGAGCCTTTTCCATGATCCTGGCGGAGATTTCCGCACCCAGGCCGCAGTTTCGGGGCGCCTCATGGACCACCAGGGCCCGGCCGGTGCGCGTCACGGATTCGAGGACCCCCTCCTCATCGAAGGGGCTGAGCGTGCGCAGGTCGAGGACCTCGGGGAAGGTCCCGGTCTTTTCCACCTCATCGGCCGCCGCCTGCGCCGCCGGAACCATGGCCCCCCAAGCGATGATCGTGAGGTCTTCGCCCTCCCTTACCACACGGGCTTTTCCCAGGGGGATCTCCTCCGGCGCCTCCGGGACGTCCTGTTTTCCCGCCCGGTACAGGCGCTTGGGCTCCAGGAAGATGACGGGGTCATCCGACCGGATGGCCGATGTGAGCAGGCCCTTGGCATCCCGGGGCGTGGAGGGCGCGACCACGACGAGGCCCGGGATGTGACAGAAAAGCGCCTCGGTGCTCTCGGAGTGGTGCTCCAGGGCCCGGACCCCGGCGCCGTAGGGCATCCGGATGACCAGGGGGACCGTAAAACGACCCCGGGAACGGTTGCGCAGTCGGGCGACGTGGTCGATGATCTGGTGGTATGCCTCATACACGAATCCCATGAACTGAATCTCCACCACCGGACGCAGGCCGTAGGCGGCCATCCCGATGGCGGCCCCGACGATTCCGGCTTCCGCTAGGGGTGTGTCGATGACGCGCTCCGGTCCGAACTCCTGCAGGAGGCCGTCGGTGACGCGAAACACGCCCCCGTCCACACCGACGTCTTCGCCCAGGACGAGGACGTCCGGATCGCGTCCCATCTCCTGAAACAGGGCCTGGTTGAGGGCCTGAACCATGTTGACCATCACCGGCCCTTCTCCTGTTGGGATTCCCGCAGCTCCGCCAGCTGCTCGCTGAGATGGGGCGGCATGGAGGCGTAGGTGTGGATGAACATCTCCTCCAGGGAGGGAGGCTCCATGGCTTCCGCGGCTTTGACGGCCTGGTTGATGCTGGCTTCTGCCTCCGCCTGCACCTTCCGTTCGAATTCCTCATCCCAGTGACCGGCCCCGGCGAGGAAAGCCTGGAACCGCTTGAGGGGATCACGGCCTTCCCATTCCCGTGCTTCATCCTCCGGCCGGTACTTGCCGGCGTCGTCCGATGTCGTATGGTTGCTCAGACGATAGGTGACAGCTTCGATCAGAGTGGGGCCCTCTCCTGCGCGCGCTTTCTTCAGGGCGTCACGGACTGTCGTGTACACGGCCAGGATATCATTCCCGTCCACCTGGATGCCTTCGAATCCGTACGCATCGGCCTTCTGGGCGAGTGTCGCCGAGGCGGTCTGCTTTTCCCGGGGGAGCGAGATGGCATACTGGTTGTTGTAGCACACGAACACGTTCGGGGTATTGAACACCCCTGCGAAATTGAGGCCCTCGTGGAAGTCCCCCTGGGAAGTGGCCCCGTCGCCGAGTGTACATACCACGGCATTGCCTCGGCCTCTGCGTTGAGCTGCCATGGCAGCTCCCACTGCTAGAGGGATCTGAGAGGCGACAGGTACCGAGAGGGGGAAGATGTTTAGGCCCTCCGGGATTTCCGAACCCTTTTCGTTCCCCATCCAATACACGAAATAGGATTCCAGCGGATACCCCAGCGTGATGTAGGAACCCAGGTCACGGAAGTAGGGGAAAAACCAGTCGTCCTTTTCAAGCGGCAGCGCGGTGCCCACTTGGCAGGCTTCGTGCCCGAGGCTGGGGGCAAAGGTGCCCATCCGGCCTTGGCGCTGCAGCTTGAAAGCCTTGTCATCTGCCAGTCTGGTGGAGAGCATCAGCGAATACATGCTCCGCAGGACATCCGCACTCAGGTCCGGAAGGGGAGTGGAACCGGGGCGCCCCTCCGGATCGATCAACTGAATCATCATTTTTTCGCCCAGTCCACCAGTTCTTCGTACTCCACCTCGCCGCAGAAGAGGTCCTGCGTCTCGGTGTTGAGAAAAGTGGGTACCCGCAGCTGTCCGCCGCATTTGGAGGTTATGAGGTCCCGGTAGGACCGCATTTTGTCCGCATTCTGCTCGTTGTGCCACACCTCCAGTTTCTCGATCTCCACGCCTTTCTCTTCGATCATCTTGTCGACCAGGGGCATCATCTTCCGGCAGTGGGGGCACTCCTGGCCATGAAACATCACAAGTTTACTCATCGTCGCTCCTTTTAACAAATAAGCCGCACCAGCATTCACCCTCCTCCTTCTCCATGTATGTGTCGTGGATCAGGAAATTGCAGGGGCAGATCATGGTGAGATCCTTCTCTAAATCCTTTTCGATCATCCGGCAGGGACAGTATTTGAGGCCGTGATTGTTCTCGTTGTTGAACATGCCCTCGAGCAGCAGGTCGACGCGTTCCCTGTCCGGATTGACACGAAACTCGCTGCCGACGGCAAAGGCCTGGATGGCCTGGGCATAGGCTGCTTTATCCACCGAAGTCTCGGTCACGCTCATGACGCCGCGGGCCTCATCGGAGGACACCTCCACATAGGCGTTCTGTTGCATGCAGGTTGGACAGAGCTCGGGTGCCATGACACCAAAATGGATGTCGTTACAGACATGACATCGCCAGTATTTTTTCATGTTTTCCTCTATATTCGGAGCTCTTGCTTCGAGAACTCCTGCTACAGCGTGTTCAAATAGGCCAGCAGGTCGGCCATCTCTTTGTCCGAAAGATCGGTGAAGGCCGGCATGGACTGGAAGGGTTTGAGTATCTGGCTCTTCACGTTCTCCAGGGTGGCCGGTCTTTCGCTGGTGGGCAGGCGCTCCTTTTTCATCAGGCCTGCCAGGCCAGGCCCGAATTTTGCCTCCTCCTGGTCCGGGAAATGACAGGCGGAACATTTGGCGGCGAAAATTGCTGAGCCGTTATCCGCGTTACCTGCTGGGATCACAACCGCCGTGTCAGCGATCTCCGTTCCCTTAAGGGGTGCGGCCAGCGCTCGGGCCGTGTAGAAGCCGCCCGAGATTAGGAATACCACAAAACCCAGGCTGAAGACGATCATACCGAGCGTGGGGGCGTACCTGAGCAGGTTCGGGAAGCGTTTGACGATCGCGACCTTGAGAAAAAGGATGATGACCAGCCCCAGGGCGAGCAGGGCGTGCAGGACAGCACGGAGCGACAGGGTGTCTCCGCTGATTACCCAGAACCGGAATCCCATCACTGCGTTAATAAGCATCAGCAGGAAAAAGACACGGCCGGCTCCGTGATGGATCTTGCGCAGTTTCGGGGCCGGCATCTTCTTCTCCTGCTTTCCCATAACGGTCAGCATGCTCAGGACCGCGGCAAAACCCACGATCAGAAACAACCAGCCCAGAACAGTTTTGATCAAATAGTATGACATGGACGACTCCTCCTCGTTCCCTTGAGATCTTGTACTGTGCGGACGATCAGATTGCTGCCGCCGGCCTACTTCTCTGCACCAGCCGCGCAGTAGAAGAGCTTGTCGAGCTCGTACTGTGAGGCAAGGGGGCAGGCACCGCAGATGCAGCCGTTCCTGTCGAAGTCACAGGAACTGGCTCCTTTAGCACAATAGAGCCCCTCCATGTTGTCCTGCATGCACTGGTTGTAGGACGGGCAGCCGCCACAAATGCACTGCTGCATGATTTCAGGTGTGTCAGGCACTTTCGCCATGGTTTTCTCCTTCGTTGATGAGGGATTTGATCCCTCTCTTCTTTGTTACTTTAGCATTGCCGATAAGAATAGTAAACATTACAGGCGGTGGATAGCTTCGATATATTTATCCGGATCGACGAGCACATCGATGATGCATGGGGACGAAGAGGCCATGGCCTTGCGAAAGGCCTCGTCCAGGTCTTCGGGCTCTTCCACGCGAAAGCCCGAGCCCCCTGCCGTATCGGCGATCTGGGCGAAATCAGGATTCGGGAAGTTGACCCGATACACGGGGTAGCCGTATTCCACCATTTCCTTCTGAATATTCTTCAATTTCCCGTCGTTGAAGACCACGACCGTTATGGGAAGACGGTTGTGGACGGCCGTAGTGAACTCCATCCCGGCCATTCCGAATCCGCCGTCTCCGGTCAGTGCGATCACGGGCCGATCGGGCCGGGCCAGGCTGCATGCCACCGCGGCCGGCACTCCGAATCCCATCCCGGCCATGTTGGCACACAAGAGCGTGGTCTGCCCCTCACATACGAACCGTTTGTAGAACCAGTATGTGTGGTCGCCGACATCCGAGCAGATGATGGCGTTCGCTGGAGCGTGTTTTTTCAGCGCCTGGATCACTGTGCCCGGATGGATGGGCTTGTGCAGGTTCTGACGGTCTTCCTTTAGCAGGGCCAGGTATTTACTGTGCGCCTCCTCGATCAGGGAGTTGAACCCGGGATCCATCTCTCTCTTAGGCAGGATTCCCCGCAGCATCCGGACCACATTCTGGACATCACCGACGATGCCGGCTTTGACCGGAAAGGTCTTCCCCACGCGTGGTGCATCGATGTCCACCTGGATCACATCGACATCCGGGACCAGGTTGCGCTGGCGGAATCCGCTGCCCAGGATGACAATGAGGTCGGCCTGCTGGACGATGCGTGGTGCGAATCGGTTGCCGATAGAACCGAGCACGCCTAGAACCATTGTATCCGATTCCGGGACCGTGCCTTTGGCCCGGGAGGTGGTTGCGATGGGGGCCCCGATGTGATAGGCCAGATCCAGCAGATCCGGGCCGCAGTGCCGCGCCCCCCACCCGGCAAACAGTACGGGGCGCCGGCTCTTCTGGATCAGGGCTGCCGCCTTTTGCACGGATTCTCCGGGGAGGGGATCGGGATGAAACAGGTGGTCTTCCGGGTGCCAGATGGGCTCGTCCAGCGGTTGGGCCAGGACATCGGTGGGCAGGCTGAGAGCGGCTGGCCCGGGCGTGGCATACGCCTTCTTGATAGCCAGGTTTAGGACCTTCAAGGCCTGGGCGGGATTTGTGATCATTTGCGCGTAGACGCAAAAGGTCTTGAATATGTCTGTCTCCGCGATCTCCTGCAGCGATTCGCTTCCCAGGAAAACCTCCGGCACCTGGCCCAGCAGGGCGAGAACCGGGGCGCGATCGGTGGCTGCGTCCACGATCCCGGTGATCAAGTTGGTGGCGCCCGGTCCTGCTATGGACATGCAGACACCGATCTCTCCGGTCAGCTTGGCGTGGGCGGAGGCCATGTAGGCTGCTGCCTGTTCATGCCGCGTGAGGATGAGCTCAATGTCCGGATGACGGCGGATCGCATCCGTAAGGGGCAGGTTGGAATGGCCCGGGATGCCGAAGACCCGCTTCACACCGTAAGCCGCCAACTGCTCTACTAGCTTATCCGCAACCGTGAATTGTGATTTCGAGCCCGTGGCCTCACCTTCTATGATCTGGAAGGCGGAACGGGGGGCGCCGCAGCGGGGACAGGTCCAGCTTTCAGGGAGATCTTCGAAAGCGGTGCTTTCCTGAGCTTCTTCGTAGATGTACCCACATACTGAACATTTCCACTTCTTCATATTCCCTCCTCACTGATCCCGGTTGGTGTGTTCCCCGGTGGCTTAATCATGCAAATATCCAATGGAGAATCTGTATCAAGGCGTAAAAAGAGGCAAGTCCAAGGACAAAAAACAGGGGCTGACCCTGTTCCTTGTCGGGCAGGAACTCGCGCACAAATACATACAGCATGACTCCTGCTATGCCGCTGATGACGATGTGGTGAACGATGGGCGAGAACGGTATCAGGCTCGTGAAAAGCACTCCCAGTGGGGCTCCCAGAGAGATGGCGGCCTTTTCAAGCCGGCCGGGGGAGAATTGACCGTGCACTTCGGACAGCGAGGCCCCGATCAGCCCGGCGTGCAAAGCGACCGGGATGATGAATAGGAATCCCTGGTAGATCTCACTCCGGATCAGGTCCGGCAGTACGGCACCGATCAAAAAGTAATAAATAAAAAATGTGATGGTGTGGAAGGCCTTGAGTTTCAGTTGTACGGGCGCTTTTTTATCATGCTGGTAAAAGTACTTTTCCACGAGATGGACGATAGAAAATGCGAGCAGCAGGAACAGGAATACGGATTCCTTTAGCCGATCCGCGGCATAATAGGTTTGGGGCAGCAGATCAAGGAATAGGTATCCTATGGAGATCCCGGCCGCGAAAGAGATGAGGCGAAAACGCCGGGCTCCCGAAGGGATCTTGATGCTTTCCCCCAGAAAATGGATGACGGCCACAGCCAGTCCCAGTCCTAGCGCGAGCAGGTTCGATTGATCCATTTCCGAATGCTATGATTACAGAATCAGGTAAGCGTGTAAAGTAAGGCAAATTTGTTCATAGATAGGATTGGCCCCGGATGATTGTATCGGCAATTCTTATGAATGATCCCCTCTACTCGAGGCGGTAGTTTGGGGCCTCTTTGGTGATCACAACATCATGAACATGGCCTTCCCGGAATCCCGAAGCCGTCACCTTGATGAAGCGGGCCTTCTCGCGCAGCTCGTCGATGGTGGCGCAGCCGGCATATCCCATCCCGGCCTTCAGTCCGCCCACCATCATCTGGATGATACGGCTCACCGGCCCTTTGTGGGGGACGCGTCCTTCGATGCCTTCCGGTACGAGTTTTCCTTCAGCAGCCGTGGCTTCCTGGAAGTATCGGTCCCTGCCGCGGCCCTCACGCATGGCTTCCAGGGAGCCCATGCCCCTGTAGGTCTTGTAGGAGCGGCCCTGGTTGATGACCACTTCGCCGGGGGATTCGTCTGTGCCGGCGAGCAGGTTGCCAAGCATGACCGAATTGGCCCCGGCTGCCAGGGATTTTGTGATATCCCCGGAAAACTTGATGCCTCCATCGGCGATGAGAGGTATACCTTTCTCGACGGTTACCCTGGATACATCAGCAATGGCGGTGATCTGGGGGATGCCTGCTCCGGAGACGACGCGTGTCGTGCAAATGGAACCCGGTCCTACGCCTACCTTGACGGCGTCTGCTCCGCGCTCGATCAGGTCCAAGGCTGCTTCGGCCGTGCCGATATTCCCGGCCACCAGTTCCTGATCCGGAAATTCTTTCTTCAACATCTCGACCGTATCCAGGACCTTTTGGGAGTGACCGTGGGCATTGTCAACCACCAGGAGGTCAACCTTGGTGTCGATCAGGGCCTTGGCCCGCTCCAGGGTGTCTTCGCCCACACCCAACGCGGCTCCCACACGGAGGCGTCCAAATTCATCCTTGGCAGCCAGCGGGTAACGGATGCGTTTGAGGATGTCCTTGTAGGTGATCAATCCTTTGAGGAGAAATTCTTCATCGACCATCATCAGCTTTTCGATCTTGTGCTTGTGGAACAGCTTCTCCGCCTCCTCCAGGGAGGTCCCCAGGGGTACGGTCACCAGGTCCTTGGTCATCACTTCGCTGATGCTCAGGTTAAGGCGGGTCTCGAAGCGGATGTCCCGGTTGGTGAGGATCCCCTGCAGCTTGTTGTCCTCATCCGTGATGGGCAGTCCGGAGATGCCGAATTTCTGCATGATGTCCTTGGCTTCGAAGATCTTGTTGTGGGGGCGCATGGCGATGGGGTCCACGATCATCCCGCTTTCAAAACGTTTGACCTTGTCCACCTCCTCGGCCTGCTGGGCGACGGGCATGTTCCGGTGGACGATCCCTATCCCCCCCTGTTGGGCGAGCGCGATGGCCATGGGGGATTCCGTTACGGTGTCCATGGCCGAGGAGAGAACAGGGATGAAGAGAGAAATATTGCGGCTGAGCCGTGTGGCGACGTCCGCATCCGCAGGCACAACGCTGGAATGGGCCGGCAGGATGAGGACATCGTCGAATGTAAGCCCCTCTTTGATCTTGTCTTCCAGCATTCGGATCTCTCCTTATCAAAATAATGAAAAGTTATTTTTTCTTTTTCTTTTTTCTCTTTTTCGGGATGACGGACCGGGCCTGTTTGGACCGGGGAGCTGGCGCCTGCTGCGGCCTCTCACCGTAGGTCAGGGGCCGCTCCCTGCGCACAGGCATGCTCTCCTCGACAGCCGGCTGCAGGAAGTAAAGAAAGCGGATGGTCTCCTCTTCTATCCGGTCCATCATGGCCTGATACATCTCGAAGCTCTCTTTTTTATACTCGACCAGAGGATCTCGCTGCCCGTATCCTCTCAGGCCGATGCCTTCTTTGAGATAATCCATGCCCAGGAGGTGGTCCTTCCACTGAGTGTCGATGACCTGAAGCATGATCACGCGCTCGAATTCCCGCATGGTGGCAGGGCCCAGGAGCTTCTCTTTTTCCTCGTAGTGCTGGCTCAACTGCGCGAGCACCCTCTCCTTGAGCTCCGCATAGTTGACCGTCTCCCAATCCAGACCCAATCCCTCGGGGTCCTGGCCGAACTGAGCGGTGTAGGTCTTTTTAAAGCCCTCCACATCCCATTCATCGGGGGAGACTTCCTGGTCGGTATAGTTTTCCATGATCCATTCCGCCAGGGTCGCCATCAGCTCCAGGATGTGGCCCCGCTTGTCCTTTCCTTCCAGGATCTCCCGGCGTTGGGAATAAACGGATGTGCGCTGCTTGTTCATCACATCGTCGTATTCCAGCAGGTGTTTCCGGATGGAGAAGTTCTGGCCCTCGACCTGTTTCTGGGCCCGTTCGATGGCACGGCTCACCATCGAGTGCTCGATGGGGACTCCTTCTTCCATGCCGACCCGTGACATCAATCCGGAAATGCGCTCGCTGCCGAAGATGCGCATCAGGTCGTCCTCGAGGCTTAGGTAGAAGCGGGACGATCCGGGATCGCCCTGCCGGCCCGCCCTCCCGCGCAGCTGGTTGTCTATGCGGCGGGCTTCGTGGCGTTCTGTGCCGATGATATGCAGGCCTCCCATCTCGATGACGCGATTGTGATCCGTCTCTGTGACGGCCTTGGCCTTTGCCAGATCCTTCTCCCATTCGTCTTCTGGAGGGTCCAGGGGATCGAATCCCCGCTTGCTCAGCGTTTCCTGGGCCATGGCCTCAGGATTGCCGCCCAGCAGGATGTCCACGCCGCGTCCGGCCATGTTGGTGGCAATGGTGACGGCTCCGATGCCGCCTGCCTGGGAGATGATCTTCGCTTCCTGCTCGTGATATTTTGCGTTAAGCACGTTGTGCTTGACCCCCGCCTTGCGCAGGAGCCGGCTGAGGTGCTCGGAGTTCTCGATGGAGACGGTCCCGACCAGGACAGGGCGTCCCCCTTCCTGGCTTTCCTGGATCTCATTGACTACGGCACTCCATTTTTCTCCGGCCGAGCGGTAGATCTGGTCGTCGTGTTCGAGCCGGATCAGGGGACGGTTGGTGGGGATCTCTACGACCTCCAGCTTGTAAATGGAGTCGAATTCCGCGGCCTCTGTGAGCGCTGTCCCGGTCATGCCCGAGAGCTTATCGTACATGCGGAAGAAGTTCTGGAACGTGATGGATGCCAGGGTTTGGTACTCGGACTCGATCCTCACCTTTTCTTTGGCTTCCAGGGCCTGGTGCAGGCCGTCGCTGTACCGCCGGCCGGGCATCAGCCGCCCGGTGAATTCGTCGACGATGAGGACCTTGCCTTCCTTCACCATGTAGTCCACATCCCGCCTGAACATCTGGTGCGCCTTCAAGGCTTGGTTCACGGCATGGATGAGATCCATATTCTTGAGATCATACAGGTTTGAGATCTGCAGGATCTTCTCCGATTCCGCCACCCCTTCTTCGTTCAGTGCAACGGTACGGCTTTTCTCGTCGACGATGAAGTGAGTTTCTTTCTTTAGCTTGCGGACCAGCGTGTCCACCTTGTAGTAGATGGCCGTGGATTCCTCGGTGGGGCCGGAGATGATGAGAGGGGTTCTGGCTTCGTCGACCAGGATGCTGTCAACCTCGTCGACGATGGCGTAGTTGTGTTTGGGCTGGACCAGGTCGGGCAGCCGGAACTTCATGTTGTCCCGCAGGTAGTCGAATCCGAACTCGTTGTTGGTGCCGTAGGTGACGTCGGCGCCGTAGGCGGCCTGGCGTTCCTGGTCGTTCATCTCATGCTGGATGGTGCCCACAGTCATGCCCAGGTGCTGGAAGACGGGATCCATCCACTCCGTGTCGCGTTTGGCCAGGTAGTCGTTGACCGTGACGATGTGGACGCCGTCACCCTGAAGGGCATTCAGGTAGGCGGGGAGCGTGGCGACCAGGGTCTTTCCCTCACCGGTCTTCATCTCGGCGATCTTGCCCTGGTGCAGCACGATGCCGCCGATGAGCTGGACGTCGAAGTGCCGCATCTGCACGTGGCGCCAGCCCGCCTCCCTCACCACCGCGAATGTCTCGGCGAGGATGTCTTCGAGGCTGGCCCCCTGAGCAAGCTTCTGTTTGAACTCGGCGGTCTTGCCCCGCAGCTGTTCGTCGCTCAGTTTTTGTATACCGGGCTCCAGGTCGTTGATGGCGACCACCTGGGGTTGGAGCCGCTTCATGTCGCGCTCGGTCTGGGTCCCGAAAACCTTGCTGGCCAGCTTGTTAAGCATTTGATTCATTTTTGCAGAACTGCTCCCCCTTGTCAACGAGAGGAACCGTGTCCTCGATCCTGTTCCAGGGTGGATTGGAACACAGGGGGGAGGTCGGCTGCTTGCATTTTGAGGGGGTTTTCTTTATTATCGTGGGTTGTTTTTTGAGAAAAAGGACTCATTATATTATGATAGACCTGTTGAGCGCTCCCCAGGATGCCACCCTCCGGATCAAGGAGATCGAGGGCGGGCATGGTGTGCGCCGCCGCCTGATGGCTCTCGGGCTGCACAAGAACGACCTTGTGGAGCTGGATTCCAAGAGCATCCTGGGCGGCCCCATTGTGATCCGCAACCTGTCCACGGACACTTCCGTGGCATTGGGGAGGGGGATCGCACGGAACATTTTGGTTGAAGTCGTTGACAAAGAATAACGAATGCCCGGACGTGGTTTTCGTCGGGCAGCCAAACAGCGGGAAAAGCACCCTTTTTAATTACCTGGCCGGATTCAAGGCCGAGACCTCCGATCTTCCCGGTACCACTGTCAAACACAGCCACAGCAAGGTCAATGTTATGGGGGACATCCTCAACATCATCGACCTTCCCGGCACCTATACGCTGAATCCCTCGGACGATGCAGAGAAGGTTGCCCTGACGCATCTGTTTCAGGAAACCCCAGACCTGATCATCAACGTGGTGGACGCCTCCATCCTGGGCCGCAGCCTGGAGATGACCCTTGAACTCCTCGAGCTTGAATATCCCATGGTTGTGGCTTTGAACATGATGGACCTTGCCGAGAAAAAGGGCATGGACATCGATGTCGCCAAGCTGGCGGAACGGCTGGGCGTCCCGGTGGTCTCCACCACCGCGCTGCACGGCCGCGGCATAAAGGAACTCCTGGATGCCGCCCAGAAAGTATTGAGGGGGGAGAGGAAACCACCGGCCCGGATCCCCTGGGCTCGGGATGTGGAGGAAAGGATCGCTGAGGTTGAGGCGGCCCTTCCCGAAGACTTCCATGTTGTAGCCAATACGAGGTTCACGGCGGTCAAGACCCTCGAGATCGAGAAGCAGTTCTTCCACAGCATGTTGGAGGAGATCAACCCGGGATTCAAACAGATCATCGACAGGTCCCGGGGGGAGCTGGAGGCCGCGCACAGCGCACCCGCCTATGAGATCATCGCCGCAGAACGGCACCACCTGGCGCTCAAACTGTTCGAAGAGACCTGTACGGTCACCCGGGGCGCACGCCTCAGTTGGACCGAACGCGTGGATTCCGTCATCATGCATCCCATCTTCGGCTATGTCGTCCTGCTCCTGGTCTTCCTGGGATTTTTCTTCGTGATCTTCAAAGTCGCCACTCCCATCGAAGAGTTCTTACTCGGGCCTATGGACAGCCTGCGTGCCTCGCTGCCATCCATGCTGGGAGACGGTCTGCTGTTTTATCTGGTGGATGGGCTCCTGCAGGGAGTCGGAGGTGGGCTCGCCATCGTGCTCCCGTATTTCCTCCCGCTGCTGTTCCTGATGGGCCTACTGGAGGACATCCGGTATCTTGCCAGGGCCGGCTTCCTGATGGACACCTTCATGCACAAGATCGGCCTGCACGGGAAGTCCGTGTCTGCCTTCATCCTGGGATTCGGCTGCAATGTCCCGGCTGTCGTGGCTACCCGGACCCTGGAGTCCAGACGCGACCGCGTGATCACATCCCTGCTCATCCCCTTCATCCCCTGTTCAGCCCGGACCATGATCATCCTGGCACTGGTGGCTTTCTATATGGGACCGGTTTGGGCGCTGGGATTTTACATATTCAACATGTTCGTGGTGGGAGTCTTGGGAAGGCTCATGTCCTGGGTCTACAAGTACCCCTCCCCGGGTCTGATCCTGGAGATTCCTGCTCTCAAAGCCCCCTCGATTCCCAACATCCTTCGCCGCACCTTCTTCCAGTTCCGTTCCTTTGTCCAGTTCGCCTGGCCGATCCTGATCATCGGGAGCATGGTCCTGGCCGTGCTCCAGTTCCTCGAATTCGATCACATCGTTAATCTGGTGCTCTCTCCCATCGTCGAAGGAGTCCTCGGACTGCCCAGGGACCTGGGAGTCACCCTGATATTCGGCTTCCTGCGCAAGGAACTGTCCCTGATCATGATGCTCCAGGCGCTGGGTGTTTCTTATCAGGATCTGATGTCCATCATCTCCCGAGAACAGCTGATGGTATTCGTGGTCTTCATGAACTTTTTCGTCCCCTGCCTCTCCACCGTGGCCATCCTCTGGAAGGAGATCGGCCGGAGGGAAGCCCTGATCTCGGTCGCCCTCAACACTACTGTCGCTCTCCTGCTCGCATCCCTCGTCCGTCTCTTCCTCAGGTTCTGAGATGCTGAAAGCCGTATTCTTCGACCTTGACGATACACTCCTTATCAACAACATGGCTTCGTTCATTCCCGCATATTTTCAGCTCCTGACCTCAGCTTTCTCAGACAGGGTCCCGGCCGAGCGCTTATTCCTAGAGCTGACTCGCGGCATCGAGGCCATGGATGCCAATGACGGCCTCGGATCGAGCAATCAGGAGGCCTTCGAGTCGGTATTCTACCCGGCCTTGGGGCAGGAACCTGAGGACTTGAATCCCTTTTTCGAGCGCTTCTATGTCGAGGAGTTCCCCAAGCTGCGCCACATCACACGCCCCATGCCCGGCTCCAGAAGCGTCATGGAACAAGCTTTTGCCGGCGACCTACGTGTTGTCATCGCCACCAATCCGGTCTTTCCCCGCACGGCAGTGGAGCAGCGCCTGGATTGGGCCGGGATTTCTGTGCTCGATTTTCCCTATGCCCTGGTCACACACATCGAGAACATGCACTCCACCAAGGCGAAGCCGGCCTATTACCGGGAGATCCTGTCGGTCCTGGAGCTGGAACCCCAGCAGTGTCTGATGGTAGGAGACGACTGGCTTCGGGACATGGTTCCCGCAGCCCGGGTGGGCATTCCGGTTTTCTGGGTTACCGGTCCCGAGGGCAGCGATCCAGATGGGCCAAGAGCCGGAGGGAGCCAGGTGCCCGGGAGTCTCCTGACCGGAAACGGTCCCCTCGAGGAGGTCCTGTCCGTTCTGCCTTCGATCTAGTCATCCAGCGCCTTTCTCAACGCATCTGCGGCACTCGAGCCAATGAGTGGAGCGAGCTCTTCCTGCGGGGCTTCTCGGATGGCGGGTATGCTCTTATACCTGGACAGAAGAAGTGACTTCCTTTTTGGCCCGATGCCGGGTATCCCGTCGAGCTGGGACGCAAAACTCTTCTTGGTCCTCCGCCTGCGGTGATAGGCGATAGCAAAGCGATGGGCCTCATCCCGGATATTTTGGAGGAGACGAAGGGAGGGAGAGGTGCGGTCCAGGCTCAAGCCCTGGGGAAACCGCCTGGAGAACATGATCTCCTCTCGTTTGGCTAGAGAAACCAGTGGAGTGGCGCCCAGTCCCAACGACTCCAGGACGGTCCTGGCCGCATTAAACTGGCCCTTGCCGCCGTCGACCAGAACGAGGCTCGGGAAATCCTCACTGGACCGGGATATCTTGGAAAAGCGGCGGAGCAGCACCTCCTGGAGACTCGCCACATCGTTGGGGCCCGCCACGCTCCGGATCCTGTATTTCCGGTAGGACTGTTTGTCCGGGAGACCGTGGCGGAAGACAACCCGGGATCCTACGGATTCCTCGCCACCGGTGTTGGAGATATCATAGCCCTCGATTATATGGGGAGCGGCCTTGAGCCCCAGGAGGGACGCGAGCTCCTGGAGCGGGGAGTCGGGAACGGGGCGTTTTTTCAGGAGGAGCGCGGCGTTCCGGTCTGCGAGTTCCACCAATTTGCGGTTTTTGCCGCGCTGTGGGACCTTGATCTGCACACGCTGGCGGCGAAGCCCATGCAGGATATCCTCGCTCGGTTCACTGTCTGCAAGCGCAAAAGGAAGCATGATCATCCCCGGCAGGTCTTCTCCGTCACCATAGATGGATATGAGCTGTTCCTTCAAAAACATGGCACCGGTCAGCCCTTCGGGGAGGTCTCCGATCCGGCCCTCCGACCGTACGACTTTTCCCCGCCGCATGAGGAAGGCATAGACGGCGGCACGGTTATCGAGGCTGGCGAAGCCGAAGATGTCCTTGTCTTCCTTCCTGGTCGAGATGAAGCGGGGCTTTTCTTTGATCTGTTCCAGCGTGAAGATCAAGTCGCGCCATTTCCCGGCCTGCTCGAATTCGAGGCGTTCCGAGGCCTTCTTCATGCGCCGCCTGGTGATCCGGAGCAGGTCGTCGACCTTGCCTTCCAGGAAGAGCAGGGCATTCTCGGACCGCTCCCGGTATTCCGTCTCAGTGATGAATCCAGTGCAGGGGGCAGTACAAAGCCCCAGATCATGCTGGAGGCAGGGCCTGGTTCGTGTGCTGGGGATGGCCTCCCGGCAGTCGCGGATGCCGAAGTAGCGATTGATGAGGATGATGGTCTTGCGTGCATGGAGAGCCGGATTAAAGGGGCCGAAGTATCTGGCCCCGTCCGCTTCGACGCGGCGCGTCATGTAGATCCCCGGATACGCCTCCTGCACGGTCAGTTTCAAGTAGGGAAAACTCTTGTCGTCCTTGAGGCGCTCATTGAATTTGGGCTGGTACTGCTGGATGAAGTTGTTTTCCAGAAATGCCGCTTCGCGAGCAGAGTCTGTGATGATGTAGTCGATATCCAGGGCCTCGGCCAGGATATTGCGGACCTTGTGATCCGAAGTGGGCAGAAAGTAGCTGCGGATCCTGTCCTGGAGGGAGCGGGCCTTCCCGATGTAGAGCACGCTTTTATCCGGGCCCAGAAAAAAATAGATGCCCGGTTTGTCGGGGAGGCTGCGGGCCTTGTCTTTGAGGCTCGAATCCCGGCTACCCATACGCTTGCCCCGTCCTCACTCCTTTGCCGTGTCTGCGCCGATGTCAAGTTCGTGGCGCTTCAGCTCTTTGAGCTCGTCCCGATACTTGGCCGCTTTTTCGAACTCCAGGCGTTCCGCTGCCTCATCCATCAGGCGCTGCAGCTCCTCCATGCGCTCTTTCCTTTTCCGGGGAGAGAAGTAGATCTCCTCTTTTTCCTCTGCCACGCGGGTGTAGTCGAAGTAATCCCGTTCGTACATGCTGCTCAGCACGTCTCCAATGTTTTTCTGTATGGACGTGGGGGTGATGTCGTGTTCCTGGTTGTAGTCCTGCTGGATCCGCCGCCGCCGCTCGGTCTCGTCGATGGCGGTTCGCATGGAATCCGTGATCCTGTCGGCGTAGAGTATGGCGCGGCCATCCACATGCCGTGCGGCTCGACCGAAGGTCTGGATGAGTGAGGTCGCGGAGCGGAGGAAACCCTCCTTGTCTGCGTCGAGGATGGCCACCAGCGAGACCTCTGGGAGGTCCAGTCCTTCTCGCAGAAGATTGATGCCGATCAGGGTATCGAAGCCTCCCTGCCGCAGGTCGCGCAGGATTTTGACCCTGTCCAGAGTGTCGATGTCGGAATGCAGGTAGCGGACCCTGAGGCCCAGGTCATGATAGTGGCGCGTGAGGTTCTCGGCCATGCGTTTTGTCAAGGTCGTCACCAGGGTGCGCTGCCCCCGGGCCGTGTTCTCAACGATCTCCGTCAGGAGGTCGTCGATCTGACCATGGGTCGGGCGCACCTCCAGTCTCGGATCTGTCAGCCCTGTCGGACGGATGACCTGTTCCGCGATCTGAGCCCCAGCTTTCTGAGTCTCATACCGGCCGGGTGTGGCTGATACATGGAGCACTCTCCCCACACGTTCCTCGAACTCCGCAAAGTTCAGAGGGCGGTTGTCCAGGGCGGAAGGCAGGCGAAAACCATGCTGTACCAGCGTTTGTTTCCGGGACCGATCCCCGTGGTACATTCCTCCTATCTGCGGAACCGTGACATGAGATTCGTCGATGATGGTCAGGAAATCGTTCGGGAAGTAATCCAGGAGCGTGAACGGAGGCTGGCCCGGGCTGCGCTGGCTGAGGTACAGGGAGTAGTTCTCGATCCCCGGGCACCACCCGAATTCCCTCAGCATCTCAAGATCGAAAAGAGTCCGTTCCTCGAGACGATTGGCTTCGGTGATCTTGCCCTCTCGCCTGAGCTGGGGCACTCGATCGTCCAGCTCCTGCTCGATGCCCTCAACAGAACGGTCCAGGATATCACGCGGCGTGGCGAATAAAGATTTGGGGTAGATCAACAGCTCATCGGGTTCAGCCCGTGTCGTGCCCAGGAGGGGATCGATCAGCCGTAGCTCCGCCACCTGCCCGTGTTCCAGACGCACTCGGATGGCGCTGTCTTCGTAGGAGGGGAAAAGTTCGACGACATCCCCCCTGACACGGAATGTGTTTCGCTGGAAGCCGGTCTCACCGCGCTCGTACTGCAGCTCGGTGAATCGGGATAGCAGCTCTTTTCGCTTCAAGGGCTGGCCCCGGCTCAGGTTGAAACTCATGCGCCGATAGGTTTCGGGAGAGCCCATGCCGTAGATGCAGGAGACCGAGGCCACGATAATAATATCCCGGCGGTGCAAGAGAGCATTGGTCGCCCTCATCCGGAGCCGGTCGATCTCTTCATTGATCGTAGCTTCCTTGGCGATGTATGTATTCGAGGCGGGGAGGAAGGCCTCCGGCTGGTAGTAGTCGTAATAGCTCACGAAGTATTCGACGGCATTTTCAGGAAAAAAACGCTTGAATTCCTGATAGAGCTGGGCGGCCAGCGTTTTGTTATGGGATATGACCAGGACGGGCATGCCGGCCTGGGCGATGATGTTGGCCATGGTGAAGGTCTTTCCGGACCCAGTGACTCCCTTCAGGACCTGGTGGGGAAGACTTTGGTTCAGGCCGCCTACCAGCTGAGCGATGGCATTGGTCTGATCTCCGCGGGGAGTGTACTCGGCAACGAGACGGTAGGTTTGCATGCCTCAGGCTGTAGCGGTCAAGGCCCGGGCTGGATCTTGAGGCTGCCCTTGAAAACGGCGCCCTCTGCGATGGAGATACAGCCCGCTGTGATGTCGCCGCTCACGCTGCTCTCGGCATGGAGAGTAACCTTCCCCGCTGCCTGGAGGCGGCCTTCCAGTGTGCCCTGAATATTGATGTTGTCGGCCCTGATGTCGGCCTTGACCCTGCCGGAACGTGCTATCGTTAGGTCGTTTCCTTCGAGGCTGATCCGCCCTTGGACCCGGCCCTGGATGACCATGTCGCCCTGGCCGGAGATCTCTCCCTCGAGGACCATGCTCTGGGATATGAGCGAAGCTTGTGGAGTGGGGGAGGAAGACCGAGTGGCCTCCTTGACATCGTTTCTTTTGTCTTCGCTTTTTCCGACCATGCGACTGCTCCCTTTGCCCAGAGATCTGTGCCGATTATAGGAAGGGATCTCGATGATGTCAAATCCCTGCCTCCTCCAAGAGGCCTTCGGGAGCACGCAATGCTCCAAAAGGGTACTTGACAAACGTTTGTTTGAAAACCATCTTGAAACATTAAGATCAAACGTTTGTTTAATGCGGCTTCTGGAGGTTAAAATGCGATCCTCAAGCTTGATATTGGGTCTGCTGCTGGTTTTTTCAGGCCTTCTCTCTGCTCAGGGCTTGTTCGAGGAGGCGACTCAGGAGAAAGAGGGCCCTATCGAGGCACTCGATCTGGGAGGATATCTCCGGAGCACGCTTTACGCGGGGCAGGCCGCATCTCCGGATGCAGGGCAGATCAAGAGCGGGTATGGCGAATTTTCCCTGAAGGCCAGAACGACTGTGGAGGATTTCGGGGGCGCCTTCGCTGAGGTGAGGTTTCGGGAAGGCATGGAATTCGAACAGAGGATCTCCCGGTTCACGCTGCGGGAGGCCTATATCGATGCATATGCTGGGAGGTTCGATATCCGTGTCGGCCACCAGATCGTGGTCTGGGGGAGAGCCGACGGCCTCAATCCAACAGATAGCATCACGCCCAGGGATATGCTGGCCCGTTCGCCTGATGAGGATGACCGCAGGTTGGCAAATTTCCTGCTTCGTACCTATTACAATGCCCCTCATGTGCGGATGGAGGGAATCTGGATCCCGTTCTACAAACCTTCGAGGATCCCCACGGAATTCATCTCCTTCCCGGAGAATGTCCTATATGGGGGGCACGATTACCCCTCGGCCAGGCTCGAGGACAGCGCGTTCGCGTTCCGGCTCAACCTGGAGCTTCCCTCCCTGGATGGCTCCCTGTCCTATTTCAATGGCCACAATCCTTCTCCAGGTATGAACGCAGAGCTGCTGCCCATAACTCCTCCCGAGGCTCCCGTTCCCATCGTGAATGCATTCCTCAAGAGCTACCGGATGCAGGTGATCGGCGCAGATTTTGCCACAACTCTAGGGAGCTTCGGGCTGAGGGGCGAGGCTGCCTATCGCTGGCCCCACGAGGACTCCAAGGCCTCGGTCTATGTTATCAATCCCGATCTGTATTATGTGCTGGGGATCGACCGGGAATTTTCGGGAGGCCTCAGCCTGATCCTCCAATATCTGGGGCGCTACGTGACCGACTTCGAAGAACCGCGGCCGCCTCAGGATCCTGGCCTGCTTCCGCTTTTTCGGTTGGATGAAAAAAACCGCCTTTTGGCATCCCAGCAGCATGAGCTCAGCCATGCCCTCACCATGAGGATAGCCCAGAGCCTAAGGTACGAAACCCTGAACCTGGAGCTCATGGGATATGTCAACCTGACCACAGAGGAATTCTTTGTCAAGCCCAAGGTCACCTACCGCATCACCGATGCGCTCAAACTGATCGCGGGGGGGGAGTGGTATCAGGGCCCCACAGATACGCTGTTCGATCTGATGGATCCTCATCTGAGCGCCTTTTTCGGGGAGCTGAGGCTCTCGTTCTGATAAGGAGAAATCCGATGGCCCAAAAAACAAAACCGGAAGGCGAGATGGAACCCCGTGAACGGATCCTGGCGGCCGCAGTGCCTCTCTTCGCTCAGAAGGGCTATGCGGCCGTGGGGGTCAGGGAGATCGCGGCCGCAGGCGGCGTCAATATCTCCATGATCTCCTACTATTTCGAGGGTAAGGTTGGGATCCTCAAGGCGATCATGGCATCATTTTTTGAAGATTACCTCAAGGTCTTCGATGTCCCCGATGCAGACAGCAAGAGCGCCGAAGACTGTGCCCGCGAGATCGTGGGCGGCTTAGTCCGATATGTGCGGGATAACCTCGACCTGGCCCTGGTGGCCTACAACGAGCTTCCCCTGGAAGTCCCCGAGATCGCCGAGATCAAGGTGGAGTGGGTCAAGCGCATGCTTAAGCGGGCCTCATGGATCCTCGTCCGGCTGGGACTGGACCCCAAGGACGGGATCCAGATCGGAGTGGTAGGCCCCACGCTGTTCTCCCTGGTGATGATGCACTTCCGCATCCGCTCCATCCAGCGCGTGGTGTTCGGGCTGCGTTTCGACGATGCCTTTTATGAGCGCTTCGTGCAAACCGCGGCCACCCTGTTCCTGGACGGGATCCATGGGATCGCGTCCCAGGACATCACGCGAGAGGAGTCCCTATGAGCAAAGTGGCCGATCGAATCATACGTTTCCGTTGGATCATCATCCTCGGTTTCCTGGCACTGTCGCTGTTATTCGGGCGCCAGATCCCCAAGGCCCAGATCGAATCCGACATGAAATCGATGCTTCCTCCAGGCATCGAATCGCGTATAAATACAGACACCATCGACGAGATTTTCGGCGGGACCGAGATGCTGATGATCCTGGTTCAGGCCGACGATGTCCTCGCACCGGAGACCCTGGGGCGCGTGAAGAGCCTGTCCCGCCAGCTGAAACGGATCAAGGGAGTGGACAAGGTCCTCTCCCTTTTCGAGCTGAAAAACATCAAGTCTGGGGAGGGGGCCATGGTCGTGGAGCCGGCCGTGTACCGCATCCCCAAGACACAGGAGGAACAGGAGGAACTGCGCCTGGAGATCCGAGGCAACGACATTGTGTTCGGGAGCGTGGTTTCCGAGGACTTCCAGCTCACCGCCGTCATCGCCATGCTCAAGACCGATGTCTCCGATGACTTCATCGTCACCGAAGTGAGGCAGCTGCTGGAAAAAAATCCCGGGCCGGAGGAGATCTTCCTGGGAGGGCTGCCGTATACACGCTTCGAGGTGGCGGGGAGCATCCGGAGCGACCTGAGCCGCCTGCTCCCCCTTGGACTCCTGATCATGCTGATCTTCCTCTTCCTGTGCTTTCGTCAGCTCCGCGGAGTTGTCCTGCCTTTCCTTGTGGTCGTCATGTCCATCGCATTCACGATGGGGCTGATCTCTGTCCTGGGTTGGAAGATCCAGATTGTCACCGTACTGCTTCCCGTCATGCTGATCGCCATCGCCAATGACTATGGGATCCACCTCATTGCTAAATACCAGGAATACAACACAGAGGGAAACACCCTATCCAGCAGGGATCTGGCCATGAACGTGTTTCTATCGCTCAGCCGCCCTGTGGTCCTGACCGGGTTGACCAGCATCGCGGGGATGCTGTGTCTGCTGGGGCACATCATCATCCCGGCACGCGAATTGAGCGTGCTGGCCGCGATCGGCATTCTTTTCGCCCTGACGGCCAGCCTGCTCTTCATCCCGTCTGTCCTGTCTCTCCTGCCCAAGCCCAGGCCCATCCTCCAAACGGCAGGGAGTGAAGGCGGCCGGAAGCGGATCCTCGAGCGCATCCTGGGATCTCTGGGTCGTTTTGTCTCATCCCATCCCAAGGCCATCATTGTTGTCTCCCTGATGCTTGCCATCGGGACTTCGGCGGGGATATTCTTTCTGGTCATCGACACGGACCCGGTGAACTACTATGCAGAGGACCATCCGATAGCCCGTTCTGCAGAGCTGGTCAATGAGAAACTGGGCGGGGCCCAGAACATTTCCGTGATCTATCAGGGTGACATCAAGGATCCCGGGATCATGCGGAAGATCGACGCCATGGAACAGGAACTGATGAGCTGGCCCGATGTGGGCACTACCTCCTCCATCGCCCGGGTGTTGCGTCAGATGAGCCGTGCCCTGCACGACTCGAGTGAAGAAGGCTATGACCGTATCCCGGAGGAACGGAATGGCGTGGCCCAGTATTTCGAGCTGTACGCCATGAGCGGCGATCCAGAGGATTTCGAGAAGATGGTGGACTTCCCCTATGAACATGCCATGGTTACCGCCCGGCTCAAGACCTCGAGTACCAAAAAACTGGATTCCATACTGGGACGGCTGAATGATCTGGTCCGGGAGGACGCGGATGTCAAACTGGTGGGTGGATTCGGAGCCATACTGCTGGAGTTGGCGATTGGCGTGGTCAACGGCCAGATCCTGTCGCTGATCCTGGCTATCCTGGTGGTCGGGGCGCTCCTCATGCTGCTCTTCCGTTCGGTGGCGGCCGGTGTCATTTCCGCGATCCCGCTGGCTCTCTCCATCGCCGTCCTGTTCGGCTTGATGGGATTCTTCAAGATCGAGCTCAATGTGGCCACGGCCATGCTGTCGTCCATCATGATCGGAGTAGGGGTGGACTATACCATCCATTTCCTGTGGCGGTACCGGGAGGAGCGCAGGCAGGGTAAGGATCCTGCGGTCGCGGTGAAAGCAACCCTGTCTACTACCGGGCGTGGTATCATCTTCAATGCCCTCTCGGTTGTCATCGGATTTGCAGTGCTCATGAGCTCGGGCTTCCTGCCCGTACGGTTTTTTGGATTCCTGATCGTGGTGTCTATCATGTCCTGCCTGATCGGGGCCCTGATCCTGATCCCAGCCCTATGCCTGGTGCTCCGCCCGCGATTTCTGGAGCCCAATAGTTGAGAAAGGCGAGAACGAAAAAGGAGATCGATATGCGGATAAGAACGAAGATTATTGCCTGGACAGGGATAGTACTAGCCTGTCAAATGGCCTGGGGAGACCAAGACCCGTTGCCGGCCCGGGAGATCGTGGACCGATCCTTCAAGGTCACCAAGCTGATGGGCGCCGAGATGCTGTCCACTATGACCATCATCGATGGACGGGGCCGCGAGCGGGTCAGGGAACTCGCCTCGGTCTCCAAGCTCTATGACGATGGGGCCACAGAGAAGCGCCTGATCCGGTTCCTCGCTCCCGCGGATGTCGAGGGAACCGGCCTGTTGACTTTTGACTATGAGGGCAGGGACGATGATATGTGGCTCTTCATGCCGGCCCTGCGTAAGACGCGGCGGATCGTGAGTACCGAGAAAGCGAAGAATTTCATGGGTTCAGAGTTCACCTATGCCGACATGACGCCTCCGGTGCTGGAGGATTTTACCTACGCCCTGCTCGGTGAAAAAGAGCAGGACGGGATTGCCTGCTGGGAGATCGAGATGATCCCGGTGAACGAGGATGTTGCGGACGAGAACGGCTTTTCCAAGCGTGTCGTGCGCATAGGGAAACAGGACTTTGTGCTCCGCCATGCCTTCTATTTCGACCTGGACGGCGAGCTGCAGAAGGAGCTGGAGGTGCTGGAGATCCAGGAGGTGGATACAACGTTGCACAGATTCAGACCCACACATATGGTCATGACAAACCTCCTGAACGACAGGAAGTCTGTGCTCAAGGTGGATAAGATCGTTTTTAGTCCGGATGTTAAGGATGAGTTTTTCTCTACGCGCTATCTCGAACGCTACTAACTATTCATGAAGACTGTCGACATTTTCGAGCAAAAATATCAAAGATCTCTACGTCGACAGTCTTCACCCTCCGGGCGAACCGATCTTGGCACATCGACTTTGTCATGGCCCAATCGCCGTAGATTACTACGGCTCATGAGCCATTTCCTTATCGCTGCACCAACCTCGGCCCGTGAGTGATTCAATCGTGTCCCTCGTTACCCTCCGGGCGAGCCAATCTCCCGCTATCGACTTCGTTGCGTCGGACTCATAGTCGAAGGGAGGGCGGGTTGACAAAAAGGCAGGGGAGAGCTACATTCTAGGGCACGACGCGGACATAGCTCAGTTGGTAGAGCACGAGCTTCCCATGCTCGGGGTCGCGGGTTCGAATCCCGTTGTCCGCTTTTTTTATTTCTATCATGAAAATATGGCGGTTGATCCTGGATCCGGAGCCCGGCGAGGGCTCCTGGAACATGGCCGTAGATGACTTCCTATTCCAATCCCTCGAGGCGGAGCCGGTCACCTTCCTCAGGTTCTACTCCTGGGCAGCTCCCACTGTGTCCTTGGGTTATTCACAGAAGGTGGGCAGTGTGTTGGACAGGATTTACTGTCACCGGGAAGGAATCGCCGTGGTCCGCCGGATCACGGGAGGTAAGCTGGTCCTGCATGACCGCGAAATCACATATTCAGTCTGTTCGAGCGATGCCGATACGTTCGGCAAAACACTGGCCGAATCCTACCGCCGGATCTCATCGGGCCTGATCCGGGGCCTGGAGCGAATGGGCCTGAATCCAGCCCTGGCCGGCGCGCCTCCCCCAGCATATTCCCGGGGAGATCTGCCCTGTTTCTCCTATCCTGCCAGGGACGAGATCGAGGTTGCCGGCCGTAAGATCGTGGGCAGTGCCCAGAAGAGAGTGGGCGAGAGGTTTCTGCAGCACGGATCGATCCCCCTGAAAGAAGACAACGAGCGGCTTCGGCATGTCTCTCTACTCGAAGGAAAAGGAGGAGAGCACATACGGATGCTCTCTCTCTCCCAAGCGTTGGGCAAGCCCGTAGATTTCCGGTGGGCCGTGGAGCAAATGGCCACAGGCATGGCCGAGTACTTCGGTGTCACGCTGGAACCCATGACGTTCTCGCCGGAAATGAAGGAGGCCATCACCAGGCTCCAGCGGGACCGGCACCAGAATCCCAATTGGATCTGGGGTGCGTCCCGCTAGGTTGATTTTTTGCGACGCAGGTGTTAGCATTTTCCTTGGTTCAAGGATGTCAAAATGAATGAAGTCGAAGAACTCCTCAAGCTTGATGTCGAGTCTCTGCCCAAGCTTAAACCCGTCTTGTTCGATGATCTCCACCAGAAGGTTCTCAAGAACCTCTATCTGGAGCTCGGATCAGGACCAGTACTGTATCTACTGTCTGCGTCCTATACGATCATCAATCCCAGCCCCAATGAGGTCATAAACGAGTTGATCACCAAGAGGGCCGATGTCCTCAATTTCATCAAGGAATACATCTGCCGCAACCTCTCCGTGTACTCAGTGCTGATGGATGTCAACAGCTACTTCATAGAGCAGAACAATCACCTCCTGCTAGCCAGGCTGCGCGAGCGGGATTCGGGTGGCCGGCACTACGAGATCAAATACTACACGCATTCTCCTCTCGAGCTCGTGAAAAATTACAGTGACAAGATCTACATCGGCAGGGATTTTATCGACCTGTTCCAGTTCAAACGCAAGTATTTCGGGATCAAGGAATTCATCACATCTCTCAAGGACCAGAATGATGTCCTGCTGGAAAAGGCCGAAGAAAAATTGCGTCGGCCCGTGAAGTATAAATCGTTTTTCCAGGAGATCAGCGAGTATGTGAATGAACTCCATTCGGAGAGTTTCGACATCCTTCAGTCCGTGCCGCCCCACCTGGACATCGATAAGCTGTCTGGGAATGATCTGATCGACATCAACGCCCAGTACAGGAGTATCAATCACTTCCTGATCGAACTGAGGGACGAGGTGGTGGAGTTCGAGAACCTGCTTTTCAAGAGCGAGGGCGGATATGCCCGCTACATCACCAAATACAAGAAAGACATCGCCAATCTCATCTCATACTTCAATATCAAGATCCATGGATTCCTCTCGGACAAGATCTATCACCTGAAAGCTCACCGCTGAGAAAGAGATAATCGGAAAAAAAAGGCCCGATGCTCGCATCGGGCCTCATCGCTTTTCGCAGAAAAACTAATCCTGCTGTTTTTTGTTGATGTGGATGTCGGCGTAGGTGGTTGAGAGGAGGATGAGGGGGGGCTGATCATCCGGGAAAGCCTTGAGTATGGATTGGCCGTTGGTCACATTGACCGCTGGCTCTTCGGACAGTCCCCAGTGGATGGTGCCGTTCTTGGCCTGTGCTTCCAGCGAACGCCGGATACCCTGGGGCCAGCGCAGAGCGATCTTGCAGTAGGTCCCCCTGACTTCCAGGGGAAGATCCAGTGACGCCGGCAGGAGGGTCAGCCGGCCGTTGTCCAGCGTGATCACCGTATCTCCCGTGAAATCCTCCAGTTCGACATCCCGGTAGCTCGTATTAATAAGGATCCTTTCACTCACCAGTCCCTGGGCCCAGAGGCCCAGATCACGGCCCGCCACTTCCACGTCCCCCCGAATGTTCTCCAACTGGATGCGGGCGTAGCGGTCCTGGATCTCAACACCGTCTCGAGCCCCCACGATGGAGATGGGAGAGTTGTCCCCCCGGATGTGCACGGCCCCCACATCTTCGAGCGTGATCCGTTCATAGGAACTGTCGATATTGACGGGGCCGGCCAAGCTCTTCCCGTAGATCTGGACATGCGGGCCTTCGACGATCACATCCTTTTCCAGGCCGTCCAGCTCGAGCCTTCCGAAGCGATGGGTCACCAGCGTCGAGCCCTTCACGCCCGTCAGCTTCACAGTGGATTGACGGCTTCCCACGTGGCAGTCCAGAAGCACGTTCTCCACCGATACATCCTCATAGCTGTTCTCGATGGTGAGGTTTCCGGCAATGTCCCAGGCACGGACCTCGCCGTTGCGGTTCACGATGTCCGCCTCTCCCACCTTTTGGACCTGAACGGCCCCATAGCGGTTCTTGACCTGTATGTCTGTTCCTTCCGGAACGATGAGCGTGAAATCGGTATGAAAGTTTCGGCGGTCGATCTCGTCCCGGTTGGTGGATACAGTGAGGACTTGGTCTTTTTGTTCCAGGATAAGCAGAATCTGATCGGCGATCTCTTTGGCCGTTTCTTCCCTGCGCCGGCGGATGCGCCTGTCCAGACGGATCTGAAGTCTGTTTTCAGGTGTCCCCTGGACTTCGATGCGGCCGCTCCGGTTGACCACCTGGATCTCTGTTGGGAAGGGGGGATCCAGGGTCTCGGTATCCGTGTAGGTGAATTCCTCTGTGTCGAAGAAGAATCCCTCTTCCCAGTCAAAGTCCCATTTGCCGGTGTAGATGTGGGTGAAGACCACACCCACGGCAATGATCAGGATCAGGAAAAAAACCTCTCTGAGTTTCATGGCTGGCCCTGTGTTCCGGCCCCCTCCTGTCCTTCCTTCTGTTCCTTGAGGCCGAAGTACAGCTTCCAGACTCCCCAGAAGATGAGGATCAGGGGCCAAAGCCGGGCCGCGAAATCAAAGACGTTGATGTTCAGGCTGTCAGTGATGAAGATCGATCCGATCAGGATCAGGATGATCCCCCACACCAGTGCGTTTCTGTTCCGTGCGGTAGCCATCATTCTTCTCCTTTCCGGTCCGGGCCGCCTCGGACGTAGTCGATGATCATCTTCACGCCGATGAGGACCACGGCCACGGGCAGCAGATCCCAGAGCGTGGCGTAGCGGATCAGCTCGAAGTTGGCCAGCAGCAGGACGATCCCGAGGGAGATGAGAACGATCCCCCAGAATACCGAGCCGGCCGTTACGGCGGCGGGGATCTGCTCCAGTTCGTCACCATATTCCTCGGGTTCCTGGTTCAGGGCCCGCATGTTGATGAGCCTTGCGCTGTGCACGGCGTCATAGATCTGGAAACAGTAGAATGCTGCGAGCATGAGGGCGATGAACACGTCCATGCCGATGTTGCGGGCCAGCATGGTGATCAGGCTGGCCAGGGTGAAGACGTATAGGAAAAACCGACCGACCTGGCCGTTATAGAGTGCTCCCGTACCCGGGAAAAAGAAAGCCAGCACTCCGGCTAACCCCGGTGACTTGGGGGGGCGTCTTACGATCACTTTTTCTTCCATTGTGTGTACCTCCATATCGATATATATGTTTATTCTTCCTCTCTTTGCAGAGGATTCTTGTTCTGTATGGTGACCACCAGATTGTCCTTGTATCCGGCCAGCGAGCTGGTTATGGATTCCGCCCGGGTGTAGAGCTGGCCGATCTTCTTGTAGCCCAGGTGGAACTGTCTCTCGACGGTCTTGTTGATGGTGGTGCGCTGAGGGCTGAAGGCATAGAATGAGAGCACCGTCAGCAGCACGGTGGCCGCGGCCAGTACGGGCTGCAGCGAGGGCCGGACCAGGAAATTGAGACTGTAGCGGAACCGGCTCTTCCTTTCGGGGATGGCCAGCAGGCGTTCCTGCAGGCTGGGGCTGACCTCCAGCTCGGGGAGCGCCTGGAGAGAGGCGTTGACCTCGCTGAGAAACCCCAGCAGTTCCCGGCATTCGGGGCATTCGCGCAGATGGGCTTCCACAACCTGCCCCTCCGCTGCGCTCAGTTCGCCGTCCAGGTAAGGAGATATCAGGTCTTCCATGCGGTTACATTCCATGGCTTCTCTCCTTGAATTCTTTCAGGACCCTGGCCAGCTGGAGCCTGCCGCGATTGACACGGGATTTGACCGTTCCCAGAGGCAGGGACATGATCTCAGCGATCTCGTCATAAGACTTGCCCTGGATGTCCCTCAAGATCACGGCCATCCGGATCTCCGGTGAGAGGTGCTCAAAACCCTCCCAGACCATCCGCCGGTTTTCGCTCTCCATAACCTCCGCTTCCGGGCTGAAACGCGAATCCGCTGAGAGTGCGTGTTCATCGAAATCGTCCCGCGAGGTCTTCTCGTACTTTGTCTTCCGGTACTGGTCGATCAGATAGTTCTTGGAGAGGGTGAGCAGCCATGCGGTGAAATTCCGGCTGAAGTCGAACTTGGTGAGCGATCCGTAGAGCTTGAGGAAGATCTCCTGGGTCAGGTCCTCGGCAGCTTCGTAGTTGCCGGAGAATTGGTATGCCAGGTTGAAGATCTTTTTCGAGTACGCATTAACCAGCATTTCCCAAGCTCCTGTTCGTCCGTCCAGGCAGGCACGGACGGTTTGTTCTATGTTCACGTTTCACACCTGAGTAGACGAAACGCACTCTGGAAAAGTTCCGCAGCAGAGCCGCATCTGTTTGTCTTGGAAAGAAATGCCATTGTCCTGGCCACATTCTAGTTTTCCAGCGGTCCCGCTGTCAACGCAGTATCGGATGGTTCCGGTGTCTCTTCTCAACTTATGTTTATTATCCTTTTCATCTGCCCGAATTTTCCGTACAATTGATTGTCATGCCTGTTTTTGTCCAAATTTCTAATACCTGAAGGGAGGTCGCCAATGGAAGGCATCATCGGTTATGGCGCTTACATTCCCCGCAACCGCATCAAAGTGGAAGAGATTGCCAAGGTGTGGGGAGCCGATGCGCCCAGCTACAAAAAGGGTCTGATGCTGGAGGAAAAATCCGTTCCTTCGCCCGATCAGGACACCATTACCATGTCCGTGGAAGCATCAAAAAACGCTCTGAAAAGGGCACAGATCAATCCCGCCCATATCGGAGCCGTTTACATCGGATCCGAGTCCCATCCCTATGCGGTCAAACCGAGCGGAACTGTCGTTGCTGAAGCTCTGGGAGCGACTCCGGAATGCCACACGGCCGACTTCGAGTTTGCCTGCAAGGCAGGCACAGAAGGCATGTTCGTGGCCTTGAACCTGGTCAAATCGGGTGCTGTGGAATTCGGGCTCGGCGTGGGCGCCGACACATCCCAAGGAGCGCCCGGAGACGCCCTGGAGTATTCGGCCGCTGCAGGGGCCGCAGCCTTTATCTTCGGTCGCGAAAACCTGGTGGCGCGGGCCCTCGATACCTATGCTTTTATGACGGATACGCCTGATTTCTGGCGCCGTGAGTACCAGTATTACCCCCAGCACGGCGGCAGGTTTACCGGCGATCCGGCCTATTTCAAGCATGTGACCGGAGCCACTCGGGGGATCCTGGAGAAGGCCGGTGCCGAGCCCCAGGATATGGACTATGTGATCTTCCATCAACCCAACGGCAAATTCCCTTTCCGGGCCGGCAAGCTCCTCGGTTTTACCAAGGAGCAGATCCTGCCCGGTTGGCTGGTCAATAAACTGGGCAACACCTATTCCGGCTCATCACCTCTGGGCCTCACCTCAACTCTGGATATCGCCAAGCCGGGCAACAAGATCCTGCTCGTTTCCTACGGCTCCGGGGCCGGCAGCGATGCCTTCATCTTTGAGGTCACCGACCGCATCGATGAGGTGCGCGACCTGGCGCCCCGTACGCGCGACCTCCTGGACAACAACAAGAATTACCTGGAGTATGGAGAGTATGCCAAGTTCCGGCACAAGATCAGGAAGGCGGACTAGGAGGGCGATATGAGAGAAGTTGCTGTTATCGGAGTAGGGATCACCAAATGGGGAGAGATCTGGAAGCAGTCTCTCCGGGATATTTATGTCGAGACCGCCCTCCTGGCGCTGGACGACGCCGGCTTGGATCGCGTGGATTCCATGTACGTGGGATCCATGTCGCCCGGCCTGTTTGTGGGCCAGGAGCACATCGCAGCTCTCCTGTCTGACTATCTGGGCCAGAAGCACATCCCGGCCGTACGCGTGGAATCCGCGTGCTCCTCTGGAGGCTTAGCGGTCCGGATGGGCTACATGGAAGTGGCATCCGGCATGAGCGATGCGGTCCTGGTAAGCGGGATCGAAAAGATGACGGATGTGGGCGGCGATGAGGCCACCTTCGCCCTGAGTACCGCCGCAGACCAGGAGTATGAGGGGTATCACGGCCTCACATTCCCCGGGCTTTATGCCCTGATCGCGCGGGCCCACATGGAAAAGTATGGGACCACGCGCGAACAGCTGGCCATGGTATCGGTCAAAAATCACAGGAACGGGGCTAAAAACTCCAAGGCTCAGTTTCCCTTCGAGGTCACAGTGGAGCAGGTCATCAACTCCGTGAAGGTGTCTGATCCGCTGAACATCCTGGACTGCTCTCCCATCACGGACGGGTCAGCCGCCGTGATCCTGGTCCCGGCGGACAAGGCCCGGGAAATGAAGAAGCCTGTCATCAAGATCATCGGCTCGGGACATGCCACCGACACCATCCAATTGGCTCAACGCAAGGACATCACCTGGCTCGAGTCGACATACTTGGCCGGCCAGCGCGCCTATGAGATGGCCGGCAAGAAACCCGTGGACCTCGATCTGCTCGAGGTCCATGACTGCTTCACCATCGCCGAGATCTGTGTGACCGAAGCGCTCGGTGTGGTGGAGAAGGGCAGGGGAGGCGCGGCCGTAGAGGCAGGTGAAACTGCGCTCGAGGGCCGGATCCCGGTCAACTCCAGCGGGGGCCTGAAATCCAAGGGACATCCCGTGGGAGCCACGGGAGTCGCCCAGGTCATCGAAGTGGTCGAGCAGCTCCGGGGTGAAGCCGGAGAACGGCAGATCGAAGATCCCCGGGTGGGGATGACGCAGAACATGGGCGGGAGCGGTGCCAGCACCGTGTGCCACATCTTCGAGCGGGAAGGATAGAGGAGGAGAACATGTCGACACCATCCAAATACTGGAGAGAGATCCCCCAGAGATACCGCAGGGAAGCCAACCGCTGCGCGCCCTGCAGCCTGATATTTTTTCCGCCCCGGCTCATCTGCCCGGAGTGCGGGAACCGCGAGCTGGAGCAGACCGTGATGGCGGAAAAAGGCGGCCTTATGACCTACACCATCGTGAGGGTTCCACCCAGCCAATTCAAGGACCAGGCACCCTATACTGTAGGGATCGTTGAGATGGATGACGGAGTAAGGTTGACGGGCCAGGTCGTCGATTGTGACTTTGACAAGCTCCAAACGGGGATGCGCCTGCGGCTGGAATTCCGCAAGATGTATGACGTAGGCCACTCCGGGATCATCTGCTACGGCTATAAATTTGTTCCCGAATATTGAGCATTCGGTCGTGATGGATCTATGGGGCCCGGAAATCCTGGGCCGGATATCTCCATGACTCAGGCGAAAAGAGCGAGAGGGCGGAAACATGTTTAGGATCGAAAGCAAGATCGATACTCAGAGCAGTGAGTATAAGGAAAACTATAAGCACATGGAGGCGGTGGTCGCGGAATACCGGGACCGGCTGTCAAAGGTCCAGGAAGGGGGGCCGCTCAAGTACCGCGAACTGCACAAATCCCGCAAGAAACTGCTGGTGAGGGAGCGGTTGGAGAAACTGTTCGACCGCAACACTCCCTTCCTCGAGCTGAATTCCCTGGCTTCCTATGACATGTACGACAACCAGGCCCCGGGTGCCAGCATGGTGACGGGTGTGGGAGTGGTCCACGGCCGGGAGGTCCTGGTCATTGCCAACGACGCCACGGTCAAGGGCGGCACCTATTTCCCTATGACCATCAAGAAGCACATCCGGGCCCAGGAAGTGGCCCTGGAAAATCGCCTGCCCTGTATTTACCTTGTAGATTCGGGGGGGATTTTTTTGCCCCACCAGGCGGGCACGTTCCCGGATAAGGAACATTTCGGCCGCATCTTCTACAACCAGGCCCGCCTGTCGGCCTTGGGCATCTCTCAGATCAGCATCGTGATGGGCTCCTGTACGGCGGGTGGTGCATACGTGCCCGCTATGAGCGATGAAACCGTCATCGTGCGGAAGCAGGGCACGATCTTCATCGGCGGCCCTCCCCTAGTAAAGGCTGCGACCGGGGAAGAAGTGAGTGACGAAGACCTGGGCGGCGCAGATGTACACTGCCGGATATCGGGTGTCTCGGACCACTATGCCATGAACGACGAACATGCCCTGCAGATCGCACGCAACATCGTCGAAACCCTGGACCCGGCACGAAAATTCGACCTGGGGATGTCCGCTCCGGAGGACCCCTACTATGATCCGCGCGAGCTGTACGGAATCGCTCCTCGCGACCTGCGCAAGCATCTCGATATCAAGGAGGTCATCGCCCGACTGGTGGACGGTAGCCGCTTTCAGGAATTCAAGGAGCTGTACGGCAATACCCTGGTCTGCGGCTTCGCGCGCATCATGGGATACCCCGTCGGGATCCTGGCCAACAACGGGGTCTTGTTCTCAGAGAGCTCGCTCAAAGGCGCACACTTCGTGACCCTCTGCTCCATGCGGAAGGTCCCTCTCCTTTTTCTCCAGAATATCACCGGATTTATCGTTGGCAAGCAGTACGAGCACAAAGGTATCGCCAAGGATGGTGCCAAACTGGTGCATGCGGTCGCCAACGCCGATGTGCCCAAGCTCACCCTGATCGTGGGAGGATCTTATGGAGCCGGAAACTACGCCATGTGCGGTCGCGCCTATGCGCCCCGTCTGCTGTGGATGTGGCCCAACTCCCGCATCAGTGTCATGGGAGGAGAGCAGGCCGCCAACGTCCTGGTCACCGTCAAGGAAAAGAGGCTGCAGGCACAGGGGAAGGAGCTGAGTGAGGCTGAAAGGCAGGAGATGATGAGGCCCATCATGGAAAAGTACGAGGTCGAGGGAAGTCCCTACTACAGCACGGCCCGGCTCTGGGATGACGGGATCCTCGATCCCCTGGAAACCCGTGAAGCCCTGGCCCTTGGTATCGGCATGAGCCTCAATGCACCCATTCCCGATTATAAGGTCGGAATTTTCAGGATGTGACATGAACGCAAACTCCTTCAACACGATCCGCTATGAAAAAAGAGGACAGGTGGCCCTGATCACCCTCGCCCGCCCAGAGGTCCACAATGCATTCAATTCCGTAATGATCGGAGAGCTGCTCACAGCATTCGCCCGGATCAAAAACGATCCCGAGGTGCGCGTGGGAGTGCTGACAGGTGAGGGGAGGTCGTTCTGCGCGGGAGCCGATCTCAATTGGATGAGGGAGATTGTCCGGTATTCCTATGAGCAGAATCTAGAGGAATCCCTGCAGATCGCAGAACTCCATCAAAATATCTACACGATGCCGAAACCCACGGTCGCCAAGGTCAACGGGACGGCCATCGGAGGCGGCACCGGCTTCCTGTCGGCCTGCGATATCGCCATCGCCTCCGAAGAGGCTCTCTTCGGCCTGAGCGAAGTCAAACTGGGCCTTGTCCCGGCCGCCATCTCGCCCTATGTGGTCCGCAAGATCGGGGAAAGCAAAGCGCGTGAGTATTTCCTGACAGGCGTACGCATATCCGCTCCCCGGGCCGTGGAGATCGGCCTCCTCAACGAATGCGTGCCTTCTGGGGAGCTGGATGACCGGGTTGCAGGATTGGTGGAAAACCTGCTCACTTCCGGCCCGGAAGCGCTGGCCCGTTGTAAGGAGTTGATCCTCAAAGTGGCCCGGATGGGGACGGAGGAGGCGGGCGAGTACACGGCCCGCATGATCGCGGACCTCCGCATCAGCGCCGAGGGACAGGAAGGGATGGCCGCCTTCCTGGAAAAGCGTCGGCCGGCCTGGGTCAAGGGCTCTAAGGATCGGGGAAAAGATGTTCGATAAGATATTGATCGCCAATCGGGGAGAGATCGCGGTCCGGATCATACGGGGATGCCGGGAGCTGGGGATCGCTACTGTGGCCGTCTATTCCGATGCCGACAAAAGGAGCCTGCACGTCCAGACTGCAGACGAGGCCGTTGCCATTGGGCCCGCTCCGGCCGCGGAGAGCTATCTCGACATAGCGCGCATCCTCCAGGCGGCCAAGGACAGGGGAGCGGGAGCCATCCATCCCGGCTACGGATTTCTGGCGGAAAATTCGCACTTTGCTCAGCGCTGCGAGGAGGATGGGATCGTTTTCATCGGACCCAGTTCTCGGGCAATGAGCCTGGTGGGGGACAAGGTGAGGTCCCGTCAGACCATGGAGAAGGCCGGTATCCCCATAATCCCGGGTATGCAGGGAACGATCTCAGCAGATACATCGATGGCGGAGGAGGAAGCGGACAGAATCGGTTACCCGGTTATGGTCAAGGCCTCTGCGGGAGGGGGAGGCAAGGGCATGCGCGTCGCCCGGGATCGGGAGGAGCTTGTCTCCGGCCTGGAAGCGGGCATGAGGGAAGCCAAGGCCGCCTTCGGAGATGAATCCGTATATCTCGAGAAGTTCATCGAGGATCCCCGGCATGTGGAGTTCCAGGTCCTGGCCGACAACCAGGGAAATATGGTCCACCTCTTCGAGAGGGAGTGTTCCATACAGCGCCGTCACCAGAAGATCGTGGAGGAGACGCCTTCCCCGGCCCTGGACCCGGAGTTGCGGGCGAGGATGGGGGAAACGGCCTGCAGGGTGATGCAGGCGGCCGGTTACAACAATGCCGGCACCGTCGAGTTTCTCCTGGATAAAAATGGGGATTTCTACTTTCTGGAGGTGAACGCCCGGCTCCAGGTCGAGCATCCGGTGACGGAACTGGTGACGGGAGTGGACCTCGTACATCAACAGATCCGGATCGCGGCCGGTGAAACCCTATCGTACAGCCAGGAGAGCCTCGAACAGAAGGGACATGCCATCGAATGCCGGATCTATGCCGAAGACCCCCTCAACAATTTTCTTCCCTCGCCGGGCACGGTCCACTTCCTCAAAGAACCCTCCGGGCCGGGTGTGAGGCACGACTGCGGCATTTTCAGCGGATGTGAGGTCCCGATCTACTACGATCCGATACTTGCCAAACTCATCGTCTGGGCCGAATCGCGTGACGCGGCTATCCGGCGGATGCTGAATGCCCTGGATGACTATGTCGTCCTGGGAGTCAAGACCTGTATCGGATTCCTCAAGGATCTGATCGACCATCCCCAGTTCCGCGCGGGACACACCACGACCGGATTTATTGCGGAGCATTTTTCAGAATGGCAGCCACCTGAAGGCAAGGGGGAGCTGCTCGGAGTTGCGCTCCTGGCTGCCTCCCTGCGTTCCCAGGGCGGAAAGGGCGCATTGACGGGCTTAGAAGACGGGATCAGGGCGGTTCCTACGCCCTGGACGAGCCTGGGCAAGTGGCGGATCGGAGGAAAGTGACGTGGAATATGAATTCCAGATAGCCGGGAAGTTGCACTCCATAACCTTGGAGGCAAAAGGAGAGGGATATCTCGCCAACACAGGGGATTCACCATTTAGGGCCGAGGTTCAGTTCCTCTCACCCAATGCCCTGTCTGTCCTCATCGACGGGAATTCCTATACCGTTTACACGGCCGCCGATGGGAACAGACATCTGGTGTCCTGCAGGGGGCAGCACTTCGAACTGGTCGAGCCCTGTACGGACAGCGACCGCTTCCTGGGGGGAGAGGGGAGTGGCGCCGGTGACGAACTCGTGATCAAGGCACCCATGCCCGGCAAGATCATCAAGATCAGCGTTTCAGAGGCCGAAGAGGTCCGCAAGAACCAGACTCTGGTCATTGTAGAGGCGATGAAGATGGAGAACGAGATCAAGTCCACCATCGAGGGTGTGGTCAAGCGTATCAGTGCTTCTCCGGGAGACCTGGTCGACACCGATACGCCCATAATCGAGCTGGCCAAGAAGGAATAAGCACCAGCCCCACGTTTCTCCTTCTTTTCCCTGGTCCTATATTATTGATGAAGGAATAATATTCTGAATGGACCGAGAGTGAGTTTGAATCCCACTTTTCTTGAGATGCAACACTTCCCGGTCCGTGTGAGTTAAACACAGTGAAGATGGATGAGCAAGAATTGATCCGTAGGGTCCAGTCTGGAGACGAAGGGGCCTTCGAGGAGATCGTGACCGTGTATAAGCACAAGATCGTGAATTTCCTGTTCCAGCTGACAGGCGATTATGAACGCGCCGTGGAGCTGGCCCAGGAGACCTTCATGCGGGTGTATTTCAAGGCCCACCGGTATAAACCGATCGCTCCGTTCTCGTCCTGGATATACGCCATCGCGTCCAACCTGGCAAAGACCGACCTGAAGAGATCCCGGCGCTATTACCATGTCCCGCTCGAAGACGTGCAGCACCGTGCGCACGAAGGGATGATCTCCACCGAGAATCCCGAGAGCAGCGGCATGGGGAAGAATGTTAAACAAGCCCTGGATGAGCTTCATCCCCGCTACCGGATCCCCGTCATCCTGAAGGACATCGAGGGATTCACTCAGGAGGAGATAGCAAACATCCTGAACATACCGGTCGGGACGATCAAGGCCAGGATCAGCCGCGGGCGCAGCCATCTCAGAAAAGAGTTGGAGAGGGCCCTGGCATGCTGAAGCGCGATGGACGAGGAGAATCGTTATGGAAGAGTTTGAACTCTTGACCCACATGGAACAAGTGGAAGCACCGGTCGGCTTCGAGGGGCGTGTCATGACGCATCTGGCAGAGCGCAAAAAACAGCGCCGCAGGACACGTCGTGTCGGCTTCTCATTGGTGACAGCCGCGGCCTCGCTGGCCGTGGTGATCGTTGCACTCAATTTCCTGGTGCTCCCTCATGGGGGACCGGGGGAGATGGCCTCGCTGGAAAAGGAGATCACGCCCGAATTCCAGCCCCAGGGCCTGAGCCCCACCATCCCCCTCACGGAGGTCCTGGATTATTCCGGGGAGGCCCGTCAAGTGACACGCCAGCCTCGGACCATATACATTCTCGAGCAAGTATCTGACCGCACCGATACCCGAACAATCTACTAGGAGGTCAGTACAACTATGAACAAAAATGCAAAAAGCCTTTGGTTAGTTTTCGTTTTTCTGGCGGTGATGGCCGCGTCCGCTCTTGCGGCGCCGGCATCCGGGGCAGCTCAGGACCTGGAGGGCCTGACCAAGAAAGTCTTTCCCTCAGTGGTTCGTGTCGAGGCACGAGATGGGTGGCGCAAGGTTGCCACCGGAGTGGTCATCGACAAGGAGGGGTATATCGTCACCACTGCACTGATATCCCCCCGGGACGCGAACCTGTTCGTGATCTCGTCGGAGGGCGAAGAGATCGAGGCCGAGTTCCTGGGCATGGACCCGGAAACCCATCTGGCCCTGATCAAGGCCAAGTCAAAAAAATGGAAGCCGATCACCATGGGCCGGATGGAGGACCTCTCCGCCGGCTCGGAGATCGCGGTCGTCTGTTTTTCCCCTGAGGAAAAGGCCGCCATCACCAAGGGGATCGTGAGTTCTGTGGGGAGAGACAGCCTGCGGCTGAACGTGGTCGTGATCCCGGGAGGCAGCGGCAGCCCGGTGATCGACATGCAGGGCCGCATGATCGGACTGGTGCGCGGCGCCTATGTGGGTGAGGCTATGATCTCAGTGGACGGGCGCGAAGTCACCGCCGGAAACTTCATGGTGAGCCGTGTGGAAGGCTCCTCTTCCGGCATGGCCTCTGCCATCCCGCTGGACATCGTGAAAAAGGTCTCGACGGAGATCCGGGAGACAGGCAAGGTCCGCCGCGGTTGGCTGGGTGTCGGCCTGCTCCTCAATGACGAAGGCAAGGTCATTGTCGATACTGTCGATGACGAATCTCCCGCAAACGACGCCGGTCTCCAACAAGGCGATATTCTCCTGGAGATCGACGGCCAGGAGATCTTCGACAGAGAGATGCTAGCGAGGGAGATCCGGATGCATACTCCGGGAGACGAGGTCGAGCTGCAGATCGAGAGGGAAGGTAAAGACCGGAAGATAGATGTCGAGCTGGGAGAGTATTCCCAACTGGCGATCGCCAGGGAATTCGAATTCGAATTCCCCGAGCTCTTCCAGATGAAACCCGGAGAAATGCCCGAGAACTTCTTCAGGGCGACACCCAGTCGGCTCCTGAGCTGGATCTCGGAAGAACGAAAGTTTATCGGCGTGCTCATCCAGGAATTGAATCCTGAGCTGGCAGAATTCTTCGGAGTGGATGACGGCATTGGCCTCCTCATCACCAAGGTCGACAAAGACACCCCGGCGGAGAAAGCCGGCCTCAAGGTCGGCGACGTGATCGTCCGGGCCGAGGGCAAAGCCACCAAGAGTGGAAACGACTTCACCAGGCTGATCCAGGGCCTGGAGGAGGGAGACAAGGTCAAGCTGGAGATCGTCCGCAGCAAAAAAGCCCGCACCATCGAGGTTGAAGTCGCCGTGGATGAGGGCCGCGGGCGGCGTTTCATGCCTGAGGCGTACTCGAATGCCACTGCTCGAAGGATGCAGGAACATAAAGAACAAGCCAACGTGCGGGAGAGATCCATGCAGGAAGCCCTGAAAACGCGGCAGGAAGCGTATCGGCTGCAGCAGGAAAGCCTGAACCGCGACCACGAAAAATGGCAGCAGGAACAGATGAAGAGATCCCTGCAGAGGGCGGCGGAATCCCGCAAATTCTATGAAGAGTTCCGGAAAAATCAGCTGGAAATGCAGAAGAAAGCAACGGAGAAGCTCAGGATCGCACTCAAGCGGTATCGGTGCATAAAAGTGTAAACTTGCTTTTGTGTCCCTTTTTACATCGGGAGGCAGGGTTCCAGCTCTGCCTCCCTTTTTTTATTCTTGATCGGGGTTGAGCCATTTCTTCTTGAAAGATTCAAACTCGGCAGGCGAGAGGCTCGAAGAATAGCCCGCCAGCGTACGCTGCCTGAGAGCCTCATATAAAATGATCCCCACGGATACGGACAGGTTGAGGCTTTGTGCCATGCCGGACATGGGGATACGGATGACATGGTCGGCCGCAGCGATCGCTTCTTGAGAGATACCATCGGATTCGTTGCCGAATACGACCGCCACGGGCCGGCTGTAGTCCACCTCGGTGTAGGGGACGGCATCATGTCCTAAGTGGGTGGCTGCGATCGTGAATCCATCCTCTTTCAACTGTAATAAACACTGTTCGGTCGAGTGGTAGTGTGTAAGGTTTAGCCATTTCTCAGCACGTGTGGAGATGGCCTCGTTTACCGGGAATTGGTCTTCTGCAGTATAAATGAGATCGACATGAAGCACGCCCGCAGCGTCGCATGTGCGGACGACTGCGCTGGCATTATGGGTGTTGGTCACCTCTTCCAGCACGATGTGAAGATCGGGCTGCCTGTGGGACAGGACATGTTCGACTTTGGCAATGCGCTGCTCGGTGGGCATGGGTAAGCCTATATGAAAAGCCTGAGCCCCATCAGCAGCAGGAAGATGAACGCTGCGATCAGGGCACGGTACTCCTTGTTGGAGCGATAACGGTCCCAGGAGAACGTCTTTGTCCTGGCATTAGGGTACGGCCGCCATCCTGGGAAAAACAGCGGGACATGCTGGCTGTAGTCTTCATACGCCTCCGGAAACAATTTCTGCATGACCCGCTTTTCTTTGGAGATGGTCACGGCGTAGAAGAAGAGAAAGTTCAGAACGAACAATCCTGCGACCCACCAGGATCGGGATGCAGCAGTGATTCCCACCGCGAGCCCTAGGCTGCCCAGATACAGGGGATTGCGTGTGTATCTGTAGGGCCCGGATGTGGTGAGCTCGCGGTCCTTTGTCAGGTGGCCGCAGGCCCAGCCCCGAAGGAGCAATCCCAGGATGATAAATCCCGCACCGGCCAGGAGCGACGGACGATTGGGCCGGGCCAGGACTAGGGCTGCAATGACACTGATCAGGCTGGCGCGCACCCTCCCGCGGTAGAGTATCTGTAAGATGTTAGCTTTAGTGGGCATTTTCTTCCAATCGCTCCCGGCAGAGGCGAACCACATCTGAGGGATTGAGGGCATCCATGCATTTGAGATCCGGGCAGGTCCTCCGATAGCAGTAGCTGCAGTCCAGAGGATGGAAGGCGGTCTTGTCTGTCTCCAAGAAAGGGCCGTTGCGCCTGGGATCGGTTGGGCCGAACAGCGCCACAACCGGCCTCGAGAGGGCGCAGGCAGCCTGCAGCGCAAATGTGTCGCCACTTACGAGCAGGTCCGCACTCTTCAGAAGGGCCAACACCTCCTTGATCGGCAGGAACGGCATCACGGGGACGCCGGTACCTGAGGAGATATCCTCCGCCAGCATTTTTTCGGTCTCGGTGCCCCAGAGAAGGACCGGAAACACGTCGGGGGATTTCAGTTCCTGGATCATGGCCGTCCATTTCTCACAGGTCCAGCGCTTCGTGTCCCATGCCGCTCCCACGTTCGCGACCACGAGCCGGGCTCGGCCGTTAAAACCCTGGGACTGCAGCTTCTCCTTAACATAGGCCTGGAGTGCTTCCGGTAGTTCCAGGGGGAAAACGAGCCTCTTGTCCTGAATCCCCAAGCTCTTGAGGAGATTGAGATTCTTGGAGATCACGTGAGCGTCCTCGGTGAAACGGCTCGCCCGCTGTGTGTAAAAGATCGAGGCCATGGGTTCCCTGAGATCGGCCCGATGGAATCCCACTCTCCTTCTGGCCCTGGAGAGCCAGGCGAGCAGGCCGGACTTGATCAGGCCTTGGAAATCCAGGGCCACCTGCTCTCTTTCCCTGATCTCTCCCACGATGCGTCCCGCTTCTCGACGAAAATCCTGAGTATGCCACTTCCACTGTTTTGCTTGCACGACTACGATGCGGTCCAATCCGGGAACCAGATCGAGGATCTCCCTGCCTTCCTCCTCAACCACCCATGTTATGTGGGAATCCAGGTAGGCGGACCGCAAGGCGGCAAATGCGGGCAGTGTGTGGATGATGTCTCCGAGCGAGCTGAGCCGGACAATGAGGAACCTATCCATGCTTGAGCCTGGCTCCGATCTCTCGGATGAGATCCGAAGTATTCTTGATCTTGGGGCCGCCGGTGATGGCGATCTTGCCGCCATATCCCCGAACGGTATCCCTTTCAGGCACAGTGTCTGTGGTGTAATCCGAGCCCTTGGCATGGACGTCAGGAGTCAGGGACAGGAGTACCTGCTCTACGGTGTCTTCAGGAAAAATAGTGACAAAATCCACGCAGGAAAATGCGGCCAGGATCTCGGCCCGCTCCTCTTCCAGCAGGATGGGGCGGCCTTCGCCTTTGAGGCGCCGGACGGAAGTGTCGCTGTTCAAGGCCACCACCAGGATGTCACCCTGAGATTTGGCTTCTTGGAGATAGCGGATGTGTCCCACATGGATCAGGTCGAAGCAGCCGTTGGCAAGGACAATGGACAGGCCGCGGGAACGCTCCCTGCGGACGATGTCCGCCAGCTGATCGAGGGGATAGTGTTTATCCAATTTTATTTTGCTGTAACGGCGTTTCGGAGTTCTTCGGAGGTCAGAGTAGCGGTGCCCTTCTTCATGACCACGATCCCTCCCGCGGCATTGGCGAGAACGGACGCTTCCTTGAATGTAGCTCCTGAGGCCAGGGCCAGGGTCAGGACGCTGATCACGGTATCTCCCGCACCGGTGACATCCACGATATCGGACGTTCCGTGAATGGGGATCGAGTGCAGGGGCCGCCCACGTTCGAAGAGGACCATACCTTTGGATCCTCGTGTCAGGACTACGGCCTGTGCCGCAGTCTTTTTGAGAAGCATACGTCCAGTATCCCTCAGCCAGTCCCTGTCGTCCCGAGATTCCCTCTGCAGGGCGTGTTCCATTTCAGGCTCGTTGGGAGTAGAAACAGAGGTGCCCGGAAAATCGAGCAAGCGGAAGCGCGAGTCCAAAGTGATGTGGGTTCTGGATTTGCTGAAGAGTGGCTGTATCTTCCGGTACAGCTCCTGCTTGACCGTGAAATAATGGTAATCCGAGATCAAGAGGGCGGCGACCTGTTTTCTAACGGCCCGGAGGGCCGAGAGCAAACCGCTCTTGACCTCAGGGGCGTCGGGGACGTGGCCTTCGCGGTCGATCCTCAGGATCTGCTGCTTTCGGGTATTCTCCTCGCCGGCGAGGACACGTGTCTTCATGGGCGTGGAATAGTCCGTGGCTGTGATGAGGTGATCAGCACAGATGCCCTGTTTTTTGATGATCGCCCGGATCCTGCGCCCCACCGCATCCGAGCCGACCACGCCAATGGGCAGGGGGGACGCGCCCAGGCTTCGCAGGTTGAGCAGGGAGTTGCCGGCTCCGCCCAAGGAATAGGAATTGGCCTGATGGGAAAGGATGAGGACCGGTGCTTCCCGCGATATCCGCCGCGTGTGCCCATAGAGATATTCGTCCAGGATGAAATCACCCCAGACTGCGATCTTCTGGCCGGTGAAGCGGTCGATCAACTCGAGATAACGTTCTTGTTTTTTATTTTTCACGGAACTCCAACCCCGTTTTTTTATCAGAAATCAGGGAAAAATGCAATCTTGGGCAGCCTGTTGTGTAGCCGGATTGATTTTCGGGTCATTATTGATTAGAGTGGATGACCAGGATAGGAGTGGGCATATGCGCGTGGACGAGATCCAGAAAAGGCTGGCGGCTCTGGGGGATGCTGAGGCCGTGGCAGGGATGGCCCGGTTCGGAATAACGGGCCAGACCGTCTATGGAGTGAGCATGCCGAAGCTCAGGGGGATGGCCAAGGAGATCAGGAGGGACCATGAGCGGGCCCTCGAGTTGTGGCGCATTCCCAACCGGGAAACGAGGATCCTCGCCGGACTGACCGCGGTACGTACGCGCGTGGACGAAGCCCTGATGGAGGACTGGGTCCAAGATTTTGATTCCTGGGAGATCTGTGATCAGACCCTGTTGAACCTGTTCGACCGGACTCCGCTGGCGGCGGAGAAAGCCGTGGAGTGGTCGCGGCGGGAAGAGGAATTCGTCAAGCGGGCGGGATACGTGCTCATGGCCCGCCTGGCTACGGTCGACAAGAAAGCCGGAGATGATCTCTTCCAGACTTTTTTTCAGCATATCCGACGGGGAGCAGCGGATGAGCGCAATTTCGTCAAGAAGGCCGTGAACTGGGCCTTGAGGCAGATCGGGAAGCGGAACCTGACTTTAAACCGGATGGCCATAGCACTGGCGGAGTCTATCAAGGCGCAGGGCTCACGCAGCGCGCGCTGGGTGGCCAACGATGCCCTCAGGGAACTTCGCGGCGATGCAGTCCAGGAAAGGCTGATTAGAAAACAAAGCAGGGGATGAAACATGAGTGAAAAAAACAGAATCCGGCACGTTGGGCTTGGCCTGACCCTCATGTTGGCATTTCTCGCGGGCACGACCTCGTCCTCCGGTCAGAACATAGACAAGGCCGGGCTGGTCCAGGAGATGGAGAGGGAGATCGCGAAGACCCTGAAGCGGGGCAAGATCCCCTCGGCCGCTGTGGCCTTGGTGGAGGGATCCGAAGTCGTCTGGACCGGAGCGGCCGGCTATTCCAACATCTGGGCCAGGACCGAGGCTTCTCCGGAGACTGTCTATCTGATCGGTTCGACTTTCAAGACCATGTCCATGTATGCCCTGATGGGGCTGATGGAACAGGGCCGGTTCGAGCTGGATGATCCGGTCAATGACTACCTGGATAACTTCAAGATCCAGGGAGATGATCCCCAGAATCCCGTCACCTTTCGCCACCTCCTCACCCACACATCCGGGCTGCCGGCCGATTTCGGCCCACACTCCGTCTGGGGGCTTACAGTACCGCCGCCTCTTGAAGAATATTTGAGAAAATCGCTGCGGTTGAAGCAGCCCCCCATGACCGCGGCCCTCTACTCCAACACGGCCTACACTCTCGTCGGCTATCTGGTGGGCAAACTTTCCGGTGTGCGCTTCAAGAGCTTCATGCAGAAGAGCATATTCGATCCGCTGGGCATGGCGGACACGGCCTTCGAACCCAAGCCGCACATGGAAGAGCGTCTGGCTATTCCCTATGTGTTCGACCCCAAGAGCGGGAAACATATTCCAGCGGTGCGTACCAAGGCTAACGTATGGCCAGCAGGGATCGTGTACGGCACGGTGCTTGATCAGGCCAAATGGTTGATCGCCAACCTCAACCACGGGGTGTATGAGGGACACCGGTTGATCAGCGAAGAGACCTTCCAAAATGTCATGAGACGCCAGTATGATCGATTCACAGGCCCCCTCAGCGCCGGCTGGTTGAACGAGACCACGGGTTTCGGTCTCACGTGGTGGATGTCCGAGCGGGAAGGCGATAGCCTGTTTGCCCACAGCGGGAGTGTCAGCGGATACACGGCCTTCATCGTGGGCAACCTGGACAAGAAGACGGGCTTCGCCATCCTGACCAACGGCAACCGTTCACACAAACATCTTTTTGAGCTGGCGACCAAGGCACTTGATCTCTTGGAGGCCCACCTGAATTAGCGGGGGATGAGTTCTACTACGGCCTCCATGTGAGGCGTTTGGGGGAACATGTCGAAAAGGGCCGCGCTCTTGATCTGGAATCGACCGAGCTCTGCAAGGTCGTTCGTCAGGTGTTTGGCATTGCAGGACACATAGAAGATGGCCTCGCAGTCCAGCGTACCGAGATGTTTGAGGGTCTTGGGATTGATACCCGAACGAGGGGGATCGAGCACGATGAAAAGGGGGCTGGGGAACTGCTCCTGGGCCAGGTGCCGTGCATCTCTTGACAGCGTGGTTATGTTGGTTGCACCGGAGTTAGAGATATTTTTTTCCGCGGCCCGGATCGCTGGCTCATAATTTTCCAGTATCGTCACTCCCTTGAACGAGGAAGCGTTAAGAACAGCGAAGGCGCCCACGCCTCCGTACAGATCGAGCAGGTGGGCCGGTTGGGTTGGATATCCTCGTAATTTTCCCGAGATGTGCTCGTGAACCTGGACTGCCATGTCCCTGTTCACCTGGAAAAATCCCTGCACGGGAAAGAGGAGGCTGCAGCCCAGATATTCTCCCTTCAGCAGGTCGCTTCCCTTGATCACCTCGTATTCGTCGGAGATGCTGATATTCCGGTTGTGTGGGACATAGGTTATGATCACGTTTCGGGCCGTCGTCACCTCTGCATACTCGCGGATACGGGCGACAGCCCGATCGAGCCGCTTGTCTTTCTTATTCAGTACGATCGATACGGATGAATCTCCGGCCGGGGTTCGGATGACCGCATAGCAGAACGCCCCGAAACGCCTCCGTACATCGAAGTAGAAAACTCCTTCAAAGAATCCCCTGACCTCAGTGAGCAGGGAGTTGAGCTCCGGGTTGGAGATGATGCAGTGTTCGATGTCTACGAACCTATCGTAGGCTCCTCTCTCGCGCAGCCCCAAACCCTGAGAATGGAAAGCGAAATCCATTCTGTTGCGATAGTGAAAAGGGGGGCTCGCAAAGACTTGGATGTCGTCGGTCCCGATCGCCTCACTAAGCACGGCTTTTTTGGCTTCCAGCTGGTCCTCATAGGCTTGGCCCTGGCTGGTGCAGCCGCCGCAGCGGCCGAAATAGGGGCAGAGGGGGGGATCTGTTCTGCTGTTCGTTTCCATTGGCCTTACAGGATGTATTTCATGTCGGTGAGCTTCTGGATGCGGAATCCGGCCCTAACCTGTTCTGCATGATTTTCTGAGATGTGGGCCGAATGGTAGTGGGTCATTTCTTTTCCGAAGACGCAGAAGATGGTCCGCATCCCAAGCCGTTGGGCTGGCTGGATGTCCTGAACGGGATTATCGCCCACAGAGAAGGATGCCGAGGCGATCCCCTCCATTTTCTTGAGTCCCCGCAGGAAATGCTTGCCTTCGCCCTTCAAGGCGCGTGCGTCGTCGCTGGCGATCACCATGTCGAGGAGGTGGCCGATACCGGTGTGCGCGATGCGCAGCTCGATCACCTTGCGGACGGCGTTCGTTGCCAGGATGTTTTTATATCCCCGATCTAATGCATAGGTGAGGATCTCCCCCGCACCCGGTACCAGGAACAGCTTGTCGAAGTTGGATTCCTGGCAGTACTTCCAGTCAATGCCGAAGTCCCGGCAGTGGGTGACGTAGTCGTGCCACTCCCAGGTGCCCTCCCTCTCTTTCAAATAGGCCTGGTAGCGCTCCGCGGCCTGCTCCGGCGTGATCTCCTCTTTTTTCGCCAACTCCTGTTCCATGGTGAGGCACACGGCCCTGTCCAGCGTGGCCTCATTGGCTAGCGTTCCGGTCCAGTCCCAGAAGATCAGCTTGGATGGCACTATTTTCTGCTCCATTGAAATAAATCGGGAGGTTCATTGTACTTAAATCGAGGGACCAGAGCAATCGGGGGACACATGATATTCTTTTGATATCTAAAATTTCAGCGATATTTCATAAACTCCTTTCTTTTCAACCGACTATATAATAAGATAGCGTGTTTATTTCCTTTTTGTCGCTGCGCTGTCTGAAAGAATGATATGAGAAAAGCTACAGCCCTACTCCTGTTCATTATCTGTGTTGCGCTCTGGCCCCTGCATGCCGAGGAAGAAAAAGCTGATAAGAAGAACACCAAGATCGATATCCAGGACCTGAAGAAGCATGCCCCCTTCGTATACCTGGACTGCTGGCGCTGCGACAAGGATTTCATCCGTACGGAGATCACGTTCGTGAACTATGTCCGTGTCCGGCAGGACTCAGACATCCACGTCCTGGTCACCGAGCAGAGAAACGGCTCCGGGGGGCGCGAGTACACCATGGAGTTCATCGGACGCCGCAAGTTCGAGGGCATGGATAACACCGTCACATACAACACCATGCCCACTGACACAAGCGACGAAGCCAGGCGGAAGATGGTCGACAACCTGAAGAAGGGTTTATTTCCTTTTCTGATGCAGACGCCTTTGGCCGAGTACCTTTCTGTGGGTTTCCGGCAGAGGCTAAAGCCCACTTCCGTGGATGATCCCTGGAACTTCTGGGTGTTTTATGTAAGCGCCAATGGGCGGCTCAACGGAGAAGAATCGCGCCAATACAACTCCATTCGGGGCAACTTTTCCGCAAACCGGATCACACCGGAATGGAAGATCCGGTTGGGGATCAACGGAAATTTCGACGAAAGCAATTTCGAATACGACGAAGAGACCATCGAGAGCAAATCCGATAGACAGAGCGTTTCGGGCACAGTGGTCAAGAGTCTGACCGGTCACTGGTCGATGGGGGGCTGGACCGGCTGGACACACAACACCTACAGCAACCAGGATTCTGTCTTCTACATCGCCCCGGCCGTCGAGTACAACATCTTTCCTTACGATGAATCCACGCGCCGGCAGCTGCGCATCATGTACCGCATCGGCCTGACCTACAACAATTACATCGAAGAGACCATCTATGATAAGACCAAGGAGACTCTGCTCAGCCAAACCCTGTCCGTTGTCTTCGAGGTCAAAGAGCCGTGGGGGAATGCCTCCGCTTCGCTGGAGGGATCGAACTATTTCCACGACTTCAGCAAGAACAAGGTGCGGCTGAACGGGAACGTCAACTTCCGGCTGGTGCGTGGGCTGTCGCTGACAGCGAGCGGAGGATACTCAAGGATCCACGACCAGCTCGGACTCCGTAAGGGAGATGCCAGCATCGACGAGGTCCTGCTGCGCCGGAAAGAGCTGGCCACAGATTACGATTACAGCCTGTCCCTGGGTGTGAGCTACACCTTCGGCTCGGTCTACAGCAACGTTGTCAATCCGCGCTTCGGCCGCTGATCTCTCCTCGCGACTGGCAATCCTGCCGTCACCCGAACGATACGTTTCCTGATATGGTGGGACTTTCCCTGGGAATCCAATCGCCGTACTAGGCGTTGTCAGCGGGTCTTTGTGTCCTGGAGGCATCTTTCCTGCGGCCGTAGCCGAGCGAGAGGGCCAGAAAGAGGATCAGCACGATCGCCCAGCTGAAGTAGTTGTGCAGACCAGCCTGGAGGGGGCTGAGGCGGGGCAGCCCATGAGGAGCACCCGAAGCGGTCGTGTTGGCCATCAGGATGACAGGGATGAAATAGGGGAGAAGGAAGGGATACGTCGAGACCGTGAGGCTCAGCAGGTTGGCCCTCCGGTAGCGGTGGATGCCCTTTTTTTCTCCGATCTGGCGGGCAAATTCACTGACAGTCAGAATGGCCACGATGCTGTGGCAAGTGAGGAGTACGGCCCCGCTGGCCGCACCGACGATCCAGGTCTCACCTGAGCGGGCACTCCGGCTTCGTTTATGGGCGAACTCCACCAGCTGCTGCAGCACGCCGGAGGCCTGGAGTGTCGCCACAAGGCCCATCAGCAGGATCGTGAAAAAGCTGATGCCTACGGCCCGGTCGATCCCGTCAATTATGAAACTCTGGGCGGAGAACGATGCGGGGTCCAGGGTGAGGATGCGTCCCGGATCCAGCCTACCAAGGGCCAGCCCCAGTACAATACCTCCGGCCAGCCCAACCAGGAGCCCCTCCAGGAGGTGTCGTCCCTTGAGGAGCAGGACGATGATCAGCAGGGGCACCAGGATCATGGGCAGGCTCTGGGCGCCTCCCTCAACCAGGGGCGCCTCCGGGCGTACCTTCCCCTGGATCACCAGTGAGGCCAATCCATAAGCGAAGAGGGCCAGGGCCGCAGCAGGCAGGACATATTTCAGGCGGCTGCGCACAGTCCCCCCGATGTCGGCATCCTGGCTCAGGGCGCTGGCGATGGTGGTATCGGAGATGGGGGCGATGCAGTCGCCGAAGGTCGCGCCGCCGAGGATGGCACCCGCCAGGATCGCGGGAGAGGCCCCCACCAGCCCTCCGGCCGGATAGAGGATGGGGCCGCAGATCAAGATGGTGCCGAAGCTTGTACCCGTCGACACCGAAACCAGGCAGCAGATCGCGAAGGCAGCCAGCACGAACGCGCCTCCTTCCATTTTAAGTGCTGAGGCTGCCCAGGTCAGGGACTCAACAAATCCAGTGTCGCTCAGGAGTACGCCGATGATGGAGGCCAGCATCCAGGCGGTGATCATGATCATCACGATGGGCTTGGCCATGCCCTCGATCACTGTCTCGCAGTATTCCCGGCGGTCGCGGGCCAGCACGAGTCCCAGGAACAGGGCCAGGAGCAGGATGGGCCAGAAACCCCGCTCATCCGGCGCCCCCGACAGTGCAATGGTCACGATCCCCAGGATGAAGATCGTGAAGGGCAGCATCGCCCCCAGGGAGCCGCCTATGTATCGGATCGTTCGTGTGGGTGTTGTGTCTTTCATCGGCGTCAGTCGAGTGAAACACGGTTCAGGTCATACCGCATGATGCTGCCGTGAGGTCCCGTCCGGTCGCGCTCCAAGCCGAAGACTGGGCCCGCCGGACCCTGTGCCACAGCTAGGACACTGTCGATCTGGTCCAGATCGTTTCCATCCAGCTCGAAACGGACGAGTTTCCTCAACCGTTCGAGATGGTCGTCTGACCGGGCCCCTACGATGACTCCTGCGACAGCCGGTTTCTGCAGGATGTACCGGATGGCGGCCTCGGCGATTCCAACGGAGTGTCTGTCGCCCACGGCTCTCAGGGCTCTGAGAAGCTCCTGGTATAGCTCCCATCCCCCGAAGTCTTCGATGATCAGGCTGTACTTGGTGAGGGAGCGATTTTCCAGCGGCTCCCGGGGAGGTCCCTGTCCCAGGTAGCGATCCGATATGAACCCCCCTGCTACGGTCCCGTAGCACAGCAGCTGAAAGCCCCATTCCTGAGCTAGCTCCTTCATTTCGACTTCCGGCCTGGAATCCAGTACAGAATACTGTACCTGATTGGATACGACAGGAATATCCGCCTCCAACAGTTCTCCGAGATGGACCGCATCGTAGTTCGTCACGCCGATGTGGTGGATCTTCCCAGCATTCCGGGCTTCGACCAAGTGCGTGGCTGCATCCACGTGCCCGGGGATGTCGAAATCCCACCAGTGAAACTGGACAAGATCCAGGCGGTCGACTCCCAACCGCCGTAAGGAACGGTCGATGACCGCCTGAGTGTATCTGCGATCGAGGTTGGACAGCACTTCCAGATCGGGGACGTATTTTGTATGGACCTGGATATCTGGCAGGTCCCCGCTCAGAAACTCCGACCTGTTGCGGGCGAGGAACCTCCCGAGGAGTTCCTCCACACCGGTGTAGATGTCGGCGCAGTCCACGGTGGTCATCCCGGCCGCCACCATCTTCCGCAGGGATTCGAACACCTTGTCCTCATCCACCGGCCCGTGGCCACCGGAAAGCTGCCACAATCCCAATATCACTCGAGAGATTGAATAATCGGGTGAGAGCTCACAATTCAAGGTGGCGTCGAGCATCTACTTCGATTCCTTGATGGATTCACCGGATGAGACCGGGGAGGCGCTCTATGGCAACGGCCCCGGTTTTCAATACGGCATCGCTGAAATCCATGAGCCTGAAATCCTCACCCAGACGCGACTTTTCTTCTTCAAGCAGTTCGATGAATTTGCGGAAACCGAGGAAATATGAGACCAGCTGCAGGGGAGATCCTACGACGCGGTCCCAGAGGTTGAGCGCGAACTGGGGGGCAAGGAGCCCCTCTTCCACGGCAAAACGGGCCACATCCTTCTGATCCCATCCGAAACAATGGACCTGCACGCTGGTGTAGGCCCTGGTGGCGTTTTCCAATCTCTTCCTGAGGTGGGCCAGGCGATCGAGAGTATCGTATCCGTTCCAGCCCGCATCCAGGGTTATCACCTCGCAGAGTGTAGCCCATCCCTCCACATACAGTCCGTCGCCAAAAAGATCGCGCACAAGGTGGGTGTTGGTGGCTGCGATCTTCGACTGCATGTAGTGCCCGGGGAATATTTCGTGGGGTATGATCATGGTGTTGAAGTGGTTGTTGAAGGAGCGGTAGAAGCCTTCCTTGGCTTCTTCCGGGGCATCGTCAGGGATCGTTGGCAGATAAAACAGAGTTGTGGCTCCCGGGTTGAAAGGCCCGGCCGCATATACGCCCCCTACTGCTGCGCCCGCAAAGTGGGAGGGGGAGAGCGCCGTGAACAGCGTCTTTTCGGCCGGCAGTGTGGCGATCTCCTTGTCCCGCACAAATTCCTCGGCCTGGCCGATCAGGTCTTCGAAGACCTTGAGAAAGCCCTGCTGTGAGTGCTCTCTATTTTCTTCCATGTCCTCGATGGCCGTTCCCACCAGGTCAGGAAAATTATCCGGCACAGCCTGCCCCGGATATCGCTCGCTCCAATGTGATGCAGAGAGTTCCTGCATCAAACCTCGGACTTCCTCTATTTCCTGCAGAGAAACCTGAGCGAGCTCCCCAGGAGTCATGTCTGTGCCTGTGAAGATCGCAAGCTTTGCTGTGTATTCTGTCGCTCCCAGGCTGTTCGGGAGCGAGACCGAGGGCAGTATGGCGTCTCTGATGTGAGCGGCAAGAGACCGGACGTCATCTGCCGTTTCATTGCATAGTGCGACAAATGCCTCGGGCAGAGGAGATTCAGCCCAATCCTCGGCGATCTGGATGAGGTTTGTTGCCAGAAACCGGCCCGAGGCCTCCAGAACTGGGATGCTCCTTTCCGTTGTGCGGGGGCGGCCGTTCTTCAAAAGCAGCGTTCCCTGTGCACATACCGTGCGGATCCCGGCCAGGCGGGCATTTACGGCCTTGAGCTTTTCGTTCGGCGCGAGATCATCCCGGGCCAGGATGTGAGTCAGCGCCTGAGAAACCAGCCCGGCATAGTACATCGGTGATGATTCGAGTGAGGATCCGTCGCCCCACCGGTCGATCTCACCGAGGATCTGACGCCGCAAAAGATCGAGATCCGCCATTTCATCCACACTCTCTGCAGCCGGAAGTTCATCCAGAATGCTCAGGGTCTCCTGATTGTATTCGGCCCAGTCCGCGATCCTCTCTCGAGAGATCGACTCGAACCTGAAGGCAGAATCCAGGTGCCCAGCGGAAAAGGCCCGCGTAGGGTAGAATTCTATCCATTCCTCGATGTACTCCTGTGCGATCCGGTCCACGCTCAACTCGGGGCCGCTGCATGCGGCAAGGAGTAAACACGCTCCCCATACCAAGGCCGTTCTGTACATGTCGATCCTTTCCTCCGGTATCGTGAAACTGAATCCGATTATAAGTAAAAAGCATACACTATGAAAGCTAAAGCTTCGCAAATGAATTGATTCGGAGCTGGAAATTTCATATGGTATCGGTGCTGTCCCGCTTCCTATTGATCTTGGACAAGGAGGGCTTCCTCATGCGGTTTTTGCTAAAAAATATAGTAGTGGTCCTGGTCGCAGGGCTCATATTGTTCTGGACGACGAGCCCCACGATCCTGGCCCAGGGTCATGACGTCCTGAAACAGAGGCGCACGAGGCTCGCTGCCCAGGTGCCCGAGGGCATCCTCATCATTCAAAGTTCTGAGCGCAACCAGAACAACCTGCTGGAATTTTTCATCCCCAACAGCGATAACCACGACTTTATCTATTTTACAGGACTGGAGACGCCCGGCGCCACACTCATCATCTGCCCCGGTTCGCCAACCTATCCCGAGATCCTCTACATCGATGGCGATCTCGAGCAGGTGAAGCAGTCCTCCGGCATCGAACACGTTTTCCCTACCGCTAATCTCCTGCCTGACTTGTCCAACGCCTACACGGACATCTCACAGATGCGCTATACCCAGCTCCGCTTCAAGCCCCTTCCCTCAGAGATCGCACGCATACTCTACCGCGATGGTGGGAAAAAGATCGTGTATTTCAACTACCCCCGCTTCGTGAACCTGGCAGAGCCCCCACCCGAGCGGATCGGATTCATCCGACGCTTCAGGGATCTCTCGCCCAAGTACGAGATCCGCGATGCCTGCGATCCCATCGACCGCATCCGCATGTATCATGATGCCTATGCCGTCGAGCAGCTGCGTGAGGCTGCCCGCATCAGCGGCGACGCCATGATGGAATGCATGCGATCCGTCCGTCCCGGCATGACCCAGGACCAGCTCCGTACCATCTTCGATTTCTCGTGTCAGTATCAGGGAGCCAAACGTTTCGGTTTCCCCACCTCCATCCGTTCCGGGCCTAACCGCTATGAGGAACACTTCCCCAGGAGAGACGACGTGCTTCAAAACGGCCACCTGGTCACCATCGATGCCGGGGCCGAGATCAATCATTACACAGCCGACATCCAGCGCACGTTCCCCGTCTCCGGCACCTTCACTTCCGAGCAGAAAAAGGCCTACAGCATCCTCAAGAAGGCCCAGGAGGCCTGCATCCAGCTCGTCCGTCCCGGCTGCACCATGCTTGCCCTCCAGGAAAAGGCCATAGAGATCCTCGATAGTGAAGGGGACTATGGCCAATACTTCTATTGGGGTACGAGCCACTTCCTCGGCATGGAGGTCCATGACCACGGCAACAACCTCATTCCCTTCAAGCCCGGGATCTGCATCACAGTAGAGCCGGGACTCGTGATGGACGAGTTTACTATCGTCCTCGAGGATGATGTGCTCTGCACAGCGGATGGTTTTGAGTGGCTCACCGAATTCATACCGCGAGAGATCGCAGACATCGAAAGGATCATGCAGGAGAAGGGGATCGGGATCAAATAGATTATTAAGTAAAAAAAAAGCGCACCCACTAGAGTGCGCTTTACTGAGCAATCCCTCCTAAATCACCTGTTTTCCCTACCCAAAGAGATCCCCATCATATTCTGCGCGAAAATCCCTGTCTATTGTACTTTGGTACTATACGGCGTTGACCAGGCGAAGATGGCGGCCAGCTTGTTGGCTTCCTGGGGCTATGCTATAATCGTCGCTGCCATAGACCTGCCGGAGTGGCGAAATTGGCAGACGCGCTGGACTCAAAATCCAGTTCTCCTTACGGAGAGTGTGGGTTCGACTCCCACCTCCGGCACATCAATGACTTACCCCTTCATATCGATCCAGTCTTTGGTTTCTAATCAGACATACTCCATTTACATGTAAGGTGTATCATGGTACTGATATCAGGATGCGAAATGCCATGGATCGATCAGTTCTATAAAGAGAAAGAGAGATGACGATATGAAAAAGAGTCTGTTATGGATTTTGCTGTTGTTGATCGCAGGTGCCGTTGCCATCGGGTATTTCAAAGGTTGGATCGTGTTCGGAACCCAAAGTGGGGACGAAGAGGAACTCCAATTTACCGCGGTCACTCGCAGAGACATCGGCTCCACGGTCATAGCCACGGGCATCATCAAACCCAGTGTTGGATCGGAAGTCCGTGTAGGATCGCGCGTTTCCGGCATTGTCAAAAAACTGCATGTCAATATCGGGGATCGTGTCACTGAAGGAAAATTGCTGGCCGAGCTGGACCAGACAGAGTTGACATCCAGGTTCAACCAGGCCACAGCCGCGTTAAAGAATGCCAGAACCCGACTGGACTATGCCAGGCTGGAAGTGAACCGCAAGCAGGAGTTGATAAAACAGAATTTTGTCTCGCAAAGCGAACTCGATGAAGCCGAGGCTGCTCGGGACATGGCCGAATCCGAGCTGGATCAGGCCGAGGCCAACCTGGACTATGCCCGTATCCAGCTGGGATACACCAAGATCCATGCTCCCATTTCCGGTGTGGTCGCCTCGGTCTCCACCCAGGAAGGAGAGACGGTGGCCGCCAGTTTCGCCGCTCCGACCTTTGTCACGATCATAAACCTGGAGCGGTTGGAAGTCTGGGCCTATGTAGACGAAACTGATATCGGCAGAGTTGAAGAAGGCCAGCAGGCCTTTTTTACCGTCGACACCTATACCGAGACGGATTTCGAAGGTATCGTAACAGCCATCTACCCTAAGGCAGAGATCCAGGACAATGTCGTGAATTATGTGACGATCCTCAAGATAGCTGACAGACAGGACAAGATCCTCAGACCTGAGATGACGACTACGGTTTCCATCTTTCTGGAAAGGAAAATCCAGGTCCTGTCCATTCCCAACAATGCCATCCAGAGAGAAGAGGGGCAGAAATTTGTTTATGTGACACAAGGTGGTCTTATAAAAAAACAACCGGTTAAAGTAGGCTGGAAAGATAAAAGGTTTACCGAGATTCTCGAGGGCCTGGTTGAAGGGGAGGAAGTCGTAATAGGCGATGTCGATCAAATCGAAGACAGGCTTGCCAGTCAACAGAAAAGGAGACAGGATGATTCAACTGCGCAACGTTAGCAAGAAATTCCAAAAAAACGAAAGCATTTCGGTCGTGGCATTGAGCGACGTCACTCTCGACATTAAACCGGGGGAATTCGTGGCAATTGTGGGGCCTTCTGGGTCGGGCAAGTCCACCCTGATGAACATCATGGGTTTGCTCGACGTCCCAACCGAAGGTTCCTATCTCCTGGAAAACAAGGAAGTGAGCGGACTCGACATCGATGCTTTGGCGAAACTCAGGAACCAGAAGGTCGGTTTCGTGTTTCAGTCGTTCCACCTGCTGGCACGTACCAGCGCCAAGGAAAACGTTGAGCTTCCCCTCATTTATTCGGACCGGAGCGACATCAAAAATCGTGCTGCGAATGCACTCAAGGCGGTGGGTCTGGAAGATCGGATGAACCACTTCCCCAGTGAGCTTTCCGGTGGTGAGCAGCAGCGGGTGGCGATCGCCCGATCGCTCGTCAACGAACCGGATATCCTCTTCGCCGATGAGCCTACGGGAAACCTTGATTCTCAGTCAGGCTTAGAAGTCATCTCCATTTTTCAGGATCTGAACGAACAAGGCAAAACCATCGTACTGGTGACCCATGATCAGCATATTGCAGAGCACAGCCGCCGGATCGTTCGCATCTCGGATGGAAAGATACAGGCAGATGGAGCTGTTGCCCAACCTAAGAGAGCTGCTGAAGAACTGTCCAAGCTTCAAGCGGACAAAACCAATGCCAACCAGAACGCCAGACTTCAGGCTGATGAAGGAGAGGCAACATGAAAAACGGAAGGATCATTAAAAGCGGTTTCCGGATCATGGGACGCAACAAGATGCGTACCTTCTTCATGATGTTGGGGATCATTATCGGGATAACGGCCCTGACGCTAATTCTGTCCGTGGGAAAAGGGACAGAACTAAAAGTCATGGATAGTCTCAAGTCCATGTTCTCTGTCAATAGCCTTATGATTAGTGCCAGTGCCCCTCAGATGAGAGGAGGCCCTCATGCAGGAGGACCGACCACGACTTTTACGATCGCTGACCTTGAAGTCTTGCAGGAGGAAATCTCCAATGTCGAAATGTGGGACACCATGCAAGTGCTCCCAGGCCGGGAGGTGAAATATCAGGAGAACAGCGACAATATCCGGGTTATTGGGCATTCGGAAAGGGCCGATCGGGTGTGGAACATCGGAGTCATACGGGGTGAGCTGTTTGACGGGGACGAGGTCCTCACATCGGCGCGTGTTGCCGTGATTGGCACTCATGCTGTCGATATTCTGTTTGGTGAAACAGATCCCATCGGCGAACAGATCCGGATCGGCAATGTTCCCTTCCGCATCATCGGCATTCTGAAAGAGAGGGGGATCGACATGCATGGCTGGGACAGGGACAACGAGATACTCGTTCCTTATACGACGGCCTTGAGACGCTTGATGAATGTCGACTATATTCAGACAGCCAAAATCCTTGTTAGAGATCTCAGGAAAATGGAACCGACGGTGGAGCGCATCACGGCTATCCTTCGCGAACGACATGCCCTGGCTGAGAACGTGCCCGACGATTTTTCTATTTTTACACCGACATTGGTTCAGGAGATGGTCTCCAGTTCCAACCGGATCTTTAATCTCTTCCTTCCTTTGATCGCAGGCATTTCTCTCCTTGTGGGCGGTGTGATCGTTGCCAACCTGATGCTGATCTCCGTCTCTGAGCGAAGCAGCGAGATCGGGCTTCGCAAAGCCGTGGGTGCCCGGTCAAGAGACATCCAGTTGCAGTTTCTGACAGAAACGACCTTCATTACTCTTATCGGTGGGCTTGTAGGTATCGCCCTGGGATTGGCCGGTACTTATCTTGTATCCGCTCTCATGGAATTACCGACAACCCTTTCCTGGCAGGCGCTGGCGTTGGGTGCCATATTTTCAATCCTGGTAGGGTTTATCGCCGGGATCTTCCCTGCGAGACGCGCTGCCGCTCTGCAGCCTGTCGAAACTCTGCGATGAAGCTATACCGGAACATCCGCATTTCGCGAAAAACCCTATTCGCACATAAACTCCGGACTTCACTTGCCCTGATCGGCATTACGATCGGCGTGGCAGCGGTCATCCTTATGGTTGCGATCGGAGAAGGAGCACAGAAGGCTGTGCTTAAACAGATCGATGCCATGGGTACAAATCTTCTGGTCGTGAATGCCGGCCGGGTCAAGACCTTTACTGGAAGGCAGAGATTGACCGGGCTCGTCAACAGCCTCAAGATCAGGGATAGCGATGCCATTGCTGAAGAGTGCTCCGCCGTATCCCTGGTCGCTCCGGCTCAAGACCGGTCCCGGCAGGTCAAGTACGGTGAATTCGCTACTTCGACCAAGATCCTGGGAAGTACTCCGGATTTTCAAAAGATACGAAATTTCCCCACTACCAAAGGCCGTTTTTTCACTGAAGAAGAGAACAAGGCATCTCTGCGGGTCGCCGTCATCGGCAGCCAGATCCAGGATAATCTTTTCGAGGGAAAGGACCCTATCGGTGAGACGGTCCGGATCGGGAAGATCCCTTTCGAGATCATCGGGGTATTGAGATCCAAGGGAGTTACGGCAGAGGGGGCCAACGAGGACAATCAGATATTGATTCCTATCAACACAGCCCTGCGCCGGGTCTTCAATTTGACCTACCTCAACAGCGTCTATGTCAGCGTAAAAAACCAGCGATCCATGTCATTGGCTGAAAGACAGATCAGCGAACTTCTCAGAGAACGACACAGGCTGCTAATACGGAACAAGCCGGATGACTTCACGATCATGAATCAGTTGAACCTCCTGGCGGCTGAGAAAAAAACGAGCCAGACTTTCTCGACTATGATCGTCGGAGTCGCCGCAATTTCCCTTTTGGTGGGAGGGATCGGGATCCTGGCCGTTATGCTGTTGGCGATCAAGGAACGAACCAACGAGATCGGATTGCGCATGGCGGTAGGATCGAGACGAAAGGATATCTTGGTCCAGTTTCTTTCCGAGGCCATGATCCTTGGTTTTTCAGGGGGATCTCTAGGAGTACTCATTGGAGTCGGCGCAGCTTGGGCATTGGGTTCAGCTACACAATTGCCAACGGAAGTCTCTGCGGCTCCCATCGCTATATCCCTTGTGTTCTCTTTGTCAGTAGGCCTTTTCTTCGGAGTTGTCCCTGCCAGAAGAGCTTCGATGCTCAATCCCATCGATGCGTTGAGGGCGGAATGAGAAGGAAGGACACACCACGGTTTGCTCATCTCGTGTTGAAGCCGACTTTGGCCTGTACTTCCAGCTGTGACACGTGTTCCACACGAAAGCGTCTGCATCGCATCAAGAAGAAAGAACCACAGCTAGGAATTGCCGATTGGAAACGCCTGTTTGCCGAAGCCAATTCCCTAGGGCTGAGCAAACTGACGATCAGCGGCGGTGAACCAACCCTATATGGGGATTTAATGGAATTGATCGCTGATGGCAAGGCCTATGGTTGGGAAGTCGGCTTGAATACCAATGGCAGCCTTGTTGATAGGAATTTGGTGACGCAACTAAAAGAGGCAGGGCTAGATGTCGTCACCCTTTCGCTCTATAGTTCGGTTCCGGAATTTCACGATCGTCTTCGCAGACATCCCGGGTTATGGCACAAGGCGGTCGAGGCGACAAAACTCTTTGTCGAAATCCGTGAACAACACGATCCACGATTTAGGGTGAATATGCAAACCCTTTTGTGCCGGGAAAACTTCAGGGATTTTCCCGAGCGAATACAACTGGCTTATCAATTGGGTGTGTGTGGGATCACCTTTTCATATTTAGAAGCAGATTTCGAAGAGCGCAACCATCTGCTTGACGAAAAACAAATTGACGAATTTAAAAAACAATCGGTCCCTGAAGCGGTGGAGATCATACGGAATTCTCCCGCCGATAGGTGGGCAAAGCACATGGCTGAAGCCGCTGTGAGATCAATTTTTCCACTGAAAACGATTCCATCGCATGACTATGCTCGGGGAATTTATCGCGCTCCGTCTCCCTGCGCGATCCCATCGTTCTTTTCGATTGTCTTGGGAAACGGTGACGTTCATCCCTGCAATATGGTGGAATATTCCCATTATCCTGTTGTTGGTAATCTACGCCAGAATGCCTTTAAGGAGATCTGGGAGGGAGAAAAATGGGCCGAATTTCGCAAAGAAGGATTTAACCTATGCCAGTATTGTCCGGTACCGCACCAGGTTTATATTCCAATAATGAGAAAACCGGAACTGGCTTGGGCTCAATACCTGATAAAATATACGAGACTACACTCTTTTTTTCTTCCGTTAAAGCGCCAACTTTTTTCACGGCGCTGGTTGTTGAAGCTCATTCGCAACCCGTGGAACAGATGAGGTGAACTGTGGCCTATTCAATGACCAGCAAACCGGCAGTGTTTGTGAAAGGCTGGGTTGATGATATATACTGGCTTAATGATCGCTAAAGTCCCGATCAGAGTCTTCAATGGATTTCCGAAATTCATGTTAGAGTTTGCGTTTTTCCAGGAGTGAACATGGGCGAAAAAAACCTGATCCGCTGTCCGTTTTGCCGTCACGATTCTGTCAGAGACATCACAACAGATATTCACATCCGGATGGCCAAGGAGAATCCGCACGATCAAACCCAGGATTTTGATGTGAGGTTTTATCACTGTAACAAATGCAGCCGGGAGTTTGAGAGCACGGAAGTTCAGGTGGGCAAGGCCCTGCCCATAAAAGATTAGCAGCCACGTCGAGCTTATGTCCTTGGCTTCTGCTGTCAAAAACAAGGCCGTGTGGTTGGATTACATAATCAGAGCATTGCCTCGACTAAATGGGTATAAATAGGCGTTTTTAGGGACAGCGAAACATGAGCATCAGAAAAACAGCCATCCTGTTGATGATGCCGCTCGTCTGCGCGGCGTTTTTATCTGCCCAGGATTTAGTGGAGCTGGCCAAAAAGGAAAAGGCCAGGCGCGCCCAACACCAGGAGAAGAAGACCACTGTCGTGACCAATCAGGATCTTAAAAAGGTCCAGGTCAAATCGGGCGTCAGCTTACGTTCCGCCAATGCATCCGAGGCCGAGCTCCCGGTTACCACAGTACGATCGAGCCGGGAACTACCGGCAGACGAGGCCGAGCCTGAGGAGCGGGGAGTCCGGGTTACACTGGCCCCGGGTGTGGATCAAGCAGAGGGAATACCCGAGATCAGCCTGGAGGAGAAACTGCGGCGCGCTGACAACCAGGTAGGGCACTTGAACCTCAAACTCACGCAGCTCGGGCAGCTTTTCTACAATGCCGAGACCACGGAGCGCAGCGCTCAGATCCAGAAGCAGATAGACAGCGCAACGCGCGAACTGGAAAAGGCGGCAACTGAAGCGGAAAGGCTCAGAGCCGAATTTGAGATACAACAGAAAAAGTGATCCTCAATCCAGGTTCTGATGGGCATAGAGGATGCGGCCGCATTCTTCGCAGTTGTAGTTATACACCAGACTCAATCCCATCTGACCCCTGGTAATGCCCTGCTGGAGCTCTGCATTGCCGCACGAGGGGCATTCCTTAGCCTCGATCATGAGGGGGAACTTGCATGAACAGCAGATCTTGTTGAGCTGCTGGATCTCTGGTGGACAGGGTCCCCGGGAATTTTGTCTCTCGTCTTCCTTACGATGCAGTTCCATCAATTCCAATTGATTGCAGATCTCTTTGTCCCAGAGCATGCAGATCTTGTAGATAGCCTTCATGTTTTCCTTAAAACGAAAAATCCAGCTGCATCATCGTAAGACTCGTAAAGTGGGTACTTATAATAATAAAACTTTCAGGAATGTCAAGCCTTTCTCTTTAACTATGTTATAATCGGGCCACCACCGAAAGGAGGAGATAGAATGGGTAAAAAGTTCCAGGTCGTGCTCCCAGTCTGGATGGAGGATTACCTCCAAAATATCTGTGATGAATATGATCTCACCATTTCGGAGCTGCTCAGGCTGGAAATCTCTCTCGCCTTTATTTGCTTTGTCAGTCATTCTTATCCAGAGTACGAGGGGCCTACCATGCAGGACCTGGGCATACCACTGGCCAAGGACGCGCCCCACAAGGACAAGGTCGACCGGGAGGTCATGCACCGAGTGCTCTCCAAGATCTATTTCGAGGCCAGGAAGGCCGCCGATTTCCATATGAAGACCAAGATCGATAAGAGTTAGGCCCAAGCCCTTGTCAGTCCGCCTGTCCCGATTCATCCGCTGTGACGCGATCCTTAAGCTCTCTGAGGATCGATGATTTCCATGGAAAAGATCCAAGATCGAGTGGAGGCCTGGATCCGGGATTTCGTCGCTGAATATCCTGCCCACAATGATGTGGAAACCCGTTGGCAGGCTCCACGAGTGGGAGTGGCCTCAGCCCGGGATCCCTTGTTCCGCCAATTCATACACGTGAACCATGGAGGGCATCTCCTCCCACAGGAGCTCCTGCCGGAAGCGTACTCGGTGATCGTTTTATATGTTCCCTTCACAGAGGAACTGCATCGTGAGAATTACCAGGCGGAGCACTATTGTTCCCGGAGTTGGGCCATGGCCTACCTCGAGACAAATCGGCTGATTTCCGATACCACCGAACACTTGAGAGAGAAGCTGCAAGAGCGAGGGAACACGGCCGCCCTCATCCCGCCCACGCACAATTTCGATCGAAAAACACTCGTGAGCGACTGGTCTCACAGGCACGCCGCTTATGCCGCAGGCCTGGGCCGATTCGGTCTGCACAACCTCCTCATCACTCCGCAAGGCTGTACAGGGAGGCTGGGCAGTCTGATCACCGATCTGGAGATCGAGCCGTCCCCAGTCCCGGATCATGAGTACTGCCTGCACAAGGCCGGAAAAGTCTGCCAAAAATGTGTGGAACGATGTGAATTCGGAGCCCTACGATCGGACGGATTCGACCGGTTCGCCTGTCACCGTCAGTGCCGGGTCAATGACAGACATCACCTCGACCTCGCCCTGACCGAGATCTGCGGCAAGTGCAGTGCGATGGTCCCCTGCAGTGTCGTCAATCCCAATCCATGAGCGGAGCCTCAGAATCCCTGATCCCTGGCTTGGGATCGTATGGAAAAAAATACTGGACAAATATGAACAGGCTTCTTTAAGATAGAGTTCGCCTTTCAGGAAGAATGAAAGGCGGGGCTGCCTAAAACACACGTCTATGGGAATCTGAGTAACAGGGCAGTATGTTTGCAACTCGGAGGTGAACTATGTGGGGGAACTGGCGCTTCGATAAAGAAGCCAATGTCTTGGTCATCAACAAGTCCCTCTGTCCGGGAGAAGAGGACAAAGATCTCTACAAGTTCGACCTTGAGCGCTGTAACACCTCCGCTGCCATCCTCGATATCATCGTCCAGATGAGCCAGAAGATGTGGATCACGCGTGAAGACATCGGTTATCTGGTCGAGGCCTTTGATGACCTGTTCACACTGCAGGTCAATTTTTGCGGATCGGAATACGAGCACTCCGACGGCAACACCGATTACGCCAGGCGGATCCTGGGAAACCGCCTCTAATCTCACCCTGAGAATCGTCCTTAGGGGGCATTGTCTCACCCCGGGACATCTCATACCCTGTAACAGACCATGTCCACTAATCGCTATGCCGGAATTCCATGATGACTAACGAAAGTAAGTCTAAGGCCCAACTTCTAGAGGAACTGTCTCGCCTGCGCAGCAAGCTTGGGGAACAGGAAGCACTGAAAACCGAGCGCGACCAGCTTGTCCTCGAGCTGGAACGGCGTGAGAGACGCTTCCAGAGTGTGATAGAGAACATCAATGTCGGGCTCTATCGAAACACGATCGGACCCAAGGGTAAATTCATCGATGTCAATTCGGCTTTAACCAACATGTTCGGATATTCCTCTAAAGATGAGATCCTCAACATGAATGTTTCGGACTTCTACTTGAAACCCGAGGACAGGATGAGGAACCGAAAAATTGGAAGACAGGGGCTTTGTCAGGAATGAAGAGGTCCACCTTAAGAAAGAGGACGGAACCAGGATCTTCTGCTCTGTATCCGCAGTAGCCGTCAAGGGCGAAGACGGGAGCATCGAATCATTTCATGACGTCTATTATCGCACGGATCGGGATGGGCTGATAACGATCATCAGCCCGTCCGTGAAGACACAGGCTGGATATGATCCCTCAGATGTGATCGGGCTCCCGGTGACTGATTTTTATCCTGATCCGGATGAACGCGAGACCTTCAATCAGAACCTCAAGCAGTACGGCTATGTGAACGACTACGAGCTCCAGCTGCTGGCCAAGGACGGCAGGGTGATCGATGTCTCTGCCAGCTCCAAGATCGTCCTCGGAAAAAACGGAAAACCGATGGGCGTGGAGGGGCTGCTGCGGGATATCACAGACCGAAAACGGGCCGAAGCAGAGATCAAGGCCTCCCTCAAGGAAAAAGAAGTGCTCCTGCAGGAGATCCATCACCGCGTGAAGAACAACATGCAGATCATCTCCTCCCTCCTGAATCTACAGTCAAGCAAGGTCAAAGACAGTGATGTGGTGGGGATGTTTCAGGAAAGCCGCGACAGGATTCGGGCCATGGCCCTGATCCATGAGAAGCTCTATCAATCGAAAGACCTGGCTCAGGTGAACCTGGCTCAGTACATCGAAAGCCTGTACCTGCACCTCTATCATATGTATCGTGTCGACACAAAAAAGGTCCAACTCGATCGGCACATCGATGAGATCTTTCTGGACATCAACACCGCCCTCCCTATCGGCCTCGTGATCAATGAGCTCGTCTCCAATGCGCTCAAGCATGCCTTTCCCAACGGATCACAGGGAGTGATCTGCCTGGAACTCTCCTCCCTCGATACCGAAAAATATTGTCTGATCGTCAGAGACAACGGCGTCGGGCTGCCCCAAGGAGTGGATATCAACAATCCCGACACGCTGGGAATGCAGCTGGTGTATGACCTGGTGGCTCAGATCGGGGGCATCATCACGATCGAGACCGGCGATGGAACAACCTTCCAGGTCGATTTTTAACTGAATTATTTTCTTGCATCCCAGCCCGAGAAAAATATAATGAAGTTAGCGCTATATCCCCCTGGATTGACCGTCCGCCTTTTTTGACTCAAGTGCGGTCGAGCAAACACCATCCAGGAAGGGGAGGGGAGAGACAGTGGCAAAAACGATTGGTATCCTGGGCGGCATCAGCCACGCATCCACTATCCGGTACTATGAATTCATCCTGAAGAAGTATTACGCTCGCAGGAGGGATTATCACTATCCCGAGGTCGTGATATTCAGCCTGGACCTGGCAAAACTCATCGGCTTCGAGGAAAGGGAGGATCTAGATAACTATGTTCGTTACCTAAAATCCGGACTCAAGGCCCTGGAAAAAGCCGGCGCCGACTTCATCGTCATCGCCGCCAACTCTCCTCACGCAGTGTTCGATATTGTTTCCAAAAGCGTGTCGATCCCGATGTTGAGTATAGTGGATACCACGGCCCTCCGTGCCAAGGCCCTGGGGCTTCAGAAGCTGCTCCTGACGGGGATCAAACCCACCATGCAGTCCACATTCTATCCGGATGTCTTCCGAAAATACGGGCTCACCGTCCTGACGCCTGCAGAGGCTGAACAGGACGAGCTCAATGATTTCGTTTTTAAGGAACTCGTTCTCGGGATCTACAAGGATTCGACCCGGAAGCGCATCTTGGAGATCATCGGCGGATACGAAGTCGATGGGATCATTCTGGGCTGCACTGAGCTTTCCATGGCGCTCAGTCAAGAGGATACGCCTCTCCGTCTCCTGAACACGCTGACACTCCATGCCCAGGCTGCCCTGGACTTTGCCCTGTCTGACTGATCCCGGGCCTGCTGGACTTGATTTATTTTGATTTGGGCTTATGTTTATATCGCGAAGAGAAAATACTTGAGGGAGGGCGGATCATGAAGAGATTCTGTCTGGTTATGGTCATCACGGTCGTGATAGCCGGAATGAATGGCCTCTCGGCATTCCAGCTGGAATCCGAGGTCGTGAAACAGAGGTCGAAGTGGGAAGCCATCCTCAAGAGGGGCGAGATCATCAAACACGAGGACATCGGGGAGGGCATCACCAAGCCCAAGAGGATGTATCTCAAGCTGGGGGAGGTCGAGGCCAGCGGCTGCTGGAAGAATCCTGAGGGGATCCAGAAAGGTTACAAGGAAGACTGGGAGTATGAGATCGCCGCCTACAAGCTGGACCAGTATTTTGGGATGGGCATGGTGCCGCCGACCGTGGAGCGCCGCTTCCGCGGCCGCAGGGGATCCCTCCAGCTCTGGATCGATCTCGAACACAGTGAACTGGAACGGATCCAGGAGGACATCGCCATCCCAGAGGAAAGACAGAATCACTGTGATAAGATGCTGTATCTGGCGCGCGCCTTTGACAGCCTCATCGGGAATATCGACCGGACCCAACAGAACATCCGCTGGACCAAGGACTGGTGCCTGATCCTGATCGATCATTCCCGTGCCTTCCGTACCAAGCGGCTCTATACAGACCAGCTCATCTACGGCCAGAATGGCCTTCGGAAATCCATGGGATTCGACAAAATTCCCCATGAGTTCTTCGAAAAAGTCAAAGCCCTCAATGTCGATAAGGTCCGCGGTATCGTGGGCGAGTACCTGTCTTACAACGAGATCGAGGCCATGATGATGCGCAAGAAGCTCCTCGTCAAGGACATCAAACAGATGATCGAAGAAAGAGGCGAAGAGGAGGTCCTGTACTAGTTCTTCGGCGGAGATTCAAGCCTGTCCCTCGTCATTGCAGTAACCACCCTGTCGGGCCCTCAGAAAAGTTTACCCTGGAGATGTTTGACATTGCCTGAAATATTTAGGTAACATGGCCTTGATTTACCGTTTGGGAAGTATGGGTTTTTTTCGAGAATAATATCAGGAACGTCGTTATTTTTCTGTCCTTTCGTCCAAGGGCGGTAGCCTGCCTGTGAGGCAGCCCCAATTCGTGCTGAAAAACGAGGGAAAGGAGTCAATGGAACATGCCATTTAAATTGACCATCACCAAAGAAGACGAACCCGAATGGCACCAGGAGTACACCTACGATAAAGACACGATCACGATTGGCCGGGATATCAACAGCGACCTCCAACTTGAGGGCACCAAGAGTGTCGTGAGCCGGCACCATGCCCAGATCAAGCTGCAGGGAGATGTTTATCAAGTCCAGGACTTGAACAGCCGCAATTTTACTTTCCTCAACGATGAAAAAGTCAAGGCGGGAGCCGATTACACTCTGAGCGATGGCGATGTCATACGCGTCTGCGATTTCCACATGCAGTTTTCGACCATCGAGCAGGAAAAGGCCAGATATGCGGACCAGACCATCCTGGATTATCCCAATCCTTTCCTTCAGGATGTTGTTCAACTCAGCACAGTGCTCAAACAGATCAGCACCAAGTATGACCAGGAAGACACGGATAGGAAGGAGGAGGCCCTGCAGGAAGCGTTCCAGGAACTGGTCGCCAATCTCCAGGCACACAAGGTCCTGGAGTCCCTGGGCCAGGCCTTGCAGCCGGGGCGTCCGATCGCCCCGCCCCCCACGGAAGACCTGGGCGAGCGATTTGAGCTTTCAGTATCAGAAGAGCAGGGGCTGATGGATATGCTGCTGGACTTTTTCGTTAAAATGATACAGGCCCGCCGGCAGTTCCGGATGGAATTCATCGGCGAGACCATGATCAAATCCGCCAAAACGTTCTCGATATATAGCTGCACACCGGAGGAACTTAAGGCCTTCATTTTTGATCCGAGCATTTCACTGGAGGAATCCGGGAGAAGGAAGGCTCTGCTCAAGGGCCTGGTAGACGAACTGAAGCTGCACCAGATATCACTCCTCGACGGATACAAGTCGAGCGTGAGTTCCGGGAGCAGACAGCTCATCGAGAGGTTCGATCCGGAGGCGATCAAGAAACTGATGTCCGGAAAAAAGAGTCCATTGGCTGGACTGAAGTTCCTCCTGCCCCTGTTCAGTGCCATGAAAGTCGTAGATCAGTATGCCGGGGTTCACCGGGAGCTGGCTCAAGAGGACCAGAGCATCATCGAGAAGAAGTATTACCGGCCCAGCTATGTTAAACGATACAACCACTGTATGGAGATGACGCTGCAGGATGATACCCCAAACCCGGAATCCGCGGGAGAAGGATCGGATGATTGAATCCGAGCGAGTGAGGCAAAAACCATGAAAAAAATACGATTTCTGGAAACCATGATGGGGAAACGTATTAGTCTTTTTTACTATTGTGGATTGGCTGGACTTGTGATCCTCCTGGCAGCCTGCGGAGGGGCCAAGCAGATCAGCCTCAACCTGCAGGGGACACAGGAAATGAACAAGCAGCAGTCCTGTGTGGTCTACGTGTATCAGCTTCGCACAGACACCAACTTCCTCAACGCCTCGCTCGAGTCCTTCTGGGATCTGGGGCGCGAGAGTTTTGCGGACGACATCGTGGAGGAACGTAAATATCAACTGGTACCCGGAGAAGCCCGGACCGATCTCCTGACGCTCAAGGAGGACACCGTGTATCTCGGCGCAGTGGGCGACTTCAACGAGCCGGACAAGGAAGGCTGGCGACAGGTCTACTCCCTGGAGAAGAAGCCACCCAAGCAGCTCTATATCGTCATCGGATATAACAGACTCGATATCCAATAAACAAGCAAACAGACAAATATATAAATAGACAAAAAACCAGGGGCATCGCCCCTCGGCGTAAAGCCGAAAGGAAATCACATGTCACAGAATCAGAAAGTGGTATGGTTTGAAGGGATGAATCTCGATCCGCATCATTTTCAACAGTGGGACCGGTTCCACAGCTCGGCCCTTGCCGCTCGGGTCCGGTCGATCGCTCACTACGACTGGGGCTTACTTGATATCGATGTGGATAAGGATGCCCTCGTCAACGGCCAGTTCCATCTCCTGCGCTGCAGGGGAGTCACCCCGGATGGTTTGGCCTTCAATATCCCGGTTGATGATCCGGCTCCCAATTCACGCGCCATCCAGGACTATTTTGCTGCGACAGAGAAGGATCTGGGTGTGTTCCTGGCCATCCCCATGGAACGGGAACGGGGCAGCAACTGCCAGCTGGAGGGAGACTCGAGTGGAAGAGAGACCCGATTCCTCTTCCAGAAGTCTGCTGTAACGGACGATAACAGCGGTGCGGACGAGCGTGAGATCGGCGTGGGGCGCACGAACTTTCAGATCCGCTTCACTGGCGAAACCCATGAAGACTTCAGCACGCTCAAGATCGCGGAGATCGTTCGCACACAGGATGGAAGTTTCGCCATGAGTACGAGCTTCATTCCCACCTGCCTGACCATCGATGCTTCCGAGAATCTCATGGCCATAACACGCCGACTGTTGGAGCTCCTGATCACGAAAAGCGGATCGTTGGGAGCCGGGACACATTTCAAGGGACAGACGACTTATACGTCTCGCGATGTCACGCTGTTCTGGGCGCTCCAGACGCTCAACATGAATATTCCTCAGCTCAACCATTTTTTCACGATTTCCAAGGGGCATCCAGAGGATCTGTACTTCTCGCTGCTGGCCCTCGCCGGGCAATTGACCACGTTTTCTCCCGAACTCAACATACATCCGCGTGAACTTCCCACTTATGATCACAACGATCTCGGCAAATGCTTCAACCTGCTTGACGGCAAGATCCGCACGCTGCTCGACAGCCTCGCTCCCTCTGCCAACTACATCAATATCCCCCTGGAACAAAAAAGCGAGTCCCTCTACCATGCCCAGGTCGGCGATCCCAAAGTCTTTCAGGAGATGAAGATCTTCCTTCGGGCCAGCGGCAATCTGCCCGAGAAGAAAATGATCGATGAGATCCCGACCAATCTGAGGATCGCATCCCCCGATCAGATCAATGCCGTACTGAGCAGCTTTCAGACGGCGCTGGCGCTCAAGTATACCTCGGCCCCTCCCACGGTCCTGCCCATGGCGGAGGGGAGTTACTACTTCCAGCTGCAGGCGACCGGACCCTTCTGGGACGCCATCAGTGCCAGCCAGGCATTCTCCGTGTTCATCCCGAATGAGCTGAAGGGAATCGTAATCGAGGCCGTGGCGGTATAGAGGAAGAATAGAAGAAGGAAAGTAAGAAAGAATGAAAGGAAGGACGCTCAGATGAATACCACGGATACTGTCATTCAGAAGGTTCGGAAAACGGAAAAAAAGAGCCTCATGGAGGTCTGTTCCGACGGTTTTGCCCTGGTCCTCAAGCTACGTGACACGAGCGAGTACGGCGATCCCGAGCTGCTGCGGCAGCGCATACTGGACCTTCTGGGCAGGATCGAGCACGATGCCAAAGAGGGAGGCATCGAATCCGAAGATATGCGTGAGTCTATTTTCGCGCTGATCGCTTTTTTGGATGAGACCATCATTGTTTCCGGATGGATACACAAAGACGCCTGGCTGACCAAGCCTCTCCAGTTGGAATTCTTTAACCGGTTCGATGCCGGCGAAGAGTTCTTCAACCGGCTGGAAAAGCTCAGACAGAGGGCCCATTCCCATGGCGACCTCCTGGAGATCTATTACTTCTGCATGGCTCTGGGATTCAAGGGGAAATATCAGATTGTCGAAAAAGAAAGACTGCGGGCGATCATTGAAGGCACCTATTCTGATCTCCGTCAGCTCAAGAAGAGGCCCTCGGAGATCCTCTCGCCGCATGGAGACAGAAAGGAGGAATTCATCGAGGTTGTGACCCGAGAGGTTCCCATCTGGGTTGTGCTGGTCACCGCTTTTGCCTTGGGCTTTTTCTTTTATCTTGCCATGACCTTTCTTATCGGCGGGGCAGCCAGCCGAACCCTTGATCTCATCAGCAGGATCGTATGATGACGGCCAACCCATTCGGATCGATGGTGTTCAACCGAGATTACAGGCGTACTGAGACAGAAGGTGACGCATGAAAATACTTATGCTGTTATTAAAAAATAAGAAAATGCTGGGTGGATTGGGTTTCATCCTCCTTATCCTCCTCATCCTGCGGGGTGGTGCGATCTTGAGGATGAGCATGAACACTCGGCTCCTGATCATCATCATTCTCCTTTTTGTGGGAGTACTTTACTTGCAGATCAGGTCGATCCAGGCGCGGCGCGGGGCAGCTATGCTTGAGCAGTCCATCCAGGCGCAGGCCGACCAGCAGAAGATGGGCATGCGTCCGGAGAAGAGGGAGGAGATCGAAAGCCTTAAGACGGAATTGTCTTCTGCCATCGAGTCTCTCAAGAAATCCAAGCTGGGGGGTGGCCGCTCTGGCACCTCGGCGCTGTATGCGCTCCCCTGGTATATGTTCATCGGGCCCCCCGCTGCCGGGAAGACCACGGCTATCATCAACTCCGGTCTGGAGTTTCCCTATGGATCGGACATCCAGGGCGTGGGAGGCACGCGCAACTGTGATTGGTTCTTCTCGAATTCCGCCATCCTGCTCGATACCGCAGGCCGCTACACCACCGAAGAGGAAGACAGGGAGGAGTGGCAGGCGTTTCTCGATATCCTCAAGAAATACCGCAAGCGGCGTCCCATCAATGGCGTTCTGATCGGGGTGGCCCTCACCGATCTGGTAGGCGCAAGCCCGGAAGACATCGAATTCCATGCCAAGACCATCCGGCGCCGGATCGAGGAACTGGTCCAGAAGCTCGGGGTTCGCTTTCCTGTCTACCTGGTATTCACGAAATGCGATCTGCTCCAGGGATTTGTCGAGCTCTACGAGAACATGAGCCGAAGGGAGCGCGAACAGATCTGGGGCAGCACATTTTCCCGGGAACAGAGGACCCAGGATCCCAGGGATCTTTTCAATCAGGAGTTCGAGGTCCTTCTGCGCTCTTTATATGACTATCGCTTGAAGCGGCTGAGCGGGCCCACCAAGTCGGAGCTTCGAAACAAGCTCTACATCTTCCCCATGGAGTTCGCATCCATCAAGGACAGCCTGGGCTATTTCATAAGTCTGCTGTTTCAGCCGAATCCTTACCAGGAGAATCCTTTTTTCCGCGGCTTCTACTTCACCAGCGGGACACAGGAAGGCGTGCCCATCGACCTGGTGATCCAGTCGATTGCTCGACAGTTCGATCTGCCGGCAGAAATGCTCAGCGAGCCCGAGGTAGAGAAGAAGAGCTACTTCATCAAGAAGCTCTTCACGGATGTGATCATCCCCGATCAGAATATGAGCATGCAGACCTCGGGAGCTGCCGTGCGGAGCAATCTGTTTCGCCTCGTGGCGGTCACGATCTCGGCTCTGGCCCTGGGATTGTTCATCATCGGTGTAATCCAGGGATTCATTCGCAGTCGAGTGGAACTGAGCGGAGTCAAGAGCTCATCCGTTCTGATGGAGAATGTGCGGTGGGATACCAGCGCCAGCCTGGTCTCGAATTTCACCTACCTGGACCGATTGCGGGAACAGCTCGTCCGGCTGATGGAACATGAAGATGGTCCTCCTATCGCACGCCTGGGGATGTACCGCGGCAACGCGGTCCTGCCTCCGGCGCGCGAGCTCTATTATGACCGGTTCAAATTCTTCGCCGAGAGGATCCTTTACCGCGGCCTGCTCCAGAAACTCGTGGATTACGGCACCGGATCATCCTATCCGCCGGGAAAGGTCAAAGATTACCTGCGGGCCTATCTCCTCATCAGTTCCGAGATCGCCCGCCTGGAGGAAGATCCTTCCTACCGTGAGTTTCTCAAGCAGCATTTCCTGGCTATCCTGGATGAGACCTATGCCCCTCCCGCGGTGCCGGAGAGCAAATATGTGGAGCTGAGGCCTTTGATGGAGCGCCAGGTGGAATTCTATGTGGCAAACCTCGGAAAAGAAGGGGTTCCTGGTTATGAGAGCGATTCGCGATTGATCAACCAGGTCCGGAATGCCATCCTGATGAACGAACGAGACAGCATCGAGAGCGTATATGCGGAATTGAAATTCGATCCCCGCGCAGCACGGTACTCGTTCATAACCCTGACCAATGCGATAGGGGACCAGCATAGTGAACTTGTCACAAGCTCTGCCAGAGTTCCCGGCATCTTCACCAAAGAAGGTTACGAAGATTTCTTCGAGGAGGCGGTGTACGAGCGCCTCAATCGTCTGGGCAGGGAGGACTGGGTCATGGGCGGGATCGGGCCCCAATCCGGCGCAGAACAGCAAAACATCGAAGAGCTCGCACGGGACATCAAGCGCCTGTATTTCCAGGAATACGCCGAGCAGTGGTGGGAATTCCTCCGCGCCGTGGAATTCGAGCCGTTCGGCAACCTCTTGAAGGCCACCCGTGCATTAAAAACCTTCGGAGACGCGGATGAGTCTCCCATGGTCAAGCTGATCGAGACGGTATCTACACAGACCCAATTTGTCGCCATGGCCGGAGAGGGAGGCGGGATCCTGGGCAAGAGCAAGGAAACGATCGGTGACCTCTTGAAAGAGGAGGATGAGACTTCTCAGATGGATCAGCAGCTTATGACCGAGCTGACTCTGGCTTTCCAAGACATCCATGCGCTGAGCCCGGCTGTAGGGGAGGGAGAGTCGGAAGCGCTGTCCGGGATCCTCGGCCAGTACATCGCAGTGAGCAGCCTGCTGGAATCCATGCTGGACGACCCTGAGACCAAGGCCATGGAGTATGCGTCCAGCGTCCTGACGGACGGTTCGGGCGAACTCCCGCTGGCCGTGACAACGATCCGCCTCAACCTGAGCAAGCTCGATTCCGTTGCCCGCCGGGCCCTGTTCGAACAGCCTCTCATCCAGGTCTGGCAGGCCGTGCTGGAGGATGCCCAGAAGGAGTTGAACTCTCTCTGGATAGCCAAGGTCTACGAAGAATACCAGAACAAGTTGGAGAACTATTATCCCTTCAACCGGGAAGGCCGGGATGCCACCATTGCCGATGTCGAGGCCTTTTTTAAGCCTGAAGGCGGTATCCTATGGGGCTTTATAGATGGAGACCTGGCTCCCTATATCAACCGGGATGATTGGACCACCAAGACCTGGGAGGATAAGGGAATAAGATTGTCTGCTGCGGCCCTCGATGCTCTGGCCAGGGCCGAGAACATTCGCAAGGACCTGTTCGATCAGGGTGGATTCCCCATCAACTTCCGGATGCAGGCCGAGGGTTACACGACTGAGTCGGGATCTGTGCCGTTTGTCATAAAGATCGAATTGAATGTCGATGGGGCGCAGCAGTCCTATGAGATGGGTCACAAGAGCTTCCAGGAGTTATTCTGGCCTCGACAGGAAGGATCTCCTGGGGCCAGACTGCAGGTCCTCATGCGGGAGAAGCGTGTGGAACCGCCGGCCAAGGAATATCTGGGAGCCTGGGGCTTTTACCGCCTACTGGAAGAGGCGGAGATAACCCCGGAGGCGGCTTCATCGACAGTATACAGGGTCTCCTGGCCATTCTCTCACAGCCAGTACAAGCTCAATGTTGTCTACCGCCTCCAAGCCCGGAGCGTGGCCAATCCCTTCAAAGATCTTAAGGAATTTTTCAGATTTATCTGTCCTGCTCAACTGGACTGAAAGGACGCAGAATAAGAACATGAACACGTTCACCTACCAGGTCTCCTGTTTTGGAAAGCTGCCCCGGTTCGGAGACTTTGTTCGCTTCAATTCGGGAGGGGCGGAGGTACGGGCTTTCGAGCTCTGGATGCAGGAAGGCCTGTACTATGCGCAGAAGCATTTTGACCGGGAATGGAATGACATATACGTGCATTCTCCATCCTATCAATTTCTCTTCAATCCCGATGGTTCCGACAGGTTCCTATTGGGGGCGTTCCGACCCAGCCGTGATAAAAGCGATCGAAAATTCCCTTTTATGATCACCTTGAGGATCGGAAAGGACACCACAGAGGAAGGGGATGATGTGTTTGCGTATTTCCCGGTCATGCTCAGCCGCTTCCTGCAGCAGACATCGCCCGCTCTGGAACAGGCGGAACAGGCGATCACTCGCCAGGACCTTGCATCGGAGACGGAGAGGCTGAATGAAGCCGTGGATGTCGACATGGAGGAGGTCCTGGCGGAGTTCAGGGATTTCCTGCAGAGCACGAGCCTGGCGGACTTCTGGGAAGAAGTGTTCGGGGACGCCGCCGATCCCCGGCGTTTCCGGTTGATCAAGAATCTGACAGAGATACTGCTCCCCATGCGGGGGCTGCCCACACAGTCGCTTACCCTGGGACTGCGGTTTCCGCTGGGACCGAACGAGGCATCTCTCCATAAAATGGTCTGCTTCTGGATCCTGGCGGCCTCCCGGATGTTGGGGGATCCCCCCCTCTCTCCCAGCGCGTTCTGGGGAAGCCAGGCTCAGGGGAATGGTCGGTATCTGTTCCTATATCTGAGGCCGCCGGTCTCGAAAAATATGATCCAGTTGGTAAAACCCGGAGAAGAACACGATACGGTTTGTCACCTCGAGGAGGAAGGCAAAGACCTATCGCCGGAGGCAGCCCTGTCTGGAGTGTCGCAGGAGCTGAGATCTGCGTTTATAGAGGGACAGGCTTCCCTGAGCGATTTTTTAAGGCTCCTGTGAGGATCTTTCGGACAAAAAGATCAAAAAATTTGCATTGAATTTTAAAAATGTTTCAGATATAACTAATTCAGCAAGTCGACGTTTCTCCAGATATACGGATCGTCACAAGCAGTACTGAAGCGGGCTTTTGTATGGCCCTCGATCGGAAGGGCCGGCCCGAAGACTCTCGACGCAAAAAGGGGAGCGAAAGATATTGGCAGAAGAAGAACCGACCCAGGAAGTCACCGAAGAAGCCCTGCCTGAGGGTATTGAGGAACTCCTGAGTCCCATTTCCGCCGAATCTCCCACCGGGGAGAATGCCAACGTTTCGGAAGAATATTTTAAACTGGACATGGAGGTCGGCAAGGTTACGCCTGACTATCTAGTCTGCCTCGAGTTTGCGAAGACCATTCTCATGGAGCAGAGCAAAGACCTCCGAGTGGCATCCTGGCTGACATTTTCCTGGTATCGTACGGAAAAGATCCCCGGCCTTGTCAAGGGAATGACCTTGATGCTCGAACTGATGAAGCAGTTCGGCGACAAGCTTTTTCCTGAGAAACCGGCCCATCGCAGCAAAGCCCTCCTGTATCTGAACACAGGGCGCTTCGTCAAGCTGCTGGAGCAGGAACCCATCAACCAGCAGACGGCTCCCCAGATCATCGAACTGAAGAAGATCCTGGAACAGCTCGGTGACGAAGCAAAGAAGCAGTTTCCCGAGAGTACTCCTGAGCTGAAGGACCTGCAGAAGGTTGTCGAGACGCACATCGAAACAGCCAGTGAAGTCTCACCACCCACCAAGGCTGCATCAGATGATGCCCCGGCGGAACCACCGGGAAGAGGCCAAGGAGAGCCCTCAACTCCGGAAGAAACCAAGGTCACAGCAGAGAAAAAACCGGCTGCACCTACACCAGCAGCCCCCGCTTCTCCAGCCAAGGAGACGGCGGTGGGCTCGGAGAAGGATGCGCTGCTGGCCTTCAAGAACGCGCTGCGGTTCATCTATCAGCAGGATAATACGAAGGCAAAGCACCAGGCCTACCTCTATGGAATAGCCCGTTCTCTGGTCTGGGACCGGATGAGTGTCCCCCCCCATGAAGATCATGTCGCGCAGATCGCCCCTCCCGAATCCGTGGTCCTCAACATGTTTCAGCAGTGGCATTCAGATAAAAATGGCGACAAGCTCGTCTCCAACCTGGAAATAAGCCTGCTCGACCAGGACAGCACTCTGAAGTATTGGCTCACCGGCCAGAGGATGGAGGTGCTGGCCCTGGAGAATGCGGGCGGCGCTGGGCTCAAGGCTGCAGACGAGGTCAAGTTCCAGCTTGCCAAGCTCCTCACCAGATATCCACACTTTTCCAAGCTGAAGTTCCGTGACAAGTCCCCCTTTGCTGATGCCGATACGCTGGAGTGGATCGAAGGCGAGGTGAAACCGATCATGGGCGGCGGCGTAGGCGGAGAGACGATCCTCCCCCCCATCATGGGGGAGGAATACGAATCCCTCACAAAGGAATATGAAGCGGCCTGTGAGGCTCTGCCCGATGGATTTGAAGAGAACCTGAGCAAGATGCAGCAGGGAATCTCCGCTGAACATCGGCGCAAGGGGCATTTTCTCCGCGTCCTCAACCTGGCTAACTTCTGTGTCAAAGCCAGGGAACATGAACTTGCCCGTGTGCATCTCATGGATCTGATGGGCAGGATCGAGGCCTATCAGCTGGCCTATTGGGAACCCGCCTTGAGCGCCTCGGCCTGGCAGTCCATGTACATTGTCAATCAGAAACTCCTGGAAGCGGAGATGGATGAGGACGACAAGGAACGTTTGGAGAAGAAACAGAAAGAGTTGTTTTCCAAGATCGGAAATTTTGACGGGCTGCTGGCCTTGAAGCTTGCGGACCGGAATCAAAATAAAGGAGACTAAACTATGGCAAAACCGACAACGCCGAAAATCGGTACTCGAGTCAAGGTGTCTATCCTTCCCAGCTCCGATGCCAAAGAAGAGGTGGAACTGGACTATAGGGTCCTCATGCCTGGCAATTTTAGCAAGAGCGAACCGGGCTCCCTGGGAGCGGTGAAGGACCGCAGACTGCGGACCATCGGGCGGAAGGGGGATTTCAAGAAGGCCCTGCGGGACATAAACCCCAAGCTGAACCTGATTGTACCCAACAAGCTCTCTGAAGATTCGGAAGCTGAGATGGAGGTCAGCCTGGACTTCAAGGATATCAAGGACTTCCACCCCGACCAGATCGTCAACAAGGTCGAACCCCTCAAGGAGCTTCTGGATGCCCGGGAAAAGCTGAAGCAGCTCAAGCTCCAGGTCCTGAAAGACGTCAAGCTGCGCAAGGCCCTCGAAGCCGTGCTCAAGGAGGGCGGGGGCAGTGTCGACGACCTGATGAAGAAGATCGAAGTGGCCGAAGAAGAGAAGAAAGAATAGGGCCGACAGGACAAATAAGGAGGAATAATCATGGCAGAAGAAAAAAAGACGGAAACAGAAGTCGAAGTCAGTGCCGTCGACAGCCTTGTCGATATGCTGGAGACGGAAGAGCAGAAGGGCGCCGTCGCCGAGCTGATCAACCGGATCGGCAAGGAGGCCGAGGTCCATCGTGTGGGCGGAGCTCTGATCGACTCCTACATCTCCGAGATCGATAAGGTATTGGGTGCCCAGATGGATGAGATCCTGCACCACAAGGACTTCCAGGAACTGGAAGGCACCTGGCGCGGCCTGCATTTTCTGGTGCAGAACACTGAGTTCAGCAAGGCGGTCAAGTATGAGCTCCTGGATGTGACCAAGGAGGAACTCTACGAGGACCTGAACGAGGCCGCCATGGGCGAGGGCTACGAAAAGGACTCCGGGCTGTGGCATCACATCTACTGGGGTGCGTATGACAAGGTCGGTGGACATTCCTACACGGCCATGGTGTCCGACTTCGAATTCGTCAACAATCCCCAGGACATCAAATTGATGCAGCACCTCTCAGTACTGGGTGAAGCTTCTCAGCTCCCTTTCATTGCCAGCGCAGGCGCTGAATTCTTTGGGGAAACTGACTACAATAAAGTCATGACCAACCGTTTCCTGAAGGAACAGGTCAATGACGGTGCGGAATACACGGCATGGAGGGCGTTTCGGGACGACGACAGGTCCAAATATGTCGCATTGACACTGCCCCGCTTCCTGGGCCGGCTGCCGTACAACCCCAAGGAAGATCCCACCAAGAACTTCAACTATGACGAAGGGGTCTACCGGGACGGGAATGACAACAGCCTGTGGTGCCATTCCGCGTTTGCCATGGCCTCCAACATGGTGAAGAGTTATGAAGAGTGGGGCTGGAGCGTGAAGCTGGTGGGTGTGGAATCCGGCGGTATCGTAGAGAACCTCCCCACTCCGACCTATGAGGAACACGGCGAGACCAAGCTCAAGGTCCCCGTGGAGGCTTCTGTGGGACAGGCCAAGGATTTCGAGCTGGCAGAGATGGGATTTATCTCTCTGGCCCATTGGGACCGCACCGACTACGCTGCCTTTTTCGAGGTGCCCTCTGTGCAGAGGCCTAAGATCATCAAGAACAATCCCGAGGCGACCGCAAATTATTCGGTCGGCGCCCGCATGCAGTACACTCTCCTGGTGACGCGGATCGCCCACTACCTGAAATACCGCCAGCTGCGTTTCGTGGGCTCCAACAAAAGCGCCAGCCAGATCCAAGAAGACCTCTCCAACTGGCTGAGCGGCATCACTTCCGACCAGCCCAGCGCACCGGAAAGTGTGATTGCTGAGCGGCCTCTGCGTTCCTTCCAGCTGGAGGTGAACGAACTGCCGGAAAAGCCGGGCTTCTTCCGGATCAGCGCAGAATTCCGGCCTCATATCGCGATCACCGGAATGGACATCTCCCTGAGGCTGGTAGCCTATCATTCAGGTGGCGAATAGGATCGAATCACCGAGAATATAGAATCTAATTTAATCTTGAAGGAGGTTTAGATATGGCTTTTAAAGGTGAACTTTGGATCGAAGGACCGGATGGTGAACTCGAGGGACCGCGCGAAAACAACAGCTGTCTCATCTATGAGTTCGATCACGAGATCTATCTACCGTTTGACTTGGAGACCAACAAGGTACAGGGCTCCCGTAGAATTAAGTCGATATCAATCACCAAGGATATTGACAATCTGACTCCGACCCTCGCACAGTACTTATGCGAGGGAGCTCAACTCCCTAAGGTCGTCATCGTGCTCTACAAGATCAAAGAGGGAGCCTCCTCTGAAGTGCCCTATTTCAACTTTACGCTGGAGACCGCGAAAATCGTCCAGGTCAACACCTTGATGCCCTCAACCAAGAAGAAGGAGAACGAGAACGTCGGCCACTTGGAAAAGGTCAAATTCCTAGGTACGACGTTCACTTGGAACTTCGAACCCTCGGATGAATTTGGCAGGGATAGCGGAGCGCCGACCTATTCGGAAGTATCCTTCTGATCGCCTAGGACACTCCGTCTTTACGCGATAGGTTTCATTCTTTTCATGTTGCTGCGGGGATCGGTTCGGCTGGCTGATACGGCCCGCGAGCCGGTTCCCGCAGAAATTTGAGTCACCACTGGGTCTATTTGAGAAACCTCAGTCTATTCAACCTGCTCGTCGGCTACTTCACCACCGATAGGATCGAGCCCACGGACGTGGACAGCTCCTATTTTTCTCCCTTTACGGAGGAGGAGAAGATGCGCCGCAGCATCGTGGAAAATCTGACCTTCCTCCTACAGACCCGCCAGGGTTCGGTCCAACACCTCCCGGATTTCGGCCTGCCCGACATCATGCAGATCTACATCGATTCGGGATACACCTTCGATCCCCTCAAGAAGCACTTGAAGGATATGATCATGAAATATGAGCCTCGGATCGAGAAGGCAAGGGTGGAGGAGCCCCGTTTCGAGAAAAACGACATGCGGGTCTACTTGCGCATCCATGCGACCATCAGAGATTTTTCAAACACCGAGATTTTGTTGACGGAATTTTCGACCACCGGTTGGTCCAAGGTCGTGTGGGAGAGGGACGAGAAATGAACATCAAGAAGTACTTCGAGCGCGAGTACAACTTTCTCCAGCAGGAGGGGGAAAAATTCGGCGAGAAACACCAGGGGATCGGGGGGGAGCTCAGGATGTCCCAGCGCCACCGGAAGGATCCCTTTGTGGAGCGCCTGTTCGAAGCCTTTTCGTTCCTGGCTGGCCGCATCCATGAGCGCCTGGACGATGAGTTCCCGGAGCTCACCGGAGGACTCCTGGAACAGCTGTTCCCCCATTTTTTGCGGCCCTTCCCCTCATGCGCTGTTCTCGAAGCCAGAGCCCATATGGGTGCTGTGCAGGAACCGCTCGAAGTCAAAAGAGGGAGCGAGGTCCAGACTCCAAGCGGTAAGTATCAGGTGAAATACAAAGTCTCCTCAGGCCCAAGGGAAAAGGCCAGGGTTGTGGAGAAGACGGAACATGCAGAGTTCATCTTCCGCACCACCCAGGACCTGGTGATTCGCCCCATGCAGCTTAAAGAGGCGGTCGTGATCGACACCTCCAATGCAGCCTCGGCATTGGTACTGAAGATTCTCCCCTTTCGGAACGTGTCGTATGCAACCCTGGACCTGAGGCGCCTGAACCTCTTCCTCTATGGAGCGGACTTTTTGAGATACAGCCTCCTCCTTTTCCTGAATCAGCACGTGGATTCCGTGTTCGTGCGCGAGACGCACGGCGATCTCACCGAGTTTCAGGAGATCAAACCGTTCAAGATCGGAGTCCCCGGACTGTCCGATGTTTTTGACGATGATCCAGAAGAATATGCTTTGATCCCCTATGCCAGGCAGATCTTCACCGGCTATCGGCTGCTGCAGGAATACTTCGCGTTCCCGGACCGGTTCTTCTTTGTCAGCTTGGAAGGCCTTGACTCCTTCCAGGCATCGGAAGATGGACATCCCTTCGAGATCAAAATCGTCTTCAACCGGAAGCTGTCTCATGAGGTCAAACCTTCGGCTCAGAACGTCCGCTTGAACTGCACCCCGATCGTCAATCTTTTTGATCGGCCTACCGAAGAGGTCATCGTCAACCAGCGCATGCCCGAGTATTATGTCCTGCCCGATGGTGACCGTCGTAAAAGCCGGGAGATTTATTCCATCAACAAGGTCAGGGGAGTGAGTGAAGACAATCTCGAACAGTACAAGTACCTTCCTATCACTTCCTACGATATCCTGGATACAAAGGACCCTGAGTTTGAATACAAGCGCTTCTTCTCCCTGGTCGCCCGTCCGCTCCGGGGGGACATGGGAGAGACCTACATCCGCCTGTTCGGCCCCAGCATGGAGGAGGAAGAGTTTCCCAAGGAAACACTGAGCATCGAGGAAGCCACCCAATCCAACGGCTTCCTGCCGGCTAATTATCTGGAGGCAGGCTCCATCAATCAAACCATCGATTTCCCAGAGGGAGTGGTTGTGTCCAACCTCACTACTCCCTCCGAGGTCCTGGAATGCCCCGACCGTCAGAATTTCCTCTGGGCGCTCATCTCCCATCTCTCACTCAACTATGCCACCCTGGCCGATGCCGGAACCCTGAAGAGCATTATGAGCCTGTACAACTGGTCGCCGGACGTCAACAATCCTGGAAAGAAAAAGATCCATGCCGTAGCGCGGATCCACCCCCCAGAGACAAAATACATCATGCGCCATCAGGGGCTGATCCGAGGCATCGAGTTCCGGATCGATATCGACGAGACTCAGTTCGAAAACGGTGAGGGGGATATCTATCTGTTCGGTTCTCTCTTGAACCGGTTCCTCGCGCAGTATGTCACGATCAACTCCTATGTCATACTGACCATTGGAGAGCTGGGTACCAACAGAGAGTATACATGGAAGCCCAAATTGGGAAAGATTTTACCCGTCTGATCGAGGATCTCGAGAAGCGGGCGCCGGAATACAGTGTATTCTACGCCATCCTTCTGGCCGAGAAGATCAGCAAGAGGTTATACCCGCAGCGCGATGATTCCAAGTTCGACCAGGAGGGGCTTCGGTTTCGGCCCCATGAATATTATGAGTTCCCTCCCAAGGATATCCGGTCGTTTGACTACGAAGACAACGTCATGACCTTTGTGCTCAACTTTATGGGGCTGTATGGCATCAACTCTCCGTTTCCCCGCTGCTTTGCCGAGCAGGTGGCCATGCAGCAGAACGTCCATGGGGCCGGGAATGTCCCGCTGCAGAATTTCCTGGATATGTTCAATACGAGGTTTTACTGGCTCTATTATCAGGCATGGAAAAAATACAGGTACTACCTCCAGTTCGGTTTTGGCCTTGAGAACAAGGTCGTGCAGAGGGTATTCTCGTTTAGCGGATGTGGTGAAAAGAAAGACAGTAGGAAACCCAGACACATCAAGGAGATGATGCTCTTCCGGCTTTCCGGTATCCTGGGGCACCGGCTGCGCAACAAAAAGGGGCTCCGGATCCTCTTGAGAGAGTTCTATCCCGGATTCGATTTTCACATCCGGGAGTTCATCCCTCACCGCGTTAAGCTGGCGGAGCGTCCGCGCATGGGTTCGGGCTCAGGGGACCAGGCATTCCGCCTGTCGGAATTCAGCACGGTGGGCGAGAGTGTTGTAGACCTGATGGGGCGGATCTGTATCGACATCGGTCCCCTGGGTTTTGAGGAATATCTGGATTTTACGCCCGGAACGAACAATGCAGAACAGCTGAAGGAACTGATGTCTCTCTATCTCAATGATGGATTGGAGTACGATGTCCGATTCATCCTGAGATCAGAAACCATCGGGCATGTTTCCTGGAATGACCGGCGCCTGAAGCTCGGCGTCAGTTTCTGGATGGGACGTCCCAACAGTGACATTGTGGATGTGTACTATACGAAGGAGCGCTTCTGTGGAAGTGTTAACTGAAAGAATGGTTGTCATCAAAATCCAATAACGGGGGATCAATATGAAAAGCAAGGATTTGCGATCACTTCTCCAAAAACTGAACAACCACATCATCCGAAACATGGACACCGCCACCGGGATGGGCATCAAGCGGGGGCACTATGAGATCACCATGGAACACCTGCTGAATGCCCTGATCGAGGACGGCCAGGGGGATGTGCCCCTGATCCTGCGCCAATACATGGTCGATCCCGGACGTGTCCAAGAGATTTTACTCAAGAACCTGGACGAGATGAAGACCGGGAATCCAGGAAAACCGAAACTCTCCCCGTTGTTGACAGACTTTTTCGAACAGGCATGGATCACCAGTTCGGTCCATCACAAAGAGACCAAGATCCGTTCGGGTGCCATGTTCGAAGTTTTTATCGCTTCGGAACAGGTGATCAGTACCGGCCTGATGGAGCTCTTGTCTCCCATCAACCAGGAACAGCTCATGGCCGATTTCTACAAGGTCGTGACCGGATCCGTGGAAGATGATGCCGCCGCCATGGAGGCCCTACCGGCTGAACAGGCTAAGGAGATCCCCAAGGGCGGGACTGTGCTGGACATCTACACCACAAATCTGACATTGCAGGCCAAGGAGGGGAAGATCGATCCCATACTGGGCCGGGATAAAGAGATCATCCAGATGATCGAGGTCCTCAGTCGGAGAAAAAAATCCAATCCGATCCTGCTGGGCGAGCCGGGTGTGGGTAAGACCGCCGTCGTTGAGGGTTTCGCTAACAAGGTGGCCGCCGAAAACGTGCCCGATATCCTCAAGGGGGTTCAGATCCATGCTCTGGATCTCGGGGCTCTTCAGGCAGGGACCAAGATGCGGGGCGAGTTTGAGAAGCGGCTGAAGGCCGTGATCAACGAGGTGACCAAGTCTTCCCACCAGATCATCCTGTTTATCGATGAAGCCCATACGCTCATCGGGGCTGGCGCATCGGCTGGGGGGAGCGATGCCGCAAACCTGCTCAAACCGGCGCTGGCGCGCGGCGAATTCCGTGCCGTGGCAGCCACCACCTACCTGGAGTATAACAAGTATTTTGCCAAGGACGCGGCCTTGGAGCGCCGCTTCCAGCCCATCCATATCGGTGAGCCGGAAGACGACCAGGCCATGCTCATGCTGCGGGGGATCAAGGAAAAGTATGAGACCTACCACGGCATCCACATCTCGGATGGGGCCATCGAGGCGGCCGTGAAGCTGTCGCGTAAATACATCGCCGGGCGCCAGCTCCCGGACAAGGCGGTGGACCTCCTGGACACGTCTGCAACGCGTGTCAAGATGTCCCTGACCAGCAGGCCTCCTTCATTGGAACTCCTGATCAGCCAGCTCGAATCCGTGAAACTGGAGAAGGTAACCCTTCAGAAAGATCATGATCTGAAGATCGAGGACCATACCGAGGAGCTGGAGGAACTGTCCAAACGCCAGGATGAGATGGAAAAAGACATCGAGGCCAAGGAAGAGCGCTGGGCCAAGGAGTGTGAGCTGGTCACGGAACTCATGGAGTTGCGCAAGGCCAAGTTTGCCCGGGATCCCGAGGCCAAGCCGGACCCGAAGATCGACAAGGATATCGCGGCCGTCACCAAGAAGCTCAGCGATCTCCAGGGTGAGAATGCACAGGTGTTTGCCGATGTGACCGGCCTCACAGTGGCCCAGATCATCGAATCCTGGACCGGCATCCCGGTAGGGAACATGACACAGGACGAGATGACCTCCGTCCTGAAGCTGGGTGATGAACTGCGCAAGCGGGTCGTGGGGCAGGATCATGTGATCGAACAGGTCGTGGATGTCATCCGCGGGTCTAAGATCGGGCTGAAGCGGGAGGAGGCGCCTATCGGAGTCTTCCTCTTCATCGGGCCCAGCGGAGTGGGCAAGACCGAACTGGCCCGGGCCGTAGCAGAGGCCCTCTTCGGAGACGAGCGCTTCATGGTGACGCTCAACATGACCGAGTACCAGAACGAATACAACACCTCCCGCCTGATCGGAGCCGATCCCGGCCTGGTCGGATACGGTGAAGGTGGCGCATTGAGCGAACCGGTGCGCAGGCGGCCCTACAGCGTCGTGCTCCTGGACGAGGTCGAGAAGGCCAACCAGTCGGTCATGGACCTGTTCATGCAGGTCTTCGACCGCGGCATGCTGCAGGATGCCGACCGGCGGGACATCAATTTCAACAACACGATCATCTTTATGACCTCCAACCTGGCCTCCGAGGTGATCTTTGCCAACTATAATGAAGGTATGACGGATCCGGATGCCCTACTCGAGGAGATGCGTCCCTACATGAATCAACATTTTCGCCCTGAGTTCCTGGGGCGGCTGAAGCCGATCGTGTTCCTCCCGCTTGCCGAGGACGTCATGAAGCTCATTGTGGAGCTCAAGCTCAGCCGCCTGGCGAAGCGCCTGCAGGAGAACCAGAACCTGAAGGTCGAGTTCAGCAAACCCATCGTAAAAGAGATCGTCTCACGCTGTACCCTGGCTGAGACCGGGGCCCGCAACATCGATGCCATAATCGATCGCAACATCGCACCCGAGATCTCGATACAGCTTCTGGGCTTCATGACCGAGGGCAAGGAGCCCTCCCTGCTCAAGATCGGGAAAGATAAGAAGGGAAAATTTACCTACAACTTCACTACATAAGGAGTCGGCATGGTTAAGTACAAGCATAACCAGCCCTACTATGAGCTGCAGTGCAGCGAGCTCGACGAGGAGTCCCTGCGAGTCCTGACATTCGAGGGTGAGGAGAAGATCTCCCGGTTGTTCCGCTACACGTTCGAGCTCCTATCCGAGGACCCCGAGCTGGATCCTCTCGATATCTTGAACAAAAAAGCCACATTCATCCTTCACCGGGGAGAGGAAGATCCACTCAATATCTTCGGGATTATCTCCCATTTCGAACAGCGAGGACGTACTTCAAGCTATGTATCCTATTATGCTGAACTCGTTCCCAAGATGTGGCTCACGGGTTTGACCTTCCGCAACGAGATCTATCAGAACATGGATGTCGAAAAAATAGTGACCGAGGTCCTGAAGAGCGATGGATTGGCCGCTAAAGACTTCGAGTTCGATTTAAGTGGATCATATCCCGAACTGGAATATGTATCCCAGTACAGAGAGACCAACTTCGATTTCATCAACCGTTGGTGCGAGCACTTCGGGATCTTCTATTTTTTCGACCACAAGGACGACAACGATGTCATCATGTTCACGGACGACAATGAAAAACTCCCAGGCATCGAGCAGGCAGAGGACCTTCCCTACAATCCCAACCGGGATCCGCTGAGCGAGAAAGAAACCATTAGCGATATCACCTGCCAGTCCAAGGTCGTGACCGGACTCCATCAGGTCAAGGACTACAATTACCGCCACCCTTCCCGCGACCTGAAGGCGGAGAGCCAGATCGATTCCGAGGCCCCAGGTACGTTCTATGATTACGGAGATCACTATAAGGAAGTGTCGGAGGGAGAGACCATCGCGGTGGTCCGGAATGAGGAGACCGTAGCCCAGAGCAAGGTCTTCAAGGGCGAAAGCGACTGCCGCCTGTTCCGAGCTGGTTTCACGTTCAAGATGGCGGAACACTACCGGGAAGACTGGAACGAGATCGTCTATATACTGACCCAGGTTCGATCCATGGGCTCACAGCGAGGGCTGTTCGCCTTCCTAGGGGAGCCCAAGGCTACTTCCCCTACATATGTCAATGAATTCCTCGCCATCCCAAATGACATCGCCTTCAGGCCGGAGCGGATCACCAAGAAATCCAAGATCAGCGGATTCATGAACGCCAAGATCGATGCCGGCGGAGACGGGCAGTACGCTGAACTGGACGATCAGGGTCGCTACAAGGTCATCATCCCTTATGACCTGAGCGGTAACAGCGGGGGAGAGGCCACTCAGTTCATCCGCATGGCCCAGCCCTATGCCGGCGCAGGATACGGCATGCATTTCCCCCTGCACAAGGATACAGAGGTGGCCCTCTTTGCTGACGGGGATCCGGACCGGCCCGTGATCATGAACTCCCTGACCAACCCAGCCACTACCAGTCCCGTGACGAGCTCCAACCAGACGACGAGCGTGATCCGTGACAATGGAAACAACGAGATCATCTTGGACAGCGCGGACGGCAGCCAGATCATCCACATCAAGCAGTCATGCGGCCATGAGTTCAAGATGGATACGGGAGGAGAGAAGATCGAGCTGAGGGATAAGTATGGAAACGAATTTATCATGGATTCAGCAGCCGGTACAATCACGCTGCATTCACCCACTCATGAGACAGAGATGGTCCTGGGCAAGAGTATCAATTGTAAAACGGCCAGTGATTGGATAAACGATATCACAGGAGCCAGAAAGGACAGTATCCTCGGGGAATCCAAGGTGGACGTTGGTGCTGATGTGCTAAATTTATTTATGGGAATAAAGAACGAAGTCCTGCTTGGTGCCAAATCAGAATTTGTGGGGGGAATTAAGAACGAACTAGTACGCGCGGCGTGCATATCGAATTTCAACGGATTGAAAACGGACGTAACGAAGGGCGTGATGTTCGAATCCGACTCCGCGACGAAATACAGCAGTATTTCAGCATCGGAAAAGAAAAAGACGCCCTCTTATCTCGGGCAAATAGCTCAACTGAAGCAACAGATCACCGCACACAGGGCTAGTGTTAAGGCCGACAAGATGGAAAAGGTTGCCGGAGAGATGAAAATAGATGCGACAACCGTTAAAGAGATCGGGAGCGAATGCGCACGCAAATTCGGAAAAATCAAGGAAAGTGCTGATTCGTTGAAGATAAAGGCGGGGAAGCTAGAAGAAAAGGCAGACAATATCAAGTTGAAGGCCAGCTTGTGTAAGGTGGCCGCAGACTTCAAAATTGGATCGACTTTTAAGGCCGATAAATAGAAGGTTTTCTATTCCTAGGCATAACTGATGAGAATCGCCTTTGATGATCACCTGACTCTGGGATGGCTGGTTTCGAAGATCCAGCCGCCTCAACTGTCTGCATCATTCTTTGTAAAAGGAACCTTCAAACTCATCCCGGATGGAGTGGCAGTGCCCGTAGAAGAGGAACCGGAATATCCCTTGGGGGATGTGTTCTGGGACGATGACCCAGAAAAGAGCCTATACTATTCCTCGGATTTTGTTCCAAAGAAACCAAGGGCGGACCTTCTGTTAGTCGGAAAGTGCTATACACCGGGAGGTCGGCTTGCTCCGGCATGTCGACCGATATTCCAGGTCGGCTCCCGATCCAAATCCATAGGAGTATTCGGGAATCGGTACTGGAAGGGCCTTCTCAAATCCATGTCTGCTCCGGAACCCTTTACGGAGATGGATATCCGGTACGAGAACAGCTATGGAGGTGAGGGATACAAGAAAAATCCCACTGGGAAGGGTTACTGGAAAAAACAAAAAGATGAGGGCAATAAGATATGGCCGCTCCCCAATCTTGAAGACTCGCAAGACCTGATCAAGTCGACCAGTAGCAATCCGGAGCCAGCCGGATTCGGCCCCTTGAACATGATGTGGCAGCAGCGTTTCTCAAAGGCCGGCACTTACAAGAAGGAATGGCAGGAGGAACGCTGGCCCTGGTATCCTAGAGATCTGGATTGGGGATTTTTCAACTCAGCCCCCCTTGATATGCAGGTCGAGGGATTTCTGAAGGGAGATGAGGAACTCTATTTCGAGAATCTTCATCCTGAGATTCTTCAATATCATTCGCAACTGCCAGGATTGAGAGCCCGCTGCTTTGTGAACAAATTTGATCGCGAGGATGAAACGCAGACACACTTCGAGGAAGTGCCACTTCACTTGGACACCTTGTGGATCGATATGGAACTGGAGAAACTGATCCTGATTTGGCGTGGGAATACTCCTATCCGAGACATAAAGCTAAAGGATATCGAAAGCATATTTTCTGTCACCGAGTTACTTTCAGAGCCAATGAGGGAAGCTGATTTCTATTGGGATCAGCTGGAGGAGCGTTTTTCCGACGCAGAAGAGGAACAGGAAGATCTGGAAGATGAAGCCTATTGGCAGGCCTTTGACAAAGATTTCGAAGCCTTTGACAAAGAATTCGAGGAGATGGATCTCGAATTCGCTCAGATGAACAAAGAATTCGCTGTCTTGGAGAGCGAAGCCGCAAAGGCAATGGATGAGAATATCAAGATGGCGCTGGGAAGGGGAATGGATCCCGCCTTCTTGGACAAACCTGTGGAGGGGAAGACCTTGCAGGAGGCCCAATCTATTATTAAGGCGATAAAATCCAGACTTGAGGTCTCGGATCCGGAACATGCCAAGCATATGCAGGAAGTCGATATATCAGTACTCCAAGAGGCTGAGGAAATGGACAAGGCCGAGGAGGAATTCGATAAAGAGATGGCGGAAATGGATGAGCCGCCCATGACCCGGGAATCCGTACAGGAGGCAGCCGAAAACGGAGACAGCCTGGCTGGCAAGAACCTTTCCAAGCTGGATCTATCTGCCTTGGATCTGTCCGGGATGGATTTTACTGAAACAGACCTAAGTGACGCAATTCTAAAACAAACCAATTTCTCCAAGGCAAACCTCTTTGAAGTGGATCTTTCCGGTGCGGACCTGACGGAAGCCGATCTGTCAAATGCAACCCTGGACGAAGCCGATCTATCGAAAGCTGTACTGACAGGGGCCAAACTGATAGGCCTTTCGTTGAATGAAACGGATCTTTCCGGGCAAGAGCTGAAAGGTGCGGATTTTTCTGGATCCAAAGGAACGCGGGCAGATTTTTCCGAATCCAACCTAGAAAAAGCCGTCTTCACTGGATGCAAACTCCCCCAGGCAGATTTCTCGGCGTGCAACGTGAACGAGGCTGATTTTAGTGGATCCGAGTTGCAGTCGGCCCAGTTCTATCAGGTCCAGGCCGTGAAGATCAATCTGGAGTCTGCTGAAGTTTCCGAGCTGCAGGCAAGTGAGAAGGCGGATTTCACGGAAGCAAACTGTCGGAATATTCAAGGAAAAGGCTCGATATGGGAGGAATCGATCCTCGATAAAGCAAATTATTCTGGGGCCTTGTTGGAGGATGCCATTCTTTCCGATGTCTCGGCAAGAGAAACCAGATTCATCCGTGCAAATCTAGGCAATGCCACCTTCGAAGACTCGTGCCTGGATGGCGCTATATTCACAGAGGCGAACCTGCTCCGGGCCTCTTTCGAACGGGCCAGCCTGATAGGAACAGACTTGAGCCGTACCAATTTATATGAGTCGAGTTTCTGGGAAGCCAAGACCTTGAACACGAACGTCCATGGTGCCAATCTCAAGAACGCGACACGCCCAAAAGAACATGATTAATCCCGCCCTTTCCCGCGAAGAATTCTTGGCACGCCTGGAATCCGGGGAATCCCTGGAAGGTGTTGTTTTATTCAATATGAACCTGGTAGGAATGGACCTGAGGCACAAAGAACTTAGGAACGTATATCTCGAAAATGTCGACCTTTCCAATGCAGATCTTTCCGGTGCCGATCTCACCGATTTGACGGTTGTGTCCTCTTGCTTGAACAGGGTGAAAGCCAATTCTGCAGTGATGATAAGGGTAAACTTTACAATCTGTGAGGCATCTGAGTCATTCTTCGAAGGCTGCGATCTGACCAACAGCGGTTTCGTCCAGACAAAATTGGCGGGGAGTCAGTGGCTCGGCTCGAATCTGCAAGCCGTGAATTTCATCCAGTGTGAGCTCGATGGCGCAAACATGGCAAAGGTTTCTGGCAAGGAGATGTGGATTGCCGAAAGTTCTGCAAAAGAGATGGATTTCACCGATGCGAACCTCTCAGATGCCGCGCTCATGGAATCGGACCTCACAGGCTCTCTGTTCAACAACACCAAACTTAGCTGGACGAACTTCGATAAGGTAAAACTCAGCTCTGCCGACCTAACGACAGCCCTCGCTGATAATACGCTCTTTTCTGAATCCGATCTGCAGGAAGTGGCCGGATTGCCGAAGGAATGCGCCGATTGTGATTTTAATGGGGCCAACATCTCAGAGCTTGATCTTTCTAATACAAATTTTCAGAAAACGGATTTCAGCCACTGTATTGCGCAAAATACGATCTTTTCTGAGTGTAATCTCCTCGATGCAGATTTCACTGAAGCAAAACTGGGCCACGCCAAGTTCGTACAATCCGAATTGAAGGATGCGTATCTGATCAAGGCTGACCTGACCAGCGCGGACTTCTCGGAAAGCAACCTCGAGGGCGCTCGATTTGATGAGGCGAATCTGACTGGTGCCAAACTGAAAAAAGCTCGCCTGGCGGAAGCGGATTTCAGCCGATCGACGATCACAATCGGACAGCTGCTCCAGGCCGATCTACGGGGGATGATCATCGAAGAGGCGGATTTCTCAGGGATGGATTTTTCTGGATACGATCTTACAGAATGCGAATTCGAACGTTGTGATTTGAGCGGAGCCAAATTCGTCGAGACAAAGCTGACAGAAACCCGATTCGAAAACTCAGACCTCCGCGGTGCCGATTTCAGCCGAAGCCAACAGGAAAGCACCGAGTTCATGTCCTCGAACCTCAACCAAGCTGACTTTTCCGAAGCCAGGGTTTCCGATGCGGATTTTCGGGGTGCGGAGCTGATCGAGACGAACTTCACTAAAACGTATTTCGAGAGCACAGGTTTTGAGGGGATCGACATAAGCAGGACTATCATCAAGGATACGACCTTCAAGTTATGTGATATGCGAAAAGTAAACCTGGCAGGGAAGAATCTCGCAGGTTGTGACTTCACCGATGCCGATCTTAGGGAGGCACTCATAAGCGGGGCCGATCTTAGAAGGGCCAAACTTACTGGGTGTGATTTTGGTAAAGCGGACCTTAAGGGGGCGAATCTCACGAAAGCCGAAGTGGATTTAGCTGAGTTCACGGAAGCCGATCTCACAAGCGGAATCCTTCGCGATGCAAATTTCGAAAAGGCGAGTTTCGAGGACGCGAAGCTTGATATGGCCGATTTTTCCGGCAGCGATCTCAGTGAATGTGTGCTTCCCAATATCTCAGCGCAGCGGGCCCGTTTTGATGGCTGTAAGTTTGTTTACTCTGATCTTTCTTATGCTCGGCTTAACGGCGCCAGCTTCGTTAGAGCCGACATGGCGTTCGCCAATCTTCATGCTATTGAAGAGCAGTACACGAACTGGAGCCAGGCGAATTTGAAAAAGGTCCAGCGAACAGATCAAGACAGGCTGGAGGCCGAGACCTATGAACCACCCCCACTAAAGGAGGATAACAAATGAATCTGGCAGTGCAAGAAAACGACTATTTTTCGCTGTTCAAGGAAGAGGATACAGCACAGGATCTATACCTTGGCCCGGGGATTGTTTTGAAATCCGACAGGCGTATGCTGAAGGTTGCCCTGCCGGAGGAAAGTATATGGGCTCACAATGCCGTCAGCTTCCCGTATCAGGCTGAAATCGGCGACAAAATCTTGGCGATCGGCCGGGGTGATGCCTTCTATGTCGTTGGTGTTCTTGAGGGGACTGGGAAAACCGTATTTTCCGCGCCAGGAGACCTGGAGATAAAGGCTCCTAGGGGCAAAATCGACCTGGTTTCTTCTGAAGGTTTAAACATCCGCACATCAGAGATGAAAGTGGTCTCAAACAGGATCGAATTTGTGGCTCGCTCCATCCTGGAGAAGTATGAGAATGCTAAGAAGTGGGTCAGGCAGGCCTTTCATCTTCGGGCTGGGTCCGCACGAACCGTAGTCGAATCAACATACAAGGTGAAGGCCAAACGGATCGTGGAAAAGGCCAAGGGAGAGTTCAAGGTCGATGGCGAAATGATCCATCTCGGCTAGGAGATTACAATGATCATGCCACTCACCACTAAAGGCGGTGGGAGTATAGTTGGTTTCCCGGACGTCTGCAAAACCCCAGCCCCCCCGGCCCCTTTTGCGCCGATACCTTATCCGAATATCTCCCAAGGCACGCAAGCAAAAGGAGGATCCTGCTGCCCCAAGGCGAAGGCAAAAGGGAAAAAGGTGTGCACGGTTAAGACGGAAATTTCCATGTCTAGTGGAGACGAGGCCGGCTCGGCTGGTGGGGGAATGATCTCCTCAAAAATGAAGGGACCCGCCGAGTTCAAGATGGGGAGTTCAAAAGTAAAGTTCAAGGGAAAGAAAGCTGCTCATCTTCTTTCCATGGTCGGAGTCAACGGGAAAGCCAACCATAACATGCCGGCTGGCACTCAAGTGGCGCCCAGCCAGACAAAGGTGAAGGTGATGCCTTGAGCCGTGCTCCCAAGCTCCGTGTATACATCGAAAAGGGGCAGAGCCAGCGCCGGGAGTATGCCTTCACCGAGGCGTTCACGGTCGGGCGGGAGGATTCCTGCGACGTGTGGATCCAGGAACAGATCGTTAGCCGCAAGCATGCGGATATCGTTTTCGAACAGGGGCGGTGGTGGTTCAAGGATGCCCACAGCGCCAACGGCACCTACATCAACAGCGAAAAAGTGGATCATGTCCCCCTGACCAACGAGATGCAGATCGAGCTGGGCATGAACGGGGCTGTTATCTCATTCGAAGTGGAGGAGTCCGATGCCGAGATGACGGCCCTGGAGAGTGAGCCGGCCCGGGCAGCCTCGGTGACACAGATTATCAACAAATACTTCGACGAGGACGGGAACAAGGACGCCGGCCTCCATACCATGATGGTGCGGCAGGCCTTCGCTCATGTACAGAAGAAACAGAAGAAGAAATACTGGATGATCATAGCGGTGGTCGCCGCCCTGCTTGTGGTTGTGGCTGGTTATGCCGTCTACCAACAGATGATGATCCAGAAGCAGAGAGCTCTAGCACAGGATATCTTCTACCGGATCAAGGAGGTCGAGATCGCCCGGGCGCAGAGTCCCGCCGCCTCAACGGGGGAAGACAGCACCATCCTTCAGCTCAACCAGGATTATGACGAGGTCCTGACCCAGCTCGGAGTCTATCAGGAGGACCTCGATGAGGAGGAAAAACTCATCCTCCGCGTGGCCCGCGCCTTCGGCGAATGCGAGGCCGACCTGCCAGAGGGATTCGTGGGCGAAGTCAAGCGCTACATCGAAAAATGGAAATCGACCCGGCGCTTTACGCAGGCGATCAACCGTGCCAGATCCAACAACTACATCGGAGAGATCGCCCGGCGTTTTCAGGAACAGGGCTTGGCTCCCCAGTTCTTTTACATCGCCCTACAGGAGAGCGACTTCCGACTCAACGCCTGCGGCCCCCCGACCCGCTTCGGGTATGCCAAGGGCATGTGGCAGTTCATCCCCATGACAGCCAAGGATTACGGCCTGAGGATCGGCCCTCAGGAGAAGGAGCCCGTAGCAGATCCCCAGGACGAACGGCACGATTTCAAGAAGGCCACGCACGCGGCGGCGCGCTACATCCGCAGGATCTATGAGACAGATGCCCAGGCATCGGGCCTCCTTGTCATCGCCTCCTACAACTGGGGAGAGCGGAGGGTGGCCAATCTGATCAGGAGCATGCCCAATAATCCTCGCGACCGGAACTTCTGGCGGTTGATGGAGGATCACGTGGACGATTTTCCTGACGAGACCTATGATTATGTGTTCCGTATCTTTTCCGCAGCCGTCATCGGAGAAAATCCGAAGCATTTTGGCTTTGATTTCGACAATCCCCTGGCGGATGTGGAAATGGCCTCCGTCCCCAAAAATTAGATGAAAAACAGATTCATGCGCCTGATCGCCGGCAAGAAGGGCGGCCCGCCCGATACGCGGGAGTTCACGCCTGCATTCTCCTACGAAGGCATGTCGGACAAAGGGCTGACACGTTCTCACAACGAGGACAATTATGGCGTCTTCCCAGAGGAATATCTGCCTCCTTACGGTCCGGGCGGGCAGCTATTTATGGTCGCCGACGGCATGGGTGGGCTCCTGAGCGGGAAGAAGGCCAGCGAGATGGCGGTCAACATCATCCAGGATGTGTACTTCAACAGCGATGATGGTGCGATCGGGTCAAACCTGAAAGGCGCATTCGCAGAGGCTAACAGCCGGATCTTTCAGAAGGCCGTGGATGAAGACCTCGATCATAAGATGGGGACCACATGCTCGGCCCTGGTCCTGACCGATAACAGAGGCACCATCTCTCATGTCGGAGACAGCCGGATCTATCACGTTCAGAAGGGAAGTATAAGGCAGTTGACCGAAGATCATACGGAGATCGCAGACCTCGTTAAGCATGAGCTGCTGACAAGATCCGATGCCGCTAACCACCCGCGGCGTTCCGTCCTTTCCCGCGCCCTTGGGATCGAAGAGGAGGTGGATGTCGATCTCCTTCACGACATCCCTTTGATCAAGGGGGATCGTTTCGTACTGTGTTCGGATGGTTTGAGCAAAGTCAACCCGGATGAGATACTGGAAAGGACGCTCACTCAGACTCCCAAGGCTGCCTGCCTCTCCCTGATCGAACTCGCCTACGACCGGGGTGCGGGTGACAACATAACGGTTTTGGTGGTGCAGATATCGCATTAGACTTGAAGACTTGAAATAGAGCCTGAGCCGGACCGCCGTCCGGCTTTTTTTTTGTGAAGAATAACATTTCTTGGAGATCGGGGCATTTCAGGTCAGAATTGACTCTTGGGAAAAGATTTGTTATGTATTGAACATACCTCTGGGGAAATGAACGTATGACATGCCGGAAATGCGGAAGCGAGAACACTCCCGGGAGTGGTTTCTGCAATCGCTGTGGAGCCAAGCTTAAGTCCCCAGAAAAACCCCGTCTCCAGAAGAAGCCCAGGGAACGAGTTCCCAGGCAGCGAAAGGAAAAGGGCACTCCCAAGTCCCGCGGGGGCGGATTACTCAGCAGCCAATATTCCATCGTCTTGATCTTTCTTATCGTTCTATTTGGGGTCATCATCATTGGCGTGCTCTTCATGATCCCGAAAGGGGAGGAGCCGGAGCCCGAACTGACCGAAACCGGTGTGCTGGAACTGAGCTCTATCCCCACGGGAGCCGAGGTCTTTGTCGACAACGAGAGGTTGGGGACGACGCCTTTCCAGCTCGAGATGGATCCCGGTTCCTACAGCGTGCGGCTGGCCTATCCCGAGTATCAGGATAAGTCAGAGATCGTCCAGATAATGCCAGGCGAGACCACGATGCGTGTGCTCGACCTCGCGCCTTCTTATATCATCCAGGTCCCGGCCGATACTCCGGAAGCAAATGTGAAGATCGACGGTAAGTTCCAAGGAAAAACGCCCTTGAACATCCCTTGGAAATCGTCTTCGGTGCTGCTTCAGATCGAAAAGGACGGCTGGTCCTCCTGGGAGAAGCAGGTCGATCTAGAGCCTGGGACCAACGTGATCGAATACACATTGAACCGGGAAGAGTTCCGGCTCAGGATCCGCACTACTCCTTCAGGAGCGCGCGTATTTCTTGATAACCGGGATTTGGGCCCTTCGCCTGTCAACCGGTCTGTGGGACCAGGCTCGCACGAGTTGAGGATCGAACTCCAGGGATATCGGACGGAGAGCAAGACCATCCAGGTTCAGTCCGATGCAGATCTGGCCTATACTCTCTATGCCAGCGAAACAGTGACGGTCAAGATCTCCGTCTCTCCCTGGGCTGAGGTGTTTCTGGATGGGAAATCCATTGGGGTTATCCCACCGGTCAAGGATGTCCCCATGGAGGTTGGCCCCCACACGCTCGAATTCGTGAAGGGGGAACAGAAGTATTCCCACAAGGTAGAGATCAAAGCGGACGGGAGCAAGCGACTCCACATGAACATGGCTACCGGGGAGCTCAGGGAGATCGGATAGGTTTCCTCGAGTTTCCTTGGCTTTGACCGATATAATGAATTGACAAGGGGATAAGGTATGAAACAAAAGTGGTATCACTCGCGATTCCTGGTTTTCTCTGTCATCTCTGCGTTGATCCTCATGACCTCTGCCCCGGCCTTTCCCATGTACGAAGATGGAAAGGGCCATGAAGAAAAGAGGCCGGTGGTTAAGGTCAAGCATTCGGGCAGGAACCTTACTGCGGCCCAGGAAAAGAACTTCACGCTGCTTCTGGAAGACGGCAAAAGGCTGCTCAAGGAATGGATGGACTATGCTGCTGCCATCGATAAATTCAAGGAAGCCGAGAAACTGGCTACCCAGAACAGACAAAAATCCGATGTCTACTACTACCTGTCCCTGGCCTATTTCGCCTCGCTGGAAGAAGGGGGAACCAAGGATTTTACGGATACGATCCAGAAGCTTATTGAGGTCGACTACTACCGCCAACTGGATGAGAATGAATGCCCACCCCAGTATATAGCGATGTACAATGACATAAGGCGGGACTACGGCGTGCTCAAGGTCCTGTCCGTCCCTCCTGGAGCAGACGTCTTCTTTGGCGACAGCAAGTCTTCTGAAGGCAAGACTCCTTTGACCGTGGGTTACAAGGAGGGTGACGTCCAGGTTAGGGTGAAAAAGGGGGGGAAGCAGAAGAAGGACACGCTCACGGTGCTGGCAGGCCAGGAGACCTCTTCCCCGGTCTATTCCCTGGAGGGTAGGTCGTCGCTGATCTACATCCTCGGGGGCGTGCTCGTGGCCGGTGCGGCGGGCGCTGTCCTGCTGCTGGGAGGCGGTGAAGAGGAGGTTGTCGCCGTTACCACCGGTTCCCTGACCATAAACTCAAATCCCACCGGAGCCCAGATCTTTATGGGGAAGATCGCGGCCGAGGATACGAGCCAGGTAACCCCCTACACATTTGCGGATATCTCTTCCGGCAGCTACTCTGTGGTCCTTAAACTGGAAAATTACGCAGACCACAGCGAGACTGCGGCGGTCACTGCGGGCCAGACCACGACCGTGAATCCCAGTCTCACCCAGCATACGATCGAGGTGACCAAGCCCGCGGCCGGGGACACGATCCCGCTGTTGGACAAGACCACTATCGAGATCAAGTGGACTCTCGATGGCGGAGGCACACAGGTCCTGGCAGTGCAGAGGGCCCAGCTCCCGCAGGACCTCGCGAGCCTGAACCGTGAGCTGCTCCTGCGGTCGCGAATCAGGTCCCGGACGCAAAATCCTTCTTCGGCAACGAGGAAGACCAGGTCGGCAAAGCGGAACATCCTCTCCCGGGATGCGATCGTTGCACACGCAAAAAACATCACCGCTCCTCGACAGGTATCGGCGGGCGGAACCGCTGTTCGAGGTATGAGCTCGCGATCTCTTGATCCCAAGGCCGCAGTACCTGGCCGTCAAGACCCGGGAACCGAACGGATGACATCTCAGGAAAAAACCGAGGCTGCTTTGATCACGAACTTCAAGATCTTTCTTTTAAGCGGTGCGGAATTTAAAACCCGAGAAGAGATCGCTGCGGATGTCGAAGGCACAAAGCGATCCTATTCCTGGAAGGTGCACAAGTCCAACATCAATCTGGCCGTAGGCACATACAAGATCGAGATCCAGAGCCAGACGGATCAGAATGTGACAGGGAGCAGCGGCGCGTTCAGTGTATACGAGCCCAAGGCTGAGTATCAGTTCGTAAAGGTGATAGATGTTGTCCAGCACAATATGTACAATCCGTGGGGATTGGTTGTCGGGAACAACGGAATATACATCGCTGATGAAGGATATGATTCGCGTTCGGATAGCTATCTGGGACTACAAAGGGTCGTCAAACTTTCCATGAACGGGAACTCCATCGTCGCCCAGAAGTTGATCCCAAACGGCCTTCCCTATGCGATTGATATGGATAAGAACGGTGATATTTATGTCGCTGAATCTGGCAAATTCCGCATCGCCAAGTATGACAAGGGACTGAATAATTTCTTGCAGGAGTGGAATGCAGGTGGAGCGGGTTCGATCAAGCCTAGGGGAGTGAGTGTGGATACAGATTTGAGCGTTTTCGTCAATGACGTGGCGAACACGAGCAAAAGAGTGTTGAAATACAACAAGAACGGAAGCATGACAACAGAGATTTGGTCACCGAAAGGATTGACTCCCATCCATGTCCACGTGGACAATGCTAACCATATACTCTACATTCCGGATAGAGACAAACAGATCGTCCACCGCTATTCCAGCCAGGGCAATTGCAGCCGGATCGACGAGTGGAGATTTGCTGGGGATTCCATGCCTGTGGATGTCGATGTCGACAGCCGAGGCAATGTCTTAGTGCTCTGTAATTCGAAGTCAGGTGCCTACGATGGCCAAGCCGTCTATATCTATTCACAGAATGGTGTGGAAATAGGCAAGTTCAGCTTTGCTGGGACGGATAATACTGCACTCGCTCACCCGAACGCGATATCGATAGATCGAAATGCGGGCGACACCGTCTACATCGTAGATGCCAATCCTAGTGTGAGGCAGATCAAGGTCTGGAAGAGGAAAAAGTAGCCTGGATCATCCATTTATCTGCACGTTTTTCCAGGGGTGATATTCGGTGTCACCATTGACTTTGGGGACACTTGTTGATACCATCAATTAGCTTTTAAGGTAAGGGGCACATGAAGTGCAGCAAATGCTCATTCGAAAATCCGGGTAAAAGTATATTCTGCGCTCGCTGCGGGAGCCGGCTCGAGGCCCCTGATAAAGACCGCACGGTCACCCAGATCTTTACATCTCCCTTGACCCACCTCAAGGTCGGGAGTGTGCTCGACAAGAGGTACCAGATCATCGAAGAACTGGGCCGGGGCGGAATGGGCCGGGTGTATAAGGCCATCGACGTCGAGATCGACGAGAAGATGGCCCTCAAGGTATTAAATCCCGAGATCTCCAATGATGAAAATACCATCAACCGCTTCCGCAACGAGCTCAAGGTCGCCCGACGGATCCGGCATAAGAACGTCTGCCAGATGTTCGACCTGGAGAAGTCGGACGGCATGTATTTCATCACCATGGAGTATGTTTCCGGTGAGGACTTGAAGAACACCATCAACCGGTTGGGCCAACTCTCGGAGGGGAAAACTCTTATCATCGCCAAGCAGATCTGCAAGGGCTTGTCCGAAGCCCACCGCTTGGGGATCGTGCACCGGGACCTCAAGCCTCAGAATATCATGATCGACAGGGCAGGCGATGTCCGCCTCATGGATTTCGGGATCGCGCGCTCGCAGATGTCAGCTGGATTGACCGAGACCGGCGCCATGATCGGCACGCCGGAGTACATGTCTCCCGAGCAGGCCGTGGGAGAGGAAATCGACCACCGCTCGGACATCTACTCACTGGGGATCATCCTGTTCGAGCTGGCAACGGGCAAGACTCCCTTTAAGGGCGAAACCGCGGTCAGTGTTGCCTTGAAACACAAGACCGAGGCGCCGCCGGATCCCCGGAAGCTGAACGAGCACGTCTCATACAAGCTGGGTGATGTCATCCTCAAGTGTCTGGAGAAGGATCGCGGCAAACGATATCAGAGCGTGCAGGAAATCCTGGCCGAGCTCGTGGGCATCGAAGAGGGATTGTCCACCACCGACAAGGTGATGCCGGACAAACCCGAGAGCATCGAGACTAAACCAAAGAAGCGGTTTCCCTCTTATGCGATCCCGGGTTTTATTGCGCTTGCGGCCCTGATTGTCGTTGGTGGTTGGCTGCTTTTACCCAAAGGTGGAGGTGGGCCGGCTGAACCCAAAGAGGTTACTCTGTCTATCGAAACCGAACCGCCCGGTGCGGGTGTCTATCTGGGAGACGAGATGCTGGGACAGACACCTCTTGAGAAAAACGTCGAGACCGGCACATACTCCCTCAAGCTCTTTAAAGAGGGATATCATCCCATTGAAGAGAACATCGAGCTCAAGAAGGACCTCGCCCGCACAATCACGCTCGTCCCGACAGAAGAAATTTCAGCCGATCTGACGGGAGAAGATCCAGAAGCGGAAGCTCCGGAAACACAAGTTCCGGAAGCAAAGGATCCAGAACAGGAAGATCCGGCAGAAGAAGCTCCGAGAGAGAAGCCCGATCCAACAGAGCCTGAATCCAAAGCTGCGGTGATCGCGGACACGGGGACTCTGGAAGTGACCTCGATACCGGAAGGAGCAGAGGTTTTAATCGGAGATGAGAAAAAGGGCGTGACACCGCTAACCCTGGAGCTCGCTGTGGGTACACATGCCTTGTCCGTTGTCCATCCAAACTACGAGCAGAAGCGCGAAAATATCCGTATCGAGACGGGAAAAACTCTGGCCAAGGAATACCTATTGGATCCGAAAACCGGATATGCGCTCGAGGTTACCTCCGAGCCTTCGGGAGCCAGAGTGTATATCGACGGGACCTACCGCGGCACGACTCCCGTCCGGAATCTCGAGCTGGAAAAAAGTACGGGAACCCTGCGCGTCCGGAAAGACGGCTATGGCTACAAAGATGTCCAGCTCAATCTCTCCAGTGGCCCCAACCGCCAACATGTCCGGCTGGAACAGCAAACGTTTCGGTTGACAATTGGTTCCGATCCTGAGGGGGCACAGGTCTTCCTGGGAGGGAGGGAACTGGGCACCACGCCGGTAACTCGGAGCCTCTCCCCGGGGACCTACCAGATTCGGATAACCAAAGAGGGCTACCAGACTCAGGACGTTTCTATCCAGCTGGACAAAGACCTGGAGAAGAGCTACACGCTGGCCGCCGCGGTCCCTGTCAGTGTAGAGATCAAGGTCCGTCCCAAGGCCATCGTGTATCTGGACGGACAGCAGCTGCGGGAAGTCCCGCCCACCCTGAGCCTTGACGTGCTGGCAGGACAACACACCTTTGATTTTGTTTCAGAGGACCTGGGAAAGAAATACACGGCCACTGTGGATATCCAGGCTGGGGCGAGCTGGGAACTGCGCATGTTCATGGAGAATGGGCGTTTCGTCCAGATTAACCAGGACACCGGTGAACAGTCCGAAACCCAGCTGAAGCTCAACAAGTAACCGTTGCCGTCTTTGTCCTTCGGGATGCACGATAAATGAAAATAGGGGATAAACATGAGATTTGATCGTTTTCGTTCCAAGGGATTGGTGCATTTCCTGATTGGGGCCTTCCTGCTGCTCATCATGGCCGAGTCCGTTCCCGCACGTGCGCCGGGAGTTGGAGATGAGGAAAAGGGACCGGTCGTGCGAGTCAGAGCAAACGGAAACGTCTCGGCAGCGCAGCAGGAGAAGTTCGAAACCCTGATGGCAGAGGGAAAGAAACTCTACGATGACATGGAAAACGACGAGGCCCTCCAGAAATTTAATCAGGCCAGGGCTCTCGCCGTCACACAGCGGCAAAAATCCGATGTCTATTTCTATCTTTCTCTAATCTTTTACGGCATGCTGGAAGAGGGCCGCAGTAACGAATTCACCAATGCGGTCAACATGCTCATTGAGGTGGACTACTATAAGCAGCTGGACCCGCAGCTGTGTCCCCAGAGATACATTGAGATGTATCAGGAGATCAAGAAAAACTATGGTGTGTTGAGAGTGCGTTCAACTCCAGCCGGAGCAGATGTGTATATCAACGACGATGCACGTTCGTCTGGAACGACTCCCCTGAGCATCGCCGCGCTTGCAGGCGAAGTATCTCTGGAAGTCAAAAAAGGAAAGAAGAAAGCCAAGGGTACTATCGCGGTCGTTGCCGGAGAGGAGACACAATCCCCGGAGTATGAGTTGAAGGGCGGCTCTTCAACCATCTACATCATTGGCGGCGTCCTCCTGGCTGCCGGAGTCGGTGCCGCAGTGGCCTTGGGAGGCGGCGGCAGTGAACCGAGCCAGGGTCCGGATAACCAACCCTTACCATCAACAACGGGCACCATAAATGTCAGTTCCAATCCTGCAGGTGCCGATGTATTTCTGGACGGATCAGACACGGGGAATGCGACGCCAACTACCCTGTACAATGTATCTCCGGGCAGCCACGCTGTGGGATTGGTCAAGGACGGGTATTTAGACTTCGAGAGCAGCGTCAATGTGACGGCTGGCCAGACCTCGACGGTCAATCCTGAACTCCAAAGACATGTCATCACCATCGTAACACCTGATACAGACACGGTCTGGATGGTCGGCACTTTCGTGGAGATCGGCTGGGAAACGGGTATTGAGGGAGGGCTATCATCTGCCTCCACAGCGGGATTGGGAATGAATCCGATGTTTCTCCAGCGGAATGTCCATGTGCCCACTTATCGATCAGAGACATCACGCACAAACGTATCCCTGCCAGGTCAGGCCGCAAAGGGCAGAAATTTCAGGCCCTCGATCTCATTGTCCAGAAACAGAACGTCGTCCAAGATCAATTTGGGCAGCAGGGGATCGAGAAGCCCGTCCAGGCGCGTACCATTCTATAGGAATCCTGTCGCATCACAAGGATTGGGTGTGCCGATGAAGACGAACGGTGCTGCCAGAGTCCAGGCCCTGTCAGCCGTCAAGCTCGACCTTTACAAAGGTGGAACCTTGAACAGGGAAATCACCGCGTCCACAGAAAATGACGGGATATTCGAATGGACGGTCCCTAAAGCGTTGGAGGATGGCCAGAATTACAGGATCCGGATCTCTGTTGCTTCGGATGCGGGCATATTCTTTGAAAGCCCGACCTTCACCATCCTGAAAGAGGCGCCCAATATTGTTACAAGCAAAGATGAGATCGGGGTGTTTGAGGGCCATCAGACGATATTTCAGGTGAAGCTTTCCAAGCAGCCCGCCAGTCGTGTCGAGATCACAGCCAAGCGCGTAAGCGGCGACCAGGACATTAAAATTGTATCAGGCGGAACATTGACGTTTACTACAAGCAACTGGAATACTTATAAAAAGGTGACCCTTTCCGCGGCTCCGGACGGCGATACCCAGGATGGGGCGGCTGTGTTCAGACTGAATGGCAGTGGCATCTTACCCAAGGACATCGATGTCACCGAAATTGACCTTACGGAAGGCCCACCAAAACTCATATCTCCTGCTGATGGTTCCATTTTTAACCACTTTCCCCCCACAACCACGCTTCGTTGGGAGGCATTGCCTGGAGTCTCCGGCTATCGGGTTGAGGTAGAGTTTTATAATGGAGCCATATGGGTTAACATGCGGAATGTCGTTGTTACCGGGACAAGCTATACCTTCGATTTCATTGGGGCGGTGCCTGGCCGTTGGCGTGTGACTGCCAGAGACGGAGGTGGAACCCTAGGCCCTCCCAGTATCTGGTGGGATTTTAGCTACACGTTCTAGTTATAAACAGATCCATCCTGTTTTTTATTGAACAGGGTTTCCTCTAGAGCCCGCTTCTTGAATCCTTGACATCCCTGGGGTTCTGGTATATTTTTTGAGCGCTGGGTAATCTACCTTATTGCATGAAGGAGACATAGCGGGGACTGCTTTCTCCTGATGGTGTGTACTGTTTTTGCCATGAAAACGCCTGAAACGATCGGCAAGTACAAGGTCCTGGACACATTGGGCCAGGGAGCCATGGGAGTCGTCTATAAGGCACTCGATCCCGACATCGATCGCCATGTGGCCATCAAGACCATCCGTTTCGACATGCTCACGGATGCCGCCGGCAAAGACGAGATCATGCGGCGCTTCATGCGGGAAGCCCAGGCGGTGGGCAAGCTGGAGCATCCCAACATCATCACGATCTATGAGGTGGGCAGGGAAGAGGACCTGACCTACATCGTCATGCAGCTGGCCAAGGGACAGAGCCTCAAGGAGATCCTGGATGCGGGCAAAAGTTACCAGCCCTCCGAGATCGTCAAGCTCGTAGACCGACTGTGTGCGGCCCTGGATTACGCCCATTCCCAGGGTGTTGTGCATCGTGACGTCAAGCCCGCCAACATACTCATTGATGAGATGGGACGGCCCTACCTGGTGGACTTCGGTGTGGCCCGGCTCGAGATGTCGACCATGACAACGGCGGGATCAGTCATGGGCACGCCCAGCTATATGTCTCCTGAACAGGTGATGGGCAAGAGCGTGGATGCCCGGGCCGACATTTTTTCTTTGGGTGTCATCCTGTTCGAGCTCCTCACGAACCGGCGGCCCTTCGAAGGCGAGCACATCACGACCGTGGTATACAAGATCGCCCATGAAGAGCCACCCTCGCTTTCCCAGGTCCGGAATGCGGGGGTTCAGATGTTCGAGCCAATCATCCGGAAGGTGCTGGCCAAGGATCCCAAAGACCGCTATCAGACCGGCAGGGAACTGAGCGAAGCCCTGCAGAAAGCCTCCATGCCCGTCAGCGCGGATGAGACCCTGATCTATGATGCCACCCATGGGGAAGAAAAAAGCGGGCGCAAGACCTGGCTGCCGTTTGCAGCGGCCGGCCTGGTCCTGGTAATGGCTGCCGCCGGAATATTCGTGTTCAAACCGCAGCTTATCCGGAATCTGTTCTCGCCACAGTCGGACATCGTCTCCGTACCCCCGGCACATATCCAGTCCGCCGATGTCCTGGCTGGAGTACTGGACGAGAAAGAAGAACACGAGTTTGTCCCGCCGAAGGCAAAGCCACGCCCCTCGGCTCCTCCCAACAACAGCCGGATCAACCAGGAGATCGCAGAGGGGAGGTCCAGCTTTCAGGCCGGAGATTATCAGAAAAGCCGAGATCTCATGAACTCGGTGCTCCAGAGGAACCCCAACAACCAAGCCGCCCGGCAGGTCCTGGGGCAGGCCAACGCTGCCCTGGCAGCCCTGCGAGAAATCCGAGCTCTGGTCGAACGGCAGCGGGCTGCCGAGGAATCGGAAGACAACGCCCTGCTCAGTGCATTCGATGAGGGAATCCTCGCGAAGAAACAGTCCGAGGCCAGGGATCTGTTCAACGACTACAACAACCTCCAGTGCCTCATCCCAAAAGAAAGGATCCGGATACAGCTCAACAACAACAACGCGACCGTTGTCTTTTTTAAGATCGTCCAGGGTGTGTCCCGGGCCGAGGGGATCCGCAAAGAGGTCTTCAACGGAGAAGTGACCTGGCAGCTTGTCAAAAGGGATCAGGCCTGGATCATATTGAACTATTCAGCCCGTAAATTCAATTAAGGAATATGCCATGGCTGCAGCTAAGCGCATCGTGATATTCAGTCTGCTGTGTCTCCTGGTGGTTTGCCTGGTCCATGCTCAAGGCCAGATCAAACTGCGCGTGACTACCGATGGTTCCCGCCTGAAGGCCCAGCCGGACTTCGGCGCCGAGACCCTTTCCCGGCTGAACCTGGGGACGGTCCTGGAGATTGTGGCTCAGGAAGGAGACTGGTACCGTGTCTCCGTCGAGATCGAAGATCAATCATTCACGGGGTACATCCACAAATGGGGAGTCGAGGAGGTCAATGAAGCCGACCTGGCTCAGGAGGCTCCGGTCGAGATGCGGCTTGAACCGAGCCAGGATGACGTGGTTGCCCAGGTCGAGCAGATCATCGCGCGCAGCAGGCAGCAGGTCGCCCAGCAGCGGGATCTGGAGGAGGCCGTCGAAGCCCTGCACCCGGTTATTGCCAAGGCGTTTCGGATTTCGGATTTCTCTCTGCGGGGGAGGATCGCAACCGAGGCCTACTATCTGATCGCAGTCGCCCAGGAACAGCTCGGAAATCCCGTTGAGGCGCTCGAGTCCATGCGGAACATGTTCGAGGTCAACGAGCAGTTTGCCAAAGAGTACACCCGTTTCATGGCGATGAACGACACGCTCCTGCAGCTCATGGAGTTTGCGGAACTCGAATACAAGGGCTTGGTCAATGAGTATTCCCTGGAAGTCCAGACCCAGCCAACAGATGCCGAGATCCTGATCAACGGCAAGGAAGAAGGCCGCTCACCCAAGATCATAAAATCCCAATCGCCTCAGTTCGAGCTCGAGATCAGGAAGGAGGGATACGCCTCTATTACCGAGATGATCCTGCTGCCCGAGATCGCCCATGCCAAACAATACACCTTGGAGAGGATCGGGAAAAACCTGGGCATAGAATCCAGCCCGGAGGGCGCCAGCGTGTTCATGAACGGTGAAGACACCGGCTTGGTCACGGACTGCCTCCTGGAGTTTGTCTCCTTTGGGACACATAAGTTGAGGATCGTAAAGGAGAACTATGTTGCCTGGGAAGGCGAGGTCGTCGTCGAAGAAAACGAGGAACTCAACCAGATCGTCAATCTCACACTGACGCCGGGCAAATACGATTTTGTGCGGAGGATCTCAGGTGGGAGGGGGGGGGCGTTTTCCAAACCCAAAGACATCGCCTTCGATCCTCAGGGCAATTTTTTCGTGATCGATGACAGTAAGGAAAAGGTGAAAAAGTTCGACAGCCAGGGCCGGGCTGTGCCTACCTGGGAGGTGGGAGGCAGGGGAGCGCCGGGCCTCAAGAAGCTGACCGGCATTGCGGCGGGAACGGATGGCAGCATCTTCATCACAGATTCTGTCCGGCACTCGGTCTACAAGTATAACCCGGAAGGAAAATTCTCGCTGGCAGTGGGGGGCGAGGGAGCTGAGCCCGACAAATTTCGCCTTCCCTTTGCTGTGGCCGTGAACAGCAAAAATGAGGTGTTTGTCGCCGACTATGGAAATCACTGTGTAAAAAAATTCTCGCATGTCCTCAGGCCTGCTGCCACGATAGGGAAATCGGAGGGAAGTCAGGGGGTCCTCAGGGGGCCTGTTTCCATAGCCTTCAACAAGCAGGATGAGCTCTTTGTACTCGACAGCAATGGTATCCATAAGTTTTCTGCGGATGGGCAGCATGACTCATCCTGGGGCAGGATCGACCTGCGAGCCAATCGACTGGAGAGTCCCAAGTGCGTGTATATCGATCCCCTGGGCTACATATTAGTAACGGATTCAGGCAATCACAGGGTCATAAAGTTCGATTCCAGCGGGAAATTTCTCATGCAGTGGGGGACCTTCGGCACCGGCCCCTCACAGTTCAACCTACCCAATGCCCTTGCGATGGACAGCAAGGGAGAGATCTATGTAGTGGACAAAGACAACAACCGCATCCAGCACTTCAGGGTCCCGGGAGAGTAGACCTGAGAGCGTCCCATCGTGTGTGCGTGTTTCGGGCATCAATCACAGCGTTCCTTTTTTTGTCTCTTTCCCTTGCTTTCTTAACGCCCTGTTTTCCTTCTCAGATCGAGAATACTCGCGATAAGGAAGAAAAGGCCGGGATGACCTCGCTCCAGAAATCTCTTCTTTTCCCTGGTTGGGGGCAGCTGGCAGAAAAACGGTATTTCGAAGGCATCTTTTTCCTGGGAGCGGAGATATTAAGCCTCTACCAGATCTTCACCAACAATCACAAGGGAAACCTCTATTATGACAAGTACATCCAGGCTGACAATGTGGAAGATGCTGTTCACTACCGCGAACTTACCGAGGACTATGACAGGAAACGGAACATATTCATCCTGGCGGCGGTCGGTATTTGGGCGGTGAATTTGCTGGATATTTATGTTATCGTTAAAAATAAGGAAAAACAAAAACTTAAGCTGCAGCTGCAAAGTGTTGACCACAAAGGCATGGCCCTTACTCTTCGTTATTCTTTCTAGCATACTGGTCTTTTCCGCTTGCCAAGACCGCATCTTTGACAATCCGTTCGATCCCGAAGCCTCCGAAGCGCTGTTCGAGGTCGTCAACACCATCCTGAGTCCCGCCGCCGTCCCGCTGGGTTTGGCCTGGGATGGCAACACCCTCTGGAGTGCTGACGGCTACACGGATATCCTGTACAGCCTGAACCGGGTCAACGGTGCCGTGATCCGGTCGCTGGCCTCACCCCAGTCTCTTCTGTCCGGAGTCGCTTTTGATGGGGAGGATCTGTGGATCTGCAGCGAAGCCGGGGCTACGGTTTTCCGGGTCGGGATCCTGACAGGAGGGATCCAGAAACGCCTCGATCTCCAGAAGGGTTCCTTCTCGGCCCTGGCATTCGGTGGTTCGAGTCTGTGGATTGCGGATTCCCTCTCGAACAAGATCCTCCAAGTAGACCACCTGACCGGCGAGATCCTGTTCTCTTTTTCCAATCCTGGGAAGAGGGTGGACGGTATCGCGTCCGATGGGAGTACCCTGTGGCTATCGGATGCCACTACGCTGACGATATATCAGGTGTCTCCGCAGGGATCCGTGATCAAAACTTTTTTGTCTCCAGGGCAGGCGCCTCGAGGCCTCGCTTTTGACGGCGTCTATCTCTGGAATGCGGACGCCACTGGGAAGATCTATCAGCTGCGGATCCAAAATTGAAAAAATTGACCTCCGCCCTCCTGTTTGCCTGCCTGGCTGCCACCTCCGCTCCGTTCCTTGCCGGTTCGGACCTGCCGATCCTGGAACTGCAGGGGGAGTATATCGCCTACAGCTACGATTATAATCAAATATTCGGCCGCGATGTGACCTTCGAATGGGCCGGCTATTCCGTTTCCTGCGTCCGATTGAAAATCGATATCAAGGCGCGTATCTTCCATGCCCTCGGGCGCGTATCTCTCACGAAGGGGGCAGACACTCTCTCGGGAGATGAGTTTGTCTTCGATCCGATATTGGATCGGGGAAACCTGGTCGTATTCGGAGATACGATCGAGGAACACTTTGTGGGAGAGCCGGTGGAGGAGGAAAACCTCCTTCCGCTCCCTCAACTGGATGCGCTGACACTTCCCCATGTCCAGAGCTCGCTGCTCTACTGCACATGCAGGGAGATCCACGTTACCGAGACCTTCGAGGTCCTGGGATTCGAGGTGACCTTTTACGTTGAGGGGCTTCCTTCCCTGAGTTTTTCCCGATTCAAGCTGTCCGATGGTCTGGAGAAGAAGGGCGGCGGATTTTCCCTGGATAAGGTCTGGTACACTCGGTCTCAGGGATTGATCGGACGGGCCAGCTACAGTTATAACGAGAAAGATCTGATCTCCAGCGTCACAAATCTGCACTACGAGGAGCGGTCGTTCCTGAAGGATTACCAGGGCCCGGCCAGGCAGGCCGACCTTATGCATTCCACGTCGCTGGCCTATAATAAAAGCACGACGCTCGGCTTCAACGGGAACTACAACTCATCCCGGCTCTGGAACACGAACCTCGTGGTCAACAAGAGATGGTCGAACACTCTCAGCACCAACTTTGATTTTGCCTTCAACAAGCCGGTCAATTTCAAGGGGGAAGCATGGTTCGGGGCACAGGCCCTGGTATCCGGGGGACGCTATGGAGAGCTATCCCTGGCAGGCAGGTCAGACCTCCAACAGCAGCTCGTCGGCAACCTGGCCTATGGCACAACACTGGCGCGCGGGCTGAATTTTCTGCTCAACTCCGACTATTCCCGGATTAAGATCGGTGGGAGCAACGATTTTTCGGAGATCCTGTCGGGAGCCCTCAGCCTGGAGCACTCCTCCCGTGTGTTCAATCTCTCCGCCGATTACTACCTTAACTATGATCTCATGGGCTCCGAGCTCCTCTCCAGGCCACAAGTCAGACTGGGGGTCAATCCCCTGACATTTTATGGCGGACTGCTCTCCATCCAGATGAACAACATCCTCATCTACAATCATCTGAAGACATCCGGGGAGGAGGAACAGACCTACAGTAATAACACCATCCTCAACCTGTCGACCCATCCGCTCGAGCTGCCCAAGGGCTTCAGCCTGGATTTCCGCATCTCTGCCGAACAATTCGTGGAGAAAAAACAGCGCAACTTCACCTCCGGCGGATTCATCCTGAACCTGCGGAAAAAACTGTTTCAAGGAGTCTCCCTTGAGACATTCTACAGCGCCCAGTCCCGGCGGAGGACACAGAACTGGTTCATTGAGGGGACCACCAGCCAGGACCTGAGTTTCATCCTCCGTGCCAATCCCAGGCCCTGGTTGGACGGCTGGATCTCTGTCTCCTATGATCCCAAAGTCCGGGAGTGGCAGCAGACGTTTGCAGATATCTCCCTGGGCCTTTTCCGGAGCTGGCGCTTCCATTCACTCCTGAACTATGATTTTCTTCTGAACCGCATGAGCAACATCGACCTGTATCTCATAAGGGAGGCTGGCCGATTCCAGATAAGATTCGTTTGGCGGAGCCTCTCCAAACAATTCCTGGTGGAGCTGATCCCGCTGTGAAGATTATTATCCTGGTCTTCAGCTGTCTCTGCATCATGGGGGGGCCTGGCTGCATTTCCTTCAAGATCGAGCCACTGTCGGATCCAGCCCGTATCCTGCATGAAGTCACCCTGTGCAGGGAGATCGACGAAAGCAAAGAACTCCTGGAACCGGGCGACGCCCTGGCCGAATTCCGGACAAACAGGGACCCGGTCATCTGTTTCCTCTATTTGAAGGATGTAGCACAGAAGTTGGAATTGAAGTGGAAGTGGTACTCGCCGGACAAGACACTGTTCAAGGAATCTGAAGAGGCCGTCATCAATCGGGAGGAGATCTATCTGGAGGCTGTCACGGCCTACGACCGGATCGAGCCGGAAGAGTTGGCGAATCATCCGGGACAGTGGTCTGTCTCCATCTTCCTGAATGACGCGCTCTTGACACGCGTGTCCTTCAAGGCCATCCCCGAAGACTCACTGAATCAGGGATTGCATGAGGGCAGCATTATCCCTTAAAATACCTATTCCCTTAACTAATCAGAACGGAGCCTGTACATGTCCGAAACAAATTATTCCTACGCACTCACAAATCCACTGTCCACCATCCTGGACAAGCCTCCTGCCGAATTCCAGCGCAGCGACCTCCTGAGGATCATCGAAGAAAAACAGATCGAGCGCATCACCTTTCACTACTCAGCACTCGATGGCCGGCTCAAAGAACTGCGGCTCCCGGTCTCGGGACGAAAGCGGGCGGAACGGATCCTGGCGGAAGGGGAGAGGGTGGACGGCAGCTCCCTTTTCACCGGGATGGTCGATGCCTCCCTGTCGGATGTGTATGTGGTCCCGGAGTACAGGACGGCATTCTTCAATCCCTTTGACCGCGGGAGCCTGGATTTTATCTGCCGATATATAACTCAGGACGGAGAACGCGCACCCTTCGCGCCGGACAACATCCTCGCAAAGGCTCACGGACTGTTCAAGGCCCACACAGGGATGGAACTCCATGCCCTGGGAGAGCTCGAATTCTACCTGATCTCGGATAAAGGACCGTATCTGTTCCCGCGGGAAGCCCAGAAGGGATACCATGAATCCTCTCCGTTTCTCAAGAGCGGTGAGATACTGACGGAGATCGTGCGACACATCACTCAGATCACCGAAGCGGTCAAGTATGCGCACAGCGAGGTCGGATTTATTGACAAGGTCGAGTCAGAGAGAGAGGAGATCAACGGAAAGCAGGCGGAACAGATGGAGATCGAATACCTGCCCCGTTCCGTGGAAGAGATGGCTGATGCCATGGTGATCGGTCGCTGGGTGATCCGGAACGTGGCAGCCCGACATGGGTGCGTGGCCACTTTTACTCCCAAACTGGTCCAGGGAGGAGCGGGCAACGGCCTGCACATCCACCTCCAACTGATGAAGGATCGGGCCAATGTGATGGAAGGAGCCGACGGCCGGCTCTCAGACGAGGCGGTCCGCCTGGTCGGGGGATTGTGTGAATACGCAGATTCACTCCTAGCCTTTGGGAATACGGTGGCCTCATCTTACATGCGCCTGGTCCCGCACCAGGAAGCACCCACCAATATTTTCTGGAGCGGTCTGAATCGGGCCGCACTCATCCGGGTTCCGCTTGCCTGGTCTGAAGTAACCGACATCGCAAAGCGCATCAATCCCCAGGAGGAATCAGACGCTCAGGAGTTCGAAAAGAGCAAGACCGTGGAACTGCGCAGTGCGGACGGGAGCGCTCAGACGCACCTCTTCCTGGCCGGCATCACCATGGCAGCGGATTGGGGATTACGGAATCCGGGTGCCCAAAAAAAGGCGGAGGCTCTGTATGTTTCAGGCCGATCACGTCCGGACAAAAAGTTGTGGGACTCCTTTGCCTCGCTCCCCTCAAGCTGCCTGGAATCGTCCCAGGTCCTGGAAGAAAAAAGGGGGCTTTACGAACGGGAAGGAGTCTTCCCACCGGCTGTCATCGATTATGTCAGGGAGATGCTGGAAAAGGAAGACGCAGCCGTGAGGTCCTACGGACGGTTGGAGAACATCCTGAAGATCATGCACAAGGATCTCCATAAACACTAGTGTCGCCTCGAGCACGAAAAATAATCTAAAAAATATTCGAAAATGGTATTGATTATTTAATTTGATTTGGTATAATAGTTACAAGCTTGTTTTTGCTGGCTGGGCAAGCACACTCCTTCATTATCCCCTTTTTTGCTTATTTTCCCCATACCCAAACAGCCAGCCCCCCCTCCTTCTTCAAACATGTGCTGGCAATCTTTCTTACCTCTTGATATCATGATGCGTTTTAGATCCCGATCCGTGCCATGTCTATAAATCAGAGATCTATCTGGAACCGCCAATTCCTGGTGGCCCTACTCGGCTATTTCTTCCTGTTCATGAGCATCACCCTTTTCTTCATATTCCCCCTGTTCTTTGAACAGTTCCAGGCCAGCAGGGGACGCATCGGCATGATCATGGGGATCCACAGCCTGATGGCCGTGTTCATGCGTCCGGTGTTCGGCCGCCTTATCGACCTGAAGGGGCGCAGGACAATCTCCCTGCTCGGCATCACCCTCCTCATTCTTGTAACACCCGCCTTCCACCTCATCCAGGACGCCGGGCTCCTCCCCCTGCTTCTCCGCGCATTGACCGGGATCGGATGGGGGATCAGCATGACTGCCACGGTCACCATCTGTTCCGATCTGGCGCCAGTTGACCGGCTGGCCCATTCCATGGGCATCATCGGCGTGGCTGGCCTCCTGTCGGCGGCCCTCGGGCCTTTGTTGGGGGAGGAGATCGTGCGCAGGTTCGGCTTCCCCTGGCTGTTCAACACCTGCCTGCTGTTTCTGGGCATTTCCTTTGTCTGTATGTTTCTGACACAGGAAATGCGTCCCTTCGCTAGCGGCAGCGGGCGGCGGCTCAATATCCCTCGGGGGCTGCTGGGCATGTCCGTGTTCTCCATTGCTCTGATCGTTCTCATGGTGGTTTCCCACGGCGCCATCCGTTCTTCTGTGGTCTATTTCATCGCCCTGTTCGTGAGATCCATCCCGCTGGACCGGGTGGCTCCGTTTTTTGTCGCCTTCTCGGCCGCGGCCATCGCTACCCGGATCTTCTTCGGGGATCTTTCAGACCGATACGGCCGGAAACAGGTCATCCTGCCCGCGGTCGGCCTGATCGCCATCAATCTTGTGCTTATTTCTCAGCTTCACTCGTTCTGGATGCTGGTCTTGACAGGGATCCTGGGAGGGCTGGGCCAGGGGCTAATCTTCCCTGCACTGAGTACCTACATCATCGACGCCATGGGTCACGAGAACAAGGGACTTGCCATCAGCCTGTATCTGACTTTTTTCGATGTGGGGATGGCCGGGGGATCTGTCCTGTTCGGGTGGGTGTCGGACCTCTATGGATTTCGCTCCATGTATCTGATCGCCGCCGCCTCCATTGCGGTTGTGGTTCTGCTCTTCAGTTGGAGGGCCCCTGATCCCGACAGGGCCTGAACCAGACGGATCCTACTTCTACCGCCGCCGGATACGTTCGAATCCCGAGACACCGACAAAATCCAGCTTCCCGTCCTTTTCTATCTCATCGAAAAGCACGTTGAGGCCGACCACGTCGCTGGAGATGTGGCCTGCGATCACGACGTTCAGGTTGGCCTTCTTGGCGCTCTCGAGGTGGGGCTCGCTGAGGTGCATACCGACCACGGTGCTGACACCCCCAGCCGCCAGGTTGGCAAAGACATCCTTCGATCCTTCGGTCCCGCCTGTCATATCCACATAGATCTTTCCGCAGCGGCTGGTGTCGGAGCCGTTGACGATCTTCGGGGGGACCTGCATCCGGGCCGACTTTTTGTATTCCGGGATGCCCCGCAGCAGCTTGATGAGGTCCTTAAGACGATGGGGCTTCTCTTTTTCAAAAAGCTGAGTCAGGAACAGGGCCACACAGTTATCGGCTGGAGTGTGGATGCACATCATGGGGATGTCCAGGATCCGAGCCGCATCGACCGACCGGTTGTGGTTGGCTGGCAGGAGACGGCGCTCCACCTCGCTGATACGCGTCTCCATGATCTTCTCGGCCACGCTCAGGTTAACACCATAGCGGGCCAAGAGATCGGACTGGAGCTTCATGACGTCGTAGAGCCCGGCCAGAGCGTATCCCTCGGGATGATGTGAGATCACAAGGTCGATCTTACGCCCCGAGTCCTTGTTGAGCTGGTGGGTCAGAAGGATCTCGCTGACCTCCATGTCTATGCCCACGATCACTCGGCGGACCTCGACTTCCGGCGTACCATAGAGGATCCGGGTGTCCGCATAGGGATTGAAGAGACGATCCTTGTCGTAGAATTCCTTCTCCTCACCTTTAAGCCCTGCGTACTGTTCCTTCTCCTCTTTCAGGATACGGTTGATCTCTCTTTTTCCTCTCTGGTCATGGGCGATGCCGACGGATACGGCCTTTTTGTATAGGTCTTTTAGCTGCATGTGTCTTCTCCTGCAGACATTGTAGAACAATCCGCACGATAAAACCATCCTAGGCTCTAAAGGCTTTGTTTCTCGAGGTTTGACCCGTTTCTGACCATGTGATATAAGCGGTAAGAATAGGGACTCTTTTAGGAGAGAGACATGAAAAAATATCACTCACTCGCACGCTTCTCGCTTCCCGTGCTGATCCTGTGTGCGATCCTTTTCTGGGCAGGTTCCTTGCCGGCAACCCGGCCCTTGGCGGACGATTCTCTTGAATTCGACAACTGCACGAGTGTCCTGGTCGGGAAACTCGCGTCCATGGACGGCTCCACGATGACCTCCCATTCCTGCGATTCGAGTACCGACCGTACCTGGATCAATGTCGTGCCGCATAAGAAACACCAGGCCGGGGATACAGCCAAGCTGTACTTCGAAGCCAAACGGACAAAAGTGCCGGATGATCCCGACCGGGTCTACCTGGGAGAGATCCCTCAGGTTTCTGAGACCTTCGCATATATCAACACGGCCTATCCCGTGATGAACGAATACCAGTTGGCCATAGGGGAGACCACTTTCGGCGGAAAGCGGGAGCTCAAGAGCGACGAGGGATTGATCGACTGCCCCGAACTCTACCGACTGGTCCTGGAGCGGGCCAAAACGGCCCGTGAGGCCATACGGATCGCAGACGAGCTCACCAAAGAATACGGCTACATCGACTACGGCGAGTGCTTCACTTTTGCCGACTCGAACGAGGTGTGGCATTTCGAGATACTGGGACCCGGGAGGGGCAAAAAGGGTGCGGTATGGGCCGCCGTTCGTCTCCCGGATGACCATGTCGGCGTGTCGGCCAATGCCAGCCGCATTCGCCAGATCGACCTGCAAGACTCGGAGCACTACATGGCATCGGACAATGTATACTCCCTGGCACAGGAACTGGGCTGGTGGGACTCAGAGAGCGGCGAACGATTTGAATTCTGCTATGCGTACGCCTCTCGACGCAGCATGGGCTCGCGCCGTCGGGAATGGCGTGTGCTCAGCCGATTGGCTCCCTCCCTCAACCTGGATCCCAATGGAGAAAACTTCCCGTTTTCGGTAAAGCCCGAAAAAAAACTATCGGTCCGGGATGTGCTCGAGATATTCCGGGACACCTATCAGGACACCCCCTTCGATATGACGAACACCCTGACCGTGGTCGACCGCGAGGGACAGGTCGTCAAGAGCCCGGTGGCCAGCGCCTTCCTGAACCGGGAATTGATGCAGCTCCTCAAGGTCCAGAGAGAGAGGACCATCTGCTGCGCACGCGCCACCTACCTGCATGTCACTCAATCCCGCGGCTGGCTGCCCGATCCCATTGGGGGTGTCGTGTGGCTCGGGTATGACAACCCGGCCACCACCCCGCACACTCCCTTTTACTGCGGGATCTCGCGTATGCCCGAGTCCTACCGTGTGGACGGACGCTGGGGCTTCCGCAAGGACAGTGCCTGGTGGGCCTTCCGCCGAGTCAGCCAGCTGGCTCTTTTCCGCTGGCAGCACATGACGCGGGATATCGCCAAGGTCTGGCAGGGGATCGAGGAAAAGGCCTTCAGCGACCAATCCAGCATAGAAGAAGAGGCCCAGAAGCTGCTGAAGCAGGACCCGGAAAAGGCGAGGGAATTCCTGACCGACTATAGCCACAAGCTCGCTGAAGGGGCTGTCGATGCCTACTGGAAGCTGGGTGATGATCTCTGGGGTAAATACAACCGCTATTTCTAGCCTGTCCTCACCGGGTGTTTAGAAGAAACGGACTCAACCCCGGAGGATCGAGGACGTATTGATCCGAAATAGTACTCAGTAAACGCTGTCTTCAGGCCGGACTTTCCCCTTGAATACTCTGTAGGAGTATATGGTGTAACCGATGACCAGGGGCATCCCGATGAGTGCGATGATCAGCATCACGGTGAGCGTCAGCTGGCTGGACGAGGCGTTGATGAGCGTGATGCTGAGCGCATCTCCGTTGCTGGCCTTGACCAGGTTGGGGTAGTGGATCGCCCCGATGATGCCCCATAGGCTCAGGAAACCGGCCGCCGAGAAAAAGAAGGCCCTACCGTCTCTTCCGGCTCGGATGGCCTTTCTCAGGAACACCCAGCACACCGCTGCCAGCACAGCAAATATCCAAGCCAAGGGCCGTTTTAAAGCGTAGGGCATGTAGATCAGGACCACCACGAAAGAGTGAATGAACATGATCATGTAGAGCCAGGAGAAACGTAGGGCCTTTTTTCGGGCCCGGGCCTGAAGCTCTCCCTCGGTCTTCAGTGCCGCAAAGGAGCTCCCGTGCACCAGGAAGGCGAACAATCCCAATGCCCCGAATATCAGGGGCAGGGGGCGGAGCAGGGTGAAGAAGTTCCCGGTGTACTCCATGTGCGCATCCAGTGGAACGCCAACGACCACATTGCCGAGGGCCACTCCGAAGAGCAGGGCGGGGAGGAAGCTGCCGAGATTGAAAAGCAGCTCCCAAAATCCCCTGCGTTTCTTATCATCGTGAGCGGCGAACTCCAGGGACACGGCACGCAGGATCAGCGCGAACAGGACCAGCATCAAGGCCAGGTAGAACCCGCTGAAGACGGTCGCATAGGCATGGGGGAAGGCAGCGAACAGGGCGCCGCCTCCCGTGAGCAGCCACACTTCGTTTCCGTCCCAGAAGGGACCGATGGCATTGTACAGAGTCTTCTTTTCCTTCTCGTTCTTTCCCAGGAAAGGCACCAGGGTTCCGATCCCCAGGTCGAATCCGTCCAGGATGGAGTAGCCAGCCAGCAGGACTCCGATCAGGACGTACCAGATGTTGCGCAAGATATCCCAGGTCTCCATCATTCCTCTCCTTCCGCATGTGTTTCAGCCGGCTTGGGCAGAGGACCCGCCTTGACGAACTTCACGATGATCGAGGTCCCGACTATGCCGATCAGTGTATAAAGGGCAGTGAACATGATTATCGTGAACAGGATGTTCCCGGCCGGTACCACCTTGGAGGCCGCGTCAGCGGTCCTGAGGACCTTGTAGACCACCCAAGGCTGCCGACCCACCTCGGCCGCGATCCAGCCAAACTCGTTCGCCAGGAGGGGCAGCGGGAACAAAATCAGGAGCGAACGCAGGTACCAGCGCGTGGACCAGGCCTTCTTCCGCCACAACAGGTAGATCCCGATGACCGACATCAGGATGAACAGCATCCCCATCAGGATCATGAGGTGATAGGACACGAAGGGAAGGAAAACGGGCGGCCGCTCATCCTCCGGGAACGCGTCGAGGCCGAGCACCCTGGCATTGAAATCGAAATGGATGAGGAAGCTCAGGAACTTGGGGATCTTGATTGCCAGGTGGGTCTTCTGTGCCTTCTCGTCGGGTATCCCAAACACGGTAAAAGCCGCCCCTTCCTCGGTTTCCCAGAGGGCCTCGAAGGCGGCCATCTTTTCCGGCTGCGTCTCCGTCACCTGGATCGAGTGGGCATGCCCGGCCCCGAGCTGGATCAGGGAACTGATGATGAATACCCAGAGCGAAGCCTTGAGCAGCAGCTTGGCCGTTTCGAAATGCCGGTTTTTAAGCAGGAACCATGCAGAGATGGCAACCACGAGGAGCGATCCGGTTATCCAGCCGCCGATTATGGTGTGTACATAGCGGACCCAGGTGGAATGGTTCACGGCCGCCTCGAAAAAGTTCGTGAGTATGGCCCTGCCACCCTCGATCTTGAAGCCGGCCGGGGTCTGCATCCAGGAATTGGCGATAATGATCCAGAGTCCGGAAAGATGCGATCCGAAAAATACCAGGAAGGCAGACCACCAGTAGGCCCTCTTTGAGACCCGACTTCGTCCGAACACCAGAATGCCTAGAAAGACCGACTCCAGGAAAAAGGAGAAGACACCTTCAGCAGCCAGGGGAGCGCCAAAGATGTCGCCCACCATGCGGGAGTACTCCGACCAGTTGTTGCCGAAGGCGAATTCCAGCACGATCCCGGTGGCTACGCCCATAACGAAGATCGCTCCCAAGATCTTGATCAGGAAGCTGGATGCCTCCCTGAAGATCTCGTCATTTTTCTTGAGGTAGAGCGATTCCAGGATGAGGATCACGAACGACAGCCCCAGGGTGATGGGGGGGAACAGGAAGTGGAAACCCGCGACCAGGCCGAACTGGATTCGCGCCAAGAGAACAGCGTCCATGCCATCTCTCCTTTACATTTAGAAACCCGTTGGCAGGAAATATATTTCAACCGGTTTTCAATGTCAAACGCTGCAGCGGAGCTGAAGAAACTTCAGGTTTTGAATTTCTTGTGTTCCTTGGAATGGGAAAAAAGATCTACGACGATCTTGAGCCCGATGAGGATGAACAGAGAGGCCTCGGGCAGTTCCAGGGCGGTGGAAGCGTAGGCCCCCAGGATGATCGTGAGGTGCATGATGATCACGCGCTTGTAGGGCTGGACGAATAGGTCGGTGAAGGCGATGCGCTGGTATTCTCCCTTCCAGATGAAGTTCACCCCAAACGATATCCCGTGGCTCAGAAACAGGAACAGGAATCCTGTCAGCAGGAAGGACCATGCCGGCATGTCTTTGCCGAAGAAGGCGAAGACGAAGATGCCGTGAACAAGTGTGAAAATCCCGAAGTGCATCATGAAAAAGACGGTCAAGGAGGACCGGTGAGCGGCCGTAACTGTTTTGTTGTTCAAACGCATGTTTGAGCCCTTGACCTCTCCCTTGGCGAGCGCCATCTTCAGGACGTTGAAGACGCCGATCACGACATTCTCCGACCAATAAAGGATCATGACTGCCGACAGGCTCCAGCCCCAAAACAGCACACCGAACAGGGGAACCAGGTTGGCTCCGATCAGAGAAAGCATGGAAAGGGAAAACATGTCAAGAATGGTATCGTGATTAATGCATGATTTCAAACACAATCAGGTATTGATGTGTCTGGTGCTTTCGCTATAATGGGGGGGAGGAGCACTGAAATTTCAATCTTTCCTTTTCGGGCGGACCTGTTGATCCTGACCGGCACGCTGGGGATCCTGTTGGGAATGGTCTTCCTTATGATCTTTTCCGGCCGGCGGCTCAAATTCATGGCCAAGCGTCTGGCCAAGAAGCCGGCTTCTGTTCCGAAGGCGATCGCCAGCACGCGGAACCTCCTCCTGATACTCCTCTGGACAGCCGGTTTCTGTGCCGTATTCTTCGCGGGCTTTTTTTTCCAGGCTTATCACACCTTCACCCGGGAGGATCCTGTTGCGCAGGTGACCATCTCACCCCTTCCACAGGAGCAGGAAAAGCTTATCACGCTCGAGCTGTTTTCCGATGAGGGAGACAATGAGATCCAGCAGTATCGGCTCAGCGGTGACCAGTGGGTGCTCGAGGGTGACATCCTGAAATGGAAGAAATGGGCCAATTTCCTGGGCCAGCACACCCGCTACCGTCTCACCCGCCTGCGGGGCCGGTACATCCTTACTTCAGACGCTAAGCTGAAACCCTCCTCGATCCATTCCCTCGTCGAGCTTGAAGATCATCCTGTCTGGGGATTTCTCTACCGGCACGGATCGTCTTTCCCCCTGGTGGATGCGGTCTATGGGAGTGCGGTCTTCCAGGGTTCCGACGAGCCCAGCACGTTCCTCGTCTATGTCTCGACCTCGGGTTTTCTGACACGCAGGATCGAAGACTGAGCCGTGCTCTGCCCCCAGCGGGGCTACATTTTAATCCTTGCATACAGGCGCTGGTCCAGAACCCTATCTTCCTTGACCACATTGGCCCGCATGATCCCCTCGAGCCTGAATCCGGCCTTTTCCAGGACCCGGGCAGAGGCGGGATTCGTCTCATAGGGTTCGGCCAGCCAGAATCCCATCTCGGCCGTGCGGCGGTGCACATCTTCGCCCTTGCCCAGGCCGATCCCTCCGATCACCTCAGTGTCCGTAGCCAGGGCGAAAAAGGTCCTGAGTGCTTGAAGCCGCACCTTTTCCAGGAACTCTTCGGCATCCGCGAGGCGGTAGGGATGGGGAAATCCATCCCTCAGATTCTTGGAGATTTTATAGTTGTTGGCGTATTTTGCGATCCCGGGAGCATCATCTTCGTGCCAGTCCCGGATTCTGTATTCCCCGAAGTGTAACTGCATTTGGATTATCCCTTAGTAATGTGGCTGCCTGTCACGCAAGTCCGGGCAGGCAGAAATCAGGGGCGATCTGGCCTTCTTTGATCCTGGTCCTTCCTCTCTTCGGGGTTCCTAACTCTCAAACTGTTTAGGAGTCTAGTATACATACATTATAGGAATTTTTTTAGAATATCTAAACCTTTCCGGCTATACTACGTCTATTTATTTAGACAATCTAAAAAAATGGAGGCAGTCGCATGGAACTTCTGACAAAGCTGGAGGAGCTGGTCCTCATTGCCGTGATCAAGTTGAAGGACGGCGCCTACAGCGTTTCCATCTATAACTTTGTCAATGAGATCACGGGGAAGGAGGTCTCTGTCAGCAGTGTCTATTTTCCCCTCGAACGCCTGGTCAGGAGGGGCTATCTGCAGTGTTCGCAGAGCAAACCCATCCCCAAACGGGGGGGCATGAGCAAGCGCTACTACCGGCTGACCCGGGCGGGGATCGCTGCCCTCCAAGACAATCGCTCCCTCAGTCAGGCCGCATGGAAGGGCGTATCTTCAATTCTCAAGAACACTCCGGAGCCCTAGAATGCAGCCTCCACCCAAAATCCCGAGGCACCTCCTGCACACAATGTCCTCACAAGAACGCGATGAGGCCTATTTCAGGGACATCGAGGAGATCTTCCGCGACAAGGTCAACCGTTTCGGTCTAAAAAGAGCAAAGCGGTGGTACAGGCGGGAAGTTGTCAAAGCCATGCCTCGCTTCTTTCGAGAATCCATCCGCTGGAGGGGTACGATGATCAAAAACTACTTGAAGATCGCCATCCGAAACCTTGCCCGCCACAGGGGTTATTCATTTATCAATATCGCAGGGCTGGCTGTCGGCATGGCCTGCTGTCTGCTCATCCTGCTGTGGGTTTTTGATGAGCTCAGCTATGACAGATTTCATCAGGATCTCGACCAGCTCCATCAGATCGTCGTCTCGGGAGATAATCAGTCCTGGCTGTCCTCTCCCTGGGCCCTGATCCCAGCGCTAAAGAACGATTTTCCGGAGGTCATCCAGGGTAGCCAATACGCCGAGCAAACTATACTCATGAAGGTGGGAGACAGCCTATACAACGAAAACTGCGCATTGGCACAGCCTGATTTCCTGAAGATGTTCTCCTTCGCCTTTGTCAAAGGGAATGCCGAAAATGCCTTTGCCGACCGCAATTCCATCGTGCTCACGGAAAATACCGCTGCTAAATATTTTGGAGACGACGATCCCATGGGCAAAACCGTGCAGTTTAACGGCAGGGTGGATCTGTTCGTAACCGGTGTTATTGAAAACATCCCGGCCAACTCGACCTTTCAATTCGACCTCTTGACACATTCGTCCCACTATTTTGGTGAAGACAGGCTCTTTACCTGGTCCATGGACTGCCCGGGTTTTGTGAAACTGGATGCCAACGCAGATCCTGGGATCGTAAGCCAGAAGATTGTGGACTCGATCAACAAGTCCGACAAGCGGACCAATAACAAATACTACATCTCACTGCGGCCGGTGGCATCGATGCACCTCTATGCTGTGAGGGGTACAGATCCAGTGGTGTATGTGTATCTTTTTTCGATCGTAGCGGCGCTCATACTGCTTATCGCATGCATCAACTTCATGAACCTGGCAACAGCGCGGTCTCTGAAGCGGGCCCAGGAGGTGGGCATGCGCAAGGTCGTGGGGGCTTCCCGAGGAGACATCATCCGGCAGTTCTTGGGAGAATCATTCCTGCTGGTGGCCATATCTATCCTAATCAGCCTGCTGCTGGTGAAGCTCCTTCTCCCGTCCTTCAACATACTGGCCCAGAAAGAACTGGGCCTGCACATCCTGAGTCTCCCTATATTGGCATGCCTTTTTGTCTCGATAGTGCTTGTCACGGGATTGATCTCAGGAAGCTACCCGGCCCTGTTCCTTTCCTCGTTTCAACCCATCACGAGCATCAAAAAAGGCTCGGAGAAGGGATCCAGTAGTCAACGCCTGCGCAAGGCCCTGATCGTTTTTCAGTTTTCGGCGGCTGTCATTCTGATCGTCTCCACTGTTATGATATTCCGGCAGATGAACTTCATTCTGAGCAGCGACCTGGGAATGAACAAGGATCAGGTTTTGATCATCCCCATGAGCAGAGAGGTTCGCTCCTCATATCCGGTCATTAAGGAAAGGCTGCTGCGGGATCCGGGGATCGTGAATGTCACCGCCGCTTCGAATATTCCCATAGCCATCAACAATATCAATCCCGTCTACTGGGAGGGACGGAGCTTCGAGGACTATGAGAGCATCAGTTTCGTGTGCTGCGACTATGATTATTTCGAAACTTTTAACATGACCATGAGCCAGGGGCGCAGCTTTTCCAAGGAATTCCCCACTGATACGGGCAATTACATCATCAATGAGAGCGCCCTCAAAATGACAGGGTATGAGGATCCCATCGGACGCATGTTCTCCATGTGGCGGGATGAGGGCGAGATCGTTGGGGTGGTGAAAAACTTCCATGCCCGATCCCTTCACAACGACATTCAACCGATCGTATTTATGCTCTATAAAAATCTCCCCTATTTCAATCTGTTCGTGAAGGTCAGGCCGGAGCAGCTTCCCGCTACCATTACAGGGATCGGGGCGACGATCAAAGACGCCGTCCCCAACTATGTCTTTAATTACTCATTTATGGATGATTATTTTGCGCGGCAATATCAGACGGAAGAGCGTCTTAAAAATCTTCTCAAGTATTTCACAGTTTTGGCCCTATTTGTCTCCTGTCTGGGAATGCTGGGACTGATCTCGTTCATGGCCGAGCAGCGGACCAAGGAGGTGGCGATCCGCAAGGTATTGGGCGCAGGTAGCGCCACCATCGTGGGCCTGCTTTCCAGAGAGTTCCTGGTCTTGGTGGGGATCGCCAATCTGCTGGCCTGGCCTGTGGCTTACTATCTGATGCACAAATGGCTGCAGGGATTCGTCTTTCACACGAGCCTGGTCTGGTGGGTCTTTTTATTATCCGGCGCCTCAGCCCTTCTCATCACTCTGTTCACAGTGAGCTTTCAGTCCATCAAAGCCGCCCTCGCGAATCCTGTCGATTCACTGCGCTATGAGTGATATCCCCGGCTGCGCCGGGAGTCAACTGTGGGTACTCTCCCCGTGTGAGTGTGTTTAGGCTCACTCATAGCGCAAGGCATCCACCGGATCGGCGGAGGTGGCCCTGAGGGACTGGAGGCTGGAAATCTCTGGTCGCGAATGGTACATTGAGTCGAGGCAGATCAGAAGTGAAAACATCCCCAACCAAATTGATCAAGGGCGGAACCGTTGTGCTGGGGCAGGCAGTATCCACACAGGATATCCTCGTCACCGGGGAGAGCATCAACGCTGTCGGCGACCTGTCCGGCCACGATGCTGACGAAGTTTTCGATGCGCGGGGACTGCTGGTCTTACCTGGCGCGGTCGATCCCCACATCCACTTCAACGAGAGCAACAAGGGTCACCGGGGCGTACACGACTATTTCACCGGCACGCGTGCGGCAGCCTTCGGCGGCACGACCAGCGTTATCGATTTTTCGGATCAGATCCATGAAGAGCCGCTGATCAATCTTCTGAGGGTCAAGGAAGAACAGGCTAGAAACAATGCGCTCATCGATTGGAGCGCACACCCCATCCTCTCGAATATCACTCCCGAGATTATCGAAGAGGTGCCAGGATTGATCGAAGCCGGACTGCCCACTTTCAAATGCTTCATGACCTATCGGACCTTGGTAGGGGACTCCGCCGAAAACCTGTACAGCGGCAGGCCCGGGCGCTTTATTTCCGACGGGGAATTCGCGGATCTGTCCCGCTGCCTTCGGGATCACGGGGGCATGTTGATGGTACATGCAGAGGACAGCACGATCATCGACAGAAATGCCATGGACATGATGAGGGCCGGAACCACCAGGGCCATCGACCACTCCCTGTGCAGGCCCCCAGAGTCAGAAGCCAATGCCATCCGGCGCATCGTCGAGATCGTAAAACAGACAGGAGGACGGCTCTATGTCGTCCATCTTTCCTCCCTCGCCGGGCTTGATGTGGTGAGCTCTGCCCGCAGCTCCGGCTATGCTGTCTTTGCAGAGACCACTCCCCACTATCTCCTTTTCACGAACGAGGTGCTGGCCCGTGAGGATGGCTACAAATGGCTGGGTTCCCCTCCTATCCGGGACAAGGCCACACAGGATGGATTGTGGGGGGGGATCGCTGACGGCCGAATTTCTACTGTCGCCACGGATGACTGCGCCTTTTCCTTGGAGTCAAAAAAAGCCGGTGACGAAAATTTCGAGCTGTGTCCGGAGGGGATGCCGGGGATCGAGCCGCGTTTGACGGTCCTCTATTCCGAAGGGGTCGTCAAAGGCAGGATTTCCCTGCCGAGGATGGTTGAAATCGTCTCCACCGCACCAGCCAGGCTTTTTGGGATGGCCCCTCGGAAGGGGAGCCTTAATCCCGGGGCAGATGCAGACATCGTACTTTTCGATCCCTCGGTAGAATGGACCATGAATGCGGATACGCTGCATATGGCTTCTGATTACGCTGCCTACGATAACATCGATGTCAAAGGAAAAGTGGTCAAGGTCTTTTCACGCGGCGAATTGATCATCGCCGGCGAAGAGTGTGTGGCGGAGAAGGGGCGTGGCAGATTTATCCCATGCAGGTTGAACGATTCGATCGATACTTCCATATAGGTCACTGAAAGGAAAGCGATGAACACTGTGGCGAGATCATTGATAGAGGCGCTGAAAGATGTCGGCGTCAGATATGTTTTTGGCGTTCCCAGTGGGAATTGGGTCGATTACCTTGAGGCACTACGCACGACTGAGGGGATCGAGTTCGTGCTCGTCAGCAACGAAGCCAGCGGGGGTTTCATGGCTGATGTGCACTGGCGGCTGACAGGGAACATCGCCGCCTGCTTCGGCACCTTCGGGCCCGGGGCCTGCAATCTCAGTACGGGGGTCTGCGGGGGCTACTTGGATCGTTCCCCCATGATCGTTCTGGCGGATGAGATGCCCGATGCCATGCTTTCCCGAACGGTCCAGATGAACATGGACCACCAGGCATTCTTCAAGCCCATCACCAAGTCACAGGCGCGCTTGACTCCCGAAAGCGTACGGTCCACCGTGTACCGGGCCTACGAGACCGCCTGCTCCGAGGTGCCCGGCCCGGCTTACATCGGCCTCCCGGCGGGGATGGGAACCGATCCCGCTGGTGATGAGGATGTCGGACTGCCGAAATCTGCACCTATCGACAATCCCGATGCCTCCTCCTTGACAAAAATGGAAACCATGTTCGTCCGTTCCCGCAAGCCTGTCATGGCCTTGGGCATCACGTCCCTGCGGGCAGGAGTCCGCGAGCTGGCCCTGGCTGCGGCCGACAAGTTCCGGATCCCTATGGTACTGACTCCCATGGCAAAGGGGATGGTGCCCGAGGGCCACGCGTCCTATGCCGGCGTCCTGGCCCATGCCCTCGCCGACCGGGTCGGCAGGACACACTCCCAGGCCGACATGGTACTGGGAATTGGCTATGACCCGGTCGAGATCAACTACGAGGACTGGATGCCTCCGGTCCCGCTTATCCATGTCGATACGGTCCCGGCGGACATCGACAGGGAGCTCTACCCTGAAGTCTTGGACGTCACAGGGAACATCCGGGCCGCGCTCGAACGCCTGCTGGCCTCCGATCATGGCCCGAAGGACTGGGACTTGGATGCGCTTGCCGAGCGGCGATCTGCAATGTTTGCAGAATTGAATGCCTCTGAGGGGAAGTTCAACGCTCGAGCGGCCTTGTGTCTCCTGAGGGATACACTGCCCGAGGACAGCATTTTAACCTGCGATGTGGGCGCACACCTGCATCTCATCGGCCAGGCCTGGAAAACCCATTCTCCCGAATGTCAGCTCATGACTAACGGCTGTTCCTCCATGGGTTTCGGCATCCCCGCGGCAATTTCCGCCAAGCTGAGCAGGCCCGAGCGCGAAGTGGCCTGTGTCACCGGTGACGGAGGTTTTCTGATGATGGTCGGGGAATTGGCCACGGCCATGCGCCTCAGAACCAAGGTCATTTTTGTGTTGATGACTGACAGCAGCCTGTCCCTGATAGCCATCAAACAGGAGAACAAGCACCATCCCGGCTACGGCACCCGCCTGTTTGGAAATTCATACGGCTCTACTGGCTGCTTCTTTGGAGTTCCGGTCAAGGCCGCTTCCACCGTCGAGGAATATGCCGAGGCTCTGGCCTGGGCTACCAAGGCAGACGGTCCGGTGGTTATAGAGGCTTTTATTAAAAAAATGGACTATGATGGATTGATCCTGCAGGGGAGCAAGTAATGCGGGGCATCCTCGATTCCAAGTGGCAGGTTTCTTCAGATAAGGATCGGCCGAAGCCCTGATATGACATCTAAGGAACGCCTACTCAAAGCCCTGAACAGGGAAAAGCCGGACAGACTCCCCGTCACAGTCCATCAGTGGCAGGCCTATCATCTGGACAAATACATGGGAGGCATCGGCGACCTGGAGGCGTGCCGGAGGATCGGTTTCGATGCCCAGATCCAGTACTTCGAGGAGATGGCGCAGTTTTGGGTCACTGACGCGGACTTTGCCAAGTTCAACACGGGGACCTGGAGAGACATCCCAGAACTGATCCGTGCAGGCCCGGACGACCGGGAGGTCCATCACACGATTGAGACACCGGAGGGGGATCTCACCTACAAGACGGCGGGAGACAGAAAGACGACGTGGATCACCGAGTACCTGATCAAGCGGGACGAGGATATCGAGCTCATCAGGAAATACATGCCGGTCCCGAAACTGGACCTGGAGCCGTTGGGGCGGCGATACGCTGAGATCGGAGATGACGGCATCCTCCGCGGATTCGTGTGGGGAGACCAGGCGGGCTGTTGGCAGCATGCCGCTTGCCTGGTCGACATCACCGATCTCATCCTGGCCACATTTGACAAGCCTACTTGGGTGCACGAGCTGCTGCAGATCCTTCTCGCCAAAAAGCTTCAGTTCATCGAATCCATGCAGGGTGCGAAATTCGACCTGATCGAGACCGGCGGCGGCTCCTCATCCTCCACCCTCATCTCGCCGGATATCCATGAGGAGTTCTGCCTTCCCTATGACAGGGAAATGCACGACGCGCTGCATGACCAGGGATTCATGGTGACCTACCACACCTGTGGAGGGACACGTGGCATCGAGGAGCTCATCGTTCAGAACGGCTGTGACGCCTCTGAAACCCTGGCTCCCCCGAGCGTCGGGGGGAACTCTGAACCCTGGGAATTCGCGAAAAAGATCGGCGGTCGGATCGCCCTGATCGGAGGCATGGACCAGTTTAATGTGGTCACTGAGGGAGACAGAGAGTTGATCCGGTCAACGGTCCACAAACTCTTCCGAACGGTGGGGGAGGACGGGGGATATATCTGTTCGCTGTCCGATCATTTCTTCGAGACACCATTGGAAAAACTGCGCTGGTATGCCGAAGCCGCTCATGAATGTTTGTATTGATAATAAAGAAGTTATAATGCCGACCGGTATCCATTGAAAGAATCGACAAAAACGCGTAATAATCTTAACCTCATTCACGCGATTATGAAGCATGAGACAAAGTAGGGAGGAAAAAATGAAACTGGCCGATAAAGTGGCGATCATAACCGGGGGTAACTCTGGGATCGGAAAAGCGACAGCCGAACTTTTTGCCAGGGAAGGTGCCCGAGTGTGCATCACGGGCCGTGATGAAAAAAGATGCAGACAAGTTGTCGAAGAGATAGACAAAATTGGCGGCCAAGCTGTCTTTGTCACCGCAGATGTTAGGTTTCCCGATGAATGCCAAAATGCGGTGGAGACCAGTCTCAAGGCATTCGACAGGGTGGACATCCTGTTCAACAATGCCGGTGTCTATTTTGCGGACACTGCTGTTGACTGTCCGGAAGAGGAGTGGGATCTCACCATCGACATCAACCTTAAAGGAACGTTTTTGATGTCAAAGTTCGTCCTGCCTGCGATGATCAAGCAAGGGAGCGGTGTGATCGTCAATAACGGTTCCGGATGGGGAATCGTGGGCGGAAACCAAGCGGTTTCTTACTGCGCTTCCAAAGGCGGTGTCGTACTGATGACCAAGGCCATGGCTATCGATCATGCCCGCCAGGGCATCCGCGTGAACTGCCTCTGTCCCGGCGATGTCAAAACGCCGATGCTCGAGGAGGAAGCCAGGATGTTTGGATTGACCTGGGAAGAATATCACGCGCAAGCCGTTGCCACGCGCCCGATGGGCCGGATGGGCACTCTCGAAGAGATCGCCAAGGCCGCCCTCTTTCTTGCCTCAGACGACTCCACCTTCATGACGGGGGCAACCCTAGTCGTTGATGGAGGGGGTACTGCAGATTAGCGCTTCAATAATGTGGCGCCATGTTTGTCCCAAATCCCACCCTAGGATGCTCCACGGTCCTTAGACTGCCAGTAGAGGAAGGCAGGAATACCGGCGATGAGAATACTGAGTCCGATGAGAGACTGAAGAGGCTGTCCCCAGATCGTGTTCAAAAAAACACCGAGATTGATCAAGACAAAAAGGATGGGTAGGACAGGATATCCCCATGTCTTATAAGGCCTGGGGATCTCAGGCTGTTTGAATCGAAGGACGATGACTGCCAATCCGGTCGCCGCCCAGAATATGACAAGCGCGAACACGACGTATTCAAACAGGTCCTGATAGCTCCCGGATAAGCAGAGAAGGGAAGACCAGATCCCCTGCCAGACAATGGCTTTTGTCGGGACCCTGTAGCGGGGATGGACGTATCGCATGCTTTTGAAGAAACATCGGTCCTGGGCCATGGCGAAGAAAACTCTCGGTCCATAAAGGATGGATGCACTCAGACACCCGAAGATTGAAATCATGATCGTGCCTGATATGAACAAAGTCGCTGTCGGTCCGAAGAGCTGAGTGGAAGCCAATTCTCCGATACGTGTGACTCCTTTCATCCGTTCGACTGGCAGAGCGACCACATAGACAAGATTAACCAAAAAATAGATAAGCATCACACTCAGAGTTCCCAGGATCAAACCCCGTGGAATGTTTTTTCCTGGATTTTTTATCTCTCCGGCGGCGCAGTTTATCCCATACCAGCCGTCATAGGTCCAGAGAACGGCTATGAATGCCAGTCCGAAAAGTTTGATATTGAAGGATATATCGCCTGTCAATAATCCCGCAAAAGAAACCACACCTGCCTTCGAGCCGACAGTCAGACCTAGAACAATCAAAACAGCCACAGCCGCAATCCGTAAAAAGGTTAAAATATTCTGAACAACGATGCCGCTCTTGATGCCAATATAATTTATGGAGGACAAAAACAATATGGAGGCAACCGCGATCATTTGACCTGCAGATAAGGCAAAATTAAAGCCCAGGAAATGGGCTTTTAAAAGATAGGTCTTGGTCGATAGAGCCGGGGCAAAGTAGCCAAAGTATTCTGCAAACCCGATGGCAAGAGCAGCAACCCCTCCGCACTCGATGACCCAGAAAAATCCCCATCCGTAGAGAAATCCTGCCCAAGGACCGTATGCTTCCCGCAAATAGATGTATTGTCCTCCTGCCCGGGGATACATGGCTCCCAACTCGGCAAATGCCAAGGCTCCGCATAAAGCGAAAAAACCGCCCAGCAGCCAAACAATCAGGATCATGAGAGGTGATGGAAGATACTCGGCGATAAAACCGGTCGTCATGAAAATTCCCGAACCAACGATGGCCCCAATAACCAAAAAAGTTGAATCCAGAAGGTTCATTTTCCGCAAGAGTTGCGGGGAATCTTGTGTTGTTTGGTTGCTCATCTGTGGTTACCCCACATGGCGCGCATCGTTATATCAGAGGAGTCATTTGAAGTCAAATTAACGATCGAAAGGACAATAATTTCAATTTGTAAACACTTGATTTTGATTTTATAATGAACAAACACTTGGAAAGGAAATAGAAATGACTCAGTATCAGCCAGTGTCTTCTGCGGGGCGAAATCCATCAAGCCCTGATGCACACCATGAAGTAGCCAGCCTGTTGGATCACACCTACAGTGATGGATTCAGAATTTGATAATGAGCAGAACTTGGAATAAGATTTTAGAAAGATAGCTTCTCTCTCAAGGCGAATCATGGAAAAAATCGATTGGACAAAATCCCAAAAACAAAGACTTAGAGAGTTGAATGCAGAACAGTATGAGCAAACACTGTTTTTTCCCGATCTGTCAGAAAGAGACACAGCATTCTTCGCAATAGAGTCCCGGCTAACCACAAGACACCGGAGGGATCTTAAAGAGAGGCAGAATAAAGTGCGTCCATCTCTCTTGTTCGAATTGGAATCCAGGCTGGTCGATTTTCTTTGCAGCCAGGGATTTGTCCAAGTCTCTACTCCACTCATTATATCCAAGGGCTTTCTCGAGAAGATGTCTGTCGATGAAAACCACCCTCTCTTCAAGCAGGTGTTTTGGCTCAACGGGAAAAAATGTCTGAGACCGATGCTGGCTCCGAACCTCTATCTTCTTCTAAAAAAATTAACCCGAGTCTGGGATAAACCCATTAAAATATTTGAAATCGGTCCCTGTTTTCGTAAGGACAGTATGGGGAAATTCCACGACAATGAATTCACAATGCTCAACCTGGTAGAACTCGGATCGTCCACGAAGAAGGGAGAAGACCGTCTGAAGGAACTGGCGGATGGGATAATGGAAACCGCTGGTGTAGGTGAGTATACCCTAAGCTCTAAAGCAAGCAATGTCTATGGGAAAACCATAGACATTATCGTTGATAGTGTTGAGATCGCATCCAGTGCGCTAGGCCCCCATAAGTTGGACTCCCGTTGGGGCATTCGGGATCCGTGGGTGGGGATCGGCTTTGGATTGGAAAGGCTCATTATGGTGAGGGAGAAATATCAGAATATACAAAAAGCGGGGAGGTCGTTATCTTATCTGAATGGTATTCGCTTGAATGTATAACAGAGATATGGCAAAGCTTTTGGGAAGTTGGCAGGAAATAAAAACAACGGAGGCCGGCTATGAATAAAGAAGAGTTGTTTGAGGCGGCAGCGGATTCGATCATTCAGCATGACATCCGTAGGGCAGAAGAAATCGCCAAGGCCGGCATAGACCAAGGGCTGGATCCGGTTGAATTCATAAGTCAGGGATACCGGGTTGGCATTACTGAGATCGGTGAACTTTTTGCCCGCGGCGAGATCTTTATGCCCGAACTGATAGAGGCTGCCAGTGCCATGAGATCAGCCAATAATATCTTGATCGAAACGCTTCCCGAAGGATCACAGGAAATTAACGGAAAAATCGTTATCGGCACAGTTCAGGGCGACATCCATGATATCGGTAAGATGTTGGTTGTATCTTTGCTGCAGGTAAACGGATTTGAAATTTATGATCTTGGACATGATGTGGATATTCAGACATTTATCGACAAGGCGTTGGAAGTGGATGCGGACATCATTGGAACCAGTGCCCTGTTGACAACAACGATGCCGGGGCAAAAAAGGCTCGAGGAAGAGCTGCGGAAGGCCGGTTTGCGAGAACGGTTTAAAACAATGGTAGGAGGCGCTCCTATCACGCAGCGTTGGGCTGATAGGATTGGAGCGGATGCTTATGCCGAGAACGCCAACGAAGCAGTCAAAAAAGCATTGGCGTTGGTGGAGAAATCTGCCTAGATACTGTAAGAATGAAAAAATTTCCGAATCATGGGCCCCTTGAAAACATACTGGCGAAAGCTGATGAGGAGATCCCCCTTTCAAATTCGGAGATATTAACTTTATTATCCTTGGAATCCCTTTCAGATCTGAATAGACTTTATTCCACGGCACGAAATCTAAGACAACGGTATTTTGGGGAAAAGATCTATCTATACGGCTTTATCTATTTTTCGACCTACTGCAGGAACAATTGTGTTTTTTGTGCATCACGAGTGTCAAATCAATTGGCAAGGCGCTACAGAAAAACCGAAAGCGAAATTATAGAAGCAGCGTTAAGATTGGTGGAATCGGGAGTTCATCTCATCGACCTTACCATGGGGGAAGATCCCTTTTATTGTCAAACCGATGACGGGTATGCAGCCCTTCAAGAATTGCTATGCCGGGTCAAAAGAGAGACCGGTTTGCCGGTTATGGTTTCCCCGGGGATCGCACCTCACTCACTGTTAGCGGCATTTGCCAGGGATGGTATCGATTGGTACGCCTGCTATCAGGAAACCCATAACAGAGAACTCTTTGCGGATCTTCGACCAGAACAAGATTATGAAACCCGGATTTCTTCAAAATATTTTGCGCGCAAAGCTGGATTGTTAATAGAAGAAGGTATTCTTACAGGGGTGGGTGAATCTTTATCTGATATTGTGACTTCTATCAGAGCTATGCAGGCGATGGATGTCCACCAGGCCCGTGTCATGCGCTTTATTCCCCAAGTCGGTACTCCCATGGAGTTTCGGCTCGTCTCACCCAGTACCGGAGAGATGAAAACCATCGCAGTTTTACGGCTTGTTTTTCCTGACAAAATGATTCCTGCCTCATTGGATATAGATGGTTTAGAAAACGTGGCTGCCCGGCTGCAAGCAGGAGCCAATGTTATCACCTCCTTGATCCCACCTTTGATGGATTTATCCGGGGTGTCACAATCCTCTCTTGGAATTGAGGAAGGTGTACGTTCGGTACGGAGTGTTATCCCCGTTTTAGAATGTCTTCACCTTCAGCCTGGCATTCCGTCCGATTATGCCGGTTGGATAAAGAATGCCAAATCCCGCTTAAGCACACAGAACTTGACTGACAGGTTAGGAGAATGAGAGTTGCCGTTGCAGGCGGGAGGCTTCAGGGTATTGAAGCTTCTTATCTTGCCCTCAAAGCCGGTTGGGACGTTTTATTGTTGGACAAGGATCCAGCCGTCCCGGCCGCCGGTCTCTGCCATGAATTCCATCAGATAGATATACTTCAGGAATCATCCAGACTATCAAATATTCTTAAGAGGGTCGATTTCGTAATCCCTGCCTTTGAAGAACACGTAGCTCTAGCCTCTTTGGAAAAGGCAGCAAGAAAAGCTGACGTTCCGCTGGCCTTCGATCCCGATGCATTTGCCGTCAGTTCCTCCAAAATAAGATCAAATAGTCTATTCAAAGAACTTGGGATACCTGCTGCTTCATCGCCTCTGTTCAACAGATTTCCCGCTATCGCGAAACCTTCCGGTCAAAGCGGAAGCAGCGGAATCCGGAAAATTAATACCCAGGAAGAATTGCATGCATTTACGTCTCAAACAGAGGATTTCCCCGAAGAGTGGGTAATAGAGGAATGGTTGGATGGCCCTTCGTATTCGATCGAGATCCTGGGTTGTGAAGGAGACTATGTGCCGCTACAGACTACCTTGATCGAAGTTGACACAGTGTATGACTGCAAACGCGTTACAGCCCCTGTGGATCTCGTGGAAACACACAAAAATGAGCTGAGGAAAATCGCTCGGAAAATCGCTGACAGCCTTGATCTTTCTGGGGTGATGGATGTAGAGGTTATTCTGCATGAAGATACGCTCAAAGTGCTGGAGATCGATGCCCGTTTGCCGAGCCAAACCCCTACAGCAGTCTATCATTCGACCCAAATAAATATGCTGGAGCATCTTTTCAGTATCTTTTCCAAGAAAAAGCTGGATCCTGATCTCTCGGTAAGGGAGGATCAGTTTGTTATTTATGAACATATCGAGGTCACACCGGAAAAGCTGGAAATTGCAGGCGAACACATCATCGCTGAGGCGGGTCCACTTGAATTGCGTGAAAAATTTTTCGGCGCAGATGAAGCGCTGACAGATTTTGATCCCGACAAATCGAATTGGGTTGCCACACTGATCATTCATGGTGAAAACATGGAAGATGTATGGAACCGGCATGTCAAGATCATCGAAGACATCAAATTGACATTTGGGGCATCCGAGGATAGATTCGATTGGGGAAATAAATGACTCGGCTGTCTGGGACCATTTTGCACGGCTTGGCGGAAAAACTGCCTGAATATGATCTAGAACTGATCGAAAAAACCGGCAACACGCTGGCTTCGATAGCTTGTCTTGCGGCTGGTCTTGAGGAAGAATACCTGAAGAAAAATGCTTCACCCATGCCGATCGCTGTGGTGCCCATTACCACAGGAGAAGGCCTCATCCCAGGATTCAGCCAGGCTGTAGAAAGTATCATTCGTTATCTCGGTTATTCAGCATTCGTAACCCAGGCGCATGATGTGACTGGGCTGGCAGAGAGTTTCGAAGAGGGAGCAAAAATCCTGTTTCTTGCTGACGATGAGCTTTTTGTGGCGATCAGTACGGAAACTGGGAAAGTGGTAGACAATAGCGAAGCTACTGCCCGGGGGTATGTTGCGGCGCTTGCTCTATTGTTGAAAGGGATATCTGGTAGAGAGGTTTTGGTTATTGGAGGCGGCCGGGTTGGCAGATATGCATGCATCGCGCTGAAAGAACTTGGCGCAACGGTGTTTGTCTATGATATTGATCCTGACAAAACTTCCAAACTTGCATCTGAATTAGGGATATCCGTGGAAAGAGAGATATTGCCGGCATTAATAAAACATTCGATCTTGTTTGATGCCTCACCGGCCGAGGATATCATTCCTGAAGATTCGGTCAGACCAGATACAGTGGTTGCCGCCTGTGGATTGCCCATCGGATTAACCAGAGAAGCTCGTATCAAAATTGAAGGCCGGTTGATCCATGATCCACTGCAGATAGGTACGGCGACCATGCTGGCAATGGCTTTAAATATGTATACTAGTAACACGGACGGGGGGTAGATCGGAAGGATCGCATGGATTCTAAATCCATGTAGCCGGGTGCGACTCCCGGACTCCCCGCCAATAGAAATACAGCACTACGCAACATATGTGAGCTGAAATGGCAGAAAAAAAGATAAAGGACAAGTATTACCGTAAACAGGTCGATTTTTTTCTACTTCTGGAAAAAATGAAGATCTGGCCGGCGCGAAGCGGGGTATTGCACGGAATCAAATCTATTCAGTTTGAAAGAGGATATGCCGATATCCAGACTCACTGCAATAAATCCTTCACAGTTCGGAATTCGAAGCGAAGCCGGGCTGCCAGGTGGCTGCGAAATAAATGGCATTTCGAAAAGTGCAGTATCTGCCGTACACCAGAGTGGAAAATTGAAAAATATAAAAAGACTTTTTTCAGCCAGCACATGGGTTCCCTGCTCAGAAGAAATGACGATGAGTGAATCCGGATGCAAAAAAATGTAAATTTTGATATTAATAGGGAAGGGAGGTGAAGCATAACATGAAAAAAATCTGGACTAGAATGGGTGACGGAGCGTTGGTGGAATTTACCGAGGCCGAGATGAAATCCGATCTCGAGGAAGGAACCAAGGACGCTGCCGATAGAGGAAAAATCTCACCCCTTTCTCAAGATGAATTAGACCGCCTCTTCGAGATTTACTGGTCTTCGTCGCGGCCGGTCGGCGTCGAGATGGGGAAAGAAGTTGTTTTCACCTATGATTCGACCTGCGGAGAGGTCCAGCGTACGCTCGTCCAAGTTGACAGGCTGCAGTCTTTGCAGATCTTTGAAAGAATGCTGGGTGCCGATACTGTTGAACTGGGTCATAACGATTATTCCTGGAAATCCGTCAAGCCGGTTTTAAATTATGAGAGAAATGTTTTGGAACTCGCTCTCATGAATACAACTGTTCCTGTCTTGTACGGTGCTATGCCGAACCTGGGTCTTTACAGCAAACCCGAAGGCCCGGTTCCCAACCCATCAGATCTGATGGGGCAGGGGAAAGTTCAAGAAGCTCAGCAGGCATTCGAAGAAGCTGTAGAACTTTCTATTCGGGATATTGTCTATGTTGCCAGTGAGTTGTATGAATCAGGGGTGGATGCCATTGACCTCGACACCACGGGATCATCTGGAGATCCCGATTTCCAGGCGGCGTTGAGAGCCGTTGAGATCCTGAAAAAGAAATATCCGGATATCTGTATTGAAATGGGGATGTCAGGGGAATTCGTTCTGGGTATGCACGGTGGACTAAAATTTGACGGGCAGCGCTTGGCAGGATTATATCCGCATGAACAGGTGAAATTGGCGGAGAAAGCAGGTGTCACCATCTTTGGGCCGGTCGTCAATACCAACACCAGCAGATCCTGCGCTTGGAATATTGCCCGGGTAGTAACGTTCTTAAAAGCCTGTGTAGAAGTATCCAACATACCCGTTCATGCCAATATGGGCATGGGGGTAGGAGGGCTTCCGGTAACGCCATTTGTGCCTATCGATGCTGTATCAAGAGCCTCTACAGCGGTTGTTGAGATCACGCGTCTGGACGGTTTGTAGGTGGGCTTAGGCGATGTCCTGGGAATGGCTGCTACCCACGCCGTCGCCTCGGGCATGGGCGGAATGCGCACCTCCGGAGATCTGGTAGCGCGCATGCAAATGACCCGCGGCATGAGGCTTGAACAAGCCAAAGCGTATGTGGCCGACAAGCTGAAAGTTTCAAAGCTCGAACTTTCCGATCCTTTGGTAATGTCTGAACTCCGTGAAGATTTAAACCTGGGGATGATCAATCCTACTCCCGGCACAGCGATCGGAATAGAGACAAAATTCCGGATAGAAGAACTCTTGGGTATAAAGATCAATTGCCTAAAACGATTTAAAGAAAAAACCGGTCTTGATATATAACACTTCTTGAAGTCAAGGTTGGAAAGAACGTATTTTATTAATTCAGAAGGAGGATGTATGAACAAAGAAGAATTGTACGCCCTCATGAAACAGAGCGTTATTGATGGAGAGAAGGAGAAGGCTGTTGCTCTGGCAAAAGAAGCCATAACGCATAAGTTGAACCTGACAGAAGTCATCGAAAAAGGCTTTACACCGGGAATACAAAAAGTTGGAGATATGTGGGAAAAAGGTGAGTATTTCTTACCCGAGCTCCTAACCAGCGCAGAATGTATGAAGGAGGCCATGCAGATCCTTCAACCGGAGTTGGAGAAATCCAAGACAACTGCTCAATCACAGGGGAAAGTTGTGATCGGGACTGTCGAGGGCGATATCCATGATATTGGGAAAAATCTGGTTGCTTCCATGCTGTCCGCCAACGGATATAATGTCTATGACCTGGGTGGGGATGTTAAGCCGGAAAAATTTATCGAGAAGGCTGTCGAAGTGGACGCAGATATCATCTGCCTCTCTGCCCTGTTAACGACAACGATGGTCAATCAAAGAAAACTGATCGAGATGCTCATTGAAAAAGATCTTGCTTCCCGGTTTAAAGTCATGGTGGGGGGGGCTCCTGTAAACCAGAGATGGGCTGATGATATCGGGGCCGGCGGATATGCTGAGAACGCCATGACGGCCGTAAAAGTTTTAAAGAACGTTCTTTCGACTTGATCTGAAAAAAGGAATGCCATGATCCCTACAAAACAACCAAAAATATCCTTATTGAGTACTGAGCTTATTCAAAAAATTATCGATGAAGCTCTGATCATCCTCGAAAAACAGGGAGTTTTTATAGAAAACCAGGATGCGCTTCATCTTTTAAGAGATGCAGGGATGAAAATTGATGAATCATCACGAAGAGTATTTATTACTCCCAAACTGGTTGAAGAATCCCTGGCCTCCACTCCTCCGGTCATAAAACTCTATGATCGAAGCGGTGAAAAGGAATTTATCCTGGGGGACGACCATGTGCATTTCAATCCGGGTTCCACCGCTGTCGCCATTCTTGATCCGGTGACCAAAATGCAGCGGAAGCCTGTTACGAGTGATTTAGTCAGATTCACTCGACTGACAGACTGCATGAACAACATCCATTTCCAAAGTACTTCGATTATCAGCACGGATGTGCTAGAAACGATCTCCGATAGCTACCGAATGTATATATGTCTCCAATATTCCGAAAAACCCATCATAACCGGGACATTCCGTACTGAAGGATTCAAACCCATGCGGGATATGTTGGTAGCGGTGAGGGGAAGTGAGGAAAAATTGGCGGAAAAGCCGCTCGCCGTTTTCGATGCCTGCCCCTCTCCTCCATTGAAATGGAGCAATCTGACCGCTCAAAGTTTGGTAGACAGTGCCAGGGCAGGGATCCCCTCTGAGCTCATCTCCATGGGGATGACAGGCGCAACATCACCCGTTACGATCTCAGGTACATTGGTCCAGCATGTTGTTGAAAGCCTTTCCGGAGTTGTCATCTGCCAGCTGGCGGAAAAAGGAGCTCCGGTCATTTTTGGAGGCTGTCCCATCAGTTTTGATATGCGCAAAGGAACCACTCCCACAGGCGCTATCGAGACCCTCATGATAGATTCCGCCTATACACAGATCGCTAAATATTTAAAAATGCCGAGCCACACGTATATGGGAATGAGCGATGCCAAAATCATGGATGAGCAAGCCGGTTTTGAAACCGGTATCGGCGTCATTCTCGCTGCGCTCTCGGGAGTAAATGTCATCTCTGGAGCCGGGATGCTTGATTTTATCAGATGCCAAAGTCTGTCAAAGCTGGTGATTGACAATGAAATATGCGGCATGGCGTATCGGCTGCTGGATGGCATCGCTCAAAGGGAAGAGCCGATTGCTACCCACATATTTGAAGGATTCACGGACAAAACGCAGTTTTTGACTCTACCGCACACCCGCGAATGGTACCGGAAGGAACATACTTTTCCTTCCCAGGTTGTGGATCGAGACAATTACGAACACTGGGTATCACAAGGGAAAAAATCGATTTCCGATAGAGCTGATCAAGAGGTTGAAAAAATTCTGCAGGAAACGGCCCCTGCATTACCCGGAGAAGATGTTGTGAAAGAACTCGAACAGGTCATGCTTGCAGATGCACGGGACAACAATATCTCTTCTTTACCGCATCTCCCATAAATCTGACCTTGATTCACTAATTGTTGGAAATCGGAAAAGGAAACATGAAATGACTGAAATCTATAATCTCGCTCAGATCAAGGATGTCTTGAAGTCACTCCAACCTATCCAAGAGATCGAAGAAGGATTTGTCGCCTATTCCCAAGGCAAGGCAGTGATCCCCCCTGTTGGGGAGATGGTATTTAAAAAGCCTCCAGGCGATGTCCACATAAAATATGGATATCTCTTAGATGATGATTATTATGCCATTAAAATCGCTTCTGGATTCTTCGAGAGCCCCTCTTCGAGTCGGTATACAAGCGATGGGCTCATACTGCTGTTCAAGAAAGGGACAGGCGAGCTGGCCTGCGCCCTCCTGGACGAGTGTCATCTCACGAATGTACGTACCGCAGCCGCGGGTGCAGTTAGCGCAAAATATCTGGCTCCAAAAAATATCGAATGTATTGGTGTCTTAGGCGCGGGCACACAGGGCCGGATGCAGGTCGAATACTTAGCAGATGTTATTGACTGTAGGGATGTCATGGTGTGGGGCATGAATCAGGACGAACTGGATGCCTACAAAAAGGACATGGCAGCTCTGGGATACCGAGTCCAAACGACCTTGAGTACCGAAGATATTGCCGCTCAATGCAACCTTATAGTCACGGCAACTCCCTCAAAAACCCCCCTGTTGTCCGCCGAAAAAATCCGTATGGGAACGCATATCACAGCTATGGGCTCCGACACTCCGGAGAAGATCGAGCTGGATCCCAAAATTCTCCAAAAAGCCGATATCGTAGTCGCTGACAGTATCAGCCAGTGCCTTCTGCGAGGCGAGATCCATCAAGCCCTGAAGGCCGGTGTGCTGGAGAAAGAGACGGTCGTTGAATTGGGAAACCTGATCGCCCGTCCAGAGCTCCGCAGAATCTCCGAGGAACAGATCACCATCGCAGACCTGACCGGGGTCGCGGTGCAAGACATCCAGATCGCCAAGGCCGTCTATCATGCCTTGGCAACCATGAAATAGCTTGATGTCCCCGTGTCCCTTGCTATGAATGCCGGGGAGTGAAAATTACATCTTGAATGGTAGAATATTGTTTTGTAATCGTTTGAATGGGAACTCTCATGTCAAACTGAAGGATGAAAAGATGAAAAAAGCGATGCTGATTTTTGCCGTTTATATGTGCATTGGCGGGTCCCAAGTTTATTCACAAAGTGAGAACCTGTCAGAACGTATAGATACGAGGGCACATAATACCGGATCCGTGCTTTGGTATGATATGCCTGCCGAGGAGTGGGAAGAGGCCCTGCCGGTTGGCAACGGTCGATTGGGCGCTATG
>RCNB010000007.1_pt1 | contig 173244 bp, 164 predicted proteins | sample 2041321 | NCBI WGS metagenome assembly RCNB01 (sample SAMN09708232, study PRJNA481090) | Marine sediment metagenome, whole genome shotgun sequencing project. | reverse complement strand
ACAAAGCTTAAGTGCCGCGCAGACGCTTCGAATGCGCGCAACGCGTTAAGCGGATAGATTCTTCGGGACATAGAGTTGCCTTAGTTTTTGTAAGTCTGCGTGAGAAATCGTCGTTTGTCTACCTAGCCAAAAGCGCCTAAAACGTAACCCCAACAGAGCAACGACACAACTACGGCCTAGATTTATTAGCCCAACCTGGAAGGACAGAGATGCAACACCAGCCTATTCCACCTTTTACTCAAGTATCGGCTCTCGAAAAAGTACAAGCCGCTGATGCGGCATGGAACACACGAGACCCGGAGCAAGTCGCTCAACTGTGTTCGCCGGACTGTGTTTGGCGAAATCGTGAAGACACCTATCAGGGCCGGGCGGCGATCGAGTACTTCCTCAAAGGTAAATGGCTGATTGAGTCGAGCTCCCAATTCATGAAAGAACTTTGGGCCTTTACCGGCAACCGAATTTCCGCACGCTTTGAATGCGAATGGCAACACGCGAAAACCGGGCAATGGTATCGCACGCACGGCAACGAACATTGGGAATTTAACGCGGACGGCTACATGAGTCGCCGTGACATGAGTGCAAACGACGTTTCAATCGCCGCGAATGATAGACGCATTGGACGCTAGTTCAATACACAAGATAAAGGGAACCACCATGAAGACGCAGTTGATAGCAACAACGATCGCACTAACGCTTGTCACCCTGGCAAACACCGCGTATGCGCAATTACCAGATCCGGGCGTGGAAATTGTTCCGGGCCGAACGGCTCTACTCATAACCGACCCGCAAAACGATTTCCTAAGTCCGAAAGGATTGACCTGGGGCGTTGTTGGCAAGAACGTGACCGACAACAACACCGTCGCGAACATCGACGCGTTATTCAAAGCGGCGAAAAGCAATGACATGGCGGTATTCGTATCGCCGCACTACTACTTCCCGACCGATCACGGCTGGCAGTTCGAGGGCGCGCTCGAAAGGATGATGCACAACATCGGTATGTTCGATCGCAAGGGTGCACTTACAACCGAAGGCTTCGAAGGATCCGGCGCTGACTGGCTGGAGCAGTACAAGTCTTACATCAATGACGGTGCGACTGTTGTTTCAAGCCCGCACAAAATCTACGGACCTGAAACAAATGACCTGGTTCTACAGTTGCGTAAGCGTGGAATCGACAAGGTCATCCTGGGTGGCATGTCCGCCAATCTGTGCACCGAATCGCATATGCGTGAACTCATGGAGCAGGGTTTTGAGGTTGCGGTTGTATCGGACGCGACGGCTGCAGCCATTGTAGAAGAAGGAAATGGTTACGAGGCCGCTCTCACTAACTTTCGTTTCATCGCGAACACGGTCTGGACGACTGACGAAGCCGTCGAAAAGATTAATTCTTCCAACTAACTGATTTGACGTTCTAAAAGGAGATTAACATGAAATTCATAACCTTAAACGCACACTGGCTGCTCCGAATTGCGCTTGCGAGCGTGCTTGTTTTCCACGGTGCACTCAAGCTTGCGAACCTGGAAGGTTTCGCTCAGATGCTGCCAATTTCCTACCTTCAGGTAGTACTTGTTGCACTCGCAGAAGCCGGCGGTGGACTGTTAGTCCTCGTTGGCGGCTTTCGCGATGATGTGATCTCGGATCTTGCGACTCGAGTGGGTGCGGCACTGAATATCCCGGTACTCATCGGTGCGATCGCTATTGTGCACTGGGGCCAATGGAACTTCGTGCCTTCGGCAACGCACCCAATGGGCGGCTTCGAATTCCAGGCCGTATTGCTTCTGTTGGTGCTGTACCTGGTCGTGACCGGGAACAGAGGGCTCACAGCGACCAAGGTGAGGAACACCCAAGCCGAACAATTGCCGCCAGCCGCATCTGCGGTAGTGGGCTAAACGAATTTTATCAAATAAGGACACGAACATGAAAACACAAACAATTAACAGGACGGCATTATGGCTGTTCACAGCCCTGCTGGCCGTCGCCGGATTGCAATCTGCGGCGTTGGCTGAGAACGTACCCAACGTCAGTTATCGCACAATCACGGTAGAAGATGTCGACATTTTTTATCGCGAAGCGGGCGACCCGAACAATCCGACAATCTTGTTATTGCATGGCTTTCCAACGTCATCGCACATGTTCCGTGACCTCATCGCGGAGCTCGCTGACCAGTATCACCTGATCGCACCGGACTATCCCGGCTACGGCTTCAGCTCCATGCCGAACGTCGAAGACTTTGACTACTCGTTCGATAACGTGGCGAGGCTCGTGGGTAAATTTGTCGATGAGATTGAGGTGGACAAGTTCAGCATGTATCTGATGGATTACGGCGCGCCGGTTGGTTTTCGTATCGCGACGACACGGCCCGATCGAATCGAGAGTTTGATTGTACAAAATGGCAATGCGTATAACGAAGGCATCGACAACAACTTCTGGGAACCGATTAAGGCCTACTGGAAGGACCGGGAATCTGTCAACAAGGGCCTCGACAATGACTTCTGGAAGAACGTCAAGGCGGCCTACAAGCAGCCTGAGATGTCTAATGACGACGCGCTGCGATTCCTGACAACGTTTGGCGCCACAAAATGGCAGTACACCAACGGGGTATCGAACGTCGAAGCTGTTAGCCCGGATACCTGGGGACACGTTCAGCCTCTCCTCGATCGCGAAGGCAATCAGGACATTCAACTACAGATGTTCTACAGCTACGGAACAAACCCGCCGCTGTATCCGGCCTGGCAAAAATACCTTCGCACCAATCAGCCGCCAACCCTGATCGTTTGGGGAAAAAACGACGAGATCTTTCCGGCCGCGGGCGCTGAGCCGTACAAGCGTGATCTGAATAATCTCGAATACCACTTGATTGACACGGGGCACTTCGCATTGGAGACGCATGGCCAGGAAATCGCCGACCTGATGCGTGACTTCCTTAACCGGAAGGTTGGCAGCACTCCCTTAGCGGCGAACTAACAGCGCCCTTTGCGCGGCTGCATTCGTGCGGCCGTGCCTTTTTGAGGAGATTGAGCCCATGACACATCAATTCGCCGACATCACTTTTACGGAAAGTGTCAAAGCAGTACAGGATCAGTATGGTTCACGTGCGCAGAATGAACGATTGCACCAGAATTTTGGACCGAATGATCGGTTGACGTCGCGAGAAATCGATTTCATTACGCATCGCGACACTTTCTATCTTGCAACGGTAAATGAAAACGGTTGGCCGTACGTTCAGCATCGCGGTGGGCCCCCGGGATTTGTCAAAGTGCTCGGTGCCAATCAACTGGCGTACGCCGACTTTCGAGGCAATACGCAACTTATCAGTGTTGGCAACTTATCGAAGGACGATCGTTGCTCGTTGATCCTAATGGACTATCCGAACCGACGGCGACTCAAAATTCTTGGGCATATGCATGTTGAGGATGCGCGCACCGATTCGCCGGACGTCGTGGCACAAATCGAACTGTCCGACTACCGCGCGATCGTGGAGCGAGTTGCGTTAATTGACGTCATCGCATTCGACTGGAATTGTCCGCAGCACATTACGCAACGTTATACAGAAACCGAAATCGAAGACCAACTCCGTATGCGAGCTGATGCTGGATAGCTGATACTCGGCAAATCGGTTTTCAACAGAAAGCACACCTTGCTAACCAATTTTTCATTTACCGCAAAGAGAAACCACCATGAACGCAGAATTTAAAACCGGCCTAGCGGCTGTCACAGACGAAACCGTAACCGGCGAAGCGAAAGAAATTATCGAGAGTACAAAAGCGCAATTGGGATTTGTCCCAAATATGTACCGGACAATGGCCAATTCGCAGGGCTATCTCAGCACCTATATTCACGGTTACAAGGCCTTTCGCGAAAGCTCGGGTTTTACCGCGCAAGAACAAGAGCTCATATTTCTGGTAATCAGTCGGGAAAACGGTTGTGATTATTGTACCGCTGCCCACAGTATGATTGCCGACAAGGTAGCAAAATTCGAATCTGATCAGCTTGCAGCAATTCGCGCCGGCCAGGTGCTGGCAGACGAGAAACTTCAAGCCCTTTCGACTTTTACTTCCCGGGTGCTCGAAAGTCGCGGCCTAATCAGCAAAGCGGAAGCTGCAGCATTCCTGGAGGTTGGATATTCTGAAAAGCAGATCCTGGAAATCATTCTGGCGATATCTGTCAAGACGCTAAGCAATTATTCAAACCACATCTTCCATACAGATTTGGATGCAGCTTTTGAAGCCTACAACAATCGGGGTCTCTTGACTGAGCCAACGAACATCGCTGCAAACAGTTCATAAGTACCAGGCACATCACAACGCAATAACGAACTTCTGATGTCAAACACATCTCCGCTATCTAGACTCGCTCAAATGGATGCAACCAAACTTAATAACCGTGTCTCATGGCCCCGCTGACGCGAAATCGCGCGGGCTCCGATGGAACGCCAAAGGACATCGCGCGTGAGTATTATGCCCAGCGAGCGCCTGCAGGGCTGATCATCACCGCGGCGACACAGATCTCCGCTATGGGAAAGGGTTATCTGGAGACACCGGCGGCTCGCTGTTTCCTGGTGGATCGAACGACTCTATCGTTCCAGGTACTGGAGCTTGTCCTTCACCTCACGCCACTCATCTGCATCTTCCGGAGGGTCCTTCATTTCGGTGATTACCGGCCATTCCCGGGATAGCTCTTCGTTCAGTTGCAGATACTTCTCCTGTCCTTCAGGAATTTCATCCTCGGAATAGATCGCTTCCACCGGGCACTCCGGCTCGCAGAGCGTGCAGTCAATGCACTCGTCCGGGTCGATGACCAGCATGTTTGGACCTTCGTGAAAGCAGTCGACCGGACAAACCTCGACACAGTCGGTCAGTTTGCACTTGATGCAGCTCTCGGTAACGATAAAGGTCATGCTTCAGGTCCTCATGATTCAGTGTGTGCGCAAACTATGCGAAGTTTGAACGCATATCAAGTAAAAATTCATTTACGGTGAGCCGATTTTTGAGGTAGGAAAACTTCATCGGTTTTCACCATTCGGGAAATCCTTATCGCCAGGCACGACGACTCTTTCCTGTTTCTGCTCGCCGAGAATGACTGGCAGGATTCTGTCGACGCCAGCCGTTGCCTGGGCGTTTGCCCAGTCGAGCATTTCATCAACTGTTCTGAGTGCCGCAATCTTGCGTAAACTGGCGATCGTCGGAAACGGTAGTTTCATGTCGCCACTCTTGCCGCTAGAGAGAACGTCTGCGGCGGTCATCCAGCAGCTGTCTGTCAGCTCATTACCATCGTGTTCTGCGTCCTGACCTGGTGGTGCTTCGGCGAGAAAGAAGCGTGTTGCCCAGCGCTTGGGAAGACGTACAGGAGTCTCCCAGAAGCTGAAGTAACGCAGAGCGTCGCAGGCGACACAAAGATCATGTGTTCGCAATAACTCCGCCCACGGCAAGGCACCACTGTTAAGCGCTCCACGCAACTCGCGTAGTCGAGCCTCTGAATTTGTGTCGTCGGAGAATGCCCAAATGCCGCGTGGGTCTCGCGCCAGCAAAACGCCTGTCTCCTCAAATAGTTCCCTGACGGCAGCGCTGTAGTAATCGAGTCCGCCGCTGCTGAGGTTTAGTTCGATGTCAGCGTGCTCAGCGGTCTTTCCCTGGCAGAAAGCGTGTGCCGCCGACTCGTCTGCATCGACAACGCCGCCTGGGAATGTATAGCTGTCACCGAATGCGTCGCCTGCCCGACGTCTTACCATGAGGATTTCGGGATCGGCAGCACCTTCGCGGATGAGGACGATGGTAGCTGAGGGCTTTGCTGGTGGCGGGGTGCTGTTGTTTTGGGTCATTGGTTGATGAGAACTGTAATTGTGACGGTGGCCTAGTTTGGCAGATATTTTGGCTTTATAGGGAAACTGACCTGGTCGTGCTCGCCCGCTGGGCGGGCTCCTACATTACTTACTAGCATTGTAGGAGCCCGCCCAGCGGGCGATTCCCGAATCTCCGGGTCCTTACTTTTTGTATGGACTAAAGGGTGCCGTGTCCGCTCCTGATAACTCGCTCTCGGGCAAGGGTGGTGTCGGTATGTAGTGCTCCGGCTTCGGGCCTCCCGCTTTCACCCGAGCCAGCGCTTCAGCAGGTGTTTCCAGCAATGCTGCTGCAGCAAGCGCAGCTTTGCGATCGGGTACATACGGTATGCCGTGAGCGTTCGGTGGCGGCATGGCGTTGGCGTGGTAGTAGGCAATCTTTTGTTTGTCTGCATCAATGTGTCTTTTCAGATCCAGGTCACGTTCGTTCACGCCCTTGCGTGGGGTGACGCAGACACCGTCCACAATTTCGAGGTCAAGCCACCACCGCTTGGCGGGATTACGGATGCCATGGCCGAGCCAGTCATCAAGCTTTGTGGCAATTGGTACCAATATTGGTTTTAACCAACGGGCATTGATGCCGAGCCAGCTTGCTGCCTGGGTTGCGATCGGTCCGTCCCAGGTGACGATCTTGTTCAACGGACAGGTTTTCATACAGCGACCACAGGCGAGGCCGCGTTGATTTGTTAACCGGTAACGTGCGCATCTTTCGGCGTCGAGTTTCCATATCTCGTAGCCGTTGAACATGACCTTGTTGCCCCAGGAAATCGCGTCACAGGGGCACTCCCGCGCGCACTTGTAGCAACCCGAGCAGAAATCCTGCAAACCGAAATCTATCGGTTTGTCGGCGACAAGCGGCATATCGGTTGTCAGGACAACCGATTTGAAACGTGGTCCAACGAATGGATTCAACACCAGTTCGCCTATACGGCTAAGTTCTCCAAGGCCCGCCAGCAAAATCAGCGGCAACTGCAAGACCTCGGAGTCAGCGTTGGTCTGTGCTCTCGAGGAAAATCCAAGACCTCGCAAATGCTCAGCCATGGTGCCGGCCACAACCGCGCCACGCATGTAAGCACGCATCGACTGCGCGCCGGATATAAAGTCATCTCCGGATGCGCCTTCCATGGTGTCGTATTCCTGATCGATCAACATAACGACTGCATACTTATGTTGCCGGTCAACTACTTTGCCGCCGTCTACATGCGAATACCAGGCGTAACGAGGTACCTCACAAACGCCGGTGAGCTCCGCACCCATGAAATAGGACAGCGACTTAAGCGCCCGGGTGTTTTCGGCAGCGTCACTACAGGACGCCGCAATCTCAGCTGCGACCGGCCCGTCCTGGTGCGGCACCATGGCGCCTATCTGCTTAACCATTGCGGTTGCCAGCGGATGTTTGAACGCGAACCGAGTGCGCTCAAATTGCGTTTTCTTGCCTAAATCACCATGAATCGGGCGTTCAAAAAACGACGCGCGTTTTGGTACGCGTGGAACCTCATCATCGATGATCAGCGTTGTCGGTTTATCAACACGGTCCACCGTCTCCATTGCGAACTTGCTCAGGTGGGTCGGCCTGCTGTTCTGCCGCCAGCGCTCGAGTCCGGAGGTCGCGCCGCCGACACCGAGCATGTAAGCAATTCCTTTCGCCTTTGCGGCGGAGCGCGGTGCAAGTGGCAGGTCCGTTGCCAGTGCGTAATCTGTGGTTACGGCGCAGACAGCGAAATTCTCGTCAACATACGGATTCAGAATTTTCTCGCCGTCGCGAATACCCAGGCCTGCCATTACGCTAAGGCGCTCGAGATCAACATCACCGTGCAGTCTGTCGTGAGCAACAGCCGAGTAGCCCATCATTTGAATATGGTTCGCTACGCTTATAGCGATTTCGTAGGCACGAAACTCGGCAGCTTCGGTGACCGTATCTGCTACCCAGGAATACGCCAGTGTGCCGTTCTCGGGCACGCGGGGGTAGTTGACCAATGCAACGATCGCGTGGCTGTGCTGTAGCGGAGTTACATCATCGAGCCAGCACGATTCGGTCAACGAGCATATCGCGACCTGGCTGGCATTAATGAAATAGGCCGAGCCCTTAATATCGACCATGCGCCGGTGCAGATCATCGGGAACGGGAGCTTTCGCCGCCGCACGCTCATCATCGCGAAGGTTGTGGAATATCTGGTGATAGTTTTCTATGGATCTGGCGAATCCCCGGGACTCTTTTTCTTCGACCGGGGGTCGTGCGCTTGCGGGCTTCGCGATTTCCAGCTCCAGGATGCTTTGATCACGAGCAATCCTTTCCATCGGGTAGGGACCGAGGTGATAGGGCCGGGTCTTTTTGGGAAAAAATATCATCCGCGAACACGCCGTTATGAATACACGCCTATTCTAACGGTTTCCGCGCGGTAGAGCGGTCACGTTGCGACTGGCGCCATGTCCGGCCTGCTCAATTCACTTTCAGCCAGTAGGAAAACAACCCGGCAAGAGCCATTGGAACGGCAAATACGTAGAAGTTGGCAGACATGCTGAGGCCTGCGGCAATCAGGAAGCCCGCCGCCATCGGGCCGAGTACCGCACCAATTCTGCTCAAACCGATCGCCCAGCCGATGCCGGTGCTGCGAATTTCCGTGGGATACACTTTCGCCGAGACAGCGTACAAACCGGTAAACCCCCCTTGCTGAAGAACACCGGTAAAGAAAATTACGATCAATAGGAAATTCAGGCGATCCGGGGCCGCGGCAAAAATCACCATGCAAACGGCTGCTAACGACAAAAAAATGAAAACCAGGTTGGATAATTTCCAGCGCGTCGACAACGTGCCCAGTGCGAAAATTCCTGTGACGCCGCCCAGGTTAAACAAAAAGAAAGCGAATCGTCCGACCTCAGCTGAATAGCCAGCTTGCTCCATTAACTTTGGGATCCAGCTCATCAGGAAATATAGAGTGGCAAAACACATAAAGAAGGTCGCCCACAAAACCAGTGTTGTAGCCCGATACTCCTTCGCCAGGAGTGATGTCATACTTTTGAAGAAGCCCTTTGCTTGCCGGTTATTCTCCTGTGCAACAACCGGCAAACTGTCAAGCGTGTCTTTTCCGAGCTTGGTGAGAATGCGGTTCACATGCTGAAGTGCATTTACGGGCCGACGTTCAAAGAGATACTTGAGTGATTCCGGAATAAAGAGCCATGCGATCAATCCCATCGCGAGCGTGATGCCACCGCCGAACCAGAACATGCCGCGCCAGCCGAACTCGGGCATTACGAACCCGGCAACCACTGCAGTCATGGTTGCACCGAGTGGAAAACCGGCAGTGGTAGCAGCAACCGAAAGCGCTCGATATTTCTCGGGGCTGTACTCTGCCGCCAACGCAGCCTGGCTGGCGAGCATGGCACCTACACCAAGGCCACTGATAAAACGCAAGAACATAAATTCTGCGAGAGTGCTGGAGTTGGCGGTGAACAGGATAGAAACGCCCACCAGCGTAACGCTAATAATAATAAGTTTGCGGCGACCGATAATGTCAGATACCGGCGCAAGAAACATAGCCCCTGCCATCATGCCGGCAAGCGCAAAACCAAAAATAAAACCGAGTTTGTCTGCTGTCAGCTGCAGTTCCGTAGAAACGTCGCTGGCCACAATGGCCATCGCTGTAATGTCAAAACCATCAAGCATATTGAATAACATGCAGAGGCCAACGACGAGTAATTGCTGGCCGCTGACCTGGCCATTATCGATCACCTCGGCGACGACATCACCGCTCAGCGCCGGAGCCGTTGATTCAGACATAAAGGGTTCTCCGCATGCAGGAAGCACTTTATGCACGCACAACAGCGGGTCTGTCAATTAAGTGATTACTTTATCCGGTGTGTATCGCGACACTCGGGAATAACGGAGCGTCGAAGCGGGCCGGTCAGCGCTAACTGGCAGCAGCAGCGGCGTGGAAAACCCCGGTATTCGGACAAAAACTGTTGCTGGTGGCGGCTTCCTCGTTAAGCCAGTGGTCGCACAGGTCGGTTGCCGGGCAATGCCGGCAGCGATCGCGCACAGCGCGAATATCAACCTTCAATAGCTGTTCCGCGTGTTCTGCCGTATTTCGATCGAGACCACAACTTTCCATCATCTGCCGCAAACGGCCCTCCGACGCAAGCATGTTGTGCCAATGGAAAATGGCAAGAAACACGCTGGTGGCAACAGCCAGGTAAATTGCAGCGGTGAAATAGGAATTGACGAAGTGCATTAACTGACCCTCCTCCGGTTACCTGTAGCCGAACTACACCCTAAATATACGAGCGCCGGTTGCGGAATCCAGTAGCTAAAAACCGTGACAAAGCGTCGAAATGCGAGAAAGGAGGCGTTGCCGGCTCAGAGAATTGAGGAACCGGCACCCCGTAACTGAATAACCAGTGAAGCCAGCTTGGCCCCAACGGCCAGGGAATCCTGAATGCCCTGACCATGACAAAAACGGCTCAGGAATCCCGCCGCGAAAGCATCGCCTGCACCGGTCGTGTCCACAACCTTAGGTACAGGCAGGGCCGCACAATCAAATCGCACATCACCATGGTATGCACGGCTGCCAGCAGCCCCCAGGGTTACAATAAATAGTTTGCCGTGTTCTTTGGCCAGGTTCTCGATGCGAACAATGGTCGCATCGTCATCACTCGACAGCCCAAAAAAGCCGATGTCTATGTGCTCAATGTGGCGCTCCAGCAATTCAAAATCAGGGTGCGCCTGGAAATCAGCAAAATCGATTGCCGTTTGCCCTTTAGTTGGAATGGACATCAGCTCATCAAAAAGCCCGGCTATTTGCAGGTAGACAGGGGCTACCAACAGATCGCTGTACGCGATGATTTGTTGTTCCGTTTCGCTGAAGTGGAAGTCTCGCAAAACTCCTTCATCGTAACGGACGAATTTCCTCTCGCCGTCAGGCTGAATCTCAATGTACTGAACCGGCGTTCTCCCCGGCAATCGCGAAATATGGCAATCAATTCCGGATCTCGTCAGCGAAGAGATCAGCAGCTCGGCATCTCCATCGTCGCCAACTGCAGAGACAATTTGAACAGTATCTTCGGCTCGAAATGCTCGTTTAGCTCTGCGGGCAAAGTTAGCGGTAATACCCCCAAAGAACAAATCGCCACAGGGCAGGTAATGATCGACACCGCAATCACCTACGCAGACAATGTTCATTCAACTGCCAAAAGACTGCATAAGATTACTGACTAACTCCGGGTCAACGGCCTTGTCTCGCATGAGCGCCGTGCCGACGATGGCGCCATCACAGTCCGCGAGCAAGCGCTTTGCGTTACTGGCATCCAGCCCGCTACCGATGAGCACAGGCGTTTTCCGGCCACTTGCCGAGACCCCACTGGCTGCCTCGCGAAGGTGTTCGATGACCGGCGCATCGCCGGTCAGATCACCCGTAACCACAATCGCGTCTGCCTGCTTTTCACAAGCCAGTTGCGCTGACTCACTTAACGGACGTTTCCTGATCATGCTGGCGTACTTGACCTGGATATCGGCCAGGATGAGAACGTCATCCGCGTCTATTGAGGATCGGTAGATAACCAGGTCATCTGCATCAATTGCGAATTCACCATATCCAGGTCGCGTCATAGCATCGACGAAGTAATCCGTACGAATAAAACCGGCGCCACTCATCCGGGCAACCGCCAGAGACGCTTTCGGATCGTTAAGAAGAATTTCGCAACCAACGATCACGTCGCTGCTTTCCTGTACGACAGTTTTGGTGATAGCGGTCATTGCCGCTATTGTTTCCGGCTCGGCGGTTACGCGATGGGGACGATCGTATTCGTTTTCAATCAAAACTCCATCTACACCGGCTTGTTTAAGCACGTGAAAGTCAGCAACTGCGTGGGCGATGGCGGCATCTATACCCTTTGAATCGGGGTATCCGGGCAATGGCGGCAGATGGATCATGCCAATGATCGTTTTTTCACCAGCAAACAATTTGCGAAATCTATTCAATCGCCAGTTCCTTACGCCTTGCCGCCAGAATTCTGTAGACCGGCGCGCCGGCCAACGTCAATGTGATGCCGATCAGGCTGTCGAGCGGGTTATATATAAGTGCCGCGATCATAAACAGCGTCATAACCACCATAAAAATGGCGGGCACAAACGGATAGCCAGGCATACGAAATGATCCGGGCTCTGACTTCATCGACCGTAGCCTAAAAATCGACGAAACCATCAGGATATTCATAAACTGAAACGGCACGACGAAAAAAGTAACAATGCGGGAAAAGGAGCCGAAGAAAAATAACGCGGCAATCGATACTCCGCCGGCAAACAAAATCGCACCAGTGGGTACGTTCTTCGCGGGCGAAAGAAATGCAATAGTGCGAAAGAACGGTGACAGCCGCGTCCCTGCGGAAAGGCCAACATACTCGGATGCCGCAGCATAAAAAAGTCGTGGTAGCGTCATGATCAGGCCGCCGAGTGCGCCGAATATCGAAACCCACATCAACACATTCAATGCTGCACCGCCGGCCGAGCCGAACGCAGCCTCGGCAACCAACGGTGCGACCAGCGTTGGGTTTTCACGCATGACTTCCAGTGGCACAACGCGCAGGAATGTAAAATTGACCAACAGGTAGATCAGGGTGATCAAAATGACGCCGATGCTCATCGCGACAGGAAAATTGCGATTCGGGTTTTTTACCTCACCGGCAATATTGGAGGCATCGATCCAGCCATCATAAGTGAACAAAACGATCGCGACGCCGAGGCCCACGAAACGCAAAAAGCCAACCAGTCCCTCGTCGCGCGCCAGCGAATCAACAACGGCCGTTGGCGCCGCTGCCGGCGCCGCCAGGAAAAGCCCACCCGCTATCAGAGCGACCAGGCCGGTTATCTTCAGACTGGTGAGCACGATTTGGGTGCGCCCGCCCCATTCAGCACCGCGAATATTGATCAATGCGAAAAAGACGATTGCCGCGGCAGCCCACGTAAGTTGCATGCCGGAAGAACCCGAACCGAACACCTGGTTTGCCAGTTGGCCGAAAAGTATCGCAACACCAGCGATAGCTCCGGGCCCACTGACAAGCACCATCATCCATGCCTGCATGAAACCGGCGAATGGGCCGTAGGCCTCAGTAAGGGCGTGGTAGGAAACACCGGATTTTGGTATCAGGGCAGACAGCTCAGCCAGGGTAAGTGCGCCGCATAATGTGATAAACCCGCAGAGCGCCCAGAAAAAATAGACCTGCCACTCGCTCGTCGCGACTGCCGCAAGTTCCCCGGGAGTGAAGAATATCCCGGAGCCGATCATGTCGCCCATGACGATGGCCAGCACAGCCCAGAGGCCGAGTTTTCTTTGCAGTGACATTGGTTCCCGGCTGTTTGTCTTGTTCGTTACCGCGAAAAGTGAAGTCCGAATTTACAGGTCTTAACCGTTGTGTGGAAGTGCTATTCTCAGTGCAGAGCTTCCGGGAAGATCGAGAAAACATTGTTAACGCTTGATGCAAATGCCGTTGCTACCGCGCTGCCCTACGATCAGTTGATCGAGGCGTTAAAAAAAGCATTCAGCGCCCCAGTCAATGTTCCACAACGTGCACATTATGAAGTGAGCCTGCCGAACGGCACGCCCGGCACACTATTGTTGATGCCGGCGTGGCAGCCCGGGAGTGGAATGGGCGTAAAAATAGCCACCGTCTTTGCGGACAACGCGAAGCTTGGCAAACCTGCCGTTTTTGCCAGCTACCTGTTAATGAGTGCAAGAACGGGTGTGCCGGTTGCGATGCTGGATGGTACTGAACTCACATTGCGGCGTACCGCTGCTGCTTCTGCTTTGGCATCCTGGTATCTGTCACGTGAGGATGCAAAGACCCTGCTAATGGTAGGAACGGGGAATCTTGCACCACACCTGGTTGCGGCACACGCGACAGTGCGATCGATAAGTGAAGTCTATATCTGGGGTAGAAGACCGGATGCGGCAAAGCGGCTTGCTGACTCGCTCTCTAACGCAGAGTTTTCGGTTACTGTTACAGAGCACCTTGAGGATGCCGCGCGTAGTGCGAACATCATCAGCTGCGCAACGCTTGCGACGGAGCCGCTAATTATGGGCGAGTGGTTAAGCGAAGGTCAGCACCTTGATCTGGTCGGTGCATTTAAGCCTGACATGTGTGAGGTAGATGAGGCTGCGGTACTGCGCTCGGACGTATATGTTGATACCCGGGTCGGAGCATTGTCTGAGGCAGGTGAGATCGTTCAGGCAATTGAAAACGGAGCAATGAGTGAAACGGATATCAAGGGAGAGCTGGCTGAACTCGCAAATGGTAGCGTTACCGGTCGTAGTGACGACGCAGCTATCACACTTTTTAAATCGGTGGGCACAGCATTGGAGGATTTGGCAGCTGCGGAGTTGGCCATAAAAAACATCGCTGTCTAGCATCGCCAAAAAACCGATCGCCCAGCGGGCGAGTGCGATTATTTTCTGATTAGTTTATCTTTCCGCAACTGCTCTGCAATTGCTTTAACCTGGCTGTCGATCACCTGCTCCGCCGATTCATGCTCAAACATCAAGGATTCAATCGCCCAGATTTTTTTCTCGCTGTCAGCAACATAAAACTCACTAACAAACGTGGCAGTCGAATCACGTTGAAATCCCGATGCTGCATTAAATTCCGGGTAGTCGTACAGAAACAGATCGAATGCGCTTCCCGTCGGCCGATTGGCAATCGCCTCTGGAATATCCTGACCCTTTAGTCTTACAAACAGAACAGCATCGAAACTGCGCGCCCGGATGGCGTTGTGAATCGCATTGCGGGAAACCTGCGGGTTTCTGCCAACCACTGTGTAGTACGCCGTTGCCGCAGAATCATCAGCAGAAAACGCTGCTGCGATTCCTCGCTCAAATTGTGCCCTTGAGGAAAAATCGCCAGCGACGCCGATTACCAAAACATTATCGAAACGAACTTGTCCTACAGATGGATCGCTTAACGTTCGAATTATGGTCGATGGCGATGAGCAGGATGTCAGAAGTAAGACAAAAGTGGCAATGGCGGCCAGGTAGAGTTGAAATTGTCGTCGCACACAGGCCTCCAGGTTCTGCTGATTGAACATACCGCTTTTTGCGGGCTGACAATATAACATCGTAATTGGCGATCGGCCCACAATCGATGATCGCCGGAAAACGTGTAATATACTGTTCTTATTCAAACGCTTACCTCACGATGTTTCGACTCAAACAAAAACACTCGCGCCCCGGCAAGAAAAAGTACCCCAAGCCGGACGTCAAACGTATCCTGGCAGAGGCGTCGTTGCTGCGTGGAATTCTTGGCAGTTTAGCCATTGCTGCATTGCTTTGCTGGATATGGGCTGTACAGGCGATGACGACGGGACGGGTGTTCCCATGGTTTTCAGTCCTGATTGGCATCCTGATTGGTTTTGCGATGCAGCGATTGGGTCGCGGCCTTGACTGGCGCTTTCCCCTGGCCGCTGGCCTGGTGGCGGGCATTGCAGCGTATGCTGGCAACCTGATGATCGGCGTTCTTGAAACCGGACGCTATATCGAAGCGCAGCCGATAGAAGTGATTGCCGGGCTTTCGCTGGACACAGTGAATAACTTCTTCAAGAACACAATAAATTCTATCGATCACATCTACGCGTTTTGCGGCGTTGGTGTAGCCGCGTTTTTTGCCAAACGCCGGCTGAACAGGCGCGAGGTACTGGCGTTACGCACAACAGAGCACGTAGAAAATTGAGCGAAGAGAAACTTAAATTTTATGGCGATTCCCGTTCAGGAAATTGCTACAAGCTGCAATTGCTGTGTTCGGAAATGGGCGTCGACTATGACTGGCAGGAGGTCGATATTCTGGCCGGCGATACACGCACATCACATTTTCTGGCAATGAACGCTAATGGAAAAATTCCGCTGCTCGCATTGCCGGATGGCCGTTATCTTGCCGAATCAAACGCTATACTTTCCTATCTTGCCGATGGCAGCGAATTCTTTACCGGAGACGCCTTTGCCCGGGCCGAGGTGTTGCAATGGATGTTTTTCGAGCAATACAGCCACGAGCCTGATATCGCGACAGCCCGCTTTATTATCCAGTATCTCGGCAACCCCCCGGACAAGCAGGTTGCCTTGAAGGACAAAATCACGGCTGGTTACAAAGCTCTGGACGTTATGGAATAACAGTTGCTGCGACACATTTACATATCGGGGGGCATATATAATATTGCGGACATCGCTTTATTTGCATATACCCACGTCGCAGACGAGGGCGGTTTCGACCTTGGGCCATACCCGGCGATTCGAGACTGGATAGGTCGTATAAAAGCCAGGCCAGGTTACGTGGTGATGGGGGCGCAATGAATACGAAAGTGGAATTTATTGCTGATGTAGTTGGCAGGCCTGCCAACTACATCACATAGTCTCAGCAAGAGCGCGCTAACAATCATTCGTGGCTAAAGTCGCTCCCACAGGTCACTTTGCACTATAGTTTTCCACCATTCTGTGGGAGCGGCTTTAGCCGCGAATAGCCTAAGACCGTACAAAACCCAGAAGAAAACCTGTGCTGCATCGGAGCACCAGCAAGTACGTCCTGGACCATACCCCACAGAACTGCGAGAAATAATAATAGAAACTGATATGTGGGAGCGGCTTTAGCCGCGAATGCTTTCAGGCCGTACGAAACCCGGGAGAAACTTCATGCTGCGTCGGAATACCAGCTAGTAATTCCCGCACCATATCTTCCACATTCTCTACCGCATCATTTACACCGAGAAAATACGGTGGATCGCGACGCAACAGCGACCAGTTGTTGGATTTGAGAACACGGACAAGATGTGTAAGGTTCCCTTTGATCGCATCGACGTACGGGTTTTGCCCGTCACATAAAACCTCAATGTAGCGATAAGCGCGGTTGAATTTTTTCTGCAGTCGATCCTTCGAAACCTGCTGATAAAACATCGGTGTCTTTTTCAGCAGGTCGATACCCGATTCGTAACGAACCACATACTCGCCCGGCTCGGCGTTCTCAATGGCAATGCCGCCTAAAACGAATTCGTTGTATAACCTGTCGCGACACTTTTCCAGGTAACAACGATCAGCCATCTGTGCGATAAGGTCTGCAGTGCCAAGCAAATGACCGCAAATTGCATCACGCGGATCGTCGAGTTCGATATTGTCGAGGTCAAGCTCATAGCCGGTGAAGTGCACGATCATGCTGCTGATGCCGACGTCTTTCACCAGGCCGAGCTTGGGCAGGTAGCGGCGCAGGAAATCTGCACTTCTTGAGACGTGATACAGAGTAAATTCTGCACCGTTCTTGAAGTCTTCGTCACGTTTCTTGTGTCGAATGTAACCCGAGTCGTGAAACAGAGATGTGATGATGACCATTTGCGCGCGATGAGCACCGAGGCGTTCCGCGGGATCGACGCTGCGTTCGTAGCCCACAACCAGGCGCGCCAAAGCCAGCGTCATGTCCAGCGTATGTTGCATGTCGTGGTAGGTCGTGTCGCAGCCGTTGTAGCCCGGATACTGACCCGTGAACAGGCGCGCACAGTCATAAAAGGCGAGCCACAACTTGTCGAAAGACGCGCCGGGAAAGGTATCAGAGAACAGCGCATACACGGCATCGCGAACCGCCACAGGATTGCTTACCTGGACGGTATTGGTCACGTCGTAGTCATTACGGCGATCCTGAGTCATCAGTTTTTGGTTTTTCTTATTGATGTTTAAGGCACCCGCAGCCCTGATTCCCGGTTGGGCGTAGTGGTTCACACGCCAAACTGCTGTGCGTAGCTTAACGGAAAGCAGGGCCAGGATTGGCCGAAATCGGCGTGAGTATGCGGAAGTGGAACGTCCTGCTCGACGCAAAAAGAGACTTGTGTCGCGGAATATGTCATATAGCGAAAGTCACATTGAAAACTCTGCTACTACTGGTGTGTGATCGGACGGCCGCTCCCACGTGCGTGGTTCGCGATCCACATAACTGGCCTCGCAGGTCGTGGCCAACGCAGTGCTCGCCAGGATCAGGTCGATGCGCAGACCGGCGTTGCGGCGAAAGCCGGCGGCCCGATAGTCCCACCAGCTAAAGGTATTCTCCGCTTGCTCGAACTGTCGAAATACGTCGGCGAGGCCCAGCTTGATCAGGCTTGCCAGTGCTGCACGTTCAGCCGGGCTGCACAGAATATCTTCTCCCCACTTCTCGGCGTCATAGACATCGCGATCTTCCGGCGCAATGTTGAAATCTCCGAGAACGACCAGCTTGTTGTGGGTCTTGAGTTCAGCAGCCAGGAATTTCTCGAGTGCAGCCAGCCAATTCAGCTTGTATTCGTACTTCTCCGAACCAACACTCTGGCCATTGGGAATATATAGATTGACCACGCGTACACTGTCGATGGTCGCGGCCAGTATGCGCCGCTGCGGATCTTCGAAACCCGGAAAATCGGTTACCGGATCAGTCACTTCGCTGCGACTGATCACCGCAACACCGTTGTAGGTTTTCTGTCCGCTGGCGAGGGCGTTGTATCCCAATTCCGCAAATGCCTCCGTCGCAAACTTATCCGTTATCTGTTTGATTTCTTGCAAGACCAGTACGTCAGGTTTAGCGCTTTGCAGCCACTTCAGCACATGTGGCAACCTGACATTGAGGGAATTTACATTCCAGGTCGCTATTTTCACGCGGCTATTCCAATGCCACTTTGCAACAGCAGGGCATCAAGAGTGGGTTTGCGGCCCCGAAAGGCCACATAGGCCTCCATGAAATCACGACTGCCACCGATTTCCAGTATTTCCTTCCTGAAGCGCGCGGCAGTTTCCACATCGAAAATGCCAGATTCCTCAAATGCGGCGAACGCGTCTGCGGCCAGCACCTCGGCCCATTTATAACTGTAATAGCCTGCTGCATAACCGCCAGCAAAAATATGTCCGAAGCTATGTGGTTGCCGGTTGTACTCCGGCGGTTTAATCAAAGCGACGTCCTGTCGCACGTTGTTCAATACTTCAAGCGCTTTACTGCCGAGCGCCGGGTCGTAATTCGCGTGCACCAGGAAATCAAATAACGCAAATTCAATCTGCCGCAACATTGCGAGACCATCGCCAAAATGGCGGCTGCTATTGAGTCTTTCATAAATTTCACGAGGTAACGGATCACCGGTCTTACGATGCTCCGAACAATGCTCGAGAACTTCATAGCTCCAGGCAAAATTTTCCATGAATTGGCTGGGCAGTTCGACAGCATCCCATGGAACACCGTTGATACCGGCGATGCTCGGATAGTCCACGGTGGTCAGCAGGTGATGCAGCATGTGACCGAATTCGTGAAAGAGCGTTACAACATCGTCATGCGTCAGCAGTGACAGGCCGTTGGCATCTGGCGGTGAAAAATTACAAACAAGGTAACCGACGGGTGGAATATTTTCCCCGGCCAGGTTTTTCCTTATGACACATTCATCCATCCATGCACCACTGCGTTTTCCTTTGCGTGCAAAGAGATCGGTGTAGAAGCTGCCAAGGATGTTGCCGTCTTTGTCCCTGACCTCAAAATATTTGACCGTTGCATGCCAGCCGTGCACTGCAGGGTTTTCGGTAACGTCAATTTCGTAGAGTCTTGATGCCAGAGCAAATAAACCGCGTTTGACGACGTTAGCGGGAAAGTATTGGCGTAGCTCTTCGTTCGCGACAGAAAATCTTTGTACTTTTAGTTTTTCCAGGTAATAAGCGACGTCCCAGGCGTTCAAAGGGGCATCGGCAATGTCCTGAATATCATCGAGCTCTGTTTGTGCGCTGGAGCGCGTTCTTCCGGCAAGCTCAGTCAGGAAATCCAGTACTTCATCAACTGTGCCGGCCATTTTCGTGGCCAGTGAATACTCCGCATAATTTGTGAAGCCAACCAGTTCGGCGGCTTCATGCCGCAGGGCGAGAATCTTCTCGATGGCCGCACTGTTGTCCCACTGGTCATTGTCGCCCTGATCTGAGGCGCGGGTAGCCCAGGCTTTGTAGAACGCCTCACGAACTTTGCGACAATCTGCGTGAGTCATAACAGCGTGATAATTCGGGTAATCCAGCTTGAGCCACCAACCTTCGAGCTTTTGCTGCCCGGCCTCGTCACGACCCCGCTCAAGCACCGAGTGCGGCAGTCCGGCGACCTCAGCCTCATCAGTGGCGTGGAAATGCCAGCTATCGGTCGAGTCCTGAACGTTCTGGTCGAACCTGGCCTGTGCAGCTGCCAGTTCCTGCATCAATTCCCGGTAGCGAGCCTTGGATTCCTCAGGCAGTGCAACGCCGGCGAGGCGAAAGTCCCTGAGCTCCTGCTCCACGAGCATATGCATTGCCGGTGTGGCGGCTGCTGGCATTGCATCGGCAACTTGCTGATATGCCTCCTGCAGTTTCTTGTTTTGTGATAATTCGGTGCCGTGTTCGGTCATTAACGGCAGCGATGCGTTGTAGGCGTCTCGCCATGCCGGATCATCGAGTACGCTCTGCAGGTGACTGATGGGGGACCAGACACGGCTGAGCTCGTGGTTCATCTCCTCAAGAGGTGCGATCAGTGTTGCGAAATCCCTGCTGGCGGGATCATCGAGAAGCTCGGTGAGCTTTCCGCGGTGCACTGAGATAAGCTCTCGCAGCGCTGGCAACGCATGCTCTGGCCGGATGTCGTTGAAGCGTGGCAGCGCTGACAAATCAAGTAGTGGGTTTGACATGTATTAAGACCATTAATAGCAAGCGGCAGGATGTTATCACAGGGCCTGTAGTTGGCGTGGCAGGAAGCAGTACAGAAAGTACAGTTTTACATGACGGAGTAGCAGGTGTGACAACAAAATTTGATCTTATTGTTATTGGTGGCGGTAGTGGCGGGCTGGCTCACGCACAGCGGGCAGCTGAGTACGGAGCGAAAGCCGCGGTGGTGGAATTCGCGCCACTTGGCGGAACCTGCGTCAACGTTGGCTGCGTACCGAAAAAAATCATGTGGTACACGGGCCATCACGCCCAGCAAATACAGCATGCTCGCGATTTTGGTTTCTCCGTTGAGAGCAACGGCCACGACTGGGGACAAGTCAAGAAGAACCGTGATGCGTATATCGAGCGTCTCAACGGCATCTACGACAAGAACCTGAATCGTCGCGGCGTCATTCATTTGCAAGGCAGCGGCAAGTTCGTCGATGCACATACAGTCGAGGTCAATGGCGATAAATACAGCGGAGAGAGAATTGTCATTGCTACGGGTGGCTATCCCATCGTGCCGCACATCCACGGGGCGGAATACGGCATTACCTCCGACGGTTTCTTCGAGCTAACGGAACGGCCACAAAAAGTGGCAATGATCGGCAGTGGATATATCTCGGTTGAGCTGGCTGGCATTTTCAATTCCCTCGGTTCCGATGTCACGGTGCTGGTACGCAAGAACGGGGTCCTGAGAAACTTCGATAGTATGCTCAGCGAAGAATTGCAGAACGCGATGGCGAATAGCGGCCTTAAGCTGGAGACCGGCGTTGTTCCACACGAGTTGAAAAAAACCGAAAGCGGCATAACGTTGCTCGCCGAGGATGGTCGGGAATTTGGCGAATACGATGCCGTCGTCTGGGCGGTCGGTCGCGCGCCGAACAGCGAGCAGTTAAATCTAAAAGCGGCCGGCGTGGAGATGGACGGTTACGGATTTGTTCCTGTCGATGAATGGCAGAAGACCAATGTCGATCATATATTCGCGTTGGGCGATGTCACAGGTCGGGCTGCGTTAACACCGGTCGCCATTGCCGCGGGCAGACGCCTCGCTGATCGCCTCTACGGTGGCATGCAGGATCGACGCCTGGACTACAGCATGATCGCGACGGTGGTTTTTACACACCCACCAATTGGCACTGTCGGCATGACGGAAGAAGAAGCTCGAAAGGAATACGGGAATGATGTAAAGATTTACGAGTCGCGCTTCAACCCGATGCTTTACACCTTTAGCGAGGATAAAGTCCAGACAGCAATGAAGCTGGTTACCGTCGGCGAAGAAGAGCGCGTCGTGGGTTGTCACATCATTGGTGACGGCGCGGATGAAATGCTACAGGGATTTGCAGTCGCCATACGCATGGGTGCCACGAAACAGCAATTCGACGACACTGTCGCCATTCATCCCACCAGCGCAGAAGAACTCGTTACCATGCGCTGAGAAATTTCGAGCAGATTCCCGGGCGGGGTACGACACAGATATTGCAACCGGCCGCAGCGTTGATAATATCCTGATAAATCAAAGACATGCCACGATGCAGGAAAAAACCTCAGAAATAATCGAGTGAGGTGCATCCAAATAGCCTCAATTTGTACCTATAGACATATAGACGACAATTTCAGGAGAGTAAAGTGGAAGGAATAGGAACTGGAGCAGGTCTCGCTGCATTAGGCTTTTGGCTTTTTATTGCATCAATCGTAGCGGTGGGCGTTTGGTACGACATTCGCAAACGGGAATCCCAGCATGAAACCCTTCGGCGCGTCGTTGAGAGTGGCCAGCCAATAGATGAGGCACTAACAGACAAGCTGCTTTCAATAACGGGCGGTGTTCCGAGCAAGCAACTGGACCGGGACCTCAAGATCTCCGGACTGCTGGTTCTCTTCATCGCGCCCGGCCTTACGCTGATGGGCTGGATAATGTCCATAACGCTCGCGGGCGATTTGCTCTACATCATGTTGGGTGTATCCGCGCTCCTGGTGTGTATCGGCATCGGGCTCCTGGTTGCGGCGTATGTTGTGGCTCGTTGGTTTGATGATGAGGACGATGTCAACGGTAAGACGTTGGTCTGATCTACATCGTGCCAGGCGAAAAAAAATCGTTGGCCAAAAGTCCGGAAGTATTGATCGTCAGCCTTGCGCGAACGGGCGATCATGATGCTTTCGCGGAACTGGTTCGTCGTCGGCAAGCGTGGATACGCAACCTGATGCGCCGTTGTTGTGGTAACGAAACGCTGGGAGATGATCTTGCACAGCAGGTATTTCTGCAGGCCTTGCAGGATATTCGCCGCCTGCGAGACCCCAGAAAATTCAATGCATGGCTAAAAACACTTGCTATCAACACCTGGCGCCGGCACCTGCGCAAAAACGACGCACTTAAATTTTCAGCAGAGCAAACCGAATTCGAAAATACCCGACGAGACGCGACCGGCGTTGGAATGGATTTGGAAGGCGCCCTGGCTACTTTATCTGCCGCAGTACGATTATGCGTGGTGCTGTTCGCTCATGAAGGAATGACCCATGCAGAAATTTCGAAACACACCGACCTCCCACTGGGAACGGTCAAGTCTCACATCCGCCGCGGAACACAACGTTTGCAGCAGCTGCTCAATGTGTATGCCGATGGATCTGCAGGGGAGGAATCATCGTGACTGATCACCTGGAAAAGGACTTGTTACGACAGGTGTTTGCCGACTCGGATCTCGAGTTAGCGGGCGACGACTTTACCACGGAGGTAATGTCTCACGCTGACAGGCTGAAGCGCCGCCGGATAGTACGCAGGGTTTTGCTTGGTATCGTCTTCGCCCTGATCGCTATTCCACTGGAAGACTTTGGGCTCGCGCTCGCACGATTTCTCCTTACATCACTGGTCGAGATTGATGACAGTTTGGCAGCGGAGCTGCTTGCGCCGGTAAATAGTGTTGGCAGCCTGCTTTCTTTCGTCTTGCTCTCACTGCGGGTCGCCCATAAGAAGATTTTTTCCTAGGTGACCAGCTGCTGGCCGGGGTGGAACCGCTGATAGAATTGGATCAGAGTAAAGCGGAGTAATCACGAAATGGAAAAGCGGTCTCGGCAAGTCGTAATGTTGGCGATCATCCTTTCGTCATTGGGCGCACTGGCAGGCATTACTGAACACTCTGTCGAGGGCGTGTGGCTCAGCGCCGACGGCACCGGTTGGATAAAAATCGAGCTGAGCGATAACGGCCCAATAGGTAGCATAGCGGGCTCCCCGGATGAATCTGGCGATCGCAAACCATCTGACAAGGACGACCTGAACCCGGATCCGGCGTTACGGGACAGGTTGCTATTAGGCCTGACAATAATGGACGGTTTTACGTACGCGGGAGACGGCAAGTGGAAGAGCGGCAGGATCTACGACCCAAACAGCGGCAAGACCTACAAATGCAATTTAACCCTGGTAGATGAGAACACGCTGGGCCTCCGTGGCTATATCGGCTTTTCGTTGCTGGGCCGGACAGAAACCTGGACGCGCCGTGAGTGAATAACGATGCCGGATCATCGCTGTCCATAAACTCGAAATCGGGGCCCGGATGAAGTATCAAGTTGGCTTGAATAGTCCGCAATCGCCCGCTGGGCGGGCTCCTACAATGCTAATTAGTGTTGTAGGAGCCCGCCCAGCGGGCGATGCCCCAGATCCACAAAAATGCCGGATCATCGCGCCTACGTTTCAGCCCACGGCCAGGAAACCCGTCTTATGGGACACCCGTTCTATTTCTTCTTCCAGCAAAGATTCACGCGCCTCTCGATACTCCTGGATTTCGTTCGGATATTTTGACTCACTCATGTTTGCGACTGGCTTTTCTTGAACGAGATCCAACCGCCGTAATCTGAAATATCCGGCCATCCGTTCTCCCGGATCAATTGTTCAGGATAAAACATGGCAGTCACTGTGCGACCATCTTCGAGCAATACATCCGCTGGATACATATCGGGTGGCTCAGTCGAGACAAGGATGTCGAATAGATCTTCAGACAACCTGTAAAGCTCGCCCGGAATAGAAACGCCGTTTGAGTTTACTTCGTAAATGCCCGGATGCCAGCCGTTCTTAACCGAGTGAATGCGATACGCATCGGTTGTCCTGGTCTCACCCAGAAATTCCGCGCCCTGCAAATTACCATGGTCCGGTTGACCACGAAGCGCGGAACCACAGATAAACACTATATGTAACGTATGATCGGACATTACTATGCAGATTTAAAGCGATTGACCTCCGCAGCGAAACCTGGGGTTACGCCCTCCAGTAACCCAAATTCTTCCCTGAGGGGAGTCATAACTATCCCTCCATATCTGATGCTTGCGCCGCGAGATCACCCTTTTCCCGGGTTTCCTCAGACCACCAGCCTTAAAGTTTGGCCAGCGTCGCGATGGTTAATCCAAACAGCAAAATCAATGACAATGCGCCTAACAAGAACGCTCTCAGTCTGGCGGGGACGTAGTTCGTACTGACATGCACGTAAGCATGAACATAGCGAGTAGCAACAAAAAACCACGCCACCACCAATGTGACCATGGTGACTGTGTCGAGACTTGCCAGAATCAGGCAAAGCACATAAAAGATCACAGGGAGCTGAAACTGGTTGGCGAGATTTTTCGACGTCAGTACCACGGGCTTGCTCCAGGCATCGTTGTCCATTGCTGCCTTTTCGCGGTCGAACTGTCCGGACTTCACATCGGCTGATTTACGTTTGCCGTTCAGCAACAGGACCAGTATGGGTATTAGTAGTTGTCCCAATACGGGCCAGTAGATTAAGTGCTTTGCCATACCATTCTCCCAGCATTCCTCAATTGAACATATCCGCAGCTACCTTCCATTTGCCATCTTCTCTGATCCATACAACCAGGTACTGTCCCTCTATTACTGATCCATCGGCAAGCTTTGTAGTCGCGGTGCCGTAGTCATAGGCCATGTCACCACCGGCTGCTACGAACGCAGCGTTCGATTTCCAGGAAGTCTCTGCATCACCAGCAGCTAACATTGCCTGGGTTGCTGCACGGACGTTGCCAACACCAACGATCGGCGCTTCACCAGGTGCCAACAGCACGGAGTCTTTTGCAAGCATTGCCGCGATGCCATCCAGGTCGCCAGCACCAAACATGTCTGACCATTCTTTTTCAAGAGCCATGATGACTGCTTCTTCAGTCGCAACATCGACTGTTGTTGATTGTGGGTCTGAATTACAGGCAGCCATTGTTATGAGAAACAAAGGAATCAAAATCAAACGGGTTACTGACATAGAGGAATCCTGTTGTAGCGTCCTGGTAAAAAATCAAAAAGTGCCGGATCTAATATCCAGTGTTTTCAAAAAACAAACCTGGCAGCATTTTTACTTCGTCGCGGCTAATGCAGTTATGCATTGATGGCGAGTTGTTTCAAAACAACCCCGGTGTCCGGTCTGACACCACGCCAGATGTAAAATGATTCTGCAGCCTGCTCAACCAGCATGCCCCAGCCCATCACCGAGCGCGCGGCGCCCTGGTCTGCAGCCCAGCGTGAAAAAGGTGTCGGCGTCAGTCCGTAGGAAAGATCATAACAAAGGGTGTGTTCTGCAATTGCCGATTCCGGGTAGGGTGGGTTCTCGCCTTTAAGGCCCGCCGAAGTTGCATTGATGACCAGGTCAAAGGCCGACAATGATCGGGCATCATCAAAACGACAAGCAGTTACCGTTCCGAATGCAGAAAACCGGGATACGAGTGCGCTTGCTTTCGATAATGTCCGGTTCGCAATATAGAGTGATGCGGGGTTGGTTTCCAGGAGTGGTGCAACGATTCCACGAGTTGCACCGCCGGCACCCAGGATAAGAATTTTCGCATTTGACAGATTGAGACCGAGGTTCACCGTCAGGTCACGAATAAGACCGATGCCGTCTGTGTTCTCGCCAAAAATCTCGGCATCCGAAAACACGACTGTGTTCACGGCACCGGCAGAGCTGGCACGTTCGCTCAATCGGTCAACCAGTCGCGCGACTTCACCTTTGTGCGGCACGGTAATGTTGAGACCTTTGCCGCCTGTACGCCGAAATTGCTGCAGTGCTTTTTCCAGCTTGTCAGGTGCTACCTGCAACAATTCATATTGAATATTTTGCCCGGTTTGCAGGGCGAACAGGCGATGGATGACCGGTGACCGGCTATGCGCTACCGGATAGCCCATGACGCCGTAGCGATCTATGCCGTTATCGGCCATGACAAACCGGCCAATCGTGTAATTGATAAACGTTGTGCTTTGCGGACAAAGACCACCTACCTAAACGCGGTATTTTTTATTTTTGGAACGAGCAGTATCGTCGTATTGATGCAGTATTACTATTCAGCCATCCAGCGCGCCGCCTGCAACGCATAATAACTCAGGATGGCGCTGGCACCCGCACGCTTGATGGACAGCAGGGCTTCGAGTGCAGCAGAGCGTTCGTCGAGCCAGCCATTTTGGCCGGCCGCTTTGATCATCGCGTACTCGCCGCTCACCTGGTAGGCAAATGTTGGTACCTGGAATTCGTCACGTACACGTCGAATGACGTCAAGATAAGGCATTGCTGGTTTGACCATGACGAGATCGGCGCCTTCAGCGATGTCGAGGCCGACTTCTCGCAATGCTTCGTCGCTGTTCGCCGGGTCCATCTGGTAATTTTTCTTGTCGCCACCGGCGAGATTAGCCGCCGAGCCCACTGCATCGCGAAAGGGACCGTAAAAACAAGAGGCGTATTTAGCTGCATAAGCCAGAACCAGCGTATTGCGGTGGTCGTCAGCTTCGAGTTTCGTGCGAATGGCGCCGATGCGTCCATCCATCATGTCCGACGGGGCAACAATATCGGCACCGGCTGCCGCATGCGATGCCGCTTGTTGCACCAGCATCGCAACAGTCTCGTCATTCAAAACATAGCCGGTGTCATCAATGATGCCGTCCTGGCCGTGCGTCGTATACGGGTCCAGTGCCACGTCCGTGATCACCGCCAGGTTGGGCAGCTCCCGTTTGAGTGCACTGACAGCCCGTTGTACCAGCCCCTCGGGGTTTGCGCACTCAGCGCCATCGAGACTCTTCAGATCCGCCTCGATCACCGGAAACAGGGCGATCGCCGGGATGCCGAGCGAGACTGCTGTGGCCGCCTCTTGTAAAAGCCCATCGATACTGACCCGGGCGATTCCGGGCATCGATTTGATTTCTTCGCGGCGTCCCTCGCCATCAAGCACGAACAGCGGATAGATAAGGTCCGCCGGCCCAAGGGCCGATTCAGCGACCAGGCGGCGCAAAGCAGCGCTGCGACGGGTCCGCCGCATGCGGGTCGAGGGGAACAAATTGGCTGTGAATCTACTCATATAATGGTCTTCGGCCCGTAAAGCTTGGATTTTCCCTGTATTTCGGTAGGGTTTCCACGCCTGAATCACAAAAAAACAATGATAAGTAATAATTTCTCTGGGAGTCGGGTCATCTCGTATGAACAATAGCAATGCGAACGTGGAGCGCAAGCAGCGCTTTAACAGGGTTGTCAGCGTACTGCACAAAGATTTATACCGGTACGCAACGTGGCTTTGCCGGGACCCGGGAATAGCTGAGGAAGTCGTCCAGGAGGCGCTTCTGAGGGCCTGGAAATCACTGGATGCGCTACGCGACGACGGTGCAGCGAAACCCTGGTTGCTGACGATAGTACGCCGGGAGAATGCGAGATATTTTGAGAGGAAGCGGCTGGAAACAGTCGACATCGACAATCTGACCCCGGCGCAGTCGGCAATGCTGGTGGAAACAGAAGATCCCAACCTTGCAGTAATGCGACAGGCGATCTTCCGGCTCCAGGATGATTATCGAGAACCGCTGGTGTTACAGGTCCTGATGGGCCACAGCACCAAAGAGATAGCAGAATTGATGGGCATTAACCCGGGAGCGGTACTGACAAGGTTGCACCGGGCGCGCATCAAGCTAAAGGATGAAGTGGCAAAGGAGGACGTAAAATGAGTGCCTTCGGAAAAATTATGAAATGTGATGATTACAAACAGGCAATAGCAGCAGATCCATCGGAGTCGTTTGCAGACGGTGCCGAGCATGTTGCAGCGTGTGCGTCCTGTGCGGAATATAAAGCTGAGATGCTTGCCCTGGATGAGTCGATTGCAAAAGCACTGGCATTCGATGTGCCTGAGCTGCAGATGCCGGATTTGCCGGAATTGGATGGGAATGACGAGAACGTCGTCAACATGCCGTTCAAGCGCAAGTCACGCATCACGATGCCGCCCTGGATTGGTATTGCAGCCGGTTTTGCCCTCGCAGCTTTTCTCGGCGTGCAGTTTCTTGCCACCGATATAACGGAAAGTTCTGACAAGGATTTACTGTTGGCAGCACAGGTTCTGTCGCACCTTGATCATGAGCCAGGTGCACTGCTACCTACAAATACCGAGGTTGCCGAGGAACGGCTGGCACAGGTTGTTAATGCTGATGTTGGAACCATGGATCGCAACATTGGTCTGGTTACCTATGCCATGAGTTGCAAGATCAACGGCCGAACAATTCCGCACCTGGTAATCCAGGGCGAGAAAGGACCAATTACGCTGTTGTTAATGCCGGAAGAGATGGTGACGATGGCTGTGCCACTCACTGGCGAAAGTATTAGTGGTGTCATCCTGCCGATGGGCAGTGGCAGCATCGCAATCATCGGTGAACGCGGCGAGCGTCTCGATGAAATTCAAGAGAGAGTAATCAACTCAGTGGAGTGGAGCATCTAGCTGCAATACTGAACATACGTGCCCGGGGGAACGGGCAATAACCAAGTGCCCGGTTTGGGCGTGATATCGAAGGTAGGAGATAGAAATGTCTGAAAAGCAAATAGCAAAACCTGTAGCGATCGCTGTTGGTGTGGCACTGGCAGGAACATTTGCAGTAACCGGTACAGCTAACGCTGATACAGGTGTAAGCCCGTTCGCCCTGACCACACTGAGCGCAGGTTATCTGCTTGGTGCTGCTGAAGGCCAATGTGGTGGTGCAAAGGAAGAGAAGAACGCCGAGGGCAGTTGTGGCGAAGGCAAATGTGGCGGCGACAAAGAAGCTGGTGAAAAGGAAGCAGAAGGCTCTTGTGGCGGCGACAAAGAAGCGGAAGGCAGCTGTGGCGGTGACAAGGAAGCCGAGGGCTCTTGTGGCGGCGACAAAGAAGCTGAAGGTTCTTGTGGTGGCGATAAGGAAGCAGAAGGTTCCTGTGGCGGCGACAAAGAAGCAGAAGGCAGCTGTGGTGGTGACAAGGAAGCAGAAGGCTCTTGTGGCGGCGACAAAGAAGCTGGCGACAAAGAAGCTGAAGGCAAATGTGGCGAAGGCAAATGCGGTGGATCGAAGTCCAACTAAAATCCCCGTTTTTGTTTGAGTAAAAAAGAGGGCCCGCAATATTGCGGGCCTTTTTTTCATTTGGCTAAAAACCTGCTGTAGGAGCCCGCCGTACCATAGTGACGACATAGTGAATGTTTGTATTTTCCTGCCGACCGGCACGGGCGATGCCACTCTTTCAAAACCAGCGTGCATGTTGCTTAGCGCGACTCATACGATCGCAAATCCGTTTGTTCTGCCGAGAATCACATCGTGCGGCCAATTGTCACCATTGTTATTATCAACAACCCATTCAAAAAGCCGAACAACGATGAGCAAAAAAATAAAACGCTGCGCCTGGGCCGGTGAAACCAGCCTGAACTACATCGAGTACCACGACAAAGAGTGGGGCGTGCCTGCCTGGGACGATCAAACCCAATTCGAGTTTCTATTGCTTGAGGGCGCACAAGCAGGATTGAGTTGGTCAACCATCCTCAACAAGCGCGAAGGCTATCGGAGAAACTTTGCCGATTTCGATGCCAGCAAAGTTGCGCGTTTCACACAGAAACGCATCGATAAGATATTGCAGGACCCCGGCATTGTAAGAAACAAACTCAAAGTCAATTCTGCTGTCACCAATGCGAAGGCGTTTCTTAAGGTGCAGGAAGAATTCGACAGTTTTGCTAACTACATCTGGCAATTTGTCGGCGGCGAACCGATTCAGAGCAAATTTGGCAAGGACTCTGATATCCCTGCAACATCGCCTGAATCTGATGCTATGAGCAAAGATCTTAAAAAGCGCGGCTTCAAATTTGTGGGCAGCACCATTATGTATGCACATATGCAGGCTACGGGCATGGTCAATGACCATATCGTGACGTGCTTTCGTTACAAGCCCTGCAAGGCTTTGGCGAAAAAATAATACCGGCAACGAGTCATCGCATTCCTGAATAAGGAATCTCAAATCGCGGCGCTTTCGCTATAGTGCTCTCCTCGAAACTGCAACTAAGTACATTGGTTTAGGCAGCTGCCCCCACAGGCTTCCTCTATCTGTGGGAGCGGCTTTAGCCACGAATGCTAAATAGAGCGATAATCCCGAATCTAAACAGCAGCCTGATAACGCGGTTAATAAGCCGTTGAAATAAAACAATTATATTTAAATGGTATCCTTCACCCAACCCACATAACGATAAGCAATTAAAAGGGGAATGACATGTCTGAAGAATCAACCAGTAAACTTCCGACCTCTTTTTACATCATCAGCGGCGCAGCGCTGGTATGGAATTTAATCGGTGTTATGAATTACGTTTTGCAGGTAACGATAACGCAGGAAGCGTTGAATGCGTTGCCGGAAGCGAAACGCTTGCTGATTGAGAACGCGCCGGTTTGGGCAACCTCTGCCTTCGCTATTGCAGTGAACGCTGGTGCGCTCGGTTGTTTGTTGCTGTTGTTGCGACAGACCTGGGCGTACCCGGTATTCATTGTTTCCCTGGCTGGCATAATTGTGCAGATGTCTCACTCATTTTTTATTGCAAATGCAATTGAGGTCTATGCGCCGGGCGACCTGATCCTGTCGGCGACTATCGTCGTGATTGGTATCTTGCTCGTCTGGTACGCGAAGGGCGCCAGAGAAAAAGGCTGGATAAATTGACTAGTCCCCGGCCTTGTTCAAAGGCCGGGCATATCAAACCCCAGTTGTTCCAGTGCTGCCATCAGCTTTTCGCCCTGCTCGAGCGGTAAAGCGACCAGCGGCGGGCGAACCGTACGCCACTGCGTATCAGCGGTGAAATGCGCTACCGTCGCCTTGAGCCCCGGAATCATTGGGTAGGCCATCGCCGTATCGCGGACTTTGTTAAGTGACTGTTGCAAAGCCTCCGCTTGTGCCGATTGCCACTCCTGGTACAAATGATCAATTGCTGCAGGATTGATATTCGCCGTTGCCGAGATGCAACCGGAACCGCCATTTTGCATATTCTGCAACAGAAACCCTTCACTGCCGGCAAATATACGAAAATCATCCCACTGGCGTTCCAGCATGGCGCTGGTATTCGACCAGTCTCCCGAGCTGTCTTTAATACCAACCACGGTTTTTGGATACGCAGAAATCAGTCGCTCAACAAGATCGACGGAAATGCCAACCTGGGCCACCGGTGGTATGTGGTAAAGATAGATACGTAGTGCCCGGCTTGCTACGCGCTCAATCACCTCTGCATAACTGGCAAACAACCCGTCATCGCTTACCCCTTTGTAATAAAAGGGTGGCAACATGAGTGTACCGGCACAACCAAGACTAACCGCATGTTTTGTCAGCCTTACGGTATCAGGTATCGCACAACATCCTGTGCCTGGCATCATCCGGGTAACGTCGATTCCGGCATCAACCAGTTCGTCCAGCAGCATAATTTTTTCTTCAACAGACAGGGAATTGGCCTCGCTGTTGGTGCCGAAAACCGCCAGTCCGACGTTTTGTGATAATAGCCATTTGCACTGTCGAATGAGTCGGTCGGCATCGGGACTCAGGTCTTCATTGAAAGGTGTGACAACAGGGCAAAGAACGCCGGCAAGACGTTTGGTTTCAGCCATCAGTTTGTTCTCTTTTTGAGTCCGTATGGGTTCGCCAAATTATAGGCGGGACATTGGCTGTTAGCCACCAACTTATGACGGAACCATTTGCCACCAATTGCGACAAAGAAAATACTATGAGAAAACTTACTGTCCTTGTTTTACTTTATCTGGGCCTTGCGTTTCCTCTCATGGCCGCCGTCGATGCGCAATTCATGCAAGGTCTCGGGGATACGCGCTATCACCACATTGAATCGGATTCGATAGGGCGTGGTTATCACATCTACGTAATGTTGCCGGATGGCTATGATGCGAGCGCAGGTGACATCTACCCAACGATCTACATTCTGGATGGCGGTGGGCTGTTCCCGCTCTTCGCCGCGTATTACCGCTACCTGAATTTTGGCGAGGAGATTCCCGACTCGATTATCGTTGGTATTTCCTATGGCAGCGACACGTTTGCGGGCGGAAACTTTCGCAGCACGGATTTTACAGCGCCGTCAGCTGAACGCGACTATTGGGGAGGTGCGAACAAATTTCAGAGTTTCTTAAGCGATGAATTGATGCCAATGATTGAAGGCCACTACAAATCGAATGCGAGCCGGCGGGTTATATTCGGTCAGTCCATAGGCGGGCAGTTCGTTTTGTATACGGCGCTGACGCAGCCAGGCCTGTTCTGGGGACATATTGCGAGCAATCCTGCGCTGCACCGCAACCTGCCCTTCTACTTAAGAAAACAGGCGAATGCCGAACCCGTTCGCGAGCAGTCTAGGTTGTTCGTGGCTGACGGGACACTGAATGATGTGCAGTTTCGTGAGCCGAGTATGCAATGGATCGAACACTGGTCGGCGAGAGACGACAAACCCTGGCAACTAAAAACAGTGGATCTCGACGGGCACAGTCATATGTCCGCGCCGCCAGCGTCATTTCGTCAGGGCCTGATTTGGCTTTTTCGTGGCGAGTAGTATTCGCGGCTAAAGCCGCTCCCGCAGACCGTGCCGATATGTAAATTTCTGCCAGACTCGAGACATTCCGTGGGAGCGGCTGTCTAAACTAATGTACGTAGTCGCAATGTAAAGACGAGCACAATAGCGAAGATGCCGCGAATGCCAGGGAGACCTCTCCAGCTAATTACCGATATTGATCACGGTTATCGAGACAAGACCATCCGGCGTATTGTGCGAGATTCCGCCGAGATAAATCGTATCCGGGGCCAGACCATTCCAGTCAACGGTTACATCCTGCGTTGTACCCGCAGTGACGAATGTCGGGCCGGTCGCGCTCATGTTGCCCTGGTCATCGAAGAGACCGAATGCCCAGCTAAGAAGGGTGTAGAAAGAACCTGGTCCGCCAGCAACATTGTCTGTTGTGAAGCCGTGTATGAGCACCGCGTAAGTGCCCGCTCCGGGCAACAGGATATCCACCTGCTCACGCGAGGTCGCCTCACCACTTTGCCCGATTTTCGAGCAGTTGACGCCGTCAGGGCAGTAATAAACGAACATGTCGAGGTCGTCATCGCCGTCAGTTAATTCATCAAACGTGGCAAAGCGCAGGAAAGCCTGGTTTTCCGGCACCTCAATCAGGTGTGTAGTTACCCCATCGGTCGTGCGGAAACTGAAGGATTTGTTCGGGTCCTCGTCAACAAAGCCATCGAGTATCAACGGCAGGCGTAAGCCATGCACGCCCGGCGAGTAGCTACCTGTGTAACCAAAGTCCACCGGGAAGGTGACGCTACCGCTGCCGCCGAAGGTAAATACCTCGCCCGGTGCCGAGATCGATAACGGTTGTACAGAAAGTACGCTGCGCACCGAATGATCGTCGCTGACCCAGGTCAGGCTGCCAAAGCGATAGATATCCAGCGGTCCGCTCTGGTAGGTGAGCGTGACGTTGTACTCTGCTGTTTGTCCCGCCCCAACCATCAGGCTGGAAGGCGTTACCTGCACACCAATGCCTGCTGGTAATACGATCTCTGCGTTGTAGGTCTCGGATGCATCGGTCACGTTGGTGACACGGCGCGTCACGGTGCGCGTGCTGGTTAGCCTCGACACAGAGATAGATGGCTGATTGAGGTCTGCCGGTTCCAGCGAGAATCCGCTTGCTACCAGCTCATCGCAACGCGCCTGATCCACGTCAGGAGATGCGACGCCGCAGGAAAACGCGTCATAATCATCGTTTGTGATGTCATAAACGAGACCAGGGTCGTTCGCTTTATTCGGCTCGATGTGGCCACTGCCAAAGTCAAATGGAAATGCCGGCGTCGTCCCGTCAGACAATTTTATGTTTTGATGTGCGGTGGTCATTAACGCGGATTTGATTGCGGCAGGGCTCCAGTCGGGATGGCCTTGCTTTAACAACGCGGCGACACCCGAGACATGCGGTGCAGCCATCGATGTGCCGCTCAGAAACGCAAAAAACTCTCCCGAAACCGAATTAATGGCATCCGGTGTGCTGCCGGCGAGGATGTTGATGCCAGGTGCAGTGAGATCCGGTTTGAAAATATCGGGCACCGGGCCCGGTCCGCGGGATGAAAACGAACCCATAACGTTGCCGGTGTCAGCCTCCGTCAGGAAAAAACTTTTGTCGAGTACGACATCGATGACCTGATCGGCGTTGATCTCATCCAGTATCAGGTTGCCATCTGCTGCCCCAACCATCAATGCCGGTATATCGGACAGGCCGGCGACCCCGGTCATTACGATCGGTGCACCCGTGATGTTAAAGACCACGACGGCGACGGCACCAGCGTCAGCTGCATTGGAAACTTTTACATCAAAGTCACAGCCACCACGCTGGATAAAGGCGATGTTGCCGGACACCTCACTACTGTTGATCAACGACTGACAGCCGTCAAATGAATTGCCTGCAGTGCCATCGGGCAGGGTGTCGTTATTGTCATCGACCAGAACAAGTTGTCCTTCGATCGGGTCCCGGTCAATTAGCGCAGGTGTAAATGCTGCCTCCTTAACCGCATATTTGCCGGCCACCGCAGGCGGCGAATTCACCTGCATGGCTTCAAGAGAGTGCTCGCCCTCACGACTGGACGCCGCCACTGTTATGACGGCGGGATTACCAGCTGGAGATGTAATGGTGTCGAAATTGGGCCCTTCATTGCCGCCTGCGACTACAGTCAACACACCGGCCTTCGCAGCGGCCAGAAGTGCGATGTCATCCGGCGCGGTCACCGTGAACAGTGAGCTGCCGACGGAGTAATTAATAATGTGCACACCATCTGCGACAGCCAGGTCAATCGCATTTGCAAGGTCTGATGTGTTGCAGCTTGCTCGCGTGGCATCCGGTCGCAACCAGCAGGCTTTGTATACCGCGACGCGTGCCTTTGGAGCCATGCCCTCGACCCTGCCGAGGAAGGTGCCGAAGATGGATGCTTTGACTTTGTTACCGGCTGCTGTAGTCGCAGTGTGTGTACCGTGACCGTCAACATCCCGCGGTGATAGAATTTCGTCGACGTCTATGGGTCCGGTAGCATTAGCGCCATCTACGATGAAACGTGCGCCGATCATCTTGTTGTTGCAATTCTCTTCGGTGAATTGCGGACCAGTCTGGCATATGCCGTTCCAGCCGTCCGGCGGAGCGTCAAAAACCTGGACATCGTCCATCTTGTTAAAACGACTACAAAGCCACCTGCCGAGCAGTGAAGCTTCCGCCCATATGCCCTGGCACAATTGTGGTCGGTCCGCCTCACGTGTGTCCTGTAATGCCGGATGTTCCGGAGCGATGCCACTGTCGATTACGCCGATGATAATGCCGTCGCCATCGAGACCTGGCGCGCCACGCAAACCGACGTCAGCGGCAAACAAATCAAGAAAATCTGCGCTGAAGTTTGTCGCAAGTGGCCTGACTTCATCTTCCCAGATACGCAGTACTTCGGGCATATGCTCGACTTTACTCGCCTGCTGCGGTGACATTTTCGCGGCGAATCCATTGAGGGCATATTGATAACTGTAAATCTGTTCGATGTTTGCGCCGGCTTTCGTGACGACACTGGCTTGCTCGCGTACCAGTTTCTCGACATGGCTTTGCACGCCCGCACTGTTCTTGTCGAATGTAGCGGCAGGCGCAAGCCGACCAGGCGTTAGTTTCGCAGCTCCAGGGGAACGCGTATTAGCTGATGCGTGAAATTCGGCAGCCGAGGGCGTTCGCAATTGCACGATATAGACCTTGCTGACGTCGCCCGCATCCTCGCTACCGGCGAGCCGGATACTGGCAGGCGAGCCACCTGCACGCAGGCGTGACTCGTTGTCGGCAGATGCACCGCCGGCAAGGAATATCATGCACAGAACTGTCAGCCTGAATAGCGTCACAGAGATACCGCCATGCAGCGCGTCCTCTCAGCACGTACTGCGTTGGTTTTAAATAAAGAAACCGATGTAAACCCCGGTTTTACAAGGAAATGTACCACAACCCGACAGTCCTGGCCTATCAATGTGTGTTGGGATTATTACGTATATTGGTGGTAAATGCGCTGTAGGAGCCCGTCCTGACGGGCGATCAAAGCATCGCCGCATGCTTAAGGCCCGCTCGTTCGCCAGGACGGGCTCCTGCAAATTTGCTGCATATGTTAAGGGCCCGCGCCTGAATGAGGGCTTCCATCCTGAGGGTCGTTTGTGTGCCGGGCCCCTGTCCGTTTGGTGTTTATCGGCCATATGCGGTACGGCATCATATCGAAACGATACCGTTCGAGTTGAGAGCTTAAGCGACTGCCGTTCGCCCTGATATTTACGCCAAACCTTGCGTCGTCCAATGCCACCGTTGCTCTCGCCTGACGAGTTGAATCGATCAGCCGGACCCTACGCGCCCACGGATAGTGCGGCCGGTAAGGTGGCGAAGAGAAACCTCAATGACCACAGAAATCACAAAGAAGCTTCCGATGAAGACCAGAATATCCGGGGAATTGCGGCTGAGATACGCGACCGAAAGGACGATTGCCGCGAGATTGGTGAGAGCCGCCACAATTATCATCAACAAAGAGGCGCCTGTTTCAGGTAGCAGCCGAAGATGTCCAACATGAACGATAAAATGGACGATGAGAATAGAAACCGAACCTATGGCGGCAATTTCCGCCAGGTCAAAGAATACGGCCAGAATCAGAATAAGAATTGAACTGATCACAAGGCCCTCACGGCTGTGCCCGATCGGCCGGCCAAATACTGAGGGTAGTTCGCCAACTTTAGCGAGTCGATAGGTCACGTTGGTGATCGCGTAGAGCGCGGCATTGATCGCCGAGGCCGTGGAAAACAGGGCGGCAATCGCGATGATGCGAAACCCGCTCTCACCGAATATAGGCTTCGCGGCTTCTGCGAGTGCGTAATCCTTGGCGGCGATGACCTCTGCTGCTGGTAGCTGCCCGAATACAGCTAACGCGATCGCGACGTAAAGGACCATAACGATCGCGATTGCCGTCATGATGGCGCGGGGCAAGGTTTTCTCCGGGTTTGGCATATCTTCGGCTGCGTTGGTGATCACGCGAAAGCCTTCATAGGCGAAGAAGGTAATCGCCAAACTGTAGAACACGGTGCTAATGGGGGGGTACTCCGCAGGGGACAGCAGGTCGGGTTGGATGTAGTAAAGCCCGATTAATGCAAAGACGATGAGTACCGAGATCTTGACAGCCACGACGACCAGCTCGATGCGCGCGGCGCTTCGTGCACCATTGAGGTTGACAAGCATGAACGCCAGAATGATCGCCGCGGCAAGCGTATCGACCAGCAGAGCCGGCGCCTCGTCAGAGAAAAAGGTCGCCGCATAGACACCAAAGGTCTTGGCAACAAGAGAAACGGAAATGACTGCGGCCAAGTACATCATGACGCTAATAGCGCCTGAGAAGATCCCCACGCCGTAAGCTTGAATGAGATACTCGACCAACCCACCCGAGGACGGATAACGAGCTCCCAACTTGCCAAGGGAGTAGCCGCTCAAGAGCGCAATCGTGCCGCCCGCGAGAAAAGACAGATAGACCGCATTCGAAGCGATAGCTCCTGCCTGCCCCAGAAGTGCAAAGATGCCCGCCCCAACCATGGCGCCAATTCCCATGGCAACGGCAGACCAGAAAGTGACCGGCTTGCCAGATTCATGCATGACGGCAACCTTGGCTCATCACTGGCCTGCGCATCTCACTGTGCACTGCTCTCACGAGCCAACACCAGACAATACAGGACACGGTTCGTTGCACCAATTTCAGCACCTGGCGGAAAATGAAACGCCTGGCGTAGTCAACCCGCCTCGGCACCTGTCTATGGCGAAATCGTGCGCAGGCCGCGACTGGCAGATGGTATAGACCCCGGCAGTGACTGCGCCAGCGGCATGAATCCAGGTGTGCAACTTTCGGTAGTGTCTTCCCGGTTCTTTCAATGGGTGTTTCACTATCCAACGTGTAATGGCAGCGTTGGTCGTTGTAGAAGTCATTGCGGTGTTGGCACTGTAGAAGACTGTCAGGATGGGCTCCTACAAATTTGCTGCCTCTGTTAAGGGCCTGCGCCCGGATTATAGCTTCCATCTTGAGGTTCGTTCGTGTGCAGGGTCCCTGTTCGTTTTGTGTTTAGCGGCCATTTGCGCGATCCATTCGAACCAATCCGCCCATGACGGTTGATTCTGCCCGGTCCGGACCGATGCCAGCCAGACAGCCAGTTTTCGATGCACGGACATCATCACGCCACCGGCAAGCTCCACGACCAGATCGAACCTGGCTATTTTCTTGTAGACCAGTAGTCCCATTGTCTAGAAGGATGTAGTGACAATGACCGCGGCCTGCTCACACGCCTGCCCCGTTTCTCGCAGCTCACTGGCCGAGATACCATCTGGAAGCTGGCGCAGTAGAGAGATAGCTCGGGCGAGTTCGGGGTTATAGAAGGTTTGCGTCAGGTTCGTCGTAACTCGATCACGTTGTTAAGCACGATAAACGCGAATCTGAAACCCGCCAAAAACAAGACCCGACACAATAGTAAACGCGCCGAATATTTCGGCAATTGAAGCCATCTGCTGCAACGACATTCCGCTCCCGTTATTCTCCCAACCAGTCCCGTGGGCGAAGATAATTGTCGTACAGGTCCGCCTCCGGCGAACCCGGTTCGGGCTTCCAGTCATATTCCCAGCGCACGCGCGGCGGCAATGACATCAATATGGACTCGGTGCGCCCGCCTGATTGCAGGCCAAATAGCGTGCCGCGGTCGTAAATCAGGTTGAACTCCACGTAGCGGCCGCGGCGATACAGTTGAAATTCCCGCTGGCGCTCACCGAACTTATGACCCTGCCGGGCGGCAACGATCGGCAGGTAAGCTGGTAAAAACTGATCACCAAGCGCTTGTGTCAACGCGAACGATTTTTCAAAACCGTATTCATTCAGGTCGTCAAAAAAGAGGCCACCGACGCCGCGTGTCTCGTCACGATGCGGCAAAAAGAAATAATCGTCGCACCAGGTTTTGTATTTGTCGTAGACATCATCACCAAACGGTGCGCATGCTTCCCTGGCTTTTTCGTGCCAGTGAGTGACATCCTCATGAAACGGATAGTACGGAGTAAGATCGAAACCACCGCCGAACCACCACACGGCATCGCCATCGCGCGCGTCAGTCGAAAAGAAACGAAAATTCGCGTGTGTGGTCGGCACATACGGGTTGTTGGGGTGGAGTACCAGTGACACGCCCATCGCCTGAAAACTTTGTCCGGCAAGTTCCGGACGGTTTTTCGTCGCGGACGGCGGCATTTCCTTGCCGAACACATGTGAAAATCCGACGCCGGCCTGTTCGAAAACATCGCCTCCGACCAGAACACGACTTTCGCCACCGCCGCCCGCGGGTCGATCCCAGCGATCGCACCGAAACTTCTGCTTGCCATCGACATCTTCGAGTGCAGCGGTTATGCGTTGTTGCAGCGAGCGAAGATACTCTTCCACTGCCTGAATATTTGTCTCGGTCATGCAGGCCTCAATGTCTTCCCGGTGAGTAAATCGCGAATTTCAGACGGACCGGTTGCACGGCCACAGTCTCCTGGAACGATATAGTCTACAAGAGCGCCGAAGCGACGGCGAAGTACGAATGAATTGCGAGCCGGCGGACGCCCGGAAATGTTAGCACTGGTAGAGACAAGCGCCGCTTGGGCAGCGTCACACAATGCTCGTGCGACGGGATGGGTCGTCAAGCGAACGGCTACCCCGTCATGGGCCCCGCGAATCCATAACGGCACATCTTCTGTCGCCGGTACAATCCACGTTACGGGCTTATCGTCGCTGGAGGACAGCGGGGCGCTGCTTTCAGGGAGCCGTATCCAATGTTCCAGTTGCGCCAAATCAGCCGCGATCAAAGCAAGGCCCATTGCCGGATCGCGCTCTTTAATTTCCAGGATTCTGCTGACCGCCGCAGCGTTGTCCGGCAGACAGCCAAGACCGAATACACCCTCGGTTGGATAAGCCACTACGCCGCCACTGTGCAGGATGCGGGCTGCTCGTTGAATGGGCTGGGACTCGACCATTCGCTACATCGCCCTAACGTCTAGCCGGCGCTGGAGTCGTCGCCGTCAGCCGGTTTTGCGGCAGTTTTCTTTTTGGCGACTTTCTTTGTTGTCTTTTTCCGGGCTTTCTTCTTTTTTGCTTTCTTCTTGGCCTTTTTCTTTGCGGCTTTTTTCTCGACCTTTTTCTTGGCGACCTTCTTCTTTTTGCCACGCCGTCCACGTACGGGTGCAGCCGCAAGCAACTCTATGCATTCCTCAAGCGTCAATGACTTGGGTTCACGGTCTTTCGGCACTCGTGCATTTTTCGTCTTGTCAGTTATATACGGACCATAACGACCGTTAAGTACCTGTATGCCTTCCGCTTCGAAATCCTGAATGAGTCGTTCTGCATCAGCCTTAATCTTTTCCGCAACCAACTCCAGAGCTCGCGGCAATTCGACCGTGTACGGATCGTCTTCTTTCATGGATACGTACTTGTCGCCATAACGAATGTAGGGGCCGAACCGCCCGACGCTGGCCGAGACGGGCAGGCCATCCGCTGTTTCACCAAGTTTGCGCGGCAGCTTGAAGAGTTCAAGTGCTGTTGCAAGGTCGATGTCATTCATTTTCTGGCCGGGGCGCAGTCCGGCAAATTTCGGTTTATCTTCGTCGTCCTTGGTACCAATCTGCACAAACGGACCGTAGCGACCCATGCGGACAGTAATGGGTTTGCCGCTTTTCGGATCTGTGCCGATCTCGCGTGACTGCGCAACCTGCTCGCGCGAAACGCTTTCCTCTTTGTCCGTTACCAGGTCATGAAACGGTTTCCAGAAATGCTCGAGCAATGGCACCAGGTCTTTCTTGCCAAGTGAGACTTCATCGAGATCGTCCTCAAGGCGCGCCGTAAAATCATAGTCCACGTATTGCATGAAGTGTTCGGTCAGAAAACCGATTACGATCCTGGCTATGTCTGTTGGCAAAAAGCGCTTGCCATCCATCTCGACGTATTCACGGTTTTTCAATGTAGCGATGATGTTGGCGTAGGTCGAAGGTCGACCAATGCCGTACTCTTCGAGCGTCTTGACCAGGCTTGCTTCCGTGAATCGCGGCGGTGGCTCAGTGAAATGTTGCTCCGGACGCAATTCATCCAGGTTGATTACGTCACCTTCATTGATTTCGGGTAGCAGACGATCTTTATCGTCCTCGACGTCCTCATCTTTACCTTCCTGGTAAACCGCCATAAAGCCGGGCTCGACCAGGACAGATCCGTTTGCCCGCATGCGATGATCGTTAGCAGCATCCGGCGTGTCAGTGGAAAGCCCGGGCGTGAACTCAAGTGCAACGGTGTCGAAAATAGCCGGCACCATCTGGCACGCCATAGTGCGCTTCCAGATCAGCGTGTAAAGTTTGAACTGGTCATCATCGAGTTTGCCTTTCAACGATTCAGGTGTACGCGCAACCGAAGTTGGTCGAATAGCTTCGTGCGCTTCCTGAGCATTTTTTGATTTGGTTTTGTACGTGCAGGGTTCTGCAGGCACGTTTTTCTTGCCGTAGCGCTCTTCGATCACGTCCCGAATTTCATCAACCGCAACAGAGGCAAGCGTCACCGAATCAGTACGCATATAACTGATGAGGCCTACATTGCCTTCATCCGGTAGTTCCAGTCCTTCATAGAGGCGCTGCGCAACGCGCATCGTCCATTGCGTATTGAAACCAAGTTTGCGGGAGGCTTCCTGTTGCAGTGTCGACGTCGTGAACGGTGCTGCCGGATTGCGACGACGTTGTTTCTTTTTAACGCTGACGGTAGTCAGTTTTCCGGCCGCCGCCGCGAGCATGGTTGTCTCGACTTCACGGGCAGCAGTTTCATTCTCGAAACTGAATTGCTCTACTTTCTCGCCTTTGTATCGCACCAGACGTGATACGAACGGTTGTTCGTCCTTACTGATACCGGCCTCGATCGTCCAGTACTCGCGCGATTTGAATGCCTCGATCTCAAGCTCGCGCTCGACGATCATTCTCAGTGCAGGGCTTTGTACACGTCCGGCGGACAAACCGCGCTGGACTTTTTTCCAAAGCAACGGTGACAGGTTGAAGCCGACCAGGTAGTCCAGTGCCCGGCGCGCTTGCTGGGCGCTGACAAGCTCAGCTGAGACCTCACGCGGATCATTAATTGCCGCTTGCACCGCATTCTTCGTGATTTCATGAAAAATGACCCGGTGCACTTCTTTGTTCTCCAGGGCATTCTTTTCGTGCAGTAATTCCGTCAGATGCCAGGCAATGGCTTCGCCTTCCCTGTCCGGGTCAGTCGCGAGGTACAGTGCGTCAGCTTTCTTCAACGCTTTTATAATCGCTTTGACGTGTTTCTCATTGCGCTCAATGATCCTGTACTTCATCGCGAACCCGTTCTCGGGATCGACCGCACCTTCTTTGGGCACGAGGTCACGCACATGGCCGTAGGACGCGAGGACATCAAAGTCCTTGCCGAGATAATTGCTTATGGTGCTAGCCTTGGCTGGGGATTCGACTATGACAAGATTTTTGGACATTCGAGCTGACTATTCCTTTTGTGGCACCAAAATGAGCAAAACCGCAGACGATGCCGCGGTTGAATTACAGCTTTAAGAGCCGGGTGTCAAGATTTGTCGTGTCAGCGACGCGTCAGAGCGCAGTAAAACTGTCAGTGAATTGCAGTATCGGTATCGTCAAAAACGAGGTCTTCCATACGAGCGTACGCCAGTTCCTGGCCCGGCTGGCTGAATAAAACCATCAATACGACCCACTTAATCTGCTCGACATCGATATCCGGGCTTTCGAGTGCCAGCAGTCGGTCAATCAGAATTTCGCGCTGCGGTGGCGAGAGAATGCCGATCTGCTCAAGGTAGGTTATAAAACCACGGCAGCCCGCATCCAGCCGCTGCATTTCGCATTCGTCATAAATGCGCATTCCATGGCCGGTGTTTGAGGTGTGGACGAGTTTTTGCTGGTTGTCGGTTAGCCCGTCGAGCCAGTCAAGCGCGCGGTCGATTTCGCTATCGCCAAAACCTGCACGGGAAAGCTCACCGCGCAGCTCGTTTTGATCCGGTTCGGGTTCTTCCTCAGCGTCGATGTAGGTCTCAAACAAATACATCAGTACGTCGAGTACATTCTCTTTCATGCCTGGAGCGTCTCCCTGTTGACCGTTATCCAGTTACTGCCGTCTGTTTGCTACTTGATTGCCGCCGTTTTTCAAGCTGGACGTCTTGAATATCGACCGCCAGCTTGGGCTTCAATCTTTTTCTCAAGCTCCAGGATCAGAAGCATGGAGGAAACCTGATCAATCGTCAATCCGGATTGTTCGGCGAGCTCATCTGCGCTTGCCGGGTCATAACTTAATGTTTGTAGCAGTTTTTCGTAGTCCACATCGTGATGTTCGTTATCGCCGGTTTCAGGCGCATCCTGTAACGCGCTTTGCATAAGATGCCCGACCATCGGGCCCAGCTCGCTAACGATATCATCCGCGCTCTCGACCAGTTTTGCGCCCTGTCGAATCAGCTGATGGCAGCCGCGCGACATCGGATTATGTATTGAGCCCGGAATGGCAAAAATTTCGCGCCCCTGTTCCGCTGCAAGTCGCGCACTGATCAGCGATCCGCTGCGTTTTGCTGCCTCTACCACCAGGGTGCCAAGACTCAATCCGCTGATCAGGCGGTTGCGTCTCGGGAAGTGCTCCTTGCGTGGCGGACTTCCCAGCGGATACTCGGAACAAAGCGCACCACCGGCAGCAATGCGGTGTGCCAACTCACGGTTCTCGGCCGGGTAGATTCGGTCAATGCCGTGACCGAGAAAAGCGACGGTCAGCGCGTCGGCATCGAGCGCACCCTCATGTGCCGCGGAATCGATACCTTGCGCAAGGCCACTGACGATACAAAAACCCGATCTGCCGAGATGCTTTGCAAATTCGTACGCGTTTTGCCGACCGCCACGGGTTGGATTGCGGCTGCCAACAATAGCGAGCGTCGGCAAATGCAGCGCGTCAATATTGCCAACGACATATAACTTAGACGGCGGGTCCGGAATCCGCTGCAACAATTGCGGAAAGTCATCCGATTCTGCCGCAACGATGTGGTGTTGCGGTTCGCTGAGCCATAGCCGGTCAATTTCGCTTGTTGCCACTCACCCTTACCTGAGAAGTTTTCCCTGAATCCATAGTAGTGGTTATCCACGAGTAACGGGAATACATATCTGGCAAAGGCCTGCAGATTTCGCACGCAAAAAAAAGCCGGCACTGTCACGGCGCCGGCCCTTCTTATTATTTGTTGTTTAGCAGCTTGCTAAAAAACTATTTATTTTCACGGGCCGCTAAATAGGGTTGCGTACGGCGTCCAAAATGTGAATGTCGCTCGTCGCAAGCATTACAAGCCCGTATCCGATGCGGTCATAAACTTTGAAGACCATGATCGTACCTGCCTCTTCGTCCGGCAGGGTGACTTTTTCGTTGGCACCAAAGCTGCCCATCCTGTGACCGGCATAACGATCACGGACTGTTTCGCCGGCCTGGTAAACCGACAATACGTCTCCCGGTGCCAGACCATGACGTGCGCCGCGGTTCAGAACAACGACCTGGTATTGGCCAATCATCGTTACTCCGCCGATAACCGAGATGATTTTACCGTCGACATCAATATCGGGTGCTTTCGGAAAGAAATTCAACGGAATGTCCACAGTCTCCGGAACCAGGCGATCGCCCTCAAGCGCCTCGCGGTTGGTGTCTGTCAGGGAGACCGTTGCCGGGTCGCCGCCACGGGACAGCGCCCCCTCACCGATATAGATACCCTGATAGCCGATCAGCTTGTTGTCATCGGGGTCCCTGAGCTCATCGCCAACATGGACCACGCTAAAGCGCGTACCGGTGGCTACTGGCTCGCCGCCCCGGACATAGATGTCGTTACCGGCAGAAGCGATCATATGGTCGCCACGGGTCGCGAGGATGTACGGTAGCTGGTCGACCTGATCCTTTTCCAGGACCAGACCCTTCGACAGGAACGCAGCGACCTGTTCGTAAGGAATACTCGTAATTGACTCGGTGAGTGGCGTTGCGCGTGCTTGCGGCGAAAGCCGATAGGCTGATGCCCTGACGTTCGTAATTCGCTGTTGACCGTCGATCATTACCAGCGCGAGTACATCACCAGGGTAGATAAGGTGTGGATTCGCAACCTGCGGGTTGACATACCAGACTTCGGGCCAATACCACGGGTCTCTGAGAAAAGTTGCTGAAATATCCCAAAGCGTATCGCCTACCTTGACGATGTACTCGTCAGGGGCGCCTGAGGCCAGCGGTACCGGTTGGCTGATTCGCTGCATAGCCGGACTGCTTTGTCTGGCCTGCGCCGCCGGGGCAGCCGCGTCCATGGAAGATGAGCCACTGGGAACCGTTGAGGTTCTGGCGGCCGGAGGCGGTGCCTCGTTATCATCCTTGCCAAACGGGTTGAGAGAACAACCGGCCATAGAGATGGTCAGTGCAATAACGGCCACATTGAGACCGGTTTTAAGGCATTTTTTGTCTGGAGACATGATCGACGGTTGCTCCATCATAGTAGTCTGTGCCTGCCCGTTGGCAAGCGTTGCTATAATATGTCGTGTCGAGGGCAATCAAGCTGCCAAATACGTCACAATTTCGGCCCAAAACCGGTAGTGACAACCCGGTTATGAGGCGGCATTGTCCGCTATGTTATTCAATAAAGTCAAAAATTTAGGTCTATTTATTAGGAACTCACACGAGTTCTGGCTCGAACAATTATGGCAAAACTGAAAATACTCGAATTTCCCGATCCACGGCTGCGCAAGAAGGCTGTGCCGGTGCCCGCCGTGGACGACGTTTTGCGGCACCTTATCGATGACATGTTTGAAACCATGTATGACGCTCCCGGCATCGGGCTTGCGGCCACCCAGGTCGATGTACACCGGCGCCTGCTGGTCGCGGACGTATCAGCGGAAAAAGATGACCCGTATGTACTCATTAACCCGGAAATAGTCGCAAAGGACGGTGTGGAAGTTTCCGAAGAGGGTTGTTTGTCCGTTCCCGGCTATTACGAGGAAGTGGAGCGCGCCGAGCACATTCGCGTTAAATATCTGGATCGCAATGGCGATGCGATAGAGGCCGACTTCGACGGCCTTCTTGCCGTTTGTGTGCAACACGAAATCGATCATCTTGACGGGCGTCTGTTCGTCGATTATTTGTCCGAGGCGAAGCGCCAGCGTATTCGCAAGCGTCTGGAAAAAGACCGCCGATTGCAGATACAGGATTCGGTTGCGGTGCTTTGATTGCCGGGCAATCAATAGATAACAAACCTGATAACGCCCCATGAACACTGCAAAAATTTTGTTTGCCGGTACACCGGATTTCGCCCTGGCGTCATTGCGTGCGCTGGTCAATGCCGGTTTTGTACCGGCGGCGGTGTTGACGCAGCCCGACCGGCCGGCCGGCCGCGGTAAAAAATTAAGTGCCAGCCCGGTCAAGACGTTTGCGCTGCAGGAAAAAATTCCGTTGTGGCAACCAGAGACGCTCAAAGATCCGGCCCTCGTCAGCAAGATGATCGACATGCAACCCGATGCCATCGTCGTGGCGGCATACGGACTCATTCTGCCGCAAACGGTGCTCGATATTCCCCGTCATGGTTGCGTCAATGTGCATGCTTCGATATTGCCGCGCTGGCGCGGTGCGGCGCCCATTCAGCAGGCGATACTCGAAGGTGACAGCGAAACAGGGTTAAGCCTGATGCAAATGGAAGCCGGTCTTGACTGCGGTCCGGTTTTTGCCACGAGCGTGATGCCAATTGGAGCCGGTGAAACGGCGGGTGAGTTGCACGATCGCCTGGCACTGCTGGGTGGTGAACTACTCGTCGCGAAACTTCCTGAGATCCTCGAGGGAACACTTGAAAGCGTGTCTCAGGATGACAGTCTGGCCACCTACGCTGGCAAGATTAAGACCGCGGATGCGGCCATCACCTGGGTTGACTCTGCGCAGAAAGTATTAAGAAAAATAAGGGCTTACAATCCAATACCGGGCGCATTTTTCGACCTGGATGGTGCCCGTATAAAGTGTTGGAGGGCAGAGTTGCACAAGGGCATTGAAGGATCCGCGGGCACCATTCTTGCGGCTGGAAAAGAAGGTATAGACGTTGCTTGCAGTGACGGTGGCGTGCGCCTGCTGGAGGTACAGCGGCCTGGTGGACGGCGCATAGCCGCCGCAGAACTTGCCGCACAGTCAGAACTGCAGGGCAAACAACTGGGCTATCTATGAATAGGCCAGGAAGCTCGGAGCAGCAACCGATGAGTGAGTTGAAATCGGGTGCGCGGTTGCGCGCCGAAGCGGCAAAAGCAATTGATGCGGTGGTCAGCGAAGGCCGGTCACTGGATGCGGTTCTTGCCGAAATAGATGGGCGCATCAATCCGGTTGATCGCCCCCTGGTCAAAATGCTTTGTTATGGCACTTTACGTTTTCACTGGCGCTTGCGTGCACAGTTACGCCAGCTTGTAGATCGACCGCTGAAGGCCCGCGACAGCGTCATTGAATCATTACTTGCACTGGGCCTGTTTCAGTTAAGTGACACGCGTGTGCCGGATCATGCTGCTGTTTCGACAACGGTAGAGGCGGCCAGACTCTTGCGGCGACCGAAGTACAAGGGACTGATTAATGCGGTGCTGCGCAATTACCTGCGACAAGACATCAAAAACAAAGAGCCGCCAGACGACCAAGCCCGTTTCAATCATCCGGCCTGGTTGATCGGGCGTTTGCAGGCAGACTGGCCGCAGCACTGGCAGCAAATTCTGGAGGCGAACAACGATCGTGCGCCTATGTGGTTGCGGGTTAACAATCGACACGTAACAGCAGCACAGTACATAGAGGAATCTGCGCCAGGCGCCCACGAACTCAAAGGTGTCGATCAGGCCGTTCGACTCGAAAAACCACTGTCAGTTGAGGAGTTGCCGGGATTCAGCGAGGGTCGGGTATCGGTGCAGGACGCTGCGGCACAAATTGCGGCACCCTGGTTGCTGGCCGGCGGTGGCAACAGGATTCTTGATGCCTGTGCGGCTCCTGGTGGAAAAACCGGCCATTTGCTGGAACTAATGGCCCCCGATGCGGTTCTGACAGCTATTGATCAGGATGCGGCAAGACTGACCGGTGTGGTGGAAAATCTGGCGCGACTCAAGCTCGATGCAACGGTCCGTGTCGGCGATGCATCAAATACTAAAGACTGGTGGGACGGACAACATTTTGAGCGGATATTGCTGGACGCGCCTTGCTCGGCGACCGGCGTTATTCGGCGCCACCCCGATATCAAGTTGTTACGCCGTGAGGCAGACATTGCAAGACTTGCAGTACTGCAAAGATCGATGCTGGAGGCGCTCTGGACGGTCCTGAAACCCTCTGGGCGGCTCTTGTACGTCACCTGCTCAGTTCTGGCTGAAGAAAATGATGCGCTCGTTGGTGGCTTTCTGGCTGCACATGATGATGCGCGTGAGGACAAGGCGTTGCACAATAACAACATCCACGATCTAATGTGTGAGAAGACCTGCGGTTTCCAGGTGCTGCCCGGAACAGAGGGTCTGGACGGTTTTTACTTTGCATGCCTTGAGAAAATGTCCTGACAAAATAATGAAGTTCATGCGGACAATTGGATTGACAGTGGCGCTGCTGGCGGTCGCTACGGCGACGCTGGCGCCGGTTGTGACGCTAGCGCAGCAAGAAGAGATGCCACGGCAGGGTTTCTTCGACGTCCGTTCCGCGAACACCAGGCTCAATGCCGGCGTGCATGAGCTCGAGGCCCGGCTGCAGCTTATCCTGAGCCAGGACGCGCTGGATGCACTCAACAGCGGCGTGCCACTGACGATCGAGTTGAACCTTGAGGTTATACGGGTGCGCGGGCTCTGGCTGGACGAGGTTGAAGCCCAGCTCACGATCACTTACGAACTCGAGTACCGACCGTTAAGCCAGCGCTACATCGTCCGCAACCTGAACAGCGGTGATCTGGATTCTTTCGCAACCCTGTATTCAGCACTGAACAACCTCGGACGCGTCCAGGGACTGCCGGTAATTGATGACGCGCTGATTAATCCAGACAGCAAGTATCGACTGCGCCTAAGGGCTGCGTTAAGTACACGCCAGTACCCGGCGGCACTACGAATAATATTTTTCTGGCGTAGCCAGTGGCAACTTGAGAGCAAGTGGTACGAATGGTCGCTCGAACAATAAGAAGAGGCGTAACAGCCGCGCTCGGCGTGATCGGCGTCGGGCTGGCGTTGACTGCACTCTTCTTGCTAAGTCGAACTGCGCAGAACTCTGAAGATTTTGAGTCGCTGCATATCACCATTCTGCTGATCAACATTGCCGGCGTCCTGGCGCTGTTTGCGCTTACCGTTGGCAGCCTCGCACGCCTGTTGCGTGATTATCGTAACCATGTGCCGGGATCGAGATTGAAAGCACGCATGGTCGGGATGTTCGTCGGTCTCGCTGTCTTGCCGCTGCTGGTGGTGTTCTATTTCTCGCAACAATTTATAAACAGCGGTATCGATACCTGGTTTAACGTTGAAGTTGAAGCCGGGCTCGACGACGCTCTGGAATTGAGTCGTGCGGCGCTTGAAATGCAGATGCGTGATCATCTCGCGACGACATTGCAAATTGCCGACAGGCTGGAAAATGTGAATGCACGGCAGCTGATATTTGAGTTGAGTATGCTCAGGCGGGAAAGTGGCGCCAGCGAAATATCGGTTTACGGTGGCAACAGCCGCATACTCGCAACCAGCTCCGATCAGTCGGCGGGGAGTTTGCCCAAGCCACTGGCCGATGAAGTGTTGCTGCAAGTGGGGCAAAACCGACCTTTCGTAAGCCTCGATCCGCTTGAGCGCGGTAGTTATGAAATTCGAACAGCGGTGCGATTCGGCAACCGTAGCCGTCGTGAATTTGGCGGTGTCGTTCAGGCGATCTTTCCGGTGCCGGAACGGATCGGAGCGATGGCGGACAAAGTAGATTCGTCTTACAGCGATTACAAACGCGCTATTTATCTGCGTGAGCCGCTGAAACGAAATATGATGCTGACATTGACTGTGGTTTTGATGGTGTCTTTGCTGGCCTCAATTTATGGCGCCTTCCTGCTGGCAAGACGGCTGGTCAAGCCGATTCAGGACCTGGTCGCCGGTACTCGCGCCGTTGCGCAGGGTGATTTCGATACTCAGTTGCCGGAGCCTTCGCGTGATGAGATCGGCTTCCTGATCAGTTCGTTTAATGACATGACGCAGAGACTGGCGGCCGCACGGCGCGAGGCAAGCCTCAGTGAAGCACTGGTCGAGGCAGAGCGTGCCAACCTCGAAGTCATTCTGGCCAGGTTGTCCACCGGTGTCGTATCCCTGGAGTCAGATCTGACCATTCGCACTGCCAACCAGGCAGCAGGTGCAATTCTTAATGTTGATCTTGAAAATCGTATTGGCGAGCGCCTGGGGGACGTTGCGAAAGGGCATCCGCTGCTACAACAGTTTGTCGACATTGCAGGCGTTCATCACAATGCCAGTCAGACAGACTGGCGCGAGCAAATGGTTCTGAGCGGCGAAGTCGGTCGGCGGGTGCTGACCTGTGCCAGCACAACATTGCCTGGCGATGACGATCATGAGCCCGGTTTCGTGGTGGTCTTCGATGACATAACGGCGACGCTGCAGGCACAACGAGACTCAGCCTGGAGCGAAGTAGCCCGCAGGCTGGCCCACGAGATCAAGAATCCGCTAACGCCGATCCAGCTATCCGCGGAGCGGGTGCGGCGTAAATACCTGCACACCATGTCCGCCGAGGATGCACAGGTACTGGATCGCGCGACGCATACTATCGTGCAACAGGTCGAGGCGATGAAGGAAATGGTGAATGCGTTTAGTGATTATGCGCGCGCGCCTGATATAGACCTGCATAAATTCAGTATCGACAAGCTGGTACACGAAGTAGTGGATTTATATCGGGCACAGGAAAGCGGGCTACAGATTATTCTGAAGACAGACTCCGACTTGCCGAATATTGAGGCTGACGTCGGTCGCATCAGGCAAGTGCTGCACAACCTTGTTCGCAATGCCATTGAGGCGCTCGAAGACTCCCCGGACGGCCGCATTGAAGTCGGCATCAGTGTCGCGGAAGTTCATAATGTTGAGGTCGTCGAAATTGTCGTGGCGGACAATGGCCCCGGCTTTAAGACCGATTCACTCAATGAAGTGTTTGATCCGTACGTAACGAGCAAGCCCAAGGGGACGGGACTCGGTCTTGCTATCGTCAAGAAACTGGTAGAAGAACACCTGGGGACAATTGATGCGCGAAACAATGAAAAAGGTGGTGCTGTGATTCGAATTCAGTTGCCGGTAGATGAAGCGGCACGTGAACAAATGATTGCTAAACGACTGGGTAATCCAGAGCAACGGAGGGAAAGAGCATGAGCACGTCACATGTGCTGGTGGTTGATGACGAAGCTGATATCAGGATACTGATTGACGAAATTCTTTCGGATGAGGGTTACCAGGTCACGGTTGCGGGAAATGCATCCGAGGCTCGTGCCGCTCGTGACGATGATAGTTTCGATCTTGTGTTACTCGACATCTGGATGCCGGATACGGATGGCATCAGTTTGCTCAGGGAGTGGTCAGAGCCGGGTGATCTGGACTGTCCGGTGGTTATGATGTCCGGCCACGGTTCGGTCGATACAGCGGTCGAAGCCACGCGACTTGGCGCTTTTGACTTCGTTGAGAAGCCGTTGTCGCTCGCCAAACTGTTGCGCACGGTCGAGCGGGCCATCGATTCGTCCAAGAAGCAGCCCGGGTCGGCACGCAGTTTGTTGCCATCTTTGCTCACCCCCGTTGGACGTAGCCCGTTGATGCAGAATCTTCGCGACAAAGTCCAGAAATACGCAAACGAGACATCTTCGGTGCTCCTCAGCGGTGAGGCGGGTACGGGTCGAGGTGCTTTTGCCCGCTATATTCACGGTATGAGTTCCCGTGCCGATGGACCATTGGTTAGCTTGCTGGCAGCGTCTCTGACTGAGACAAATGCGGAAACACAATTGTTAGGCAGCGAGTCTGGCGGTGATGTGCACAGTGGTTATTTTGAGCGCGCTGGAAATGGCACGCTGGTTATCGATGAGCTTACCGACCTATGTGATCAGGCACAGAAATTGATTCTTAGCGTGCTCGAACAGGGCGAATTCACCCGCGCAGGCGGTCATGAGACGGTGAAACTGCAAGCGCGGGTCCTTGGCACAGCGCAAGCAGATTATGAGGAAGCTATTGAGCGCGGCCAGTTACGTCGCGAACTGATCGCGAACCTGAATACATTAAGTCTGCGTGTGCCACCTTTGCGCGAATATGCAGAAGATGTGCCGGAACTCCTGACTTACTATGTCGATAAATTGGTCGATGCCGAAGGACTTACGTTTCGGCGTTTCAGTGTTGCTGCACAGAATCGTTTGAGGAATTATCCATGGCCCGACAATGTGCGCGAGCTCAAGAACCTCGTGCGTCGTTTGTTGTTAACAGGCAGTGATGAAGAGATTACGCTTGACGATGTGGAAAGCGAAATCAGCTCGGCGTCTGATGCAGCTCAACCGCTGGTGAAACAGGATCTGCTGGCGCTGCCGTTGCGCGAAGCACGGGAGCAGTTTGAACGTGCCTACCTGCAACAACAACTTGTGCTGTGTAATGGCAAGGTGGGCAAGCTGGCGCAACGCGTCGGTATGGAGCGCACGCATTTGTATCGGAAGCTGCGCTCGCTGGGTGTGGATTTTCGATCAGCGGCTGCAGCCGACGACAGCTAACACGTGGGAGCGGCTGTCTAAACTAGTGGGCTTGGTTGCAGCGTGCAGAGGAACACGAAAGCGAAGAGGCCGCGAATTGAATAAATCGCGGCAGGATGCCGCTCCCACGGTTATTTTTCGCTCGTACCTGACATTGCTTCATCCAGCATCGCAATCAGCGCTTCACGATCATAACTGTACTGTTGACCCTCATTCAGTTGCACCATTTCTTCAATCGCTTTTTTAATGGTGATTTCCGCCTGATTTTCGTTGGGCACAACCATGTAGCGTCGCTTTGGCTCGGGGTCGAACAGCGCATGCAAAAACGCTGCGGATACCTCGTCAGGCTCTTTGTCTTTAGGCCTGTCCGATGCGCGCTCTACAAATCCTTCCAATTCTTCCTGGTACAGGGACCCTTCCGGCGTTTGTCCGCGGCGCTCCATGCGCTTTAACAGCGTATCGAATATCACTGAGTTGTAATTGCCAGGCTCTACCACGCTGACTTGTACACCAAACTTCTCCATTTCGCGTGCCAGGGAGTCTGTGTAGGCCTCGACGGCGTGCTTGCTCATGCTGTAAGGACCAGCAAAGAAGCCGGACAGGATTCCGGAAATTGATCCGGTGGTCGTTATACGCCCCTTGCTTTCGATTATTAGTGGCGCGAACGCTTTGGTTACCCGGTAGGGGCCGAACAAATTGACATCCATTTGAAATTGCATGTCCTCCTCGTCCACCTCAACCAACGGGGCAATAACGGCGACTCCGGCATTGTTGATCAGGCCGTACAAGCCCCTCCCTGCGCTGGATATCGAAGCAACCGCCGCGTCTATCTCTTCCTGAACGGTGACGTCCAGCTTAATTCCCTGGATGTTCTCAATCGCACTCAACGCATCCAGGTCTTTTTGTTTCCGGGCGCCTGCGTAGACGAAATGCCCATCGGCAGCCAGCGTCTCTGCAATATGTCGACCGATTCCCGTGCTTGCGCCGGTAACCAGGATGGCTTTTTGCTCGCCCGTCGTATTTTCCTGTGCAACGAGCGTGCCTGAGAGGCATGCGCTTGCGACGCACAGCATCGCCAGAAACAGTTTGTGTTTCATTTTCGATCCTTTAGTGAAGTTTGTTCTAAAGAAAAAACTAGCGGATTCTCTTTTCCCAGAAATCAGCTTTTTCAATACCCAGCGCTTGCGGATCGAAAGTGTAATTCTTAACCCCGGCCTTTCTTTGCTTTTCGTAATCCTGCAATGCCTTTAACGCTGGTTTGCCCATGAAGAACAAGATGATAATTGCAATGATGTTGAGCCAGGCCATCAGGCCCACGCCAATGTCGCCAAGACCCCAGGCAAGATTTGCTGTTTTCACGGAGCCGTAGAAAACGGAAGCCATCATCGCGATTTTCAGAAACAGCATCTCGCCCGGAAAGCGGAAGAATCTTCGCAGATAGGCAACGTTTGTTTCAGCGATGTAGTAATAAGCAAGCAGCGTCGTAAACGCAAAGAAGAACAAGGCAACGGCAACGAACGGTTTGCCGACTCCCGGCATAACGCTCTCGACCGCGAATTGCGTAAACGCGGGGCTATTGGCCTCCGTCATAGCCGGCAAATTCTGTATCAGGAAACCGGTCTCACCGCCGTGCACGTTATAGGCGCCGGTGATCAGGATGATGAAGGCGGTGGCCGAGCAGACGAACAAGGTATCCACATAAACCGAAAAGGCCTGTACCAGGCCTTGCTGGGCAGGATGCTGAACCTCGGCGGCGGCCGCAGCATGCGGGCCCGTGCCCTGTCCGGCTTCGTTGGAATAGACGCCTCTTTTGACGCCCCAGCCGATCGCCGCACCAACGCCTGCCATAGGCGTGAAAGCGTCATTCATAATCAGGCCAATCACGCGCGGTAACTCACCAATATTCATCGCAATAACCACCAGGGCAGCAAGTATGTAGGCCAGCCCCATAAAGGGAACAACGACCTGCGTAACATGGGCTATTCGCTTGACGCCGCCGAAAATAATGAAGCCGAGTGCGATCACCACACCAATGGCGGTGATGAGTTTGGTCGTGCCAAGCTCACCGAATGGAGTTGATATAATTGTGCCGGCACCCAGAGCAACCTCGGCCGCACTGGTGATACCGTTCGCCTGCACACCCGGTAACAACAAGCCGGTGGCAATGATTGTTACGACGGCAAAAATCCACGCGTACCATCTTTGCCCCATCGCTTTTTCGATATAGAAAGCAGGGCCACCGCGATACTCGCCCTCATCTTCTTCTTTGTAGATTTGTCCAAGCGCTGATTCAACGTAAGCGGTCGAGGCGCCCAGGAAAGCAACGACCCACATCCAGAAGACCGCGCCGGGACCACCGAAGCCGATTGCTGCCGCGACGCCAGCAATATTGCCGATTCCTACACGGCCGGACAGAGAAACGGCCAGGGCCTGAAATGATGAGATGCCTTTATCTGATTCCTTGCCGGAAAACAGGAGGTGAAGCATCTCCCGGAACAGGCGAACCTGCACAAATCGGGTCAACACGGAGAAAAACAGTCCGGCGCCAAGTGCGAGCATGATGAGCCAGTTGCTCCAGATAACGGCGTTCAGAGAATTGACAAAATCCTGCATGAGTAAGCTCTTTTAGTTGTTATTCGGCGTCGCAGACCCGGAATAGTACAGGAATACGTCGGCGATACTGTGCCAGGCCCCTATTTCAGCCATTCCACTACGGCAACACCGACAAAACTACCCACCGCGTAACCAAATGATCCGGCCAGCACTCCCGGTATCAACAGATCGCGCCAGCCTTTGGCCGATGCCAGTGCGGCTGCACTTGACGGGCCGCCGATGCAAACGGCAGAGGCCATCGCCAGTTCAGCGAGGTCGAGTTTCATCACTTTGCCGAGTGCGAACAGGATGACCAGGTGGACGATGATGATGACGGTCGCAAAAATAAAGAACACCGGCGCAATCTCAATCAACTCCCAAACATCTGCGCTGGCACCGACGCTCGCGAGAAAAATAAACATAAGGACGTTGCCAGCTTCTGCGTGTCCCGACAGTTTTCCGACCTGTTTGGGCAAAAGTGTTGCGACCAGCAAAGTAAGTGCAGTAATAGCCAGAATTGAGAATTGTGGTTTCCCCGCAAGATCAGCGAGCACACTGCCGATCGCCGCCAGCAGGAACGCCAGTGCCAGCGAACCCAGTAGCCCCGCTATATCCAGATCGGCAATGTGGTGCGGACGCTGCTCGTCCGTATCAAACTGTATGGCGTTGTCCATGTGGTGCGTTGGGTATTTTCGGGCCATCCATGCGATACCCGGAATGAAAATAATCAGCAAGAAATGCAGGTTGGTTATTACGTTGTCAGCGGCAATAGCAGCCGTTAGCAAGCTGCTATCCTGCATGCCGGTCGCATTGGCGACAGCCGCAAAATTAAGGCTTCCGCCGATATAGGTGCCGGTGAATATTCCGGCAAGCTCGGCCTCATTCGGCCCGAGATCGAACAATGCAACGCCGACAATGGTGCCGGCAACAACAGCCGCACTGCCAATGATGAAGGCGATCAGCGTGGGGCCGGATTCCTGGACGATTCGTTTGATATCCGCCTGCAACAGCAGCAGAGCGATAGCGACAGGAACGAGATAATCCCAGACAACGTCGTAGGCAGGCGCCGAGGTTGGAATGATGCGCAGGTTTGCCAGCACGATCGCCAACGTTATAAGCAGCGTTACACCGGAGTATTTTCTGCCCCAGGCAAAACGTTCGCACCAGAAGCCGAAGCCGGCGAGCGAGATTAACACTGCCCAGATGGCGAAATCCTGATCAGGTCCAATCAGTGGCAGTGAGATCATTGTGCCCTCCGGAGCGATTTGTTATTCAACGGGCGAGCGGCAAGTTACGCGGAGCAGGGACAATACTGCCATCCGCGTTGAACTGAATGCCTGGCGTGCCGAAATCCTTTTTGCTGAGATCATGAATCATGTTCAACGCTCTGTCCCGGTGATCAATTGACGGCCCGGCAGGTCGTAGTTGAATAGTCGAATGAATTTTGCCATCGACGAATTTTCCTTCGCCATCGAGTGACGCGATCAATATCGGTGCCATGCCTTTGTTGCCGGCGACGCTGATACCATAGTAGGTGGCGAAGTTGCCGAGGCTATAGGCGATCAAACGACCTTCATACACTTCCATGGCTCTGACCACATGTGGGCCATGGCCCAGCACAAGGTCAGCACCGGCATCAACCGCCATCCTGGCAAACCTGACGACATCGCCGCGCGGCTCCCCGAGGTACTCCTCTTCTGCAAATGGCAAGTGAGTGACGTCCTGACCTTCCGCGCCGCCGTGAAAAGAAACAATTACGATGTCGTTGCGTGCGGCATGCTCGGCGACTTTCTTCTCCGAGAGTTCGTAGTCAAGCAGCATGTTCGAATTTTTTGTAACTGCAAACGCAAGCACAGCAACTTTGAGATCGTTTACCGTCATTTCCGCAAAGTCACCTTCAAGCCCGGAATGAAAAACACCGGCTGCAGCAAGTGTCTCCATACTGGCGAGACGACCTTCCTCACCGAAGTCGCGGGCGTGATTGTTCGCAAGGCTAAGCACATCAAATCCGGCAGCGACGTAGTGTTCGACGTAACGTGAGGGCGAGCGAAACAGGTAACAGGCGTTTGGGTTGCTGCATTTCTTGGCAGGTTCGCCACCGTCGAGCAGCACACCCTCAAGATTGCCAAATGTTATGTCTGCGGCGGAGAGAGCCGGCGTTACTGCCGTGAGAAAACTAACGCCGTCGTCATCCGGCAAGTGATTTTCAGGGAAGTCGGTACCGAGCATCATGTCGCCGACGGCTGCGATGCTGATGCGTTCGGCCTGCAGGTCTCTGCGTGGCTCGGGTGGCAATTCTTCTGCTACTGGTTCAGGCGGTGGCTCTGTCGGTGCAGGTGGCGCTTCGACGACCGGCTGTGTTGCGCAACCCGCTATATACAAGAAAATAAGGAGACCGACAGATTGTCCGACTCTCCTAGTCACCGACACGAATTCTCAATACTTCTATATTCGCCTGCTTCAGACGGTTGCGCAGCCTGTTGAGTTCGTCAAGGTCATCGGTCGGTCCAATGCGTACGCGATGGTAGGTATTATCATCGATCGTAACCCGCTGTATGCGTGATTCAATACCCTGCAACGCAAGCTCCGCTCGCCGCCTGTCGGCATCGGTGAAATCCCTGAACGAGCCTGCCTGCAGAACGTAAACACCTGGCAGCACGACGGCTTCCCGTTGCGTGTCCGGACTGACATTTTTTTCCTGTTCCGGAATGACGACCTCGAAGTTCGGCAACATCTCGTAAAAATCAAAGCGTTGCTCAGCCGGCTCCTCGGGCGCAGCCGTTTCGGCAACAACACTTGCCGTCTGGCGGGGCTGCTCGAGTGTGTCTGCCATACTCGCAGGTTCCCGGGCCACAGTTTGTAGCGGAATATCGGCGTCACGATCTTTCATGAAAATCGCAAACGCGACGGACAGGCCAATAGCGAGTCCGAACAACATCCACACCCAGCCAGGATAATCCTGCTGCTTTTGTGTGCTGCGCCTGGTTTTGCGTTTGCGAACTGGTTTTCGTTTTTGTTTGGCCACGAGCTACCTACATTTTATCCGGTGCCGAAACACCAAGAATTGCAAGGCCACTGGCAATAACCGTACGAGTTGCGTGAATCAAAGAGAGTCTGGCGTTGCGCAAGCCGGCGTCATCTGCAATGAAAGTGTGCGCGTTGTAATAGGTGTGAAACTCATTGGCAAGATCTCGCAAATAGTGCACCAGGTGCTGCGGCGCGCGATTGGTTGCCGCCAGATCGATAATTTCCCCAAAACGACTGAGTGTGGTCAACAGCGATTTTTCATGGCTCTCGTTCAGGAGGGCGAAGTTATTGGCACCAGCTGCTTCATCGTACTGCAGTGATTTCTCCTCCAGTTGCCGAAACACGCTGGCAACACGCGCATGTGCATACTGAATGTAATAGACAGGGTTGTCGTTGGAGCGCGACTTGGCGAGCTCAAGATCGAAATCCAGGTGCTGGTCATTCGAGCGCATGACGTAGAAAAATCGTGCTGCATCGTTGCCAACCTCACTACGGAGCTGTCGTAATGTTACGAACTCGCCGGAACGCGTCGACATCTGCATTTTTTCGCCGCCACGATATAGCGTTACAAATTGAATGAAATCAACCTCGAGGCTGTCACCGGCATAGCCCATAGCCTCCATGCTGGCCTGCACCCGCGCTTTATAACCGTGATGATCCGAGCCCAGAACGTCTATAAGTAAATCATAACCACGCACGCGTTTGCCGTAGTGGTAGGCAATGTCGGACGCGAAATAAGTTTTCTTGCCGTTCTCACGAACCACGACACGATCTTTCTCGTCACCGAAATCGGTTGCGCGAAACCAGGTAGCGCCGTCTTTTTTATACAGCATGCTTCGTTCCTGCAAAACTGCCAGCGCGTCGTCGATCAGGTGGTCGTCACTCAAGCTCTGTTCCGAAAACCAACGGTCGAAAGTCACGCCGAATCCAGCAAGATCGTCTTCCATTTCGGCGCGAATCGATTCAAGTGATTGCTGGCGGATTTTTGCAAAGCTCGCATCGCTGAGTAGCTGTTCCGCTTTTTCGATGAGTGCACCAATATGGGTTTCTTTGTCACCATCGGGCGCGTCTGCCGGGAGACCGGCGAGGACGTCCGCCGCGCGGACTGCAGGAATTTCATCGCAATCAATTTCACGCGCCAGGTCCCGAATGTAATCGCCTTTATAGCCGGCGTCGGGAAAGGGGATTTCTTCGCCGGCTTCCTCGAGCATTCGCAACCATACGCTGACACCAAGAATATCCATCTGTCGGCCGGCATCATTGACGTAATATTCTCTGTCGACCTCAAAGCCGGCAGCTTCAAGCAGGTTGCCAAGCGTCGCGCCAAAGGATGCGTGACGACCGTGGCCAACATGCAGTGGTCCCGTTGGGTTTGCAGAAACAAATTCCAGCAAAATCTTTGGCGAGGAGCGAACTTCCTGCCTGCCATAGCAACTTCCATTCTGCAGAATGTTGCTGAGTTCATGATGCAGCGCAGCCGCGCTGACATAAAAATTTATAAACCCCGGGCCAGCGATCTCAACTTTGTCGACGAGCCCGCTTTCAGGCAGATTGTCGATGATATCTGCGGCGATATCGCGCGGATTCCTGCCCAGTGATTTTGCCAGGCGCATTGCGATGTTAGTGGCGAACTCGCCATGACGAGCGTCGCGAGTGCGTTCAACGGTCGTGCTGATAGAGGCAATTTCCGGTGCCTCAGCCAGATCCGGCAGGCTGGCAACGGCCTGTGCTACAAGTTGTGCAATGCTGGTTTTCAATGGGATGGGTCCTGAGTATTTAGGGAATCGCGGCGGGACGCCGCTCCCGCACGTGCGTGGTGGGAGCGGCGTCCCGCCGCGATTCCTTACGATTTTATACTGCTGTCAGAAAAGCTCAATCGGATCGACGTCGATCGACCATCTTACCTTTCGCGAGGCCGAATTACTCTCCAGTGAAGTTCGCAGGTGTCGCAGCACGCCATGCAGTTCTCCGCGGTTATTACTCTGCAACAGAAGTTGCGCCCGATAGCGCCCCGCCTTGCGTTCCATTGGGGCACTCACTGGCCCGAGAATCCGGACTTGCTCAACCCGCATACCCTCTGCGATACCACGTGCCATGTTGAGAAATTCACGGGCATCCTCGCGGCGCGTGGCGGCTGCGCGAACCAGCGCCAGCCTGCCAAACGGAGGCCACGCAGCACTCTCGCGTTCTTCAAGGGCACTACGCGACACTTTTTCGTAGCCTCCACTGAATAGTGCATTCCAGAACGGGTGCTCAGGGAAGCCGGTTTGAATAATCACCTCACCCTGACGCTGTTCCCTGCCGGCGCGGCCGGCCACCTGCACCAGGCTTTGCGCCAGTCTCTCAGCACCACGAAAATCGGTGCTGAACAGGCCCTGGTCGGCATTGATTATGACGACCAGCGTAAGATTCGGGAAATGGTGGCCTTTCGAGAGCATTTGCGTGCCGACCAGGATACTGGTCTCGCCGGAGGTGGCCAGTGCAAGTGCCTTGCTCATGGTGCCTTTCAGGCGCGTACTGTCACTGTCAATTCGGGTAATGGTCTGCTGTGGAAACCTGCTGCGCAAGGAAACCTCGAGTCGTTCCGTTCCCTGGCCGAGAGGTCGGTAAGCGGATCCGCAATCCTGGCATTCAACATCGATAGCGCGTATCGCACCGCAGTGATGGCACATCAGACGATTGCTGTTTGCGTGAACTGTCATGCGCGCGTCGCAGCGATTGCATTCTGCGACCTGTCTGCAGCCGGAACAGATAAGTGTCGGTGCGAAGCCACGACGATTCAGGAACACGAGCACCTGCCCATCCTGGTCGATAGTCTTGCTAATAGCAGCAACCACCGGTTCGCTCAATCCATCATCGGCCTGATGCCTGGTCAGGTCTACAAGTCGCAATAAAGGCGGCACCGCTTTGCCGGCCCGCGAGGGTAGTCGCAGGTGCTGATATGCACCTTCTTTGCAGCGCTGCAGTGATTCGAGTGACGGTGTCGCCGAACCAAGAACGACCTGGATGTCCAGGTACTTGCCGCGGACGACCGCCAGGTCTCTTGCCGAGTAACGTAACCCCTCCTGTTGTTTCAACGAGCTGTCGTGTTCTTCGTCGACGATGATGAGGCCCGGCTCCTTAAGAGATGCAAAGATGGCCGAGCGAGTGCCAACAATAAGTTGCGCGCCGCCGCTTCGTGCCGCGCGCCATGCCGTCAGTCTTGCGTTGTCCGTCAGTGCCGAATGCATCAGCACAGGCTCCAGTCCCAGGCGTTTTTGAAAGCGACCTACCAGTTGTGGCGTAAGACCGATCTCGGGAACAATCACGAGCACCTGCCTGCCGGCGCTGATCTGTTCCTGGATCAGGTGCAGATAGACCTCTGTCTTACCACTGCCGGTGACGCCATCGAGCAGGCTGACCTTGAAACCATCTTGCTTGCGAATAGCTTGCAATGCAGCTTTTTGATCTGCATTCAGTGACGGACCGCTGACTTGTTCAACATTGGCTAAGCGCTCTACGGCGTCGCTGTCATCGCGAACTGTGAACTCTTCCAGTAACGCTTTCTCGACAAGGCTTTTGCAAACCCGGCGCCAGCCCGGCATTGACTGGTCCAGTTCCGCGAAACTTAAACTTTCGGCGTCCTGCATTAGTAATAACAATTCCGCCTGGCGTGGGGCGCGTTTGCCGATAGCTGCGGCATCCGTACCGGCACCAGCGGGCGTTATGGACATCTTGCGCACAACACTGACCAGTGGATTACCCTGTCGCAACAATGCCGGTAACGCAGCGGCAACGACCTCACCGATCGGGTGGTGGTAGTAATTACTGGTGAACCGGATCAACCAACGATCAGCCTCGCTGAGCAGCGACGTTGCGTCGATCGCCTGTATCGCATTCTTCAGCCTGGCCGCAGGAATATCACTATGGTCAGCGATCTCCATGACCACACCGGTTTGCACCTGCCTGCCAAAAGGCACCTGGATTCGACAGCCGGGCTCCGGCATGCCGGATTCCGGTGGCAGGTAGTCAAAAAGACGCGAGAGCGGGGCATTGATAGCCACGCGAAGGACTGGCCCGCTACTCACTGGACTGCTGCAGGCATCGGAAAATGATTATTAATTTAATAAATACAAACACTTATATTGTCGCCGCGTACTCTGAGCAGCTTTTCCATATAACATAATGAGGCCGATTTTCGTTCGGCCGCTGTCAACCGCAGCTCGTCCGGGACGTTAAGTACTCATGATTCCCCCAAGGGAGTCAAGATGAAAGTATGTATTGAGACGGATCTCATGGGAAATACCATCAGGATGAATATCGAATGAACACTTGCGTCGCCAGTTTTGCGGTATCTTGCCGTGTTAAGGATCATACGGGAGGCAGTACGCTGCAACGCGAACAGGAGCTCAATCGCTTTTTCGCCGAGGTCGAAGGGCGGGCATTGCGCATCGCCGAAATTGGCGTGCGTGATCGCGATGAGGCACTCGACCTCGTTCAGGACGCGATGATAAAGCTTGCGAGCAAGTACGCTGATCGATCCGGTGCCGAATGGACGCCACTTTTTTATCGCATACTTCAAAACGGCGTGCGTGACTGGCATCGGCGCAGCGCGGTACGCAATCGCGTCATGGTGTGGTTTGGTCGCGGCAGCAAGGATGACGAAGATTACGATGCTGTTGCAGCAGCACCGGATCCGGCAGGTCGGACACCGGATGAGGAGTTGCAGTCCGCCCAGGCCATGGACAGTCTCGACGCGGCACTTGCAGCATTACCGGGCCGGCAACGAGAGGCATTCATGCTGCGCACCTTCGAAGGACTCAATGTCGCAGGCACGGCTGTCGCGATGGGTTGTAGCGAGGGCAGCGTAAAAACACATTATTCTCGTGCAGTGCATTCACTGCGCGAAACCCTGGGAGAACACTGGCAATGAATGAGCGCAAAGACAATGCGGCAGAGAACGCGTTTGTTGAACGGGCAAAACAGCATTTCGATGAAAGTGTCGAGAATCTCGATGGTGAGACTCGCTCGCGACTGAATCGCGGCCGGCAGGCGGCGTTGGCGGAAATTGCATCTGGTGGACGAGCATGGATTGACTGGGCGCCGGCCGCAGGCGTCGCCGCGGCTGCAGTCGTTGCAGTGGTTATGTGGACAGGTAACCCGCCAGCGGATGAGCTGACGCCCTCGGGCGCGACTGCTGATATCGAGATTTTGCTCACAGAGGATAGCTTCGAAATGCTGGAAGATCTGGAGTTCTACAGCTGGATCGAACTTGATGAAGAAACTGATGAAACTCTGCAGCCGGGTGGCCATGTTGGCTAACACCAGGCAGCTGAACAGCAGGCTCAAAGTCGCAGTGCTTTGGGGCTTGCTGGGTTGCAGCAGCGCTCTGCTGGCGGCCGATACAGAATTGCCGGATGTTGAGTTTATTGAATACCTGGGACTTTGGGAGGAATCGGACGCGGACTGGATGCTGTTTTCCGAAGAAGTTCGTGAGCAGGTTGTTGCAGATGAGACGCGGACTGAGCCCGCACCGGAAGGAAAAGAATCGGCGGAGAGTAACGATGAAAGCTAAATACGCAATGTCAGTTCTTGCCATGTTGCTGTTAATGCACAGCACTGCAGTGCTGGCACAGGATGATGCAGCGACATGGGATAGTCTCAATGAAGCACAGCGAGAGGTTCTGCAGCCTTATGCTGACTCATGGGGCACGCTATCACCGGAGCGACGGGCACGTCTTGCCCAGGGCGCACATCGCTGGTCGCAAATGGACGTGGAAGATCGCGCCGCGGCACAGGATCGATTTCAGTCGTGGAAAAGTCTCAGCGATACTCAGCGCGGCACAATTCGTGATCGCTATCAGCAATTTCAAAATCTGCCGGAGCGGGATCAGACACGTATTCGCGAGAACTTTCAGCGCTTTCGTCAGCTTAGCCCGGACCGACGCCAGCAGTTACGCGATCGTTTTCGCAGCATGACGCCGGATCAAAGGCAGAAAGTAAGGGACCGATTGCGCCAGCGTCCGCAGCGGCCGCGGACAAATGACCGACCGCCAGGTTAGGTTATTAGCAATGTAGGAGCCCGCCCCAGCGGGCGATAAATTCTGGGTTTTTGCGATTGTCTTTTGACTGGCGGGTGCCATTTTTCGTGCGGGTGTGGTGGGTTGATGTTTTGCAAACATTGCAGAACATGTTTTCAACATGTACTGCAATGTTCGTCGCCCGCTCGGCGGGCTCCTACGATACCTCGCTACAATTTTTGGCCTTGTGGAATTTCCCCATTCTGTGGGAGCGGCTTTAGCCGCGAATGACTCCTACAAATTCTTGATCTCGCTGATTAGCTCGCCCGCCATCGCCTGGCCGTCGCCGTACAACATCCTGGTTTGATCGAGGAAGAACAGCGCATTCTCAATTCCGGAGAATCCTGCGCCCTGGCCGCGTTTAATAACCACGACATTCTTCGCGTAATCTGCATCGAGAATCGGCATGCCGTAGATTGGGCTGGCGGGGTCGGTGCGGGCAACCGGGTTGACCACGTCGTTCGCACCAATGATCAATGCGACGTCAGCAGTCGGGAATTCCGGGTTGATCTCGTCCTGATCATAGATGATGTCATAAGGCACGCCAGCCTCGGCAAGCAGGACGTTCATATGGCCTGGCATTCTTCCTGCAACCGGATGAATCGCGAATTTCACGTCCACACCCCGTTTAATCAACAGCTGTGTTAGCTCCCAGACCTTGTGCTGTGCCTGCGCTACCGCCATGCCGTAGCCAGGTATGATCAGCACTTTGTCGGCAAAGGCCATCATGACGGCAACATCTGCCGCATCGATGGGCTTCATGCTGCCGCTAACTTCATCGCCACCCGCCACAGCTTCGTCACCGAAGCCCGAGAAAAGTACGTTGCCCAGCGAACGATTCATGGCCTTGGCCATGAGTTGAGTCAACAGACTACCCGCCGCACCAACGACCGTTCCTGCGATGATCATCGCCGCGTTTTGCAAAACGAAACCTTCAAATGCAACCGCAAGGCCCGTCAATGCGTTGTACAGGGAAATAACAACCGGCATATCGGCGCCGCCGATTGGCAGCGTCATCGTTACGCCCAGCAAGAGTGCCATCAGGAAGAAGATTGTTACGGAATTGACGTCACCATGTTGCAGGACAATATATCCCGCAGTAGCGACCGTTCCGACAAGCAACAACATGTTAAAAATCTGCTGTCCGGGGAAACGAAAGGTACTCTTCATTAACCCCTGTAACTTCGCAAACGCGATCAGGCTGCCGCTGAATGACACCGCCCCGATCATGCCGCCGAGCACAGCCAGCGTACCAAAGACCATGCCGTGATCCGCGCCGCTGTACAGTTCAACTGCCGAAATGGCCGCGGCCGAACCACCACCCATGCCGTTATACAAGGCGATCATCTGCGGCATGTCGGTCATGGCTACTTTCTTGCCGCTGACCCAGGCGACAACACCACCGATAAATATGGCGACCATCATCAGCGGGTAATTGCCCATCCCCGGATAGAGGAAGGTGACGACTGTCGCGACGACCATACCGGCGCCGGCCCATACGACACCGCCACGCGCGGTGACGGGTGAACTCATACGCTTGAGCCCGAATATGAACAGTATCGCAGCGATGAAATAACTGGCCTCGATGACCGTGCGGATGGAGATAAACTCGCTCATGAGCTTTTCTCCTTGCCTTTATCTTTGCTGCTCTTGAACATTTCGAGCATGCGCTCGGTGACCACGTAGCCACCGACTGCGTTGCCGGCGCCGAGAAGGACGCCGATAAAGCCAATGCTGAGTTCCAGCGTGGTCTCTGCCCGTCCGAGTGCCACCATCGCGCCGACCAGGACGATGCCGTGCACGAAGTTCGAGCCGGACATCAGTGGTGTATGCAGAATTGCCGGCACACGACCGATTACCTCATGGCCGACGAATGCCGCCAGCATGAAGATATAAAGTGCTACGAATCCATCAATCATCAGGCAGATCCCCCTTCAATTGCTTCACGCGTCGGCTCATGTTTAATCTCGCCATCGTATGTAAGTGCTGATTTGGCAAAAACTTCATCTTCCCAATCGATATTCAGTTCGCCGTCTTCGTTGATAGCGGGTTTGATGAAGTTGAAAAGATTGCGTGCGTACATATCGCTGGCATGTCTGCCGAGAGAAGCAGGCAGGTTGGTCGGGCCGACAATTTGTACACGGTGTGCCACAACCGTCTCGCCTGCTTTGGTTAATTCGCAGTTGCCGCCGGTTTCAGCGGCGAGATCGACAATTACTGCGCCGGGCTTCATTGCCTCGACCGCAGCGGCGGAAATAATCTTCGGTGCCGGTCGTCCCGGAATTGCCGCGGTGCTGATTACAACGTCGGAAACGGCGATTTCTTTGTCGAGCGCTTCTTTTTGTTGTTGCTTTTCCTCGTCAGTGAGTTCCCTGGCATAACCGCCTTCGCCTTCGGCAGATACACCAGTATCGACAAACTTGGCACCAAGCGATTCGACTTGCTCTTTGGTGGCACCGCGGACATCGTATCCTTTGACGATTGCACCGAGGCGTTTCGCTGTCGCGATCGCCTGCAGACCGGCAACACCAGCGCCGATTACCAGTACCATGGCCGGGCGGATAGTGCCGGCAGCGGTGGTTAACATAGGAAAGAATTTGTTGAGCGTGCTGGCGGCAATCAGTGTTGCCTGATAGCCAGATGCTGCTGCCTGTGATGACAGAACATCCATGCTTTGCGCGCGCGAGATGCGGGGAACGAGTTCCATCGCAAAACCCGTGTGTTTCTTGCTTTGCAAAGACTTTACGAGGTCCCGGTTGATGTGGCCGTACATCATGCCACTGACAACCGAGCCATCCGCGAGTTTTTCCACGCTTTGTGTGCTCGCAGGCTGGACCGTGAAAAGCAGGCCACATTTCTTCAGTACGCCCGCAGCGTCGGTTACCTCGACACCCTCGTAGTCTTCGTCAGGGATCTGTGAACCATCACCTGCGCCACTTTCCATGACAACAGATACACCCAGTTTTTGCAGTTTGCCGGTTATCTCCGGGGTCAGAGCGACCCGCGTTTCACCGTCAAGAGTTTCTTTTAGCACGCCAACCGTGAGCGGCATCGTCAATCTCCGTCAATCAATCTTTCGCTTTAAGTAGTCCGTGTGCCGCCGCCGGAAAATCAGTAGATTTCCTTACATTTGAGATTCTTGGAGTTGGTGGCCCGGGCGTTTTTGCTTTTCATATCACGCGATGACGAATAATGACATAGGATGCGTGAATGCGGAACCGCTCGACAGTTTGATTTTTACCGGGTGTCCTGCATTATGGGACTGGTTATAGGTGAGGACTACTGGATGCTGTACGGAACCGCTGCAACTATCTCACAACAGGTCCTGAGGACCGACGTGGCAGGCATGCCGCTCGAGTGGATTGACTACCGCGAAGCGGTACGCCTCTACCACACAGAGCAGGTAGCCTATGCCTGCGGGACAAGGCTGTACACGGTGTTTGGTGGCTTCAATGCGGTCGATGGTCGACGCAGCCGAATCGACGTGAGTTCCATCATCGCGACCCAGGGTACGAGCCGGGGGCTGGCCTTCACCAGGGATCGCTATATTCCACCACTGAATAACCGCACACTGTTCAAGCGAGATGCAAATATTTGCCTCTACTGCGCAATCCGCTTCCCGACCCGCGACCTGACCCGTGACCACATCACACCCCTGTCTCGCGGTGGCAAGGATGCGTGGAACAATGTCGCCACCGCGTGTCGGCGCTGCAACAATCACAAAGGTGGCAGGACACCGGAGCAAGCGGCAATGCAGTTGATCGCCGTGCCGTTTACGCCGACCTACGCAGAATATATCTATCTGAAGGGCCGTCGTGTACTGGCTGATCAAATGCAATACCTGCTTGCCCATATTCCACGATCCAGTCCGTTACACGCGCGGCTTACGGACCATTTGTCTGTCGGTGAGACTATTTTTGACGAGCCGCATTCTTCTTAAGTTGTTGGTAGCAAATGCAATATCTGATTGACGCCAGCGTTTATGTTTTCCGGGCACATTTCTCGATGCCGGACGATATGGTCGATGATGAGGGCAATCCGGTAAACGCATTGTACGGATTCTGCCGTTTCCTCGGCGATTTCATGGAACAGGTCCGACCACAACATATTGCCGTGCTATTCGATAGCGGCCAGGGTCAATTATTTCGTACTGAAATTTATCCGGCGTACAAAGCCAATCGCGAGCCGGCACCACCGGAACTGAAACGTCAGTTCGAACAGTGTCGACGCTTTACGCGGGCGCTTGGGTTGATGGAGTGTGCACACCCCAATTACGAAGCTGACGACCTGATCGGGACATTGGTTAGCGCGGGTCGGGAAAAGGGTCGGGCATCGACAATCGTCAGTCGCGACAAGGATCTTGCGCAACTGGTGACGAAGGAAGATGTCTTCTGGGATTTTTCTGGCAAGGGCAAGATAAAGTACGCACAGATTCCGCAGCATTTCAGCGTCTGGCCTGAACAGATAGCCGATTTTCTCGCGCTGGCAGGTGACAGTGTCGATAACATTCCTGGCGTGCGTGGCATCGGTAAGAAAACCGCCACGGCGTTGTTGCAACATTTCGGCTCGCTTGAAAGTATTTATGAAAATCTTCACGCCGTGCATGAAGTCAACGTCCGCGGTGCGAAAACACTGGCCGCAAAGCTCAATACGCACAGGGATGATGCGATGCTGGCGCGCAAATTGACCGGAATCGCCTGTGACGCTCCGTATGAGCGTCCGGTAACGGGCCTAAGACCGGTCGCACCCGATCTCGGAGCCATCAATGCGTTGTACGACGAAGCGGGCATTGGTATGGCATTGCGGCGCCAGGCCGAGCGATTGTCAGATCTGAGATAAAGACGCCGCGGAAGTACCCGCTATGCCCGAATGGCAAACACTGTTTACGGTACTACGTGAAAACGGCATTAACGTGTCGTTGCGGGATATACCGCGTCCTGTAGGTGGCGGTGACATAAGTGCGGCATGGCGAATCAAGACCGAAAAAAACTCCGTATTTCTGAAAACCGGGCCGGTTGATTCCCTGGCAATGTTTCAGGTGGAAGCCGACGGCCTGCGTGAATTACAAAAGGCAGATGCGATTCGGGTACCCAATGTGCTCGGCTGCATCAGTTCAGGGTCCGAATGCCTGCTGGCACTCGAATGGATTGAATTTGAGTTAGCGGACAGCCGCACGGAAAAAATGCTGGGGCAACAGCTCGCAAAGCAACACCGATTTCGTGAGAGCCGTTTTGGCTGGCACAAGGACAATATGATCGGCAGAACCCCGCAGCACAATCTCTGGAACGATGACTGGGTGGAGTTTGTAGCGGCGGATCGGCTGGGCTTTCAGCTTGAGCTTGCCGCCAGAAACGGCTTTAGTGGCGACTTGCAGACTGAGGGCGCAACACTTTGCAAAAACCTGGGTCAGTTTTTTTCTGACTACTCGCCGGAGGCGTCTCTCCTGCATGGCGACTTGTGGGGTGGCAATTGGGCTGTAGCGGATGGTGCGCCGGTTGTTTTTGATCCTGCGGTCTATTATGGCGATCGTGAATCGGACCTTGCGATGACAAAACTGTTCGGTGGTTTTGGCGCGTCTTTTTATGATGCTTATGAAGAGGCGTGGCCGCTATCGGCTGGCAGCGAGCAGCGAATCCTGCTGTACCAGCTCTATCACGTCCTGAATCATCTGAACCTGTTCGGCGGCTCATATCTGGATCGTGCACTCCGTCTGATTCGCGCGTTGTCGTGACCAAAAACGTCGGTTCGACCCCGGTTTTGTGGCATTTCTGGGATTTCTACAATCGCCCGCTGGGCGGGCTCCTACATTTCTAACTAGAATCGTAGGAGCCCGCCCAGCGGGCGATTGCGGCCTGGTCAAGTCAACTTGATGCTTCATCCGAACAGCAGTGTGTTCGACCCCGGTTTTTGCTCAAAGCTATTCTTCGGGCATCTCGTCGGATTCATCCACTTCATACAACTCGCCAAGGAAATCTTCGTCGAACAGGTACAGCATGGTGCCCTCCGGCGCCTGTAGCGCCATGAAGGCACCTTCAAAGCCGGGAAATTCATGGTGTATGAAGCCATGTTTGGCAATGGCTATCCACACGGCTTCCCTGTCATCACAGCGAAAACAAAGTGATGGGCCCTCAAGCGCGATGCTTTCGCTGAGTCCCAGTGACATGCCAGCCGCGTTAAAGCGCATATGTGTCGTCGGTTCCTCGCGCATGCGCAGCAATTCAGGGGCGAGCGGCGCCCAGAAGCGCCCGGCACGCAGTGCATCCCTGGTGGGTAAGGTCAGTTCGAACCAGCGCCCGCATAAAGAACTGTCGGTGTCTTCGTCCGGTGGGGAGAATGTTCTGGCCTCGATCATGGAAATAATATTTCCATCGACGTCAGGAAAACCAAGTTCGTTGAAGGCCTCTTCGTCGAGTTGCAGGTATTTAAAATCGAAGCCGTGGTCCGACATGGAACGCGCCTGATGCGCCAGCTCCTGGTGTACGAATGTAAGCGCAGGAGCATCGAGCGAGCGATCGTGTAAACCTATACAGAGTTCACCATCGCTGACGACTGCGTACTTGTGCGCTAAAACATCACCGATTTCGAGCTCATGGAAACCAAGCAATTTGTAAAAACCGAGCGAATCGATAATGTTGGGCGTCTGCACACTAAATTCGAGAAATCGACCTAACACGACTAATTATCTGCGCCCATGTCGCGTGCACGCTGTAAACTTTTCTCCATTTCGCGAGTGGCTTCGGACAGGCTCCAGTCAGGAGATGCCTCCGGCCAGCCCGCAATATTTTTCTCGATCAACCGACTTAAGAATGCCACATGATCATCGCGAGCGTTTAAAGCCGGAATGTAACGTAACTCACCACCGCCAGATTGCGCGAACAGCTCGGCGTTCTGCATGGCGATTTCCTCGAGTGTTTCCAGACAGTCAGCGGCAAATCCGGGGCACACGACATCGACCCTTGCTGTCTTGTCCTGACCCATTCGTTTAAGCGTGTCATCCGTATAGGGTCGCAACCATTCTTCACGGCCTACACGAGACTGAAAGCTGATTTCCCATTCGTGCTCGTCAAGCTCAAGTGCTTCGGCGACCAGTCTTGCCGTTTTCTGGCATTGGCAATGATAAGGATCACCGTCTAGCAACGTTCGCTTCGGCACACCGTGGAAAGACATCAGCAATCGGTCACCGCGACCGTTTATGTCCCAGTAATCGCGAACGCTGGTGGCTAATGCAGCAACGTAGCCCGCCGCATCGTGATAATGATTGATGAAACGAAGTTCAGGAATCCAGCGTCGTCGCGACAGCGCACTCGTCACCTTGTCGAATACGGAAGCGGTGGTGGTACCGGAGTATTGAGGATAAAGCGGCAGGACAACGATGCGACGAACGCATTGTTCATGCATTTTTTGCAATGCAGATTCGATCGCCGGGTTGCCGTACACCACTCCAAGTTCGACATTTACGGCGCCGGAAAGCCGGGCGTTGAGTTTTTCCTGCACGCTTAGGGCGATTTGCGTTGAGTGCAAAAGCAGTGGTGAGCCGCGGTCTGTCCAGATCTTCTGATAGGCCATTGCCGACTTCGCGGGTCGGGTTCTAAGGATGTAGCCGTGCAAAATAGGCAACCAGATCAATGGTGGAACTTCCACCACACGTCGGTCGGACAGGAACGCGCCAAGAAAGCGGCGAACAGCCGCCGGCGTCGCGGCGTCCGGGGTGCCCAGATTGACCAGAAGGACACCGAGTGAGTCGGGTAGTCCATGTTCGTATTGTGGCGCTGATTCGAAGGCTGGCATAGTTTCCGGCACGCATCTTAAGGTGGTGTAAGTGTCTGACGAACAGTACTAATACTGGGTTGAAAAAGCCATTCATGACTTTTTCAACAGCTTGCTCGATGGTCAGAACACGCGCCAGTAATGCCGTATCATTACACCATCACCTAGGGAGCATCCGGCAATGCAAGACGATTCACAATCAACAGGTATGCCGACTGATCGGCGGACGCTGGTACGCGACATTGCGATTCTGCAGGTCAAGCTGGTGGTCGATGGCCTGAGAGATTTCATACTGGTGCCGGTATCGCTGGTCGCCGGCATCATGAGCCTGGTCAAGCGCGGTGATGAGCCGGCGACAGAATTCTATGACCTGTTAAAGATGGGGCGCAGGAGCGAGCGCTGGATCAATCTTTTCGGCGCTGCAGAGCGAGTGCACGGGCCGGAAAAAGAGGATGATCAACTACTGCCCGGGGATATCGACACTTTGGTTAGTCGGGTCGAATCTTTTGTCGTTGACGAGTATAAAAAAGGCGGCGTGACGAAGCAGGCCAAAGACCAGGTGGACAAGGCGCTCAACAAGCTACACAAGCGCGCCAGGCCAAATAAATAATCGTGGGAGCGGCATCCTGCCGCGATAAAGGCCGATCGTGGCAGGATGCCGCTCCCACGAGAGTTTTCAGCCTAGCGCTGTACGTCCCGACCGGAAATCAGGTCTTCAATGCTTGGCGCCGGGTGATCAGGCCCCATGCGTCCTTCCTTGAGGCGACGTATGTAATCCTTGTACGCACGCATGGCCTGGTAGCCGAAGATCCAGCAAATGGGCAGGTTTGCATAAATGATGACGCCAAGACCGATACCCGTCATATTGTCGAGATCCGCGCTGGTCTTTATATGTCCAAGGGTTGCTACGAAGGTGAGCGAGCAATAAACCAATCGGTATGGCAACGCGCTTTTGCTACCCCACATATAAACAGCGCCCTGTTCGCCGTAATAGCCCCACGCAATAATCGTAGAGATCGCGAATAACCAGGACGCAATCGTGATCAACCATTTCCCGAGACCCGGTCTGACCGAGTCAAAGGCTTTTGCAGTCAGCGTCGCGCCAACATGGTCCTGGTAGAAACCACCGTCGACCACCTGTGGTTCGACCGACCCCTCGAAAGGCTGCCATGCAGCAACAAAACTATTGCCCTCAGCAGAGACGATGCCTGTTATGCGATGCAGATTCTGCTCCGTTGCAGCATTTTCGCCGGCCCTGACGATCATGAGTAACGGCTCCTGGTCCTGCCATTCACCTTCGCCCAGCTGAGTATTCGGATACGCCCAGCCGGATGCGGTCTGCACTGCTTGTGGGGGGCTGTCGAAGGCAACGTCGGGTGCGCGATTCCAGATGCCTGTGGACAAAATGATAAGTGCGGTAAAAGTACACACAACAATTGTGTCGATGAAGGGCTCCATGCCACCAACCAGGCCTTCGCGCGCCGGTTCGTCGGTCTTCACAGCGGCATGTGCGATCGCCGATGAGCCCTGGCCGGCTTCGTTAGAAAACACCGCGCGTTTCATACCAAAAAGAAAAGCCGAGCCAGCGGTGCCACCGATAAATGCACCGGTCGCTTCGGTCGCCGTGAAAGCGTTGGTAATGATCAATCCCATCATCGCGGGGATCTGATCGAAATTGGCAAACAACACGTAAAAGCCGGCGACGATATAGACAAAGACCATGCTCGGTACGAGTGTTCCGGCAACCATGCCGATTCTTTTGATGCCGCCGAGGAGGACCGCCGCGACGATAGTGGTCAGAACGATGCCGCTGATCCAGCCGGGTACATTGAAGTACTCGTTGGTTATGTCCGCGACGTTCCATGCCTGGAACATGTTGCCGCCGGTACCGGAGGACACCATGACAGTAAAGGAATAGAGAACAGCGAGGCCTGTACCAATCCAGCCGAGCCCGGGCCGCATCTTCTTGAGCGCTGTACCTGCAACCCACATGGGACCGCCGTGAGGGTTTTCGGGATCGTCAGTGTTGCGATAGAGCATGGACAAGGTGACTTCCGTCAGCTTGATAGACATACCCAGGAAACCAACGACCCACATCCAGAAAATTGCGCCAGGGCCACCCAGCGTGATGGCGAGTGCTACACCACCGATATTGCCGAGTCCCACTGTTCCGGACAAAGCCGCAGACAATGCCTGGAAATGGTTGATTGCGCCGGGGTCATTCGGGTCATCGTAAAAGCCGCGGACAACCTTGGGGCCGTGGGTTAGCGCCCGGAATTGAGAGAAGCCGCTCCAGATGGTGAACAACACGCCGGTCGCAGCGATGATATAAATCCACGTCTCATTCCACAGAATGGCGTTGATCGTGGCCAAAATCTGGCTCAGCTCACCCATGCATTCCCCCATGCAATCGACTTGTTGTAATTTCTAACGAGCTGTCGGGAATCATTTTCTTCGACAGCTTCCGGAATCTCAGGCTGCTTCCATGATTGCTGTTACGCCCATACCACCAGCGGCGCAAACCGATATCAGGCCGCGGCCACTGCCTTTTTCATGCAACATCTTGGCCATTGTGGAGACAATTCTGGCACCGGTCGCGGCGAACGGATGGCCAATTGCCAGGCTGCCGCCCTTGACGTTGAGTTTGGCAAGCTCGATCGGGCCCATGGGGTGGTTTCTGCCAAGCCGGTCACGACAAAATTGCTCTGACTGCCACGCTTTCAGGGTGGCGATAACCTGCGAGGCAAAGGCCTCGTGAATCTCGTAAAAATCAAAATCCTGCAGATTCAGATCAGCGTCCTTGAGCATATCGGACACGGCGTACGCCGGTGCCATCAGGAGACCCTCGACGCCGACGAAGTTGACTGCCGCGACTTTGCAATGCGTAAGGTAGGCGATTATCGGCAGGTTCTTCTGTTTCGCCCATTCCTCGGAGGTAAGCAGCACAGCTGCAGCGCCATCAGTCAGTGGCGTACTATTGCCGGCAGTCATTGTGCCGGTTTCACTTTTATCAAAAACTGGTTTGAGAGCCTGCAATTTTTCGAAAGTTGTGTCGCGGCGAATGTTGTTATCTTCCTCCACGCCTTGATAGGGAATTACCAGGTCATCATAAAACCCGGCTTCGTAAGCCGCCGCCGCTTTCATGTGGCTGGCCAGGGCCAGCTGGTCCTGGTGTTCGCGGGATACTTCGAATTCCTTCGCGGTAATTTCGGCACTCTGACCCATGGATAAATGTGTTCGTGGTTCGATCACACCGGGGAGTTGCGGTTTGAGATGGCCTGGCCTGAGTGAAAGCCATGGCTTCAGTTTCTGCCCAATCGATTTGCCGCGGGCGCTTTCCAAAAGCAGGGCGCGGAACTTATCGGAGTAAACGATGGGTGCGTCGCTGATCGAGTCGGTGCCACCCGCAATTCCCACATCTATTTGTCCTAAAGCGATCTTGTTCGCGATGTTGATGCAGGCCTCGATGCTGGTGCCGCAAGCGCGCTGCATATCGACGCCCGGGGTACGCAATGACAGTCCGGCGCCAATCGCGCATTCTCTGGCAAGATTCCAGTCCTTGGAATGTTTGATGACGGCGCCGAGCGCGACATCACCTAACGTCTGACCTTTCAAATCGTATTTGTTAACGAGTGCGGTCATGGTCGCTGTCATCATGTCCTGATTGGAGCAGTTCGTATATATTGAATGGGCGCGACAAAAGGGGATCCTCAATCCGCCGACCACTGCCACCCGTCTCGCTCGTCCGTCATGCAACATACGTGTCTCCGCACAATAAATATTGATCTGTGGATAGAGCCGGCTATAGCTTTTTCCACAACTGCTGGTGTGATACTGCCTGCGTGCGGCAACCTTACACTATTGCCGGACAGTATCGTAACCACTACATTGCGGGGTTGAACTCCGCAATTCCAGGAAAGAGCTAATAACAGTGTCGTCATCGCGAAACAAATGGTTGCACGAATCTAGGGCCCTGCTAAGTGTTGCGGGCCCGCTGATCGTCAACAATCTGTCGATCGCGGGGATGCAGTTTGCAGACGCGGTAATGGCGGGACGTCTCGGCGCAGAGGCGCTCGCGGCGGTCGCCGTTGGCGGCAGCATCTGGTTTCTGGGTTTCACGGTCATGCTCGGCCTGATGATGGCAATCTCGCCCATCGTGGCGCGGCACTATGGCGCTGGCGACAAAGAATTGATCGGGCGCTACACGCGGCAGGGACTCTGGCTCGCCGCTGTGCTCGGGATGTGCATATTTACGCTGGCACAGCTATTTGTAGAGCCGTTGCTTACATTCATCGGCATCGATGTCGGATTTCGTGCGACGACGATCGGCTACGCCAAGGCGATCATGTTTGGTGCCCCGGCGATTTGTGCATTTCTCGCCTTCCGCTTTACCACAGAGGGTATCGGTTTCACCCGGCCGATCATGTACACCTCATTGCTTGCGCTGGCCAGCAATGTATTTCTGAATTATACGCTGATGTATGGTCATTTCGGTTTCCCTGCCTTCGGCGCGGTGGGTTGCGGTATCGCGAGCGCAATCACGATGTGGCTGATGGTGTTCGTGCTTGGTATCTATGTCTATGTGCACCCGATTTACAAGCCACTGAAAATATTCGATCACATGGCGCCCTTACGTATGCCGGTGCTGAAAGAAATACTGAATCTTGGCATGCCAATTGCCGTGACGATCACCGCGGAAGCTGGCTTGTTTTCGGCGGTATCGATCCTGATTGGCACACGCGGCGCAGCAATCACGGCGGCGCACCAGATCGCACTTAATTTCGCATCGACGATGTTCATGATTCCGCTGGCGCTGAGTGCTGCGATAACAATTCGAACCGGGCACGCCCTTGGCGCAGGGAACACAGCGCTGGCACGTTTCGCCGGAGCGACCGGTATCTGGATGAGTGCGTTTTTTATGACCTGTTCTGCGGCTTTCCTGCTGTTTTTCAGAGATATCGTCGTTAGCGTGTACACGAGTGATCCGTCAGTGCAGGCGATTGCAGTCAGCCTCTTGCTCATGGCGGCAGTTTTCCAGATTGCCGATGGCGTACAAATTGGTGCCGCCGGTGCGCTGCGCGGCTACAAGGACACCCGTATGCCGATGGTCATAAATACGTTTGCATATTGGGCCCTGGGCTTTCCGCTGGCGTATATCGCTGCGATCACATTCCAGTCGCCACCGTCATATATCTGGGCGGGATTCGTATTGGGCCTTTCTGTAGCAGCTGTATTGCTGACGGTGCGATTCAACCGTTTATCGAAACGCTTCCTGTCTGACACCTGAAGTCAACGAATTCAAGATTCAGATTGGCCGAACGTCGGCACGTCTCCGGCAAGGTACTCATCCTCTTCCGGCGTGTTCTCGCGTTGCAGCAGTGTATTACGATGCGGGAACCTGCCGAATTTCTGCACAATGTCGGAATGCAGCTCCGCGAATTGTGCGATTGTCTCGAACGTTTCCTTGTAGGTAGGAGAAACTGCTTCGACGAGCCTGTCAAAAATCTTGCAGGATTTGCCCTGCACTTTGCGTGATTCTGCATGTTGTAAGGGCATATAGAAAAAGACTCGCTGGATGGGTGTCAGCCCGTGGTCTTTTTTCTCCATGGCGCCCTCAACGCAAAGCTTGAGTGCGTCCTTGTCTTTGGCGAAGGCCTCCGGCTTGCTGCGATAAATGTTGCGGCGAAACTGATCCAGCAAAATAATCAGGGCGAGGCGGCCTCTTGGCTCCTGCCCCCAATGATTAAGATTTCCCGCCGAAGCAAGTTCTACATCATCAGAAAATTCCCTGGCAACCTCTTCATCGAAAACAGGATCCTCACCGAACCAGATATCCATACGACCATCGATTTGCGGTGCGCTGAGAGATTTTTCCTTAAACCAGAATGACAGCACAGCGTCGATTCGACCCTGATCGTCATCCGTTATCGTGGCGTCCTCACCTTCGCTCAAGATTTTCACTGACATAGTTTTATCCGTTTATCGCCCGCGACTCCTGCAGGGCCGGTGTTGTACAGCCGGTCAGCGTATCCGGCGCCGGCCATTATGCGAACCGCGTCACAGTAACTGTGCTGTACGACCGCTCATAGTGTGTTCTAACACCGGAAGCTGGCAAATGCTATGTACGAGGTTCGGGATGATGGTCACCCCGGGTTTATGAGCATTTGGACCTGAAGATGCGCTTATGAAGCACTACCTGAAACTCGGCCTGATTTGTGCACTTCTTGCGGGTTGCGGTGGTACCGGCGGCGGTCCGGAGGAAGCGTTGCGTGCCTGGGTTGGCGAGGCTGAGGCGGCAGCCGAAGAGAGAGATCGGCGTGGACTGCTCGCCCTGATTTCTGAGAATTATGCCGACGGGCGTGGCAACGACTACGAAGGTGTGGGCCAGATGCTGCATATTTATTTCCTGCGGCAGCAATCGATCGCCTTATTGGTGACTATCGACGAGATCATTCTGGCGGGCAATACAGCTGCTACTGTCAACTTAACGGTGGGCATGGCCGGCACCAACAATAGTGCACTCGGCATCAGCGCCGATGCGTATAACTTCGAGCTGGAATTGCAGGCCGATGACAATGAGTGGTTGTTGATTGGTGCGCGTTGGGGCGAGTTGGGCGAGAAACTGCGTTGAAATAACCGGGCGAGATATGTTAAGGAGTATGTGATGAAAAGCAGCAATCAATTGCGAATTTCTGTCGGCCTGCTTGCAGCACTGTTTTTGTCAGCTTGTGCGAGTACTGAAACGATGATCGTCGCTCCGGCGGTGCAGCTCAAAAGCGTAGAGCTGAGTAAGGTGGGTTTTAATCAGCAGACATTTCTCCTTGGATTTGATGTGAGCAATCCCAACTCGTTTCCGTTGCCCGTCAAGGCGGTCAAATATCGATTGTTTTTCGACGATAAGAGTTTCGCTAGCGGAGAAACGCAGGGAAATTTCACCGTCCCGGCGCATGCAGATGATCAGTTCGTCCTTAGCGTTAACGTAAACTTTCTTGATTCAGCGACTCAGTTGACTTCGCTATTGCGTGGCGGCGTGCCCGAACATGTTGAATATGAGTTGCAGGGCAGCCTCGCCATCGACATACCGTTCGTCAAGCCCGTGCCATTTTCCAGCACTGGCGTGATTCCCGTAAAAAAATAGTCGTTGAATCGCGGCAAGGTGGCTCACGGACATCCGTGTCCTACGCGACATAAGTACGTCCTGTACAAAATACCGCTCCTGCGAGTCCTGCGCAGAATACGTAGGAGCGGCATCTTGCCGCGATATCGGTTACCCGTGGGTGATCGGTTTATCCGTAAACAGGAAGTCTTTTAACTCTTTATCAAATGTCGGGTCTTTGCGTCGAATCCATTCGAGAACCATTGCCGCATGTTCTTTTTCTTCGTCACGATTGTGCGCGAGGATAGCGGCCAACTCTGAATCTTTGCAGGCATCTACGCGCTGGTTGTACCAGTCGACCGCCTCAAGTTCTTCCATTAATGACGTTATTGCCCGATGCATGTCGCGGGTGGCATCCGTCAGTTCACTAATTGGTTCGTGGTATCCCTCGTTCGCCATTGGTAATGCTCCTGTGTTTTCCGGGTCTGCTTATGAATTCTTACCGATCAGGCTTTTGCTCCGCCGTCGGTGCGTGTCTTGGAATTCTGATAATAAATGAAACGCCCTCGTCAGTGTTCTCGGCGTCGATCGAGCCACCGTGACCTTCTGCGATCAGGCGAGCGATATACAGACCAAGGCCAAGGTGCTTGCCAGAGTCATCGCTACGCACTGAAACCATCGAGTGAAATAGCTGCGTGCGCATTTTTTTCGGTAACGGCTGGCCTGGATTGTTAACTGTGATAGTAACTTGCTGCGGATCGGCGTCGAGATTGATGGTGATGACATCGCCGGGCGTGGAGAATCCGACCGCATTGTCAGCCAGTTTATCGAGCATCTGTATAATCAGTTCCGGCGAACCGTGTACCATCGCAGCGGCCGAATTATTGCGCAAAATAAACCGTCGCTCTGGCCACGCACCAGCATAAGCGGCAACAGTCGACTCGAGAACCATGCCGATGTCGAACGCCTCAGGTTCGGCATGTTCAATGAGCTCCTCGGTGCGATTTGCCTCGCTCATCGCTGTCAGTATTCTGCGCAGCCGTTCAGCGCCATCCCTGGCCCGTGCCGTATATTTCACTGCCTCCGGAGACAGGTTTTCATGCTCCAGGTTTTCGAGCGAGGAGCTCACGATCGTTAATGGCGTTCTCAACTCGTGCGAAAGTTTTGTGGCGAGTGTCCGCAGGTAGTCATTGTAATTTCCAAGTTGTTGCAGAACGCTCGAAAAACTTCGAGACAAATCACCGACCTCGTCACCGGCGAGTGCACTGGGCAAAGCTGTGCGTACGCGCTTGTTATCAAGTGCGCGCTCGGCTGCGCTACTCAGGTGTCGGATTCGTGAGGACAACCAGCTTGCGTAGCCCAGCAGTACCAGGGCAACGCCGATCGTCGAGATCAGTGTCAGCGAAATCAGGCGCACCAGTGTCTGGTTGGTCAGGCTCAGTATCGCGTCAGTGCTCTGCTGCAGAATAATGGCGCCGGTTTGGACAGTGCCTGACCAGATCGGATGGGCGACTGATATTACGGCACGGCCGGTGTCCAGGTTGCGGAACCAGCGGCTGGCCGGTGTGCCCTGGAGGGCATCAGTGACATAACTTTGTTGCTCGCGGCCGCCAGGGTCTGGCTCGGCCAGTGCGGCTTCCGTGGCCGGCTCAAGCAGTAAATCGTAAGTAAGACGAAGCCAACCTGAGCTTACAGGCTGCCTGCTCTCACCATCGGGAGAGCCCGACAGGTTGCCTGCCAGCGCCAGTCGCCAGCCTGATCGGTTGGTAATCATCAACCGCAAGCCCGGCTGCTGAACATAGCCAGCAGCAACGCTTTGTAACACTGGCGAAACGCCGACAAGGGGCCCCGGGATCGGGCCGGCATAAGTCACACTGCGCACGCCGGCGCTGGAGGAGTCGCTCGTATTGGTGACGGCGATACCAAGACGACTGCCAATGAGACTACGCGGCAGGCGCGCCTCAAGGCGATAGCCGTCCACTGTATCCTGCCAGTGAGCCACGACGCGCGTTTCGTCAAACACCTGATCATTGATCTGACGCGTCACGACAATCTGGCCGGGTGCCTCGGCACGAAAGCGAAAAACCGTTTGTTCTCCGTAGTCATCAATGCTTATCAGCGATACGTGATCTGCATATCGGGAATCGGAGCTCGTGTTTTGTGTGTTGGCAAAAACAATATCTGCATCGCGCACATCGACATGTATAAACAAATACTGGCGGTGAATGCCGACGACGTAGCGTATCGTTCCGTCTGTTCCGCGCAAGGTGGCGGCGGCGTTCTCGGGGATTGTCCAATCGTCGCGGTAACCGTCGATCAGCGGGGCGCTTGTGAGTGGCTGCCCGTACAACTGGTTTTCCCCAAATTGACTATCGTCATTGCCGCCCAGCATTTCGTCCGGAAATTGTGACAACGAATCGGCGATGGCCCGGGCGGTTCCTGCCAGCATCTGTTGCTGGCCTGCCCGCAGCGCGGATTCGGTTTCACGGATGAACTGGCAACCTGCCCAAGGCAGGATCAACGTCAGGATACTGACCAGGAGTAGCTGACGACGCAGGTTCATTGAGACCTAATCGGTGAGCCAGCGATAGCCCATTCCATAAACGGTCTCTACTGCCGCAAAGTCGGCATCGATAGCGACAAACTTCCTGCGTATACGTTTGATGTGCGAGGTGATCGTATTGTCGTCGAGCACAGCCTGTGCTGCATCCATTAGTTGCTGGCGGTTTTTAACATGCCCGGGATAACGGGCGAGTGCGTGTACCATCCAGAATTCAGTCAAAGTGAGACCTGCAGGCTGATCCTTCCAGCGAACCATCATACGATCGACGTCTATTTCCAGGTTGCCGCGGCGGATTCTGTTCTCCTCGGCCAGCGGCTTCTGCATCGCGTCGAGGCGGCGGAATAGCGCAGCGACCCTGGCCATCAGGTGCGGCAGGCTGATGTCCTTGGTGAGGTAATCGTCGGCACCAAGACGTAATCCTGAAACTGCATCAAATTCACTGTCTCTTGCCGTCAGAAAAATTATCGGCAGATCATTCGCGCGACTACGTAACACGCGGCAGAGTTCAAAGCCGCCCTCGACCTCATCCTTCAGATTGATGTCGATGACGACCAGGTCGGGCAACCGTGCCTCAAAAGCGTCCATGGCTGGCTGGCGGGCGTCGTACAGATCGACGCCGTAACCTTCCCGGCGAAACGCGGCCGCGTAGTTTTCGCGGATAGCGATCTCGTCTTCAACAATGGCAATTCGTTTGGACATAAAGAGGTTCATTTAATCGGAAAGACACAATTTGCCACATTACGTCGGTGCATTGCCATGCCCCGGTCCGCGGATCGTCGTAAAAGGCTGTTGCAATCCGTCCTGCGCTAACCGGGAGGGACGACATGCAGCAGGACAAATGGCCAACAAAAGAAAAAAGAATCAGCAAGCGTGCTCATGGACGGGTGGTGTGGCACCCGTGTATTCCAAAGGCTGCCACGGCGCGAATGGAGAAACTCCTGCGACAACAGGCATCCTGGCGCTGGTTAGCCATATTGCTGCTGGTTATTACGGCGCCCGGTGTGCCCGCACAAACCAATGGCGACCCGGATTCTGAAGTAAGTCCATCGCAGGTACAAAGCGGCAGTTTGTTATTACGCATGCAGTCCGGTTACGAGATTGCCACGCGCATGAACACAGATATCGAAACGCAGATCAGCGGCCTGGTCGCCCGGGTAAGCGTGCGCCAGGTATTTCAAAACAGTGGCACCGAGTGGGTGGAAGGAATCTACGTGTTTCCGCTACCAGACAGTGCAGCCGTCGATCGTCTGCGTATGCATATCGGTGAGCGCTTTATTGAAGGAGAGATCCGCGAAAAGGAGGCTGCGAAAAAAGAGTACGAAGCGGCCAAATCAGCCGGAAAGAAAGCCAGCCTCGTCGAGCAACAACGCGCGAATATGTTCACAACGTCGGTTGCCAATATCGGACCCGGCGAAACGATTGCCATTGAGATCGAATACCTGCAGACCGTCAGCTATGACGAGGGCAGCTTCAGTTTTCGGTTCCCGCTGACCGTCACGCCACGCTTCATACCCGGCACGCCGTTACCTGGTCGCAAAGGCTCCGGCTGGTCAGCTGATACTGACCGCGTACCAGATGCTTCGCTCGTTACGCCGCCCATGGTGACAACGTCAACGGATCATCGTGTAACGTTTCGCGCCAGGATCAATGCAGGCGTGCCGCTCGAGTTCATTGCCAGTCGTTATCATCCGATCAGTGTCAGCGAGGAAAAGGAGCACTACACAATTGAGCTGTCAGACAAGGATGTACCGCTGGACCATGACCTGGAGCTAACCTGGAGGCCGGTCCCGGCCAGTGCGCCGCGGGCGATGATGTTTTCCGAGACGCTGGACGGGCAACCGCACGTTCTGCTCATGATGCTGCCACCAGACGACCTCGCTGCGCCCACCACTGAAATGCCACGTGAGTTGGTTTTCGTCGTCGACACTTCTGGGTCGATGCATGGTACGTCGCTTAGTCAGGCAACCAGGGCCCTGACCCTGGCTTTAGATGGTTTGCAAGCAGCAGATCTATTCAACGTTATTCAGTTTAATTCGATAACACACACTTTGTTCCCGCACAGCGTCGCGGCAACGGCGACGAATATCAATATCGCCAAGCGTTACGTGGTTGGTCTGGCGGCAAACGGCGGCACCCAGATGCGACCGGCAATTGAAAAGGCGCTTCTGTCTCCACCGAGTGAGAGTCATCTACGGCAGGTGATCTTCATCACCGATGGCAGCGTCGGTAACGAGGAAGAATTGTTCAGGCTAATCGAGAGAAATCTTGGCAATACCCGGATGTTCACTGTAGGGATTGGTTCGGCGCCAAACAGCTGGTTCATGCGCAAGGCGGCGGAGGCAGGACGTGGCACGTTCACTTTTATCAGCGCCCTGCACGAAGTGAACGAAAAGATGACCAGGCTGTTTCGAAAACTGGAACAACCACAAATTACGGATGTCGTCGTGGAGTGGCCTGACAATCCGGAACTCACAAGCTATCCGCAGGTAATTCCCGACCTCTACACGGGCGAACCGATCGTCGTCAAAGTGCGGCTTGAGAACGCACTGCAAACTGGTGAGCTGGTCAAGATAAGCGGTAACTCAGCAACGGGGACGTGGGGTGCCGAGCTGGACGCCGATGCCAGTGAGAACAGTCCTGGCGTAGCAGCACTTTGGGCGCGTGCGCGCATAGAAGATCTGCAGGATCGGCAGCGGCGCGGAGCAGACGCTGACGAAACCCGTAAAGCAGTCACTAAAACGGCGCTCGCACACCACCTTGTCAGCAAACACACGAGCCTGGTCGCCGTAGACAAAACACCCGCCCGGCCATCGACAAGTGCACTGAACCAGGAACAGGTGCCAAACCTGCTGCCATATGGGCAGAGTAACCTGGCAATGTTCGGTTTCACGGCTACTGCCACTAACGCTGGCATCTATCGCCTGAGTGGCCTGGTACTGATTGTCTGCGCCATTTTCTTAATGCTCATTTTGTCATTGCGGAGTCGCGACCGTGTTGCAGCGTACAGCCAGTAGCCGCCACGTCGGTCGCATTGTCGTGTCCTGCTTGCTTTGTCTCGGCTTCTGGCAGTTTGGTCAGGGGGCCTATATCCCGGCCAAAGCATGGGTCGCGCAGGAACTGATGCAGCGCGCGTGGCATAAAGCACAGGGCGGTAGTGATGCTCCGCCACCGTGGCCATGGGCGGATACCCGGCCGATCGCCAGGCTGTCCGCGCGCGGTGGTGATATTGAACTGATTATCCTTGAGGGTGGCTCCGGGCGGACGCTCGCATTCGGTCCAGGCCACCTGAGTATCAGCGTACTACCCGGCGAAGAGGGCAACAGCATAATTGCGGGTCATCGCGATACACACTTTCAGTTTCTGCAATTTCTGCAGCGCGGCGAGTCTATTCAGGTTGAGCTGGCGAATGGCCGGCATCACTTATACGAGGTAAGCGACATCGATGTGGTTGATTCGCGTCGAGGCAGCATTATTCTTGATACCGACTCACCGATGCTAAGTCTCGTTACCTGCTATCCGTTCAACGCCATTGCAGCAGGTGGGTCGATGCGTTACGTCGTGACAGCCAAAATGATTTTCTGAACAATATCAGGGGCGCACAGGATCGCTCTCTATTGACGCGAGCATGTCGGCAAAAATGTGGCTCAATTGCTGAACCATTTGTTCGTTTTCATCAACCAGGTTGAAAAACTCGAGCGGATCTTCAGCGAGGTTGTAAAGCTCGCGAGGATTGTGATCGCGATCCAGCAACAATTTCCAGGAGTCGCGCCTGACTGCGAACTCCAGTTCGCCGTGCGACGATAGCGACCAAAAAACGGCGCGTTCCGGCAAACGGTCACCGACCAGCAATGGAGCGATATCTATACCGTCGATCGGTCGATCTTGTGGTATTTCGCCACCGCCTATTTTCACCAGTGTCGTAAAAATATCTGTTCCGAGAGCAAGCTCGTTGCTCACTGAACCTGGCCGGGTCACACCCGGGTAACGGATAATAGCGGGGACTTTGATGCCGCCCTCATAAAGGAAATGCTTGCGCCCGCGGAGTCCGCCGGTACTGCCATAGGCATTGGTTTCGTACCATTGCAGCCAGGCGCTCGTGACGGGACCGTTGTCACTGGCAAATACGACTACCGTGTCATCCTCTATGCCCATGTCGTCCAGTGCACGCAATACCCGACCCAGCTGAGAATCCATATAAGCAACATTGGCGTAATACTCGCCAGGGCCACGTGGTACGAGAGTGTCCTTCGGTGGCTCGGATGCACCACTTTCGATCGGGACGATTGGACCCCGGGTGAAGTCTGCATACATCTGGTTGTACTCGGGCGGGTTTTCAAAAGTCGTGTGTGGCTCTGCCATGCTCAGGTAAAGAAAAAACGGTTTGTCTTCATCGCGCTGCTCCAGCCACCCGATCGACTCGTCCGCATAAAGGTCGGCCGTATAGCCTTTCTGTATGCCGAGAGAAACACCGTTGCGAAACACGTTGGTCGGATTATGGTTGGTTGGAATCTGAAACGCGTTGTGGCCGTAAAAGTAGTCAAAACCCTGGTCAGTCGGCTGTGGTTCGACATCACTCCCGAGATCAGAGTTGAGATGCCACTTGCCAATGTGTGCGGTCGCATAACCGACTGACCTGAGAATCTCCGCAATCGTTATTTCTTCGGCGTGCAAATATATGTCGCTGCCCTCTGGTATCCAGCTCTTGATACCAGTTCGATATGGATAGCGGCCGGTGAGCAATCCCGCCCTGGAGGGCGAACACAGAGCAGATGGCGCGTAGTAGTTCGTTAACCTGAGGCCGTCGTTTGCGAGCGCGTCAATATTCGGCGTCTTTAGTACCGGGTGCCCATAGCTGCCGAGATCGCCGTAGCCGAGATCGTCGACGTAAATGAGTAATATATTGGGCTGTGTCGCAGCGTGTCCGTATGTCACCGACAGCAACATTAAAAGTAAACCCAGGCCGGTTTTCGTCATGTCTTGTTCACCTTGCCCGGATAAGTTACTGGTTTTCGCCGGGAGCGACGGCCAACAACGCAGCGACAGTCATTGCGTCAGTAATTTCGCCTTGCCGAACCATAGTGACTGCATCTTTGATGGGAAGCTTACGAATCTGCAGGTCTTCTGTTTCATCAAATTCGGTTTCACCTTCTTGCAGACCGCGAGCAACAAAAACAAATCCTTCTTCATCGGTAATCGAATTACTCAGGTGCAGGCGCATAACTTCTGTCCAGTGTGTCGCGATAAGGCCAGTCTCCTCTTTCAACTCACGCTTTGCGGCAGCCAGTGGATCTTCATCGTAAGGTGCGCCGCCCATCGGCAGCTCCCAGGAGTACGCACCCAATGTGTAACGATCCTGTCCGACCAGCCAGGTGTTGCCAACGTCATCCAGTGGCACGATGGCAATTGCCTTGTTCTTGAAGTGAACGCGACCATAATCGTTTTCGCCGCCACCGGGGTTGATGACCCGCTCTTCGTGCACGGTGATCCAGTCATTCTCGAAAACAACGTTTGAGGTAAGTTTCTTCCAGCCCATTACGTTCCGCCGGCTTCGTCTGTTTCGACCAGCAACTTGAAGCGATGCATATCGTTCTCTGTACGTTTGCGGATTTTTCCGGCGATAAATGGCGCTATGATTTTCATGAACCCCTTAAAAGTAATATTGCACCAGGACGTCCAGCGAGTTGTATTCTCATCTATGGACTCGAAGTGATTGACGATGATGGTTGAGGCGTATTTTGACTCGTAATTGGCGGACAGAAAAACCGGTTCACGAAGTTCAGCGATGGTCTCAACGATAACCAACATTCTACCGTTCTCGCTAAAAACAAGTTCGGAGATGGCTCCTGGCTGACCGGGATCGCCGGACGTGTGCGTATATGATGCAAAATTTTGTTGCCACCGACCTTTATTGGATGAGTCGTTGAACGCGGCCCACACGGCCGCCAGGCTGGCATCAATCACCTGTTTGTAAGTCAGTTTCATACATCGGTCCTGACAAGTGGAAACCCATCATAGCGCAGCGACGATTTGTCATTGCAGGAAGTAGCGAACTTGGTCATAGTAACGAGATCCTATGAGCGCTGGTCCCCAACTCAGAAGGTGTATCACTCGTTCCGGAATCATCCATGGCATCACCGCAAGCCCGTTTAACTACCGGGGCGGTCGGTCGACAATTGGTCGATATGACCGTGCCCGTGTTGTTTGGCATCTTCACCATGATGATGCAGGGATTCGTTGACGCGTATTTTATAGGTCGCGTCGGTGATCGGGAGCTGGCAGCGCTGAGTTTCGCCTTTCCTGTACTGATGATCGTGACCAGCGTGGCGATTGGCCTGGGCGCGGGAACTTCGTCTGTCGTTGCACGTGCCATCGGCGCGCACGATCACCGTCGTGCGCGACGTCTGGCCACAGACAGCCTGATACTGTCATTCGGCATAACGGCTGTGATCTGCATGGTGGGTTACCTCACCATTGCACCCTTATTCAGGTTGCTTGGAGCGCCTGAGGACATGCTGCCGTTGATTGGCGGCTACATGCGGATTCTGTACGCCGGCGTTCCTTTCGTCGTCGTTGGTATGGTTGGCATGAGCAGCATGCGTGCGACGGGCGATACCAGGTTGCCGAGCATGCTGATGGTTATTGCGGCGGTCGTCAATATAGCGCTGGATCCCATTCTGATTTTCGGCGTTGGGCCGGTTCCGGCAATGGGGCTGAACGGCGCGGCGATGGCAGCGCTTCTCGCGCGTGCTGCGATTTTCGTTGGCACGCTGTACCTGATGCGTATGCGCCTCGATATGCTGACGTTTAACAAGCCGGATCCCGGCGAGCTCAGAAAATCCTGGGCGGACATATTGCATGTTGGTATCCCGGCCGCAGCCACGAATGCCATTATTCCGGTTGCGACTGGCGTCATTACAGCCATGCTGGCGCGCTACGGAACGGAGGCGGTCGCCGGGTTTGGTGTTGCCAGCCGCGTCGAGTCGTTAACGCTTGTGATGTTTTACGCCATGTCAGCAGTCATTGGTCCGTTTGTCGGGCAAAACATGGCGGCCGGCAAAGCGGATCGAATTTTCCTGGCTTTGCGGCTCTGTGCGATCTTTTGTATTGGTGCTGGGCTTGTTATCGCCGTGTTATTGGCAGGGCTGGGCAACCTGATACCGATGTTGTTTAGTGAAAACCCGAACGTCACCGGCGTTGCAACTCAGTTCCTGTATATCGTGCCGATCAGCTATGGTGCCTATGGAGTTGTCATGATCATGAATGCCTCGTTTAACGGCATGGGCAAACCAATGCCGGCGGTGTATATCAGCGTGGCGAGAATGGTGCTGATTTATTTGCCACTCGCGTTCTTGGGAAATCGCTATTTTGGCGTGACCGGAATTTTTGTGGCTTATGCAATCGCGAATATTATTACGGGAATTATTGCGTTTTCCTGGGCCCGGTCATCTGTGCCTGCGCAATGTGCGGTGCATGCAGCGCCGCCAATTGTTGGCTGAGAATCGCCCGTGCCGATAGACAGATCGTGACGCCTTTATTCGATCTTCACTATCGTACGGCGGGCTCCTACATTTGCTAATTCAGACTGGTATGGATGGCAGCACGTGCCGACGGTAGTAATAGTGCATACCAACACCACGACTGGCGAGAAATAACGTCAAGGCAAGCCACAGTCCGTGATTGCCCATGAAATTAAAACCATAAAACGCTGGCACGAATACGAGGAAAGAAGAAACTACCATTATGTCGCGCATCTCCCGCGACCGGGTTGCGCCGACAAACACGCCATCATAAAGATAGGACCAGACTGCTATCAACGGCATTAATGTCATCCACGGCAGGTAGCGCAGGGTCGTTGTAATCACTTGTGGCAAGTCAGTCAGCATGCCGACCAGCCACGGACCTGCAAAATAGAAAAAGACACTGAAACCAAGCGCGAAGTACAGTGACCAGCGCAGCGACAGCGTGACCGCGCGGCGCAGGGCTTCCCTGTTTCGGGCTCCAATTGCCTTGCCCACCAGCGCTTCGGCGGCGTGCGCAAGGCCATCGAGGGCGAACGCCATCAGGTGCATAATATTCATCAATATCGCGTTCGCCGCAAGAATCAGGCTGCCCTGTCTTGCTCCGGCAGCTGTCACAAAAGTAAACGTGAATACCAACGCCATCGTGCGAATAAACAGGTTCGCGTTAACTGCAAAAAATTGAGCGTATTCTTTCAGCGTAGTCAGGTGGGATATGAGCAGTTGTCCACCACGGTGCCTGAGGTCACGGAGTGCGAAACCGGCGCCAACGGCAAGCCCACTGAATTCGGCGATTACGGATGCTGCCGCGATGCCATCGACTTTCATGCCGAGCAGGTATACGAATGCCAGGTCCAACAAGATGTTGGTCAGGTTTATCGTAAGAACGATATAAAGGGGAACGCGCGCATTCTGCAGACCCAGGAACCAGCCGATGAGCGCATAGTTAGCGAGTGTCGCTGGTGCACTCCAGATACGGATAAAAAAGTATTCATTGGCATAACCGGCTACATCAGGGTTCGGGCCCAGTACGTTTGTCGCAAGTGCGGCAATCGGGTTCTGTAGCGCGATCAATATCGCAGCAATAGCCAATGCAACAACAAGCGCCTGGCCGAGTGCAACTTTCAGGCCATCATTGTCGCCAGCTCCAAAGCGCTGGGCGGTAATACCGGTCGTGCCCATGCGCAGAAAATTTACGCCGCTGTAAAGAAAACCAAAGATCGTCGCACCGATTGCAACTGCACCCAGGTACACGGCACTGCCCAGGTGACCGGTGACGCCAGTGTCGACCATACCAACCAGCGGCACGGAAATATTGGAGAGCATCATCGGCGCAGCAATACGCCAGACATCCCGATTTTGCGGCAGGGTACTAATCGGAGTGACCTAAAATTGCACGAAAGTTAACAAGGCGCGCGTTGCGCGCCTTCGCGGCTAAAGCCGCTCCCACGGGGAAGCGAAATCCCAGCAAGGCAACAAAATAGCCACCCAGTAATCGTAGCCAAACCACCTTATCTGAAGACCCAAAACCGTAGCAAGCCGTCGTAAGAGCCCGCCGTACGACAGATACACATCTGCTAATCCTGAGATTCCAACAGGTAAACCGGGGTCGAACCGAGGTTTTTTTGAAAAAAACCTCGGTTCGACCCCGGTTTATTTTTTTCAGAATGCGTTGACGCCCGTCAGTTCTTTGCCGACGATCAACTGGTGAATTGTTTCCGTGCCTTCATAAGTGATCACACTTTCCAGATTCAGCATGTGTCGAATTGGCGTGTATTCCGCACTGATGCCGGCGCCACCCAGGATGTCACGTGCATCACGTGCGATATCCAGTGCTGCACGACAATTATTCCATTTGGCAATAGATACCTGGGTTGGTGTCATGCGTCCCTGGTCTTTCATGCGACCGAGCTGCAGGGCGAGCAGTTGCGCTGTTGTAATACGTCTTGCCATGTCGGCGAGTCGCAATTGGATTGCCTGGTTATTTGCGAGTGGTTTGTGAAACAGGATGCGATCCTGCGTGTAATTCAGCACTTCGCTAAGGCAGGCCTGCGCTGCGCCGATAACGCCCCAGGCAATGCCGTATCTTGCCTGTGTCAGGCAGCTCAAAGGTCCTTTTAGGCCCGTGATACCGGGTAGCACGCTTGCTTGTGGCACGCGTACATTGTCGAAAAACAAAGCAGAGGTAACTGACGCCCGTAGCGAGAATTTATTCTCGATTTCCTGCGCCGTAAACCCGGGCATCTCTTTTTCAATAATGAATCCACGCAGGCCTTCTTCGGTCGTTGCCCAGACAATCGCAGCATCGGCCAGGTTACCGTTGGTGATCCACATTTTCGAACCATTTACGACCCAGTCATCACCGTCTCTTTTGGCGTGGGTCTTCATGTTGCTGGGATCGGAACCACCTTGTGCTTCGGTCAGTCCGAAACAGCCGATTGCCTCACCGCGGGCCATTGCAGGCAGCCAGCGCTGTTTTTGCTCTTCGGATCCATAGGAATAGATCGGATACATAACAAGGCTGCTTTGTACCGAAACAAAACTACGCAGCCCGCTGTCGCCACGCTCGAGCTCCTGGCAAATCAGCCCGTAACAAATTGCATTCGTCCCGGCGCAGTCGTAGCCCTCGATAGAGCTGCCGAGCAAACCGAGTTCGGCGACCTGGTTGATCAGGTCACGCGGAAAATAGTGATTCTCAAAAGCGTCACGGATAACCGGGATCACTTTGTCGTCAACGAATCGCGCCACGGTTTCCTGCACCATGCGTTCTTCCTCCGAAAGCTCGGATTGAACGTCGTACAGGTCCATTGGATTTAACTGGCGCTTGGTGGATGCAGGGTTTTGCACGGAATTATTACTGGTCACAATGCCTCCGGGATACCGGGATATTGAATCGGGCTGGTGATTCTACAGAAATGATTGGCGCTGGTAACTCCTTATCGGTCAGTCAATAAGGAATCCCGAAGCGGCGGTAGATATTGGAAAGAATCCAGACCGGCGCGATCATCATCAACTGTATGTCGCGGAGCACGGCCGTAACGCCGCCATGCGGAAAACGGCCCAGGTACAAGCCGACAATACTGGCGATCAGCAACCCGCTGCTGGTCATGTATGGAGAATACGGCGAGTCGGCCAGCCATATTTGTAGTGCCGCAACACCAAAAACGAACGGTAGCATGCCGATGGCCAGCGACATGGAAATGATGAAGTAATAAACGACGGCGGCCATCAGAAAAGCGCTACCCCAGTTCAGTACGGGCGATATGTCGACAAATTCCTGCGGAATCGGTAACGACCAGAGCAACCCGACCGTACCCAACACGATCAGCGGCACTGAAATCCAGAAAACCAGCGGATTAGCAATGTCATTATGGCTCTCGCCATAATCAACCAGCCAACTGTCTGTTTCGGTCATCCGCATCCCCGGGGTTCAGCCTTACCGGCCCGTCACTATTCTACACATCACTCTGCAGTCGCGTTCAGGCGCTTGGGCGGGCATAAACTGAGACCTGGCGCACATTTCACACATAAACCATTGCTGGTGGTACCGGCTTCAGCGTTTGTTCAGGAACGTAACGCATACAATGGCGTCGAATACTTCGCTAAAGGGTCGCTTGCCTGGAAAATCATGCAGGCAGAGGAAAGATTATGAACAGCAAAACATTGAAAGTTGTACTGGCGTCTGTGGGTTTCGCTATCGTGCTCGGCGGTTGTGAAACGCTTGACCCGTACACACAGGAATCGAAAACGAGCAGCGCCACCAAAGGTGCCATTATTGGCGCAATTGCCGGTGCCGCCGTTGGCCTGGCATCAGGAGATGATGCGGTTGAGCGCAGACAGCATGCATTAATTGGTGCTGGAGTCGGTGCATTGGCCGGCGGGTCCGTTGGTTACTACATGGACAAACAGGAAGCTGAATTGCGTGCCGAATTGCAGGGCACCGGTGTCAGCGTTACGCGCATCGGTGACAACATCACCCTGAATATGCCTGGCAACGTAACGTTCGCTACTAACAGTTCTGATCTGAGCCCGGCGTTCTATGACGTATTGAGCTCAGTGAGCAAGGTTTTGACTGAATTCGAGCAGACCGTGGTTGAAGTTGCAGGCCATACTGACAGCTCGGGTTCTAACGCCTACAACCAGGCATTGTCGGAACGTCGCGCCGGATCAGTGGGACAGTACCTGCGAGCTCAGGGAATTGACGCACAAAGGCTAATCGATATCGGCATGGGCGAGTCGATGCCAGTTGCAGACAACAACTCGTCTCACGGCAAGCAGGCTAACCGCCGTGTTGAAATAACGATGGTTCCGCTTACCAGCTAGGGAAAAAATTCCGACTTTAAAGGGAGTGACAGAATAAAATCCGTCACTCCTTTTTTTGTGCGGTTCTCACACCAATGGGAAATTTCCGGCAACGTATCTACGATCGACGAGACTCATCGAGCTGGATCGAGGCCTCCGGCATCGTTAGCCGCCTGATGGCGGATGATCACGTCGGCGCACGGCATCAACGTTTTGTCCTTGATATGCGCAACGGGCAGACACTGCTGATTGCGCACAACATCGACCTTGTCAAACGCGTGCCATTGGGGATGGGTGACAGAGTGCAGTTTCGCGGCGTGTACGAGTGGAACGAACTCGGTGGTGTTGTGCACTGGACGCACCACGATCCACACGGCGTAGAGGAAGGTGGCTATATAAAGTTTCGTGATGAGACTTACCAATAAAAAACCCGCGTAACGAAGTTACGCGGGTTTCGTTTTGGTCTTTTCCTGGTGCCGGTAATCAGGCTCCCATAGCAACCCTGATTTTCTTAATCGCGTTGCCTTCAATCTGGCGAATGCGTTCTGCTGACACGCCGTATTGATCGGCCAACTTATGCAGAGTCTTTTTCTCCTCGGTAAGCCAGCGTGACTGAAGAATATCGCGACTACGCTCATCGAGCGTAGTCATCGCCTCCATCATTCTCGAGGTCGCATCTTCGTTCCAGTCGAGCTTCTCCACCATGGTTGCAGGGTCCGAATCCGGGCTGCTGCGCAGATATGCTGCCGGCGAAAATGCTCGGTCATCATCGCGAGCATCCGGTACGGGATCGAACACCGCATCACGCGCACTCAGCCTGCGTTCCATTTCGGTAACTTCTTTGGCGCTAACGCCAAGATCCTTCGCTACCGCGTTGGTTTCATCGTAAGACAACCAGGCGAGACTTTTTTTCTTTCTACGCAGATTAAAAAACAGTTTTCGCTGTGCTTTGGTTGTCGCTACTTTAACGATGCGCCAGTTGCGTAATACATATTCATGAATCTCGGCGCGAATCCAGTGCACTGCAAATGAGACGAGTCTTACATCGAACTCAGGGTCGAAGCGTTTGACCGCTTTCATGAGGCCGACGTTACCTTCCTGGATCAGGTCGTTAAGAGGAAGGCCGTAACCGGTATATCCCTTTGCAATATGCACGACGAAGCGCAGGTGCGCCATCACCAGATCGCGTGCCGCCTGCAAGTCTTCTTCATCACGATATCGATGCGCCAGAGCCTGCTCGTCTTCCTTGCTCAGGATGTCGATTCCGCCGACGCCCTGAATGTAAGCATCCAGACTGCCGACCGGGCCCGTCAGGGCGAGATCATAATTTGTCTTTGCGACTGCCATTGTCATCAGATTCACTACCTCCCAAGTCAGGTGCTATTTTAGCACTCGGTTGGTTAGAGTGCTAACAACTGGCAATAGTTCCCTTGAGAGGCTGGTGTTGTTGTATTTAAAAACAACAAGTTACGATAAATAATACGGCATTGGATTAAACATAATACAGACATAAAAACCTTCCGCGACCGCCTCAACGCGGTTCGATCCGCCGCATATGGCGCGTTGCAGCAATCCAGGAGCCGACCAGCCCAAGTGCTACGCCGGTGGCGATGATCATACTGCTTTCCGGTAAATCCAGCGCCAGCACCTCGAAACCACTGTTGTACAGTCCGGCGAGGCGGGCAACCGGACCTTCGAGTGCGAACAGTCCGTACAGGACCAATGCCAGCGCCAGGATGCCGCCGCCCAGCCCGTACCAGAGCCCGGTGTACAGGAACGGCCGCCTTACGAAAGCGTTGCTGGCACCGATTAACTTGGTGACTTCAATCTCCTCACGCCTGCTTTGAATATCCAGTCGAATCGTATTGCCGATTATGACGACGATAGCTGCGCCGAGAAGTCCGGCACCCATGGCGATGGCGCGCTGCATGATTTCGAGTATGGCGTGAAAGCGCTGCACCCATTCGGTGTCAACCTGCACGAAGTCTGCTTGCGGCAGGTTGCCGAGTTCTTCATTTAGCAGGTCCATCGAGAGTTCCGTATTCACGTCACTCGGCCGTACGACCAGTGTATGCGGCAACGGATTTACAGTGAGATGATCCAGCGCTTCGCCGAATCCTGAATGTTCGCGAAAATCGGCCAGCGCATCTTCCGCTGAAATTAGTGTTACCCGGGCAACATCAGCGCGTTGACTAATAATGTCGGCGAGCCGTTGTGCGTCATCCGAAGACGTTTCTGCTTTCAGGTAGACAGAGAAATCCAGAGCATTATCCCAGGACGCGCTGATCGATTGTGCATTCTTGATCACCAGGTGCATAGCCGCCGGTAAGGCAAGGGTTACACCGATGACCAGTATTGTCATGAGACTCGAAAAGGGCTGGCTTGCGAGGCGGCCTAATGCAGCTGCGGCGGTGCTGATGTGTCGCGCAGCCCAGGCGGCAACCGGTCCGTCAGATCGCGAGGCAGCCTTCTTTTTTGCGGGCTTCACTGCGGCCAATTTTCCTGCTCCTGCTCAGCTTCCAGGCGCTCGGCGTATTCGGCAACCACGTCTTCTTCTTCCTCAACCTGCAGCGCGCCATTCGCGAGGGCTATGCGCCTGCAGCCCAACTGGTCAATCAGCGCAATGTCGTGGCTGGCTATCAGCAGTGTCACACCAACCTCATTAAAGCGACGAAAAATCCGCATCACTTCAAGCGACAGGTCCGGGTCCAGGTTGCCGGTTGGTTCATCAGCGATCAGCAATTTGGGGCGGCTCACAATTGCCCGCGCAATGCCGACTCGCTGTTGTTCACCCGATGACAGGGTTTGCGGAAGCTGCTTCTCTTTGTTCAACAGGCTGACCTGATCAAGTGCCGCCCGAACCTTGCGCGCTGCGTCGCGGTGACTTAATCCAGCGATTATCAATGGCAGTGCGACGTTGTCGAATACCGGCCGATCGTATAGAAGTTTGTGATCCTGAAAGACCATGCCGATCTGACGTCGATAGCCGGGAATCTTGCGTCTTGTAACACGACGCGTGTTTTGGCCATCGACAATCACCTGTCCGTTGGTCGGTCGGTCGATAAGCGCGATCAGGCGCAACAACGTGCTCTTTCCGGCGCCGGAGTGACCCGTGACGAAAACCATCTCGCCTTTGTCGACATGCAGGCTGAGCCCCTTCAGTGCGTCATGCCCGCCAGGATATCTTTTTGCAACATCTTCTATACGAATCAAAACTAGCCCTGCTTTGTACTGTCAGCAAATAGCAGTGCGTCGACGAAGTCATCCGCATCGAATGGCTGCATGTCGTCGGCTTGCTCTCCAATACCGATAAAGCGCACCGGAAGTCCGAGTTTGTCGGCGATGGGAAGAAGAATACCGCCTTTTGCGGAGCCGTCCAGCTTGGTTACCGTTATTCCTGTCACTCCCAGCGCGTCATGGAATTTCTCGGCCTGCACCATGGCATTCTGACCCTGGCTTGCATCGAGTACCAACATGATTTCCTGTGGTGACTGCGGGTCATGACGTGCAAGAACCCGCTTGATCTTCACCAGTTCATCCATGAGTCCTGCCTGAGTCTGCAGCCGCCCTGCGGTGTCGGCGATCAGGACGTCAACGTTCCGCGAACGCGCTGCCTCATAGGCGTCGAAAATTACGGCCGCAGGATCAGCGCCGGTTTGCTGCGCAATTACGCTGACATCGTTGCGTTCGCCCCAGGCCTGCAATTGTTCAACCGCGGCGGCCCGAAAAGTGTCACCCGCGGCCAGCATCACTGAATGACCGTCGTCCTGCAGTCGTCGCGCCAGCTTGCCTATAGTGGTCGTTTTGCCAGCACCGTTCACGCCAACCATCAGGATGACAAACGGACTCTGCTGATCTGTAATGACCAGTGGCTGTGCTACCGCTGCCAGGATACCCGTAAGCGCCCGCCGCAGGCCCTCCTGCAAGGCAGCTACGTCTTTGAGTTCCTTGCGGTCCAGGCTTCTCTGCAGTCCGGAGATGATGCGCTCAGTTGTGTCGACACCGACATCAGCCATTATCAGCGCGGCTTCGAGTTCCTCGAGAACTTCTTCGTTGATATTGCCACCAGGCGCGAGCTTGGTCAGGTCATAGGTGAGCCAGCTATCGCCACGGTTGAGCCGCGCACGCAGGCGCTTTACGAAGCCCGCCTTTTTTGCCGGCTCTTTTACTTTTGTTTTACCAAACACCAATTATTTCCGCGCAGTGGAGTAACCTCGCACTTTACTCCGGATATTGGAGCAAAGTGTGGGGCGAAAAAAAACCCGGGGACAAAACGCTAGCGGATCGTCGTCCGGACGGCTGCGTATTGTAGCGGGAAAATGGCGCAGCCGCCTTTTACCGGTTGCTGACGAGCCTGGCCTGCGCCCAACATCCGAACGTATCCGCGAAACGCTTTTTAACTGGCTAACGCCAGATATCCACGGCATGCGCTGCCTCGACCTGTTTGCCGGAAGCGGAGCTCTTGGCTTTGAGGCGCTATCTCGCGGTGCCGCATCAGTCGTTTTCGTCGAAAAGGCGCCCGGCGTAGCCAAATCACTTCGTGTCAGCATAGGGACACTTGATGCGGGCGATGCAACGGTCGTGCAAACTGCTGCGCAGGAATTTCTTGAGTCAGACATTCCGCAGAAATTTGACCTGGTGTTTCTCGACCCCCCTTTTGCTGACGATCTGCTTGAGGATTTGTGTAGACTGCTCGCAGGAAGTGCTTGCCTCGCGGCCGGCGCCAGGATTTACCTGGAACAGGAGCGGAACCAGATGGTGCCGACCTTGCCGGATGGCTGGACCTTCATCAGGGAAAAAACAGCCGGCAACGTACGCTATTCACTGGTCAGTGTAAGGGTTTAAGGGAGCAAACAATGACAGTCTCAGCGATGTACCCAGGGACGTTCGATCCGATCACGCTCGGTCATGAGGACCTGGTCCGCCGTGCTTGCCGCCTTTTCGACAAGGTGGTTGTGGCAGTCGCAGCCAATCCGAGTAAAGAACCTATGTTTTCGCTCGATGAAAGGGTTGAGCTTGCCCAAACAGTACTCGCCGACTTCAACAATGTTGAGGTGAGTGGCTACGAGGGCCTGACTGTCGATTTTGCCCGCCAACATGACCTGCAGGTTATCGTGCGTGGGCTGCGTGCGATCTCTGATTTCGAGCATGAATTTCAGCTTGCGAATATGAACCGACATCTTACTGACGAGGTCGAGACCGCTTTCCTGACGCCGACAGAAAAATATACGTATATCTCCTCAAGCCTGGTCAGGGAGATATGCACGCTGGGTGGCGATATTTCGGAATTCGTTTCGCCGCCGGTAAAAACAGCGCTAATGAAGCGCGTCGGAAGAACCTAACTGATTGCAGTCATGCACGGATCGTGCGCTGGCTCGCCGGCGTAAACACTAATTCGTAGGAGCGGCATCTTGCCGCGAATGGAAAATAATCGCGGCAAGATGCCGCTCCTACGTACTGTGCGATTCGCTTAACGTTGGCAGCGTTTGCAATAAAACGTCGAACGTTGGCCGAGCACGATGAGCGAAATTTCATTTTTGCAGCGGTTACATGATTCCTCATCGCGACCGTAAACTTCGAGTTGCTGCTGAAAGTAACCGGGCTCGCCATCGCCGCCATAGAAATCTTTGAGCGTCGTCCCGCCCGCTTCGATGGCGCGTTGCAGCACCGACTTGATCGTAGCCGCAAGCAGCGTCATGCGATCCGCAGCAATTCTGCCGGCGGCTCGCTTTGGGTGAATTCCTGCAAGAAACAAAACCTCACTTGCATAAATGTTGCCAACCCCGACGACGACAGACGCATTCATGATGAATTGTTTAATGCTGACGCGTCGCCCGCGTGCTTTCTGCCACAGGTAATCGCCATCAAATTCCGTTGACAATGGTTCCGGTCCAAGGTGGCGTAAGAGAACATGTTCGCCAGCGTCCCGCGTCCACAATAACGAACCGAAACGACGCGGATCCCTGAAACGCAATGCCTTGCCGCTTTGGAGCTGAATATCGACATGATCGTGTTTGGCAGCTGGTTCGTCGGCGTCGATGATGCGCACGCTGCCGGACATTCCAAGGTGCAGCATCACTGTGCCGGCATCAGTTTCGAACAACAGGTATTTGGCACGACGACTTAGCGAGCGAATTTTCTGGCCGGGAAGCAGCCGATCAATATCTGTCGGCACGGGCCAGCGCAGTCGCCGATCGCGAACAATGACTTCGCTTACCGTTTGCCCTTCAACCCAGGGAGCAATGCCACGTCGGCTGGTTTCAACTTCTGGTAGCTCTGGCATGTTCTTCTACACGGCGGCGGCAACACACTATAAAGGATTTTCGATAGCTGAAAATTGTAGAACGGTAACGTAGGAGCCCGCCTAGCGGGCGACAAACAATGCAACGCATTGTTTGCAAAACATCAACCCACCACACCCGCACAAAAATCACACCTGCCGGCCGAAAGACAATCGCGAAAATTCCACGAAAATCGCCCGCTGGGCGGGCTCCTACAACCTGGGCACGGGTCCCTAAAAACAAGCCAAAAAAAACCCGCCGTTGGCGGGTTTTCTTTATTTGATTTTCGCTTCCTTATAAAGCACATGTTTACGTGCTTTGGGATCGTACTTCTTGGTCTCCATCTTCTCCGGATGCAACCGCTTGTTCTTAGTGGTTGTGTAGAAGTGACCAGTACCGGCACTGGAGACGAGTCTGATTTTTTCACGCATTAATTTGTCCTCCAGTCCTTAGACGCGCTTGCCTTCGGCACGCATATCCGTGAGCACCTTGTCGATGCCAAGCTTGTCGATAATTCTGACGCCGTTGTGTGAAACACGCAGACGAACGTAACGCTTTTCAGATTCCACCCAAAATCGCTTCTTCTGCAGATTAGGCAAAAAGCGTCGACGCGTTCTGTTATTGGCATGAGAAACGTTATTACCGCTCTGCGGGCGCTTCCCGGTGACCATGCACACCTTGGACATTAGCTTAAGTCTCTGATTTTATTAAGGGTTGCCCACGCGCGGCAGGCAGAGAGCGAGACTTTATACCAGCCTATTCGCGGCTAATCAAGCTGCGTTTTCGTGGCGGGATGAACGCTGGCTACAGCATGCCACGGCTGGCCAGTGAGGTGCTCGTCCCATCGCCTATAACAAGGTGATCCAGCAGCCGGATATCCACCAGGTCGAGGGCGGATTTAATCCGCCGCGTGATGCGCTCATCGGCCTGGCTCGGTTCGGCGACGCCCGAGGGATGGTTGTGGGCAAGGATTATGGCTGCCGCATTGACCATCAGCGCCTGTTTCACAATCTCCCGCGGATACACACTGGTGCCGTCAATGGTGCCGCGAAACAGCTCCTCGAACAGGATCACCCGGTGTCGGTTGTCCAGGTACAGGCAGCAGAAAACCTCGTGAGGCCGGTCCCGCAGGCGTGCAATCAGGAATGTCTCGGTGTCTGAGGGGCTGCGGATGGCCTCGCCCATGGGCAACGTCTCCTCAAAATAGCGGCGGGCAAGCTCCGGCAGAGCGCGCAAAATGGCGAGCCGGGCATCGCCAATACCTCTTTCTGCTGCCAGGTCGCGCGGCACGGCATGCAGCAGTTTGCGCAGGCCGCCAAAGCGGGATAACAGTCGGGCAGACAGATCCAGCGCAGAATCCGCTTCAGGGCCGCGCTGAAAGAGTACAGCGAGTAGCTCCACCTCCGACATGGAGGAGGCACGGTGCTGGCGCAGTTTCGATCTTGGGTCGGCCGGCTTTCGCAGGCATTGTTCTGACATGGACGATCCTTGTCCGGGACGAGCGGGGTGAGTAATCGGGGCAGTCAGGGTGCTAAAAGACAGGGTGTCTTTCAAGACACAAAACAAGGCAGGAACGACCTATTCGCTGGAATTCCCTGCCAACTACGGGCTAAGCTGGCAGTTATGGCCAGTCAAAATATCATTCTTGGCGTAAGCGGCGGTATCGCCGCGTACAAAACGCCAGAGCTTGTACGTCGTTTGCGCGATCGTGGCGCTGCGGTGCAAGTTGTCATGACACACTCTGCCCGTGAATTCGTGACTGAGACGACATTGCAGGCGGTATCCGGCATGCCGGTGCGCACTGACTTGTGGGACTCGCAGGCAGAGGCGGCAATGGGGCACATCGAGCTGGCCCGCTGGGCTGATCTGGTTTTGATCGCGCCAGCTACTGCACAAATCATGGCACGCATGGCTGCAGGTTCAGCAGCCGATCTCCTGACTACTTTATGCCTTGCTACTGAAGCACCCATAGTCATCGCTCCCGCAATGAATCACGTAATGTGGTCGCATCCTGCAGTGCAGGAAAATCGGCAAAAACTGGCAGATCATGGTGTGCGGATACTGGGTCCGGATATTGGTGACCAGGCTTGTGGGGAAAGCGGCCCCGGTCGCATGCTGCAACCTGACGCAATCGTCGCCGCCGTTACGGCACCAATAGCGGTTGCAGATGTCGAGCCACCGCTACTTGCGGGCAAGAAGGTATTAATTACCGCGGGGCCCACTCGTGAGGCACTGGATCCTGTTCGCTTTATCAGCAACCGCAGTTCTGGAAAAATGGGCTACGCATTGGCAGAGGCTGCGCGACAAGCCGGCGCCACAGTCATTCTGGTCAGCGGTCCGGTCAACATCGCGGTGCCGGATGGCGTAAATTTGGTAAATGTTGAAAGCGCGCAACAGATGTTTTCAGCGACACATGAGCATATTGAGGGTGTTGATATATTCATTGGCGCAGCGGCGGTTGCAGACTATCGTCCGGCTAACCTTGAAGAACAAAAGATTAAAAAAGATGCGGGAGAGATGTCGATCGACCTGGTAAGGGTGCCAGACATTCTTGCGTCCGTTGCAAAAATTGACAACGGTCTGTTCACCGTCGGTTTTGCAGCAGAAACAGAAAATCTGCGCGACTATGCCAGGGCAAAACTTGATAAGAAAAACCTGGACATGATCGTGGCTAATCTTGTTGGCGAGAACCTGGGCTTCGATGCTGATGACAATGCGGTTGAAGTGTATTGGCGTGACGGTGAACACTCATTCCCGATAGCAACGAAGTCTGCTTTAGCCGATGACCTCATCAAGTTGGTTTCTGAACGTTATCTGGAAAAACTAACGGCGGCGACGCAAACAGCATTGCCCGCCATTGCAGTCAGGGACTAACGAGAAAATCGTGCGATCAATTGAACTGAAGATTATGGATTCGCGAATCGGCGACTCCATCCCCTTGCCACACTATGCGACCAGCGGTTCAGCCGGTCTCGACATGCGTGCTTGTATCGATGCAGCACTTACCGTCGAGCCTGGCGAAACAGTGTTGGTACCGACCGGGCTTGCCATTCACATTGGTGATGCTGACCTGGCCGCAGTGCTCTTGCCCAGGTCCGGCCTGGGACACAAACACGGATTGGTGCTTGGCAACCTGACGGGCCTGATCGATTCCGACTACCAGGGACAGGTGTACATTTCCTGCTGGAACCGCAGCAACACAGCATACGAAGTTCAACCGGGGGAACGCATAGCGCAGATGGTTTTCGTTCCGGTCGAGCAGGTACAGTTCGACGTCGTTGAGGAATTTGATGATTCCAGCCGTGGGGAAGGCGGCTTTGGTCATTCGGGGCGTGCTTGACGAGGGCAGTCAGTTTTAGATGTGGCAATCACGCCGCAGCAATGCGTAAAAAACGGGCCAAAAAAAACCGCTAATCATTTGCGGCTTTATTGGCTACCCGTCCTGGCTTATCGCTAATTCAAACCTTTCAATTTCTTGAATCGATTAATGTCGCCGTCAAAACGGGCGACGATGCCTTGCTGGTCGTTCAGGAAGCGCTGCAGGTTGGCCTGATGACGAGTAATCGTCTCTTTGGTCATCGCAATGTCGTTCGAGAGGTCGGTGCCGATCATCTCTGCGTCAGGGTCGTCAGTGTAAGGCTGAAAGCCTGACGCTTCATCTTTCAGCTCTGACATGCGACGCTCGAGGTTACGCAAATACAATTCGGTCACCCGGGCCTGAGCTTCAAACAATTCGATGCGTCGATCACGATGCATGAGGATCTCGTCGATCGTCAGATACGTTGCGAGCAACGCCTGATCAGCTCTTCGTTCCAGTTCGCGCTGCATGCGCAGGTCATCCTGATGTTTCTCTTCAGCGATTTCCTCTGCGGTCATCTTCGCGCGCAGCACATCTACGGTGATGCCATGGTTATTGACGATCTGTCTTTCAAGCTCGGCGTACTCCGCCGGGACGCTGTCGCCGTAATGTACGGCGCCGTCACTGTCTATCCAGCGGTACATTTTCTGCGACTTCTGGGCGGCCGCAACAGAAATCGGTACAACGACCAACAGCAATAATGTGACGAGTAACTTTCTCATGGGCCAAATATCACACAAAAATCAAGCAGCGTAGAGGGACTGGTTCGCGGAATTTAAGCTTGGTCTTCATCGCTATATTTGTGTGCCTGACATATTTTCTTTGTTTATCAACTGCTTAGATGTCCGCGCCATATTTCCTTCGATAAGCCAGCACTGGTTCGAGATGCTGGTTCAATTCCGCGGAATCTTCAAGCATATCAATGATGTCTTCCAGCCTGATGATGCCTGCTACCGGCATTTCCAGGGATTGCTCGAGCTCCTGAACGGCCGATCGTGAGCCCTGGCCGATCTCCTGACGATCGAGTGATATGACGAGCCCGGAAACTACCGCCCCCGCCGCCGTGATGATCTTGTGCGCTTCCCTGACTGCCGTACCAGCGGTAATGACATCGTCGACGATTAGCACTTTGCCGGTCAAAGGTGCGCCGACAATGCTGCCACCCTCACCATGGCTTTTTGCTTCCTTGCGGTTGAAAGCATAGGGCACGTCAATATCGTGATGTTCGGCCAGTGCTGAAGCAGCGAGTGCTACCAGCGGAATACCTTTGTATGCCGGGCCGAACAACATGTCGAATTCGATAGCGGAATCTGCGATAGCGGAGGCGTAGTAGCGGCCAAGTTTGGCCGCGGCATAGCCGCTGCAGAAAAGTCCCGCATTGAAAAAATATGGGCTTTGCCGGCCGGACTTGAGTGTGAACTCGCCGAAGCGCAGAACCTCAAGTTCGAGTGCAAGGTCGAGAAATTCCCTTTTATAAGCGTGCATATTGTTGGACTGGTCTTAAGCTTCTGTATGATGGCTCGCGTCGGTTTCGCGTCAATCTTTACCAGCGCGAAGCACAAGAGTATGACACACAGAAACGTGATTTTGCTTACAAAAAATAGCTTTCATGTGCAACATTTGACCAGCTGGAAGAGAGGAGAACGTCTTTGTATCGTGTGATTAGCTTAAATGCCAATGGCATCCGCGCAGCGGCGCGCAAGGGTTTTTTTGAGTGGATGGAAAAACAAGATCCGGATGTCGTCTGCATCCAGGAGACCAAAGCACAGGTTCACCAGCTGACCGATGACTGTTTTTCGCCAGCCGGGTATCACTGCTACTACGAAGACGCGGTAAAAAAGGGCTACAGCGGCGTTGCTATTTACTCGAAGCAAAAGCCGGATAAAGTCATACGCGGTTTCGGTATCGATGAATTCGACGACGAAGGCCGTTACATCGAGGCTCGCTTTGGAAAAATGAGTGTCGTGTCTGTTTACCTACCATCAGGGTCTTCGGGTGATATTCGTCAGGACGCGAAATACAGGTTCCTGGATGCCTTCACACCACATCTGCAGAAATTGCAGAGGCGCCGCTCCGAGTACGTACTTTGCGGCGATTGGAATATTGCTCACAAACAAATTGACCTGAAAAACTGGCGACCGAACCGCAAAAACTCAGGCTTTTTGCCAGAAGAGCGCGCGTGGATGGACGATCTGTTCGGGCCGCAGAAGTACGTCGATGCGTTTCGGCAAATTAACGAGGAGGCCGATCAATACACGTGGTGGTCAAATCGGGGTCGGGCCTGGGACAACAATGTTGGGTGGCGTCTGGATTACCAGGTTGTTACGCCCGGACTACGTGAAAAAATTCTGCAAACCGATATCTATAAAGCCGAACGCTTTTCTGATCACGCACCACTAACGATGGACTACGATTGGTGAGTGACGGGATCGCAGCAGACGGTCCTCAACCGAGTCCCGGCTGGCGCTACTACCTGCAGAAAAATGTCCTTGTCATATTTTTCCTCGGCTTTTCGTCCGGACTGCCGTTTCCGCTGGTTTACTCCACTTTATCCACCTGGCTTGCAAGTGCTGGTATTGAGCTTAGTACGGTCAGCACGTTTGCCTGGCTCGGATTCGCTTATAGTTTTAAATTCATCTGGGCACCGATCGTCGATACGTTGCGGCTTCCCGTTCTGACCCGCCTGTTGGGCCGTCGCCGCGCATGGATGCTGTTTGCCCAGTTGTTGATCGGTACTAGTCTGTTCATTCTTTCCGGCATCGACCCGGTACAGAACATAGAGGCCTTTGCCCTTGTTGCAGCTGCGGTCGCTCTCTCGTCCGCCACGCAGGATATCGTCATTGATGCGTATCGAATCGAAAGCGCTGAGAGCAGAATGCAGGGCGTCTTGGCAGCGTCATACCAGTACGGCTATCGTGTAGCGATGCTCGTCGGTGGAGCCGCGGCGATGGCCATCGCCCAGTTTTCTCCATGGTCAACAGCCTATATGGCTATGGCAGGGTGCACGATCGTCGGCATTGTGACGACACTCTGGTGCAAGGAACCCGCCTCTCAGATCAAGCAGGCCGTTTACGCCGGTTCGAATGCGATCGAGAAGGCCACAAGTTGGTTTCAGCACGCAGTTGCCGACCCCTTTGCAGATTTTTTCAAACGATTTGGTCGATTCGCGATTGTAATGCTTGCCTTTATTTCCCTGTACCGCCTCAGCGATTATGTACTCGGCATTATTGCCAATCCGTTTTATCTGGATATTGGTTTTTCTCTGCTGCAAATATCCGTCATCGCAAAGGGCTACGGACTCTGGGTGTCATTAGTGGGTGTCGGCGCGGGGGGCTGGGCTGTGGTGAAGTTCGGCATTGCCCGCTGCCTTGTCATCGCAACAATCCTGATCGCGAGCACGAACCTGTTCTTTGCGGTTATGGTCATCGTTGGCCCCGAACCATGGATGCTCGCGGTTACGATCAGCGCGGATAATCTGGCCCAGGGATTCTCCGGTACGGTGTTGATTGCCTACCTGTCGAGCCTGACAAACTTGTCATTCACCGCGACGCAATACGCGTTGTTGAGTTCGTTCATGTCACTGCTTGGCAAATTTTCTGCGGGCTACTCGGGAAATGTTCAGGAATCTATCGGCTGGCTGGGTTTTTTCCTCTATGCAGCGGCGCTCGGAATACCGGCAATCGTTCTGGCTGTGATTGTGGCAAGACGCCACGACGAGCTTGTTGGGTCAGCTCGATGAAAACAACCGAAATGGCCGTTGGGCCAGTCGATAATATTACTGATCCGGGATGTCGCGAATTTACGCTCGGTGATGGCGATTGGCCGTTCAAGGGTTTTATTGTGCGACAGGGAAATGAGATCTACGCCTATCAAAATTATTGCGTGCATGCGGGTCACCCGCTGAACTGGAAACCGGACAGTTTCCTGACACCCGATGGCAGCCAGATAATTTGCGCGTCACATGGCGCGGTGTATGAAATCAAAAGCGGTGTTTGTGTAGCGGGACCGTGTCCCGGAAAAAAGCTGCGGGCACTGGATGTGGAAATTCGGGATGGGACGGTGGTCGTTTGTGTGCCAGAGAATGGCTGAAAGACTTGGATTCACTGCTGTCCCACAAAGACGAGATTTCTGGCCGAGCGCTCAAGGGTTGGTGCAATGTTCCGGTATTTTTGCAGATTCGGGGCATCGCCCGCTGGGCGGGCTCCTACAATACCTATTAGAATTGTAGGAGCCCGCCCAGCGGGCGATGCGGGCGAATTGCGCCGCGCTTCCCTACTCTGTCTTGTCCAGGAAACTCAGTGGGTCGTGATAGCCGAGCGGAATTTCGCCGCTATCCGTGCCCTGGTAGTCTTCTGGATCCATATCGACTGAGCCTGACCAGTCTTCAGGAGCGCCGACTTGCTCTATGAGCAACTTCGGCCAGTTTTCGAGATCGACTTCATCGATGGTTCCATCGAAGAACTGTATCTCGATCGTCGCATCTTGCTCGTCAATTGCGACCACTTCGAACAAATCTCCATCGGGGCGCCGGTACCAATGCCCGATGACCGGATATACGACTGCCATTGTTTCGTCCTCTGGTTGCTGTGTTCTCCACTTTCAGGTTCTCAATACCCCCTTTATAGATCAATAAGAGAAAACCGCAAGGCCATTTGAGGGCGTTACTTGCCCCTGATTCGAGTCTTGCTGAGCAGTCGACTGATCGGTCAGCTAATTTCGAATGAAACGCCAGTCCCAGATTCGGTGCCCTTTCTTTAGTCCTCGGGTTTCGAACTTGGTGCCGAAGCGTTGCAGCGGTCGATCTCCTGCGTGTTCGCGTCTTTCATCGAGCCGAAACAGCCCGGACTCCACGATAATTTCGTCGATGTGCTCAGCATAATTTTGCCAGTCAGTGGCGATATGCAGCGTGCCACCCACAGCGAGCTTTCGCGCGAGTAGCTGCAGGAATCCATGCTGGATTATGCGGCGTTTATGGTGCCGCTTCTTCGGCCAGGGATCGGGGAAATAAAGATTAACGCGAGCAAGGGAGCCGTCTTCGATCTGTTGCTGTAACACTTCAATTGCATCATGCGCGATGACACGCAGGTTGCTGATCGCACAATCGCGAGCTTGAATAAGACAATGCCCCACACCCGGCTCATGGACTTCAACACCCAGGAAATCAGCATCCGGATGCTCCTCGGCAGCGCGTACCAGGCTCTCGCCATTGCCATAACCAATCTCCAGGATTTTGTGTGCCGATCGATCAAAAACGGCATCAAGATCGAGCCGCTCTTCTGCATAGTCCAGTCCATATTGTGGCCACAGCTCCTTGCGGGCACGAACCTGTGCCGGCGTCATGCGACCGGTGCGGCGCACGAAACTGCGTATGGTGCGCCTGGCTGGTTGAGAATCAGTCATGGGATCCTGATTACCCAACACCTGGAATGAACACAAGCATTCCGCGACCGGCAATTGACTGCATTCAGGGCCGACTGCTGATCATTGCCGCAATACCGGCGGCAATCAATGCCCAGCCCGGTACTACGGCTGACCCAAGGGTCAGTACCAATGTGCCGGATAACGCTGCAGTTGCGCCTATCGCCAACCAATATCTTTGTTTTTGCTGGGCGCCTAACTGCTCGCGAATCTGTTTGAGCTCTGGCGAGCGAAGGTTAAGTTGCAGGTCGCCCTGCGTAATCTGTTCGGCAAGATAATTGATGACGCCGGGTAATTCCCGCATGGCATCGCGTAGCTGTGGCAGGTCTTCGCGCAGACTGTTTATGATGGCCCGCCCGCCGACTTGCTCGTCCATCCACTGGCGCAAAATAGGGTGCGCTGTTTTCCAGAGATCCAGGTCGGGATACAGCTGTCGGCCCAGTCCCTCGATATTAAACAGAGTCTTTTGCAGGAGCATCAGCTGTGGCTGAATCTCCATATCGAAACGGCGCGCGGTGGCGAACAGGCCGATCATTACCTGTGCGAACGATATCTGCGACAAAGGCTTATTGAAAATCGGCTCACAAACGGAACGCACTGCCGATTCCAGTTCATCGATACGAGTCTCTGGTGGTACCCAACCGGAGTCGAGGTGCAGTTTTGCAATCTTGTGATAATCACGATCAAAAAAGGCCAGGAAATTACCGGCGAGGTATTTCTGATCGTTCGGGCTTAATGTCCCGACAATGCCAAAGTCAACGGCAACGTATCTCGGCTGCTCCGGATCTTCAATCTGTACAAAAATATTTCCCGGATGCATGTCAGCATGAAAAAAGTTGTGTCGAAAAACCTGCGTAAAAAATATCTCAACGCCATTTTCTGCGAGTCTCTGAATATTCGTTCCGGCAGCCAGCAGGGTTTGCATGTCACTTATCGGTGTGCCGTAAATTCTCTCCTGAACCAGCACTTCCGGCCGACAGAAATCCCAGTAAACGTCCGGTACATATAACAGGTCAGAGCCCGCGAAATTGCGTTTCAATTGGGTGGTATTTGCCCCTTCACGCATCAGGTCCAGTTCATCGAATATGGTTTTCTCGTACTCGGCCACGAGTTCCAGCGGCCGTAGTCGTTTGCCGTGTTCCCAGTATTTGTCAGCCAGGCCGGCGAGTGCGTACATCACGTCGAGATCTTGCTCAATAAGATCACGAATGCCCGGTCGCAGCAGCTTGACAATAACCTCTGTGCCATCGGGCAATGCGGCAGTGTGTACCTGGGCAATGGATGCCGCGGCAAATGGTTCCCTGTCAAAACGTGAAAACACATCGTCGACCGGCTTGCCATATATTTCTTCGAGCTTCGTGACCGCCTGTTCCTTGGGGAAAGGCGGGACGCGATCTTGTAATAGCGCCAGCTCATCAGCCATTTCGCTCGGCAAAAGGTCACGTCGCGTCGAGACCGTCTGGCCGAATTTCACAAAAATTGGTCCAAGTTCCTGCAATGCCAACCGCACGCGTTTACCAAGTGGTTCAGATACGTCTTTGGCACGCGGAAACAGGTAGAAGAGATATCTCAATGGACGCAGTAAATGGGTCGCCGTGATCAACTCATCCAGACCGTGTCGAACCAGAACGCGCTGGATGCTCAAAAGTCTCAGGAGTGTCTTCTTACGCCACATATCTTATGCAGGGTCCTGCTGGTCGAGGTCCGATTCGGCCTGTTTCATCCGCGCCTCAAATCTTGCGACGTCATCGCGCAGCGTATCAACCTGGCCGCGAAAAACTTCTGCTTCATAGCGGCTGGGTACAGCGCGGCTTTCTTCCTGCAGGTATTCACTCGCGTTTTGTTGCAGTGTCGAACCAGCTTCCCGCCCCCATTGGCTGATGTTACGCACCAGTTCACCGATGCTGTGCGCGGCTGCGTCACCGACCAGCCCGGACAGTTCCTCCTCGAAGTCTGGCCGCGCATAGCGCAACAGTGTTTGAAATTTCCGGGCGAGTATCACGTCGCCGCCAAGCTCTACAGCATCGCCGCGAACGACCGTATCGCGAGCCGGACTTGCAAGTCTTGCCAGTGCGAGCAGAGAGCCGCTAATTACGACATCCGGTTCGTCGCTATACTCGCTGGAAAGAAATACCTGGTCAGGGCCGACGATGATATACATCGCTAATGCAGAGTTCGTGACCCGCAATGCCAAAACCCGGTCCTGCATTTCAGCACAAAGTTCTCGTGCCGGCGTTTTCGATTGAATCTGCCTGTTTAGCAATGCTGCAACAGGGCGAAGCATTGTTTCAAGCGCGTCCGGCATTTCTAGATCCTGTAACCGATGTGCAGTGCGACGATTCCGCCCGCCAGGTTGTGGTACCGGCAACGCTCAAAACCGGCATCGGTCATCATGTCGCGTAGCGTATCCTGATTCGGATGCATGCGAATTGATTCCGCCAGGTACTGGTAACTTGCTTGATCATTGGCGACCAGTTTTCCCAGTAGTGGCAGCACCTTAAAAGAATAGAGGTCGTACGCCGGTTTGAGCGCCGCAGATGGCTTCGAAAATTCAAGGATCATCGCTTTGCCACCTGGTTTAAGACTCCGCAGCATCGATGCAAGGGCAGCGCCTTTATCGGTAACGTTTCTAAGGCCAAACGCCATGGTGATGCAGTCAAAACTTGCATTGGCGAACGGCAGGTTTTCTGCATCAACCTGGGCGATTGACAGATTTCCGGCAACACCGGCATCAACAAGGCGTCGCCGCCCTTCCTGCAGCATGCTGGCATTGATATCGGCGAGCACCACGTGGCCACTCGAACCGACCTGGCCCGCAAATACCCTGGCCAGATCTCCCGTTCCGCCGGCAAGATCAAGCACACTCTGGCCGCGGCGTATGGCTGCCTGCGAGATTGTGAAGCGTTTCCAGATTCGGTGCAGCCCACCCGACATCAGGTCATTCATCACGTCATAACGGCTCGCGACAGAATCGAACACGTCTTTGATGCGCTGTGCCTTTTCCTGACGAGGCACAGTTTCATAGCCGAAATGGGTGGTTTCTTTGCTCATGGAATCAGCTGTCTGTAACAGGTTGACGAGCATACCCTGCTGCCTCAAGGCGGTCGAGATAAGCCTGCCAACGGGACTCCTGCTCGGCCCCAAGCTCGTAAAAGTGCTTCCAGGTGTACAGCCCGGTGTCATGCCCGTCATCAAATACCAGGCGTACCGCGTAGTGTCCGACCGGTTCAATATTTGTCACCTGCACATTTTCTTTGCCTTTTTGCAGGATTTCCTGCCCGGGGCCATGCCCCTGGACGTCAGCGGAGGGGGAATGAACACGCAGATACTCGAACGGCAATTCAAAATGACTGCCATCGTCGAAACTGATGCTGATTTGCCGCGACTTTTTCTGCAGCTTGATCTCGCTGGGTACGTGGTCCACGCCAATACTCCTGTGCTTGCTTATTATTGGATTTGTATTCTGCGGCTCAGAGGATATATCGGCTCAGATCCTCGTCTCTTGCGAGCTCGGCCAGATGTTCATCGACATACCCGGCATCAACCTCAAGGCTGGTGCCACTTTTATCCGAGGCGTCGAACGATACCGTTTCAAGCAAACGCTCCATAACAGTATGCAAGCGTCGGGCGCCGATATTTTCGGTATTTTCATTGACCTGGAAGGCAACCTCGGCCAGTCGACGAACGCCACATTCGGTAAAAGTGAGCCCCACGTCCTCGGTGCCAATCAATGCAGTGTACTGCGAGGTAAGGGATGCATCCGGTTCAGTAAGGATGCGTACGAAATCCTCAGTTGTCAGGGATTTCAGCTCAACCCTGATCGGGAACCGCCCCTGTAGTTCCGGGATGAGGTCCGACGGCTTGCAAACATGGAAGGCGCCGGAGGCGATAAACAGGATGTGATCCGTTTTCACCATGCCGTACTTGGTATTGATGGTGGAGCCCTCGACCAGTGGCAGCAAGTCTCTCTGCACACCCTCACGTGATACGTCTGCACCTGTCGCACCGGATTGTCGCGCGACTTTGTCGAGTTCGTCGAGAAAGACGATGCCATGCTGCTCGACGGCTTCGAGTGCACGTGACTTCATTTCCTCGTCATCCAGCATTTTTGCGGCTTCTTCATCCGTCAACAATTTGAAAGCATCTTTAACTTTCAGCTTTTTTGTTTTCTGACGGTTGCCCGACATATTCTGAAACATGCCCTGCAACTGGCTGGTCATCTCCTCCATGCCAGGAGGCGCCATGATCTCAACACCGACGGGTATTGCCTGAACTTCGACTTCGATTTCCTTGTCGTCCAGCTTGCCTTCGCGCAACATCTTGCGAAATTTCTGCCGCGTGTCACCGTCTTTGCTGGCGGGTTCGTTGTCCGCTGTGAATCCGACGCCACGTGGCGGTGGCGGCAACAGCGCGTCGAGGATTCGTTCTTCAGCAGCGTCTTCGGCGCGATGGCTGACTTTCGCCATTTCGATCTCGCGCGTCATCTTGACCGCGATGTCCATCAGGTCGCGAATAATGCTGTCTACCTCGCGACCCACATAGCCCACTTCAGTGAACTTGGTTGCCTCAATTTTGATAAACGGGGCGTTCGCAAGCTTGGCCAGGCGCCTTGAGATTTCGGTTTTGCCGACTCCGGTAGGACCGATCATCAGGATATTCTTGGGCGTGATCTCGCTTCTTAGTGGCTCGTCAACCTGCACGCGACGCCAGCGATTTCTGAGTGCAATGGCTACTGCTCGTTTGGCTTCATCCTGGCCGATGATGTGTTTCTCGAGTTCCTGGACGATTTCTCTGGGTGTCATTTGTGACATTGTTTAATTCCGTTGCTTTTCGGTATTGGGTCGAATTCTGGCCGCTTACTTCGTGTCCGGTAATTCTTCGACAATAATGTTGTGGTTGGTAAAGACGCAGATATCGCCGGCGATGCTCAGCGCCTTTTCGACAATCTCCCGTGCTTCCAATTCAGTGTTTTGTAAAAGTGCGAGCGCTGCCGCCTGGGCATAGGGTCCGCCTGAACCGATTGCCATGAGCTCGTGTTCCGGCTCGATCACGTCGCCATTGCCGGAGATCGTGAACGAAGTTTCCTCGTCAGCGACGCACAGCAACGCTTCCAGACGCCGCAGGCGACGATCGGTTCGCCATTCTTTGGCCAGCTCGATCGCGGCCCTGGTCAGGTTGCCGTATTGCTCCAGCTTGCTTTCAAACAGCTCGAACAAGGTAAATGCATCCGCGGTACCGCCGGCAAAGCCACCGATGACGCGGCCATTGGCCAGTCTGCGCACCTTTTTGGCGTTGCCCTTCATTACGGTATTGCCCATGCTAACCTGGCCGTCGCCGCCGATGGCGACCTTGCCATTGCGGCGTACCGAGACGATTGTTGTCCCTCGAAATTGTTCCATGTGATTGGTTCCTGGCGTATTGCTTCGATAATTCTTATGTTTCGATAATTGCTGTGTAGGAGCCCGCCCAGCGGGCGATTGAAGCCTGATGCGTGCGGCATAGCTTAATCGCCCGCTGCCACGATCGAAACCCGGATCCAGCTTTCGGACTAGCGTTTCTTTCCGTACGGGCTCCTACGATACTTTGCTACAATTTTTGTTTTTCGAGTACGTCAAAATTTCGCCCGTTTCGAGGGCGCGCTATTTGTCCTTCAGCCGTGCCCTTGGGTGGGTTTTGTCGTATATCTGGGCCAGATGCTGGAAGTCAAGGTGTGTATAAATTTGAGTTGTACTGATATTGCTGTGTCCGAGGAGTTCCTGGACCGCTCTGAGATCATGGCTCGACTCCAGCAGATGGGAAGCAAATGAGTGCCGGAACAAGTGCGGATAGACCTTGGTGTTAATACCCTGGCGCTTTGCCCAGTGATCAACCCGCGCCTGGACCGAGCGTTGGCTCAGGCGGCTGCCGCGGTTGCTGACGAATAAGGCCTTTTCGCCGAGCGCGGCCAATAGTCCCCGCTCAGTGTGCCACTGACGCAGGGCCGTGATGGCATGTCTGCCGACCGGCACGATACGGTCCTTGTTGCCTTTGCCGGTAACCCGCACCGTGCAATCCGCCATATCGACATCACCGATGTTGAGATCTGTTAATTCCGCTAGTCGCAGGCCGGATGAGTACAGCAACTCAAGCACGGCGCGATCACGGGCGACCAACGGTCCCTCGCCTGGAATGTCGAGTAGTTTTGCCATCCTGTCGGCATCGAGGTTTTCCGGCAGACGTTTGCCTGCCTTAGGTGCCCGGACCGTTTGCACCGGGTTCTTCTTCACATGTTTTTCACGTAATAAAAAGCGAAAAAACATGCGAATCGCGGATAGCCGTCTTTGAATGCTGCGTGGCGCCAGTCCACGACGAAACCAGCCGGCCGATACAGATCGCAGATGATCGTCGTCAACCTGGTCCCATTTTTTGAGGTCAATGCTATCGCAAAATTCGCTTAGCGCGTTGAGGTCGCGGCGGTAATGCTTACAGGTAAGCTTAGACAAACGGCGCTCGTACTCGAGGTGCCGTATGAATTTGTCTATCCAGTCTGTTTCGCTCTCAAGCACCTTGTCAGGCTCGATTGCCCGGACTATTCATTAATCGTCCGGGTTAGTAGCGTTTCAACGTCTCGGCAACGAGTTCGCCGAGGCGGGTCAGAAAGTCGATGCTCATACCGGGATGGAATCGATCTGCATCGCCGCTGCCGATGGCGAGAAAACCCATTGCCGATTTCTCCCCCAGGGGAATGAGCGCCGCAGAGCCGATTTCATCGGTCTCCTTGCCGAAGAGGAAATCCCGCTGGGCGTCGCGGACCTGTCCACAGCGAGGCCCGCTGCCGTTTAAAAATGTATTGAATGCTTTCACGCCATCATCGCTGCGTTCGATCGGCAGGAAAAATCGCCCGGCATTGATGTCTTTAAATAACTCAGGATTACCAAACAGTACCAGGATCGATTGATTGGCGTCGAAACCGGTACGCAGTGTTTCCTCGATGATGGTCAAAGTTGTACTCAGATCATCGGCGGCTATCAGGCTAAGGGCGAGGCCATGAATTTTCTCCGCCAACGAATCGTTCGCCCGCGCAACCTCGAGCAACTCCTTGAGTTGGCGTTCCAGTTTGAGGTCTTTTTGTCGTAAAACGGAAACCTGCCGCTCCACCAGTGATACGGCACCACCCGCTACATGTGGCAGTCGCAGCGAGCCCAGAAGGGCCCCATGCCGCTCAAAAAAATCGGGGTGTTCGCTCAGATAATCGTGAATGGCGCTTTCCGAAAGATCCTCATCGACGAACTCCGTTTTTCGTTGTGTGCTCATAAATTCAGATTTCCCCTGCGTCCTGCTCTGCGGCTCAGCTTAACACGACTCAGTGACTCTGCAGTTCAGTGTCGACGAAGGCGAAAGCGACAGATAATGGGCCATTTTGATCATGCGAAAAAACTCTGCCGTGTTTCCCGGGCAAGTTTAAGTGTTAATGGACATTTCGGTTCTGCGACGGTATTTTACATAAACCAATAACTACATAAAAAAATTCGTCTCCGGGGACAAAAAATGCGACACATAATGGTCATGAACGCCAAGGGTGGCTGCGGCAAAAGCACTCTTGCAACAAATCTGGCTGCGTACTATGCAGATGCAGGCTATGGCGTAGCACTTGCAGATTACGATCCGCAGCGAACGAGCCTCGACTGGCTTGAACGACGCCCGGACAGTCGGCCCAAAATTGCTGCAATCGCCGGGTTTGAGGACGGTCTGAAGCACGCACCGCGCCAGGCTGACTACGTGATTATCGATGCACCGGCACGCTCGCACGGTAAGGAGCTCACTGACCTGGTGCGACATGCAGAGACGATAATCATCCCCGTCCTGCCATCGACGATCGACATGCAGGCATCGGACCGCTTCATTAAAGAACTCCAAGCGGTTGGCAAGGTTAATCGCAAACAAGCGAAAATTGGCGTGGTCGCAAACCGTGTGCGTGAATACACGTTGATTTATGAAGAGCTTGATGAGCACCTTACGGCAATGAGGGTGCCGTACCTGGCGTCATTACGCGAAGCGCAGAACTACGTTCGTGCCTATACGCGTGGACTGGGTATCTTCGAGTTGCCGGAATACCTCGCCTGGCCCGACTGGGAGCAGTGGGAGCCATTGACCAAGTGGCTTCGCAGCGTACGTAGCCAGCCGTAGGAGCTCGCCCAGCGGGCGATAAAGCTCAATTTTCGTGATTATCTGTGGTTTGCCAGGTGTGGCTTTCGTGCGGCTGTGGTTGGCTGTGCTTTGCAAATAATAAAAACCGGGGTCGAACCGAGGTTTTCAATCGACATCTGTTGATAGTTGAGATGAGGTGCTAGAAAACCTCGGTTCGACCCCGGTTTTTATTATTTGTCAGCCCGCAGGGCGCGCTCCTACGGTACCTCGCTACAACTTTCTGGTTCCGGGTTGGTAACAGGCTTTGCCGGTTATTTGGTCAGATCGCCGTATCCGGGTCTGGCGATTCATTGATTAGCCTGCTTTTTCAGCAGGTTGTCTTCGATAAGACTGGCCTTGATGCCGTCTTCCGCATTTGCATAGGTGGGCGAAAACTTCAGGGTCTCGCGCATTTTGGTCGCATCGAGTTTTCTGGATTCAGATAGAAACGAGAGTCGTGTAGCACTAAATGTTGCCAGTGCCTCCTCACGGGTAATTGCCGGCGGCGGATCGAGGCCGGCCATTCCAGCTACGGTGTTTGCGAACCAGGTTGGACTCCTGAAGTCGCCATCGGCGACATTGTAGATGCCTGGCGCCTTGCTGCTGGTCATCGCAGTAATGCAGCATGCCGCGAGGTCGTCGACATGAATGCGGTTGCCGGGATTAGACGCTGTCTCAGACAGAACCGCTTTTCCTGTACGAATTTTCTCTATTCCAAGCCGGCCAGGGCCATAGATTGCCGGTGTTCTGAGGATGAATAACTCGCACTCCCTTTTGCTGCACCATTGTTGCAGCATTTCTTCCGCAGCAAATCGCCGTCGTGCACGGTCTGTTACGGGCCTGGGGGAATCGGTTTCGCTCACCAGCCTGCCTGCACAATTTCCGTAGACGCCACTGGTGCTGACGTATACAAAACGCTCAGGCGATGGATCGAGCATCGCCAGAAAGCGCTCCAGCCGGGTGTCTTGTAACGAATCAGGAGACGGTGGCACCGTATAAAGTAATGAGAATCGGGGCGGCAATCGGAGTTCTGCTGCATCGGCATGATCGAGATCGAGCACTACCAGCCGTTCATCCGCAAAATCAGCGTTGGGTGAGCGGTTTATCCCCAAAGCCCTCTCCGCCGGTAGTCTCGACAAGACACGTTGACCCGTGTAGCCAACACCGTTGACGATGAAATGCATTGGCGGACTGCTACTCGTCGTCCGCATCCGGTTCGAGGTGTGGAATGGCCGGGATTGGTGAACGCGCAACCAGGCTCAAACCGGATCGATAAGCGTCTGCTGCGGCGTCGCCTTCACCCAGTTGATTCAGCAGCCGGCCGAATTCCTGATAGGCATCCGGTGTCGGGCGAATCGCGATGACTGTCTCCAGGTAACTGCGTGCCTTGCCCCACAATTCATTGCGCAGGCACAGGCGCGCTGCAGCGAGCAACAAATCGACGTCCTCACCATGATTCCTGAGCCAGCCTTCTGCTTTGTTGAGTTGCCGCGTCGGATCGTCGGCCTCAACGATGCCGTACAAACGCACCAGCGGGGGCCGCCACTCGCGGCGCAATTCGGCTGCGATCTCTTTCTCCGCCTGGGCATGCATGCCGGTTCGTATCAGGCTGGAAAAATAGGCCTCCAGCAGTTCAATATCCTTTTTCTGTTGTTTGGGCAGTTTTTTCCAGACCAGTTGCACTGCAGCTCCGTCTGCAGCCGAGCGCAGGTGTTCCTGGTAGACACGCAGCGACCACTGGTGCAGCGTCGCCGCATCGATACGCCCGTGTTTGGTCAAACGGGGCAGCAAATCTGCCAGGTGTTGCCAATCGTTAAGGCGAAAATAGAGCCGGCCGAGGAGCACCAGCGCATGCGAGTGGTTTGGTGTGTTTTCCTCAATCTTGCGAAGCGTCGCGAGTGCAGGTTCATATTGCCCCTGGTCGAGTTGCAATTCGGCCTGCGTCAACAGCACTGCGTTCGCGGCCTCTGGAGATTGTTCGTAGGCCAGTCGCAACCAGCCATCACGCCGGTCATCCTGACCGAGCAGGTGGGCGGCACGTGCCGCCTGCAGATAATTGAGCAGCGGTGCATCACTGATTCCGGCTGAGCGCGTCAGCAATCGTTCACCTTTCGCGAAGTTACCTTCGGCAACCTCGATGATTCCCCGGGTGAGCCGCTGACCGGCACGACCGGCACGGTAACGGCCGGCAGCCTCCCCCAGTTTTCGCGGGGCGTGAAATAACTTAATGGTGAACCATATGGTAATCAGCAGCAGAACAAATATTGCCAGCAGAATCGGTACCGACATCTCCACCAGGTAGCCGCGAAAGCTAATGACGACATAGCCTGGATCCTGTAACAACAGGCTGGCGGCCAGTGCACTGAGAATCAGCGCCACAATAAAGATGAGGCCGAATTTCATTGCTGCAGCTCTTCCTCTTGCTCTGGTTCCGGATCTGGCTCGACCTCGGTTTCATTAGCAGGCTGTGCCAGGGCCTCCGCGAGGCCGTTGAATTGTCGCAACGCGCGCAAAGAATGCGATATATCGGGTACGGCAACGGAGAATACGCTACCGCGAATCTCAGTAATGGTCTCCTGAGCGCCTTGTACCGCAGTATTGCTGGTGTCGTAATATTCGTTCAGCCAGGCAGATGCATCATCCAGGCTTTGTGAAAAAATCGCTTCCTCGCTCCTGAGCACGGCAAGCCTCGCGGCCTGCAATTGCAATGCGAGATTAGCCCGCAGAAAATATTGCGCTTCCGGTGCCATGAGCGGCTGCATGGACTCATCGATTCGCCGCACGGAGACCACGCCACCGAGTGCGTTCTTCAACGATGCGTAGGCACGATCGGCGCCGGTCAAATCCGGATCAAGCAGTGTGCTGTCAGCAGTCTGTACGACGACTTCCTGTCGTAGTGGCAGCGAGTCAACCACACTGGCAAGGCTTGCCAGCGTCAGCGTAATACCTTCTGTGTCGGGGCTTTCCATAACTTCCAGTGCGCGCAGTTCATTCGACAAAGCACGCCTGACTTCTGTCAGCCCCGGGTCCGCAAGCTGCAAGATGCGCTCATCGGCCAGCTTCAATGCGAGGCTTGCAAGTTCCGGATTGCCGGCGAGTTGTAGCTGCGCATTCGCAATCTGCATGTAGTATTCCGCTTCCGCCAGGAGCCAGGCGTCTCTGGCGCCGGTCGAGATTCCCTGTAGCGATGACACGGTTGCCTCAATGTTTGATAACCGGGCTGGCACGACTTCGAATTGGCGCAGACGGGAATTTAGCCGCTGTTCGATTGCAGCAATTTCGGCGTTGCCCGATGCCCTGGTTGTGCCGAGCGCTGCTACCTTTTGCTCCAGTGCGTCCAGCGCAGCCCTGGTGGCCCGTACTGATGCCGAGAATGTCGCTATGCTTGTGTCACTGTCGTTCATCGCCCCGGCAGCACCGCGATTCTGCAGATAAGTGAGCGCAAACGCTCCCAGCGCGGTGACAGACAGAAGCAGGGCGAGCCAGATGACCAGGCCATTGCCTTGTCTTCGGGCGGGTACAGTTGATGGGGTTTTTCCATTTGACGACGCCAAGCCAATACCCGCCTCTGCCGATTCAGGCGTCCAGTCCTGTGATACCTCGGCTTCATCCGCGTTACCGACGTTGTCGGCTAAATCGCCCGTTTCTTCTGTCGTTTCAGTGGTCTTTTTCTTGCTCATTAATTCTGTCCGGATTGCCGTAGCGCGATCAATGCGCTGATTATATCGGCGGCCTGTGGTCCCGGTGCCAGTATTGTAGAAATACCGGGAATTGACTCCTCAGCTGTTTGTATCACACGAGTACTGGGCGCCACCAGTGGCGTTTCTACCAACAGCTCGCGACACGCCACCGGTAACAACTGCAGCATATTGTGCAGCGTTTCCACGCTCATTACAGTCACGCAATCGATCTCACTGCTGCTCCAGCATTTCTCGAGTGCAGCAAGCTCAGCTGCCGATGCGCAATGCAGCTGACGTTCGTAAACCGGCAGGTAATGAATCGTGGCGCCACGTGAACGCAGGATTCTTGCGAGCTTCTCACGACCGTCCGCGCCGCGAACAATGACGATTGTCTTACCGGCGACGTCCTGCAGCTCGGGATGGGCGAGCAGTTGCTCACTATCGCTGCCCTGTTCAGGAACGATATCGACATGCGTCCCGTTTTCTTCCACCGCTGCTTTGGTTGCCGGGCCGACCACAGCGATCAGTGAGTTGCCGGTGTCGATTGCGGCCAGGCCATAAACGACAGCATTGCGACTGACGAATACGATGATGTCGGGCTGTGGCAATGCTGCGAATACGGTGCCGACGTCCCCTGCAGCGGCGCCGACGATATCAATAACCGGAAAACGGATGGCACGACCACCAGCATCTGCAATTGCGTCCGCCAGCTCAGCGGACTGTCCAGCGGGACGGGTTACCAGCACCCCGTATCCGGCCAGCGCGGCTTCGCTCACTCGCCGACCTCTTCGAGCATTGCACCAGCGCCATTTTCGAGCAGGCGCGTTGCAACCTCAATACCGAGCAGCGCGGCATCTTCTGCACTGCCGGAGATCTGCTCGCGAAGTACTTTGCTGCCATCGGGCAATGCAACCAATGCCTCTATTGTTAAAACGTCAGCATCAATGCTGGCGAAACTGGCAACCGGCGACTGGCAATTGGCCTGCAAGGTCTCGGCGACGGCCCGTTCTGCAGTCGTCGTCATTTTTGTTGCAGCATGTTCGAGTGACGTCAATACCTCGCGTAAATCGCCGCGGTCCTGCAGGCATTCAATGCCAATGACACCCTGGGCCGCTGCGGGCAACATTTTTTCCGTGCTGAATTCTTCGGTGATATTTGACTGCAGGCCCAGTCGCTGCAGCCCGGCGCTTGCCAGGATGATGGCATCGTATTGACCATCACGCAGTTTTTGCAGGCGCGTATTTACATTGCCACGTAACGGCTGCACAACCACGTCAGGCCGTTGTGCTTTTAATTGCGCCTGGCGCCTGAGGCTGGAGCTGCCAATGCATGCACCGTGCGGCAGCTGCGTAAAAGTCTTGTCGGTAGCGGAGACAAAGGCATCGGCTGAGCTGGCGCGCTCTAACACTGCGGCAATACAAAACCCGGCGGGGATGTCCGCCGGCACATCCTTCATAGAGTGCACGGCAATGTCAGCCTCGCCAGCCTGCATAGCCACTTCGAGTTCTTTGATAAAGAGACCTTTGCCACCGATTTTTTGCAGGCTTTTGTCGAGAATCTCATCACCGCGCGTGGACAACGGCACCAGCACAACAGTTGCGACCTGCGGCAGCTCGCGAAGTTTTTCAGCGACATGCTCAGCCTGCCACAGTGCAAGCTCGCTTTTTCGCGTTGCAATTCGAATATCCAACTTATTTATCCCTTCCTGAGGCGACGCTTTACGTCCGTGAGGTGTCGGCGGCTGATGAAAAGATCATCGTCGTTATTGTCATCTGGCCTGGGGTCGCGAAGCTGGACCTGGGTTCGGCCATCTTGCGATTTTTGAAGTGACCTGATTCGGCCGACAGCGACGAGCGCGGCGCGATGAATGCGCACGAAAGTGTCAGCGAATTCATCTTCCAAAGATTTCAGCGAGTCATCAATCAGGTCTCGTCCACTCTCGTGCGCCACGCAGACATACTTCTGGTCAGCAAGAAAGTAATGAATCTCGTTTACCGGGATGAGTTTTAGTTCACCCTGAATTCGGGCGCACACATGCTGGCGTTGCTCAGCAATACCGGACTGCTTTGCGACCTCGCCGAGCACGTTATGACTCAGGCGTGCGGCCTGGGCAAGCGCCTTCTCGAGGCGCTCCTTACGCACGGGTTTCAAAACATAGCCGATTGCGTTCGCATCAAAAGCGTCAATGGCGTACTCGTCATACGCTGTTGTGAATACCACGGCCGGTGGACTATCAAAACTGTTCAGGTGATGCGCAGTTTCAACCCCGTCGAGACCTGGCATACGAATATCCAGCAAGACGACGTCAGGGTTGAGTTTTCCGGCCAGATCCAGGGCCTCACGACCATTGCCGGCCTCACCAACGACGATATGTTCGCCGGCATCCTCAAGCAGTTGTCGCAGGCGGTCGCGAGCGGGTGCTTCATCGTCGACGATCAGAACATTCATGCGCCAACCTCATCGCAGGGAAAAACAAGCAGCACCGAGTACTCGATATCCGTTTCCTGCACACTCACTTTTGCGCGATGCCCATAGGCGAGCTCAAATCGCTGCAGGATGTTGGAAACGGCCATTTTATTGCCGCTTTTCTTGCGTCTCTGGTCTGATGAAACCGGATTTGTCATGCTGATTTCCAGGTTGTCATTGACTCGTTTGCCGCTGACCCTTACCTCGCCACCATCAGGCAACAGTTCTATGCCGTGGTAAATAGCGTTTTCGAGCAACGGCTGGATGGTCAGGCTCGGTATCAGCGCACGCATCGGCAGCTCACTTACGTCCCAACGCACCTTCAGTCGATCTCCGAGTCGCAGTTTTTCAATACGCTGATAAATCGCGGCAACCTCAAGCTCCTCCTTCAAGGTCGTACGTTCCTTTTGTGCACCAAGGTTGACGCGCATCAGGTCTGCCAAATCTTCGATGGCTTCTTCAGCCTGCTGTGGATTACTTCTTGTGAGTGAGGCGATGGTGTTCATCGTGTTGAACAAAAAGTGCGGGCGAATCATTGCCTGCAGCGCACTAATACGCGCCTGCGCCTCAAGCACTATAGAGCGTCGCCACTCACTGGATATGTACAGGTAACGCATGGCCAATGCGATGACGATGGAGCTGATGGCGAAAGTCCGCAACAGAAAGCCGCCATGCGTGCCGTCGATGATGACGGCTTCGGCGAAAATTCCGGTGAGCTGATAGCTAACTTCGGCAAGTAGCAGGCACAATGCCAGCAACACAACGAAACAGATAACGAATGCCTGCGTGTGGCCCTGTTTTTCTGCCCAGGGGCGAATCAGGCACAAACTCGCGTCGCCGAGCAAAGCGAGCCACAGCACGTACATCGACATTTTCGAAAGCTCGGTAAGAAACGTGCCGGGAACGTACGCCGCTATCGTCAGTACAATAGCCACCAGCTCAGCAACCAGCAAAATTACCAGGACCGTACCGGCGGCACAGAAATCGGGCAGGTAAGCCTGAGATTGTTTGATGTTGACTTCAGGTGCTGAGGCCAATCGTGATCCTCCTCACGAATGAAGCCGGCATTGTAACGCGAAGAGGACCCGGGAACTGTGGCCAATTCACGCATTTTGAAGCCCAAAAACCGTAGCAAGCCCACGTAGGAGCCCGCCGTACGATAGATGCGCAGTCTTAACTCCGGAGACTCTCTATCTATCTGCACGGGCGACAAACAAATAAGGGCATGTCGCAAGACATGCCCTTATTTGTTTGCAAAGCTCAACCAACCAAACCCGCTAAAAAAACTCGCCCTCCGGCGTCAGGCCGTACTACCCCCTAATTACAATATTCCTCCACCCGACTCACCGCACGTTCACGTGTCGCAGCCATCTCGGCCTCATCCATGTAAACCCGCTCGCCATTTTCGTCTTCGCGATATATACGGCGGTTGGTAAGAAATTTTTGTAGCTGGGCTTTATGGGCAGTGCACTGTTTAGCCCGTTCGTCTGCCTCCGCACGCAACTCATCTCGTGATGGACCAGCAGGTAAGTTAGCGGCCTCTTGCCGCTCCTGGTCCCTGGCATCTAAACGAGCCTGCGTCGTAGCCTGGACTTGCGTGTTGTTGGTTGCCTTTGACCTGATAGCAAGGTGTTCAGATTGCGGGTCAACCGGGACATCGCTGTAATGCACGTTGCCCTCCGCATCGGTCCACTTATAGATTTCACTTGCGAGGGCGCTGCCGCCGACGAGAAGCGTCAGCAAAGTGGTAGTAACAATCGCAATTGCTCGATTACGCATGATGACATTCCTTTGAAACCAGCTCCGGGTCTGTGCCGCCCGGTTACCTTAATATATATAAGGCAGTGCACGATAACCTATTAGATCACGCTGATTCCAGCATTGTTGTGATCATGATCACAGCCCATTTTGTGCACTATTTGGCAATAAATGGCGGACTCACTCGCTACAGTCACAGTGATTGCGCCAATGCGCATTTGTCATAAAGCTGTCCGCGCCTGCAGCCTTTGCTGCCATTGGATTTCGCTGTCGGGCCATGAATATGTGAAACAGGCCAGTGCACACTGATTCACCACTGTTCTTTTCTTGTTGATTACGGTATCAAGCTAATATGAGTAACGATTCGATAGATAACCTGGCACGGCTGCTTGCTGAAACTCTCCCGCAGGGATTGCGTTCGGCACGGGACGACCTGGAAAAAAACTTTCGTTCAGTGCTGCAATCAGGCCTGACGAAATTGGACCTGGTGACCCGCGAGGAATTTTCGGTTCAGGAAGCGGTCCTGGCTCGCACGCGCGAGAAGCTGGATGCACTGGAGCAGCGCCTGGCTGAACTTGGATCCAAAAAACCGGCAAAGAAAAAGGCTGCTAAAGAGGCGGCCCAAAAGGCTGCTAAAGAGGCGGCCCAAAAGGCTGCTAAAAAGTCTGCAAAAAAGACAGCGTCAAAAAAGAAGGTGAGCAAAAAGAAAACTGCTAAATAGCTTTAGCAGAGATTTCATTGCCATGGAGCGGCGATGCTATTCGAACCAAATAAGATCGTGTTGCTGTGAGCCTGGCTATTTTGCACAGCAGGGCCCAGCTTGGCGTCGAAGCGCCTCCTGTAACCATAGAAGTTTTCCTGTCCGGTGGTTTACCGACTTTTCACGTTGTCGGCCTGGCGGAGAGTGCGCTGCGTGAGAGCAAAGATCGGGTGCGCAGCGCGATCCTGAGCTCGAAATTCGATTTTCCGCAGGAACGTATAACAGTCAATCTGGGTCCTGCAGACATGCGCAAGACCGGGGGGCGGTTCGATTTGTCTATCGCGCTTGGTATTCTCGCGGCCATGGGCGTCATACCGAAAGAGCTGTTCGCCACCCACGAGTTTTTCGGTGAGCTTTCCCTGAGCGGTGACCTGCGGCCGGTTCCCGGAATGTTGCCCGCAGCGATAAAGGCCGCGCAGGCCGGCCGAGCGATCTTCGTGCCGCAAGAGAATGGAGCGGAGGCAAGTCTTGCGAGCGGGGAGGTGTTTGTGGCCAATAGCCTGCTTGATGTTACGGCACAGATACGCGGCGTTCGCACTGCCTTTGTTGCCGATCCGCTCCGGCCTGAGTCCCGCGAATCAACCGGCCCGGATCTGGCGGACGTAAAAGGGCAGCAACTTGCCAAGCGCGCACTGGAGATTGCCGCATCGGGTGGCCACAACATCCTGTTCACAGGTCCGCCGGGAACCGGCAAGAGCATGCTGGCGCAACGATTACCCGGAATTCTGCCACCTTTAGCAGATGACGAGGCGATCGCGACGGCAGCCATAGATTCGATTCTTGGGCGGCCTGTCGACCTGACATGCTGGCGACGTCGTCCGTTTCGCGCGCCGCACCATACGGCTTCGGCGGCAGCACTGGTTGGTGGTGGTTCTGACCCGCGCCCGGGTGAAATATCGCGGGCCCACAATGGCGTCCTGTTTCTGGATGAATTGCCGGAGTTTAGTCGTCATGTGCTCGAGGTACTACGCGAGCCGATGGAAAGCGGCGAGATTACGATTTCCCGTGCCGGCCGGCAGGCCGACTTCCCGGCACGCTTTCAACTCGTCGCGGCGATGAACCCGTGCCCCTGCGGCTATCTTGGCGATATTCGCGGCGACTGCCGCTGCAGTGCCGAAAGCGTACGTCGTTATCGCGGAAAAATATCCGGGCCACTCCTGGATCGCATTGATATTCAAATGCAGGTGAACAGGCCGCCCCTGGACGTACTGCGCGGTGACGCACCCGCGGGTGAATCCAGCGCCATTGTTGCCGAACGAGTGCAAAGTGCGCGGCAAATTCAGCTGGATCGGTCCGCTGTTTGCAATGCCGAGCTAAGCGGGGGTGCGCTGAAAAAGGCTTTTACGGCTGATCAGCAATGCTGGTCGTTACTGGATAAAGCGACAGAGAGTTTTGCACTGTCGGCACGTGCTTATCAGCGTGTGCAACGTGTCGCGCGAACAGTGGCCGATCTGGCCAGTGAGGAAACAGTAACGGCCAGGCATATGGGTGAGGCGCTGGGTTTAAGACACCTGGATCGGCGAATGGGGTCTTAGGATGTTCGCTTTTGTGATTTCAGATCACGCAGCGGGACAATGCGCACAGTCTCAGGAATGGGAAAGGCTGTGGGAGCGGCTTTAGCCGCGAATGGCTTGGCCGCAATCCTGGGCTATTCGCGGCTAAAGCCGCTCCCACAGGTAATCTCAATCAATTTCACTGCACCTGCAGGATGTCGCAATGTGAATGCCTAGTTCTGCACCTCGGAAACCATGTAATCCACGGCATCACGAACCTCTTCATCCGACAAATCCATGCGGCCACCTTTCTGCGGCATGAAGCCGGACGAGCCGGTAAAGCCTTCGATCGCGTGCAGGTACAGCGTGTCATTTCCCTGGGCGATGCGTGCCTGCCATGCCGCAGCATCACCAACCGTTGGCGCGCCGCCAATACCGCTGCCATGACAGGCTATGCAGGCTGCGTTATAGACCTGTGGCCCAGACATCGCGGTCGCAACCGGCTCTGAATGGGTCGCTTCAGCCACCTGTGGTGCAGCAGCGTTGGCTTCCTCACCCGGCAGGTAGACCTGGCCGACGGGACGAAGCCGCTCCGCGACTGATGCCTGGTACTCCTCGGAATCGGTGGTGTACAGACCCTGCGTCAGGTCTGACATTTTCATAGCAAGTACGAGGACGGCCACACTAAAAATGGCAAGGATGCCAATCACAATGGAATACATGTCAAAAAACTTCTGGTCGCGCTTCAAGGTGTTGCTCCGAAAAAATAAATATCAAACGGCCGGGGCCGCTCGCTGCGCATTATATATCAAGAGAATCTGTCTGCTGCACACTATTCTAGATGTAGCATGAGCCATTCGTCATCGGCGCTGAAAGTCAGGCTGCGAACTTCGTCCCGGGTCGCCACATTGACGTGGTTGATTTGCCCGGGAAAAACGTCGCTCAGGATGGTGTCGCGGACCGCGATATTGGCAGGCAGGTCGCCCGCGTATTGTTGGTAGACGAGCACAAAATCGCCATCCAGTTCCGCACCAATCAGCTCCAGCGGCAGCCGCTGGCCGATTTCGCCATCAACCACCGGCGCAACACTGAATTGCTCTTCTACATAGAGGGCCAGGCGGGCGCGGCCAGCCAGTTGATCCAGCGTCAGTTGCCTCTCGCCGGTCAAAACCACCATGCCGAGCTCCGCATCATGAATATGCAGGCGGTGAATGATTTCGATGATGCCGGTTTCGGCGTTGGTCTTGATCGTCGATAAACTACCAGGCATACGGTGCGCAAAAGCGAACGCCGTGACGAAGATCGTCACGGCGCAGGCAGAAGTGCAAAGTCTGCGAAAAATTGGCGGCTTAATTATTGCCACTGGCAGGCTCAAGCGGCACATTTGCAGAGTCGCTGTCGCCGCCCTTGGCTTCACGCAAGGTTCGCAGCATGTCAGACATCAGGTCGCGGGTTTCGTCCTCGTCCTTGTAGAGCTCAATGCGTGATTTATTGATCTGGCCCGGGTAGTGGTTATTCGAAAAATCAGCGTCCGCTGTTTCACGGCGTGGATCAACTTCGACAGATACAATCGGCTCATCGCGAATCAACATCTTGGTCACAGCCTGGCTGTTACGCCGCCAGATCTCTGCTGGAATCATCATGAACTCCACGCTGCCATCGGCATTCGTGATGTTCAGCGGCAACGGAGAAACCAGGCCGCCGATATTGCTGAAGTCCATAAAGTAGACGTAGTCATCATCTTCAGCCGCACGCAGCAGCGCTGCTAGTTCCCAGTCTTCAAGCCCATCAACGAGATCTGTGTACTGGTTTCGGTCAGCGTTGCTTACCGTGAACTCGTCGTTTTCATTGTAGAAGTCACCGAGTTCAGGAAAGCGCTCCAGCCGGGTTGTCCTACCTTCTTCGCGGTTGCGAATCTGGCCAAGTGTTTCAGGAACTTCGTCTGTATGTTCCTGACGATTCAACTCAAACTCAACCTCCGGGTTCGCAGTCGATACCTTGTATTCACGCATGTCGGTAATGGCGACATCGACGTGATCGGTAGAGTAGTACCAGCCACGCCAGAACCAGTCGAGGTCTACGCCGGAGGCGTCCTCGAGCGTACGGAACAAATCAGAGGGCGTTGGTCGTTTAAACTTCCAGCGCTGTGCGTATTCGCGAAAGGCGAAGTCGAACAGCTCGCGACCGAGGATCGTCTCACGCAGCACGACGAGTGATGCGGCCGGCTTGGTGTAGCCGTTGGGTCCGAACTGCAGTATCGAGTCTGACTGCGTCATGATCGGTACCTGGTTCTCGCTCACCATGTACTCGGCGACGTATTCGAGAATACTGTAATTATCGCGGTGGTTATGAAAATCTTCTTCCCACTCGAGCTCGGCCAGGTACTGCAGGAAAGAGTTAATGCCCTCGTCCATCCAGGTCCACTGGCGTTCATCGGAATTGACCGTCATCGGAAAGTAGATGTGGCCGATTTCATGAATGATGACGCCGACCAGGCCATGTTTCGCTCGTCGCGAATAGGTGTTGGCCGGTTTTTCGCCAGCAGCGGCATCATCTTCATCAGGTTCAAAAGGCTCGGGACGGCGGCCGTTGAATGTGATCATCGGGTATTCCATGCCACCGCTTTCCCAGGCGTTCACTGATTGCGCGGTGGGATAGGGATAGGGGAACGAGAATCGCGAATACACGTCCAGCGTGTGCACAACGGAGTGTGTTGAGTACTGTGACCAGAGCGGTTCGGCTTCGTTTGGGTAGAAGGACATCGCCAGCACTTCAGGCTGCTCTGCATCGTCCTGTTTGTGAATCATGCCGTCCCAGATGAATTTACGTGAGCTTGCCCAGGCAAAATCACGCACGTTGTCCGCTTTGAAAACCCAGGTCTTCGACTCTGTTGTGCCCTCTGCTTCATTCGCCAGGGCTTCTTCAGGCGTGACGATAAATACCGGTTTGTCGGCGTCGCGCGCCTGACTCAGGCGATTGCGTTGTTCACTGGTAAGCACGCTGGACGCATTTTGCAATTCGCCGGTGGCTGACACGATGTGATCCGCTGGTACGGTGATTTCAACTTCATAGTTACCAAATTCGAGCGTGAATTCGCCGCGACCGAGGAATTGCTTGTGTTGCCAGCCTGCATAATCAGTGTAGGCGGCCAGGCGCGGAAACCATTGCGCGAGGAAATAAATATAGGTGTCGTTTTCCGGAAAGTGGTCATAGCCACCACGACCGCCGATGATCGATTCCTCAATAATATTGAAAGACCAGTCGATGGAAAATGTCGTGCGGTCGCCACTGGCGAGCGCCTGCGGCAGGTCGATTCGCATCATGGTGTTGACGATCGTGTAAGCAAGGTCGCGGTCACGGCCATCGACCACACGTTCAATTTTGAAGCCATGCTCGACGTCGGCGAAACGCTGCTCTTTGGCAAGCGTGCCGTAACTCAACTGATCCTGGCCTTCTTCCTCTTCGGCTGTCTGCGTCAGTCGCTCAATCGAACCCTTCGCGAAACGGTTCTGGTCGAGCTGTACCCAAATATAGCGCAACGTGTCCGGCGAGTTGTTCGTGTAACGAATACTCTGTGATGCGCTGATACTGCGATTCTGTTCATCCAGCGTCACCTTGATGCTGTGATCGGCCCGTTGTTGCCAGTACTGCGTGCCGGGCGCTCCTGATGCTGTTCGATAGACATTAGGTGTTGGCAGGTCAACGTCAAGCTGGCGGAAGGCGTCGTAGTGCTCGTTCTTGGTCTGGCGTATGGCATCGGCGAAAGCGACATCAACAATCAGGAGTACCGCTGTGAGCAGCAAAATCTGTGAACGCATAGTGGGCTCTCTCAAATTGGACTTTGGTGGACGGGCCGTAATGTATCACTTCGTCATGCAGGGCAGGCAAAGCGTTACGGCTGATGCAATGGTTGATCGACTAGGACTGAAATCTGCGGCAAACAGCAATTGCATTGACCAACCCCGGGTGAGAAAGTTGCCGGTCGCTCACAGGGGAACCCGATGTCACAAACGAAACACGTAATACTGGCAGCATCGCTTGCTGCGCTGCTAATGGCAGGCTGCAGCGATGCGTCAAAACAGGCTGAAGAGCCTGCTACAGCCACGGCAGCAACCGTTGCGCCGGCTGACCTCGTATTGCGCGGCGGCAAGGTCGCGACGGTCGATCCGGCGCTTGGCAACGCAGAGGCAATAGCCGTCAATGGCTACCAGGTTACTGCTGTGGGCAGTAACGACGAGATCTCAGCGTATATCGGGCCCGAAACCGAGGTCATCGAACTGAATGGGCGTTTCGCGATGCCCGGGTTTATCGAAGGCCACGGGCACTATATGGGACTCGGCCGGGCCAAGCAGATCCTCGACCTCAATGACGTGGCCAACTGGCAAGAAGTCGTCACCATGGTTTCGAGCGCGGTGGACAAGGCGCAGCCGGGTGAGTGGATTTTCGGCCGCGGCTGGCACCAGGATAAATGGGACAGCGTGCCCGATGACGCCGTTGACGGCGTGCCGCGCAATGACACCCTGAGCGCAGTTTCGCCGGATAACCCCGTTTCCCTGGGGCACGCCAGTGGTCACGCGGCTTTCTTTAATAAAGCTGCGCTCGAAGCTGCGGGAATCACGGTTGATACCGAGGACCCGGCAGGCGGCACGATCGTGCGAGCACCTGATGGCCGGGCGACGGGTCTGATGCGGGAAACGGCACAGAGATTGTTGAACGAAGCCATTGGCGTCTATGAAGGTCGTTTAACGCCGGAACAGATGGAGCAGATTGATCGTGAGCGCGTCATGCTCGCGGCTGACGAATCGCTTGCTCATGGTGTTACATCATTCCAGGATGCCGGTTCTTCATTCGAGACAATCGATTTCCTGAAAAAGCTGGAGGAGGAGGGCAATCTTCCGATCAGGTTGTACGTCATGGTTCGCGGAGCGTCGAACGAACTGATGGCCGAAGGCTTGCCACAGTACAAAATGCTGCCCGAGGGTAATGATTTCCTGACCGTCCGTTCTATCAAACGACAGATCGACGGCGCGCTGGGCGCACATGGCGCCTGGCTGCTTGAACCTTACGTTGATATGCCAGAGACAGCCGGCCTCGTACTTGAGGAGCCGGATGACATCGAGCGCACGGCAGAGCTTGCCGTCGAGCACGGCTTTCAGTTGAATACACACGCAATCGGTGATCGTGGCGTGCGTGAGACGCTCGACATCTATGAACGCGCATGGAAAACGATGGAGGTTGATGGCAAACCGTTGCGCTGGCGTGTCGAGCACGCCCAGCACATCGATCCACTTGATGTACCAAGATTCGGCAGTCTCGGTGTAATCCCTGCCGTGCAGGCGGTTCACGGTACTTCTGATGGCCCCTGGATTCCGAGCCGACTTGGTGATGAAAGAGCAAAAATTACCTCACAACCGTGGCGTGATCTCATCAATACGGGCGCGTTAATTACCAACGGTACAGATGTACCAGTGGAACGCATCAACGCGTTGGCTTCTTATTATTCGTCCGTCAGCCGGATGATGATAAACGGAGAAAAATTCTATCCGGAGCAGGCACTGACTCGCGAAGAAGGGCTGGCCGCGTACACTCTGAACAATGCGATTGCCGCATTTGAAGAGGACATCAAAGGCACGCTGACACCCGGCAAGTATGCTGACATCGTCGTGTTATCGCAGGACCTCCTGACCGTCGACGAAGAAGCGATTCCGGATACGACTGTCGACATTACTATTGTTGGCGGAAAGGTGAAGTACACTCGCGCCACAGGCGGCAGCAAAAAATAATTTGGCAGGAGAAGAAAATGACGGACTTCGACGATATCGTTGATGAAGTAAAACAAAAGCGTGACGAGCTGAGAGTGCAAATTCACCTGGCTTCGAAAGAGGTTCAGGAAGAATGGCATGAGCTCGAAGGCAAGATGGAGCACTTCAATAACAAAGCCAGCCTCGGCGACACCGGCGAGGGTGTAGGCAAGGCGTTAGGACAGCTCGGACATGAATTGAAGCTGGGGTATGAGCGCATCCGGGATGCGATCAAGGATTAATTCCAATACACAAGGAAGGACGCAATAAACCGCAGCATTGCGCCGACGCTTCAGCCCACGGCCAGAATACTCGTCTTTATGGGACAGCGGTGGGTCGTACAGAGCATCGTGTAGTGAGTTTGACACCCACGTTGTTGTGAACAAAAAGCCCCGTGAGGGGCTTTTTGCTTTTAGACATTAGCGTTGTGACTTACAACACGGATTCCGGACATGAGCTATCCGGGCAAGGTGCAAAAATAGCAAATGCTGTGCTTACCGCAGGTCCGGCCATTGGAAAGTTGGTCGTCGTCAGATCGCCGATCCACGAGTCCATACCTGGCGTTATGTGTGGATGTTGGTCAACAACCAGAGCTACCTGTGCAGTGTATCCATTGTTGCGGCGCAGGCCGCCACCCTCTCCGACAAGGATGAACAGATCATTTGGCAGGTTACCGGCAACAACGCTGAAATCGATGTTGACGACACCACCACTGCTGCCATCGGATGCACTGATAGCGCCGCTGGCGTTGAACACTGAACCGCCAACATCCGGGTTAGCCAGGTCCGGATCATCGCAGGGACCCTCGCAGGCAGCCGGGTTGTTGAATACGACGAACCAAAGCGTGTAAGGATCGCCAGCAGTCGGTACCTTAGTCATAACGCGCCCGGTGATGCTGTTCTTCGAACGAATCATCCAGGCTGCACCTTTGCGCGTGCCTGGGCCGGACGCGCCGTCAAAAACGTTAGCGGTCTGATAGCGGCGCGGCAGATAAGTCGCCCGTTTTTGCAGTTTTTCGGCAAGGCGTGCCTGCGCACGCGCGTAACCGTTCGAGTGATCGGCTGACGCTGGTAAGGTCAATAGTGCAAAGCTGAATATGACGGTGGTCATGAGTAGTTTCTTCATGGTTTGCTTCCTCTGATTGTTGTCTGTTGTGGCAGTGCTGCGTCCCTGTCGGAATACGGCATTGCCACAGTTCAGGCTATTGGAAGGCTGCGTGGAAGTAGTGAAACAACCATGAAAAAAGAACTAAAAATATCTGGAATCAATAACTTGCGAAGCTGGACAATCCGGCAGGCGGTTGTATAGGAGCTGCATCCCGATTCCAGCACCTGAGCTGCAGGCAGCGCATGCCAAAAGCCCGGCAATACTCAATACTGCCTTACAGCATCCGGTGCCAGAATTTCGGAGCGCTCGGCGATATCTTTCAGGAAACGCAGTATTTGTGTCGATGTATATAGTCGTGCGGGCTCAAGTTCGCCATCGTTAGTTGTACCGATGAGTGCGCCCGAGGGATCGTAAAATATTGCCACCGGAATGCCGCGGCCAAGGGTCACTCCCAGGTCCACAGCAACGTCGATATTTCGATCGAATTCTCCGACATTGACATTGACGAATGTGAACCGGTCACTGCTGTACTCGATAACATTGTCGCTGCCGAGCGTGGCATACAGGGTGCGGCAATCGACGCACCAGTTGGCGCCAAATGTAATCATGAGAAACCGGTTGCTCTCAACGGCGGCCGCACGAGCTCTCGCTACCTCGGCCCGCGCATCAATGCCATCTTTGTACGGAAAGACGAGAATGTTCCTGTTTGTGTCAGCAGATTCACGAACGCCGAACAGGTCGTCGGACAAAAGCCGATTATCCTCCCTGAGCGCCTCAATCAGTTCGAGCTGATCGGCAAGCGCTTGCTGGTCAATAAACGTTGCTCCGCTGATTAGCAGGATGGCGTGGTGCAATAGCGCTCCACCGAGCAGTCCGGCTAACAGAATGGATACTGAATTTCGGCCCGAATTGATCACATTAGCCCCATGACAGGCCGGTCCGGGCAGTGTCTGCGTCCACTGGGTTGCTTGTTTTGCATGGTTGCAAAGCAAATCATGATTCCCGGTCAATCGGTAGTGAATTCAGCAATTTTCACCGAAATTTCATTGCTGCATTCAGATGCGGTGTGCTAAAAATGGTTCCTCAAAACAAAAGTACTGACGCGAGGATCAGGATGAAATTCTACCTATCAGTCTTATTGACAATTGTTGCTCTGGGCGGGTCCGCCTATACATTCGCCTGTGGCGACAGTCTGTACCGGGTTGGCAAAGGCGTGTCCTACAGAACCTATTCGGCGCCATTGCCAGGGAACTTGCTGGTCTACGGCACGACAGAGGGTGCCAGGCAACTCGCCGAGGAACTCGCCCGATCCGGTCACGGCGTACAGGTTGTTGGCAGCGCTCAGGAACTAAATTCAGAGCTGGAAAAGGGTGGCTACGATGTCGTCATCGCACCGTTTAGCGAACGAGGTGCGATCGAGCAGCGGGCGAATTCCTCGGACGCATCATTTCTGCCGATCGCGATGAGCAGCGAAGAAGAGCGCCTGGCACGGCAATCCTACGAGAGAGTGATGGTGCCCGAGAAGCATGAGCTCAAGCACTATCTGAAAGAGATACACCGGGTTTTGAGAAGCAACGGCTAATGTTACTTTCAGACGAGGAACCGACGCATCCATGTATCCCGGCCAGAATGACCTTCGCCGTATATCTGTCAACACTCTTCCTGATCGTTTTGGTCGTGCCATTTGCAGCGCACGCGGAGAAAGGAGATTTCAGTCTCGGCGTTGAGTATCAGTACGTTCGCACCGGGAAATTTGACAGCAGCGTCGGCGAACTCGAAATCGGCAATACCGACTCGCATGTGATGATGATCTCTGGGGACTATGCGCTTAGCGACCGTTGGTCCATCAGCGCGAGCCTGCCTTACATCAAAAAACGTCACACGGGCGCTTTGCCGCACAATCCAGCGGTTGATCTTACGGAATACCCCGAAGCGGATCAGTCCCTGATAGATGACGGCAACTATCACAGTGACTGGCAGGATATCTACGTTGCTGTTTCCTACCGCGCGCGGGAAGGTCGCTTGTCCCTTTATCCTTTCATAGCCCTCGGCGTGCCAACGAATGACTATCCGTTCTATGCGCACGCCGCAGTAGGGCGCAATATCCAGCATGTACCGGTTGGAGTTGCGTTCAATTTTACGCCGTATTTTTCGGATTTCTCTTTGAGTGGTGATATCGCCTACGTTTTCACCGAAAAATCATTGGGCGTCGACATCAGTCACTGGCTCATCAATCTGGACGCCAGCTACTATGTAACGCCAGGTTTTGCTCCAAAAGTGTTTTTATCGATCAAACACGGAACAAAAGGCCTGGATTTTCCGAACGATTTTGACGTAACAGCGCTTAACGACGAAGCCTGGTACTTTCACGATCGAACCATCAAGCACAACTTCGTGAACGGTGGTTTGGGCTTTGACTGGATCCTGAACGAGAAGTATTTGCTGTCCGGCAGCGTACTGACGATGCTGGTTCCTGATCAGGTGAACATCGTTGACTACGGGTTTTCTTTCGGTTTCAAACGATTTTTCTAGGGCGAGCAGGCCGGCCCACTCGTGAAATATTCGGGCTAAAGCTTAACGCCAAATTCCACCAGGGTCTCGGGCAGTTGTGCGCGCAGCAGCGCTCGTCGCTCATCAACCCTTTGTAGCATCGCCTGGTATTGAGGCTCGTTGACGAATCGCTGCAGGCAGCGTGGGTCGCGAATGATACCGTCCCACGGTAAACGCGCACTTTCAGCAATAATGTCGAAACGTTTTTTCACTTCGTCGTCCTGGCCAAGCACAGCGTATGTACAGCCTTGGTATAAATTGCTCCACCAGGTGTCATTATTCACCCGTGGTCGTACATTCGCCATCCAGTGCGCGAGATCGTGCGCAGTCTCGGATTCACCGAGACCCTCGAGCGCATCAAACAGGTAGACATACGCCTCAATATCGGCCGACTGCTTGGTATTGGGCACAATGGAGTCCGGCAGACCGGCGGACCTGAGCATCCAGACAGCTTTCTCAAATTGACCCGTAGCGTTGTAACTGAAGGCCAGCAGGTAACGCAGCGTAATGTCTTCTGGTTCATCAATCATTCGCAGCTCACCTTCGTCAATGAGCTGATCGTAGTGGCGCATCTTGAATAACAGGCCAATACCATGCTCCGGTTCGAGTTGAATGGCTGTATCGAAGTCACCAATCTCGGCATAAAGCTCGGCCAGCATGCCGACGTTGGCTGGATTGTTCGGTTCCATGTCTCGCGCGCGCATTGCCCAGGCAATGCTCTGATCGAGACGTCCCGATAACTCAAGTAATCGGGCAATGAGTCGGGCCGCCGTGGCGCCTTCAAATACATCCTCGATACGACGGGCGATTTGCAATGTTTCGGCAACTCGTCCGTCATAGCCATAGAAAATGCCCAGCGCACCAAACCTGGCTAAGGAAAGCGGATCAAGTTCGAGCGCTCGTTGGTACAGTGCAGCCGGCGTGACGTTATCACCCTGCATCCAAAGCCAGTGGGCGTAGTCAGCGAGCGCATCCGCATTATTTGGATTCAAATCAACGGCATTTTTATAAGCGTTTGCTGCGCCAGGCAAACTGCGTTGCATGTAATACTCACCCAGGGTGTTTTGCACCTGGGATAAGTCAGGATCGATCGAGAGCGCCCGAAAAATGGGCGCCTCCGCACCAGGGATGTCGCCCGCATATAAAAGTGCGCTGGCGAGCTTACTGAACGCAAGGGCCGAGTCAGGATCGACTTCGGTAGCTTTTCTGTAAAGCTGGATGGCCTCTGCCAGGAGCTCGAAATCGACTTCCGGACGATCCCGAACCTGTTGCTCGAAATAACGCGCCTGAAACATTAATTCACTAGCTGATGAGCTTCTCGTCGACGGGGTTGCGATAATCTCAACCGAATCCGGAAACATACGTTGAACAATTTCTTCAGCGATCGTCTGTTGCACCGCAAGTAACTCTTTTGAGCTGCGGTCATAAGTTGCGCTCCAGAGCGCCAGTCCGGAACTGCCCTCGATCAGCTGCACCGATATGCGCAGCTCATTGCCGCGCCGCCGCATGCTGCCCTCGACGAGCACCGCAACACCGAGGCTGCTGGACATGGATTTCGCATCCGAGGCGCGTTCCCTGACGGAATTGGAAGAAGATCGCGCTGCAATACGTAACCCGGAAACTCTGCCCAACTGGTCGCGCAACTCATCGCTGAGTCCTTCGCTCAGATAGTTGTCATCGGCATCCCGGCTCATGTTCTCAAACGGCAAAACGGCAATACTGTTTGGAATATTCCGGGATGAAAAGTCAGCGCCGCCGTGCCCCTGCGTGGCCGGCCTGATCAGCCAGAACAAACCGGCAGTGCAGACAATGAGAAGAGACATCGCAGCGAAGATGCTGGCCTTGCCGCGGCGACTGGTAAGCGTCGTTCTTTGTATTCCTTCCGGCGTGATATCGAATGTCCAGGCCAGGAACATCGCGATCGGGAAACCCACAACAAAAGCGATAACGGCCAGTGCCGATACCCAGTTGGGCAGGAAGAGTTGTTCCACGACCGTAACAATGATTTCGGTAGCGCCCCATGCGATGGCGCCATAAATTGCCGCGACTTTGATTACATGACGCTTTTGCAATTCCTCGATAAACGAAAAATCAGACATGGCCTAAAAATTCCTCACAGCACGACTGCATAGGCGCTCAGCGTTACAGACAATCGTTCCCGTAAATTCCGTCGCCGTGAATCGACCTGATCAAGTACTGCGAGGTACCGGGCTTCATTCTGGAATCTGGCGAAACAGCGCGAGTCTTTTAAGGTTGTGTCCCACGGCAACCTGGGGCTGGAAGTGACCCGTTCAATACTCTGTAAGGCGAGTTCATCGCGACCCTGTACAGCAAGTGCACAGGCCCGATAAACATGAATCCACCAGTTGTCGCTCTTGGTGTGTCGCGCCGATTCAAACCACCTGGCCAATTCACTGGCCTGGTTCGATGCGCCACTTGCATCGAGCGCATCAACATAGGTAACGAATGCTTCAAGGTCCACGGGATGCTTGGCTTCGGCTCTTGCCGCATTGGGCTGACCGATTCGTCGCAGTATCCGGATCGCGCCTTCCGAATTTCCGGTTGCGGTATAGGCGAATGCGAGTAGATGGTGCAGGTAGATATCGTTAGGTTCATCGATTGTTCGTAATTCGGCAATTTCAATCATCTCGTCATAGCGCCGCATCTTGTACAGCAGTCCTATACTTTGCTCGGGTGCAAGTTGCACCGCCGTATCAAAATCGCCAATTTCAGCATAGAGCTCTGCAAGCGCGGCGACGTGCTCGCCGTTGTCTGGTTGCCGATCCCGAGCTTTTATGGTCCAGGCGATACTCCGGTCGATTTCCCCTATGAGCTCATACAAGCGCGCGATAACCCGGTACGCGGCTGCGCTGTCGAATTGCCGCTTGATACGCTCCACGATCGCCTTTGTATCGCCCACTCTTGCTTCATTGGCATAAAACTCGCCCAGTGCAGCGTGTCTGGACAGCGACAGCGGGTCCAGTTCCATCGCACGTCGGAACATTTCCTCCGGTCTGTCGTCGTTGGCTTGCATCCAATACCAGTACCCGTAAGCAGAAAGCGCGTCGGCATTGTTTGGATTGAGGTCTATAGCTCTGTTCCACGCTGCACCGGCCCCGGGGAGTCTGGCTACCCAGTAATAGTCGCCAAGTGTTTTTTGTACGTCCGATATATTCGGATCGAGTTCGACCGACTTGAGAATTGGCTCCTCTGCGGCTGATAACTGGCCTCCATACAATAACGCTCCGCCAAGGCGACTGTACGCCAGTGCTGAATTGGGGTCTGCCTGAATGGCGTCGCGATAAAGGCTGATCGCCCGGTCCAGCAGTTTCTGGTTAACCTCCGGACGTTCGCGGACGTCACGTTCCAGAAATCTTGCGAGAAACATCAGCTCATTTGCCGAAAAACTTTGAATCGCTGGCGGGTAAGGGCTCGCCTCGGCAGCGGGCGCAATCTTCAACAGGACTGCCTGAGCGATTTCGTTTTGCACGATGAACAGATTGTCCGCATGCTGTTCATATCGTTCTGACCAGATATTGGCGCTATTCGCCGTGTCGACCAGTTGCGCCGTAACAATCAACTGATCCCCGGTTCGGCGCACACTTCCCTCGAGAACATAAGTGACGTTTAAGGTGTCACGAATGGTCTGGATGTCAGGCACCTTGTCAGCGAACGAAAATGAAGACGTTCTCGCAATGACCCGCAATTCTGAAGATCGTGCCAGCAAATTGAGAACGTCATCCGAAATTCCGTCACCCAGGTATTGTTGATTTTGCGACTCGCTGGTGTCGGCAAAGGGGAGTACGGCAACCGAATTTTTGAGGATCGACGGAACTGGCCCCGCACGATTGAGGTTGATCAACCAGGCAAACGAGACCGCAATGACCATTGTTGTCGCGGCGATGGCGACGACCATACCTCTTGTGAATTGCCCTGGACCACGACGCGACTGTTTCTCCGGCGCCATGGACTCTTCGACCGTGCAAGGCGACTCAAAAATATATCCTCGCCTAGGGACCGTTCGAATGATTGATTTGTCCGTGTCGCTCAGCGCTTTTCTGATATCAAGAAGGCAATGGGTCAGCGAGTCGTCCGTGACGATCTTGCTGCCCCAGATTTCTCCTTGCAGATGAATCTTCGTGACCAGGCTGCCTTGCTGCTCCAGCAGGATTCTCAATACATCAAATGATTGTGGCCTTAACCTGATTTCCTCGCCATGCTTCAGGAGTGCGCCACGGCCGGTATCCAGCGAATAGTCACCGAACGAATAGACGAGCTGTTTTTGTTGCAGCGTGGTTGGCATGTGTATCCATACACGGTTTTGCAAGGCGTAACTTATTGATTACAGGTTTTTATAGCACTTTTTCACCATTGTTTTGGCACTTCTTTTCCGTTACGGATTTCTCTACCGCGCAAGCTCCCGGTCTTCAGCATTTCGGCCTGCTTATGCTGGGGTTCTTGCCGATACGGATATCGACAACCGGGACGCCGCTGCCTCTGCTTCGAGTGGAACAGGCGTAATCAGCGCGACTCAAGCACTATGTTAAACGGTGTCTCTGCGACCCGTCGCGTCTCGTCGAATCCGGCCTCCCGCATAACTTCTGCCATACGTTTCTCACCGGCCTGTGCGCCCAGAGCGAGTCCGACCACTTGTCCTGCAAATTGTTCAACCTTGCTCATGGCAATATTTATTGTCTGACTCCTTGTATATGGTTTTCGATAAATCGTAAATATCAACACTGGCTCGAAATGCGTGAGTGCAAAACGTCATGCCGCAGCCAGGAACTCTTTCCATACCCGGGCTATTACTTCACTTATTGCCGGGATGTCAGTGATGTCATCAACGCTCATGCCGGCATAAGCCGCCATCGCTTCGATGTCGCCGGTGTAGCTGGAACCGGGGGAGTTGATGCTGTAACGCTCTACCCCGGTATCCGTTCCGTATACAGCGACCGTGTCTGATTCGCCCGGTCGCTTGCCAATGGCGGGACAGCCGGCGGACTCCCACATATCGAACGTGCTGTTTCTCAGGATTCGGTGTGTCGCACCATTCCAACCCTTATTCATACAAGTGGTGAAAACCGTATCTGCAGATCGCGCGTTTACCAATGCGCTTTTGTAGTCAGCGTGTGCCGCACATTCCTTTGTGGCGACGAAACGAGATCCCATGACGACACCAGCTGCTCCCAATTGCATGTACGTTCGCATCTTGTCGCCCGTTGCGATCCCACCAGATGCAACGACTGGCACATCATTGGCGACACTCAAAACATTTTCCAATGCTCGTGCCAGCGGCCTTGACGCGTGCACATGACCGCCCGCCTCGGTGCCCTGGCAAACCAGGTAGTCGGCCCCCAGGGACAGTGCCAGCCTGGCGCTGGCCTTGCTGGTTACCTGTATACCCATGACCGCGTTTGCCGATCGAATCGCCTCGATCATTTGCCGGTCCGGCATGCCCCAGGAAAACTGGATAATTCGCGCTCCACTCTCGAGAGCAACGGCCAATGCTGCGGGATAGAAATTGAGCACGAAGTTGGCGAAAAATGACTTTTCTGTTTTCGCCTTGATTGCTGCAATTTGCCGGGCAGCAACGTCTGGCGAAGACCAACTAAGTGGTATCGCGCCCAGTGCACCACTATTCGCAACGGCAGCGGTCATCGCACTGCTTACTACACCACCGGTTGGCGCCTGGATGATCGGATACCTGATCTTTAACAACGACAGCAAACTTGCTGTCGTTGCTGACGGGTAACTGATTTGGGCTTTGGTCTCATCAACATCGAGATTGCTGGCTGCGATTGATGGCGAGGCCAGGCTGACGAGTGCTGCTTTGGTGACGAAGTCACGCCTTGAATACGTTGTTATCACAGGGCTGTCCTCTGGAATTGTGCCGTTGACGAGTTGCTAGTCCGATCTACTTTTTCGCGAGGCCTCAAGTCTTGACGCTTCTGTGCTGCTCCAGACAGCTGCCGCGAACTGTTCGTCCAGACGAAGCTGCAATGCCGAATCAACGTAGTTGCTGAATGTTTTAAGAGTGATACCCATCACCACTTCCATTATCTGTTCGCGCGAAAATCCGGCCTGGATGATTACGGCAACTTGCTCTGGTGTCGCGTGACCCCGGGCTTGAATCATTTGTCGGACAAACGTCTCTAAAGCGGCCAGCCGCGCATCTGCAACAGTGCCTGCGGATCGAATTGCGTTTATCGCTTGCTCTTGCATACCAATCGAGCGGCCGAACAAGGTGTGCCCGGCGACGCAATAACGGCCGCTATTTTCGACACTGGCTGCCAGCAAAATCGTTTGCCGTTCGATCGGTGTCAGGCTGGTGTTCGTGAATGCAGCGTCGAGGCCGACGAATGCTTCAACAACGCCCGGTTGCTCTGCGAGCGTGGCGAACAATGCAGGTACGAAGCCTATTCTTTCGGCGATGCTATCGAGCACCGGCTGTGAGGAGGGTTGGGGAATTGCGCTGATATTCGTGGCTGAAGTTGGCATTACTGTCTCCAAATGTCGGGTTGAGGATTGCCAGACTATGGAGTTCAGTGATATAAATCTAATCGTATAATTCTATTTCTATTATAAATATGGCCGATATCAGAAACCTGGACCTGAACCTGCTGCGTGCCCTTAGCGTGTTGCTGGAAGAGCGCAATGTCTCGCGCACAGCTGAACGGTTGCATGTCACCCAGCCTACAGTCAGTGGCATGCTGTCCCGATTGCGGAATATATTTGGCGATCCACTGTTCGTGCGTACTCAGCGCGGCCTGTTACCAACGCCTCGTGCCGAGGCATTGGCGCCAGCATTACGACAATTGATCACCGATGCGATAGCGCTGGTTGACCCGGACGAGTTTGTTCCGCAGACCAGCACTGCAACACTATCGGTGTCAGTCAATGACTATATGCAGTCTGTGATGATTGTGCCGCTGGTCGCAGAGCTTCGACATTCGGCACCAAACATAAAGCTGGCGGTGCGCAACCTTGAGGTCGCAGCGCTCACATCAAAGCTGGCAAGTGGCGACATCGACGTGGCTATTACGATTCCCGAGTTTGTCGATCCGTCTCTGCGTACTCAATTTCTGTACCGCGAAGAGTATGTCGCCGTTGTGCGAGAAGAGCACCCGATCCGCGCGCGGCGCGTGTCACTGAAACGGTTCCTCGACTATGACCATGTCCTGGTCTCGCCCTCCGATGGATCCTTCGAAGGCCCAACCGATAACGTGCTCAGAGAACTTGGTAGCAGCCGGCGAGTTGCTCTTTCCGTGCCGAGTTTTTTTATCCTTACCGAGGTGTTGCAGGAAGATGATCTGATTGCGTTCATGCCGCGACGCTTGTTCGCAAGGCGGTCGAAAAACCTGAGGATGATCGGAGCGCCTTTCGATGTACCTGGGTTCGATGTCATTGCTGCATGGCATCCACGTACTGATTCTGAGTCAGCGCATGTCTGGATGCGCGGACAACTCGCAAAATTGGGCGAGTCGGTCACATAACAAACTGAATAACCACGTACAGGATCGCCAGCGTAACCGCAAAAGCAACAGCGGCCAGGATGATGTTCCTGGTGTTGCCCGGTGGTTTAACTGCTTTGCTGACTCTCGTGGCGCTACCCAATTGATCCGGCGTCCTGAAGACACACTCAACAGGACCAAAACGAATTCGATCACCATTGTCGAGGTAGCTCATGTTGCTGCGTTTGCCATTGACGAAAGTGCCGTTCGCTGACATTTGATCCGTTAATTTCCAGCGCGCTCCATCCTGGGTTAGCTTGGCGTGGACGCCTGAAACGCCTTGTTCTTCGAGCACGATATCGCGATCTGCGTCGCAGCCGATCGTCCACTCACCTTGCGTGCCTGCCGATTTCAGATTAATCCGGGCACCTGACATGGCGCCGGTTGAGACGATCAGGACAGGAACATTTACGTCGTCGGCCATTTCACTGACGCCCTGTTCTCCATCCTGCATCATCTGTTTCAGAGCTGCCGAATCGATAAACTCGGTTTTTGGCCCACCAGCCGATTTCTGATTCGGATCAATCCATGCCGGCCTTTCCCGGATGCCACTGCCATCGACGTCGATGTCCTCAAGTTTTCGCATCACCGTTTGCTGCGAATCGTTGCTGACGGTTTGGTCGTAAGGAATCTTGTATTCGAATTCTTCAAGGTCAAAGCGAATCTTGTCGCCTGAGCGGAGCACGACCGAACTCTCGATCCGCTGGTCATTGACGAACGTGCCGTTCGACGAACCCAGGTCTTCGAGTTTAAGCTCATTGCCGCTGATACTGAACTTGGCATGTTGCCGCGACGGATGTCCTTCAGTCAGCACCAGGCCCGATTCCGCCAGGCGCCCGGCGATAAGGCCGTCGGTCAACACGGTTTCTTCGCCATTACTTGCTTTTTTAAGAATTAATTGTACGTCCGACATACTCGTTCCATATAGCCAGGCTATTTAACTGCCCACAGTATCAGGGCGAAAATAATTGCCAGTAGCGGCCCCACCACGAATGGCCACCAACGTGCGTTCATGACCCGCCACAAATGGCCGAGTCCTTTTGCATCTTTGAATTCAATAATTATGACACTAGTGTTGTCGCGACCGCCATTAGTGATGGCCGCATCGACGAGTTCATCGACGGCCGACTGCACATGTTCACAGGATGCCAGTATTTCCGCGATTTCTGAATCTTCAAGTTCACCGTTCAGGCCATCGCTGCAGAGCAATATCCAGTCACCATAACGCAGTGGAACCTCTGTAATTGACGGCATCGGCTCACCGAGCCCCAGTGTTTGCGTGACCAGGTTGCCGCGCGGGTCCGCACGAATCTGTTCCTCGGTCAGGATATTTTGCGCGCGCAATAATTCATGGAAGGAATGATCGCGGGAAATTTGTGACAGGTCCTTTTTGCGCCACAAGTAGGCACGACTATCGCCGACCCAGGATATCTCCGCCAGGTTATCCGCCAGTTTTGCGACAACAATGGTTGTGCCCATGCCTGACAGCGACTGGTCCTTGTCGGCGGCAGCGATAATTGCCTCATGGGCGCCAACAATTTGTTCTTCCGTGGATTTATCCGGTGCAGGTTCGAGCAGGCTTTTGCTGGCGGTCTCGCTGGCGGTCTTGCCATTGACGTGACCGCCCATTCCATCAGCGACAAACCAGAGTTTGCGCTCCTCATCCCAGCCGATCGAGTCCTCATTCTCGCCACCGCGGCTGCCGACGTCAGTTTTGGCTGCAAAATTAAGCATCGCTCAGAACTGTCCCTGCACGTCTTGTGCGGTTCGGCTGAAAGACGAAGGATTGAATGTCGAATCGTTTTCGACCTCTTTATATATTCGGTCGAGTGCAGCAGTTTTTTGTTGCCTGTCGCCCAGCGTGTAACTCAGGCTTTCAAGCCCAAGGTACAACTGTTCCGCTGCATTGAAGTCGTTCATATTTCCACCTGCTGCAGATTGTATGAGTGCACGTCGAACCGCAACAATAGTGTTCTTGTCGAACGGTCGAGTCGACCACTCACTCTTGCGGGTTTCAAGCCAGGTAATGAGTGCCCGGCTTGTTTGCCGGACACTCGCAATATTTTCCTGGCCTGAACGAACAAACGCAGCAGTGGCAGCGGTCATCTCTGTCTGTGCAGAGGTCGATTCAATAGTGCCGACGACGGTTTGCAGAATGATCAGGTGCTGATCCTGCAGCCGCGGTGAACCTGGCAATACACCAGGACCAGCTCGAGCCGGCGTCCAGCGTTTGTCATCCATTTCATGGTGACATCCGTGGCAGTCATATAGTGCGAGTTCCGGGTACAAGCCTTCATTGGGAACAAGCCTTTGCCCGACAAGATCGAGATAACGGCGAGCGGCTTCAACCTGGCCGGTGAGCCACAAATTGAACCCCGGTATCTCTCCTTTGCGTTGACGATAGTCTTCGTCAACGTCGTAGTGAGCCGGCTGGTTGGTTGTGAACGCCTCCAGTTCAAAACTGAGTCGCGGGTGACCGGCACCCATGATGTCGTGACTGGCAAACTTTTCGGCCGTTCCCATGTGGCATGACAAACACAGCTCTGCCCGGTCGCCCGGTTTTTCGGTCGGATACATTCCTCGCGCAAGGTTGTCGGCGTGCGTTGCTCCTTCCGCTGCGTGACTCTTGATCCATTCTTCGGCACCACCGTGACAGGCCTCGCAGCCAACGCCATCACTAAGCTGAAACTTGGGGCCACGTTTTTCCCTTGCGACGTTGTCCGTATGGCAATCGAGACAAACTTTTGCGGTAGTGGCGCTGCCGAGGCCAAGATAGTCCGCAATCCGTTTCGATTCGTCACTTGTCAGGGTGCGATACGCCTGCGAGTGTTTGTCGGCACTGGTCCAGATGCGATATTCGTTCAACCAGACATTGATGTCTTTTTGCCGATCCAGTTTTCCGTGACAAACACTACTTGCACAACTAGCGGGGCCTAAGTGTATGTTTTGGTTAATTAATGTTTCATCTGCGAATACATTTTCAGCACTTACAGACAGTGCTGCAATCAAGCACAGCAGTCGGCAAGTGGCCGTTTTGTAAGTCGCAGCATTCATTTCATTTACTCACCAGCATCGGTCGTCGCGACATCTTCTGGCGCAGTTTCTTTTGCCGCGTCGTCAACAAACCATGGTTTCCCTGACTCGTCGAGATACAGGCGGCGCATTTCTTCGAGATTCAATGGTCGCGAACCACGTCTGCCGAACACGGCAACCTGGCCACCAGTTTCGTCAACGCCGCGATCACGTTCAAGGCCGCGCGACAAACTCAATGCCGTCTTCGACGTCTCGTAACTCGCAATGAGGTCAGGCACAGGCTCCGGACTAAAGCCATAGAACTTCGGCTGCAGATCCGGTGACGTAAGCTGCACTATCTTAATGCCATTTGCGCCATCGGCAACGTAAGCGAATAACGATGCGTTGGTTGTTGCAACAACCACATCGCGTGCATCGTTCAATGCACCGTTTGCATCGAACCGGGTGAGCTCAACCAACGCTTCTGGTCGTTCTGCATCCACGATAACCAAGCCGTCCGCTCCCGCAGCAATATAGGCATAAGTTCTGGCGACGAATACCTTGTGCGCATTTGAGAGCGCGATCGTGTTGTTTTCGATCAGCCTCGCGGAGCCAGGATCGGTGACGTCAATGACGCTAAGCCCTGCACCTGAAGTCACAAACAAATAGCGAAACTGCAATACGCTGGCTCTTGCGTCGTCCAACGCCACCGTCGCGATCAGTTCCGGGTGTAGTGGATCGTCGACACTAATAATTTTTACGCCGCTATCGGTTGTGATGTAAAGGTAGTAACCACCAACCGTAATGTGCCGTGCACCATTTAGTACGCCATCGGGGTTCCAGCTTAGCGCGCGCTCCAGGTCATTATTGCGTGGCTCACCATCGACCAGTGTGTTGACATTGACCAGGATCAGCCCTTCTTCTGCGTCGATGATAAACGCGTAGTCGTAAAGCGGGTGTATTACCTGCTCGAGGTTATCTATCCGCATGAGGTCGCCCTCATTGCGCGCCGGATTGATGTTCTGGTTGGTTGGCAGCGCAACACAGGTCGCGTTCTTCGTCTTGATATGGGTGTCCTGTCCTACCGCACTAAATGGTGATGAGATGATGCGTTGGGATATGCCTTTATTGGCGATGCCCGCAACGTCATAGACATTGAACCCTTTCTTGCCTTCCGCCACGTACAGATACTCGCCACGTAATTGCAGGCACTGCGCCGTGCCTGCGCCGTGCTGATAGGCTTCTTCGAGCTCAGCACCATTATCTAAGTGCTTCTGATAGAAATCCGGATACGCGTAGCGATGCAGGTAGCTGCCAATGACCGCCTGCGGCTCTTCCCACTCGGTCACTGTTACCGCGGAAATTTCTCCCTGCCCGCCGACATAAGCATTGAAACCGATGAAATTGACGAAGTTGGTTCCCTGCGCCAGCAGTTGCGCCATGATGGCATTGTTATCGTTTTCACCCGAGAGATGGCAATCGACACAGGTCTTGGTCTCCGTCTTGCGTGCCGTATGCGGAAAATGCGGATTAAATGCCTGCGAACTGAAGCCGCTCGCTGAAATCGGTGGCTGCTGCACGTAAATTCTTTCGCGATTTGAATTGGTTGAAGACAACACGAGTGCCGAGCTCGAGCGCACTGGCGCTATCTTGCCGCTTTTCGCTTCGCCGCGGCGACCGATGAGGAACATCTGGTCACGTGCAACCTGTGGATTGTAGGTGGCATAGTTTCTGGATTCGCCACCTTCATAGTGATGGCGGTCTGTCTTCCAGTTCGCCTCAATTGGTAAGTGACAACCACCACAACTCGTGGTCCATGACGTATGGCAGGTGTAACACTCGATTTCGTCATTGGAGTGCGCGAGATTATCGGTCGACACATTGGTGCCCCATAGTTGGGTACCGGTGTCCTTGCTCATGAGTTTCGCCCGGGCCGCTTTTTCGTTGTAATTCTCATGTCCCGGCGTAACCGAGTCTTTCACCAGGCTGAGTTGCCATTCCAGTTCCGGGTCGAGCATCGAGCGCTGATACAAAACGTCATTTTGCCATTCGAAGCGGCGTCTGCCGTCGGGCGTACGCAACGCTTCCAGATCAGCACCGCCGGATAGTGCAGCTGGCCCCGACGTATAAAGGTTTGGATACGACTGCGCGGTACCGTGACAATCTTTGCAATCGACCTCGACCGCGAGCGCTACTTCGCCGTAGATATGCCCGTTGCCGTGGTTGTCCTGCGAGAAATGACAGTCCACGCAGTGCATGCCGACATCCACATGGATCGACGACATGTGTACTGCCTTGGCGAATTTTTCCGGGTCCTCATCGCTGACGACTGCACCCTCATCGTCAAGCAGATTTCCTTTCCTGTCGCGCTTGAAAACCGCACGGAAATTCCAGCCATGGCCATGGTAGTCGGCGAACTGCGTGTCGTTGAGCTCGGAATTCATCTCCGAAACCCGTTTCAGAAATTCGACATCTGCCCAGTTGCCACGCACAGCAGCACCTTCCGGATTGCGGTCGAGGATTTCACGCTGTTCCGCAATCGTAGGGTACTGTTGTTCCTCCGGCCACATGGCCGGCGCATCCGATTCGTAATCCCACATCGTGTAGCCGAGGTAGCTGTTCATGAACATGTTCGGCTGATGCATGTGACAAACCATGCACTGGCTGGTCGGTACCGCGCGGGTAAATGTATGTTTCAACGGATGGCCCGACTCGTCCTTGTTGATGGTCGGATCTACAGTCTGGGTTTTGCCTTCATGACCGAACTGCGCATATACGCCGGAGTGGCGCGGATCGCGGTCGTTTGCGTAAACGCTGTGACACGATGAGCAACCGGACTGACGATAGTCGCCCGGCTGGTCGTTGGTGCCCATAAACCAGGTGAACGGATCGTTAAGCCGTGTCTTGGTAATGTTAATCAGAGGCACTGATATGCGTCCCCCCGTTCCCGGTCCACGATTGGATTGGCGAAAGTCCGGCCGGCCCGGTTCTTCGATGCGCTGCAACTGGCCGAGGGCATTTGGCAGGCCGGTTTCCGGGAACAGGTTGCTTATGTTGCGGCCACCACGTTCAAAGACCCTGAAAATGTCGCCAGGTTTGACGGATTCCCACACCGGCAATGGGTATAAGGCCGGAATAATGCCGGCATCCAGCAGCGCTTGCTTGTGTGCGTCTGCCACGGTTGGTCCATGCAGGATGACCGGGTTACCATCCTCATCGTACGACTCGCCGAGGATGTAATTCTTGAAAGGCAGAATGCCGTTGTTATAGGCGGCACCGCCCCACAACATTGCGCCCGTCGCATGCATGCTGCGTATCGAAGCTTCAATTGTCGATTGATGACATGCGCCGCAAGCGTCATTCGCAACGCGGTAGTCCGATGGATTCATGAAGCGAACAAACTCACGGCTTTCGCGATTCAGCAACGTATAAGTTCGCTCCGGGTTGGCACTGTGTGGCAGATGCCATGATTCCGGGTACAACGGCAACACGTGTGCTTGTTCGACTGCCGCCGCGTAATCCGGGCTGCCATGCGTAGTGCCGACGCTAATGGATACTGCGGCATTACCGCCATGGCAATCCGTGCAACCGAGTTGTACAGCAGGGCTAACATGCATGGACTTGCTGTCGGTCTCCGTGTGACAGGACAAACAACCCCCACTTTTCGCATCTGCGTCGGCTACGGTCTGGTTGGCTGGCGCCGGGGGCGTCTCTGCATAATCGCGCTTGACCGGTTTTTCACCTTCTGCGGCCGACGCGATCAGGGCGGAAAACAAAACTGACGCCAGTACAAAAGTGCAAACCTGCAGCGACATTTTCGGCACACGTTTCATTATTGATCTTTTCATAATTACACCAGCACTCTAGTAAGCCAGCACGAGATTCAGGAGGAAATAACCGGCGTCTTCATCCGGAAACAGGTCATCGAAGCCATCCTCGGCAATGAGTTGTGCGTACGAGGCACGAACTACAATGTTCTGTGACATGAGCGGTCGGTAGGTCAGCGACGCAGAAACATCATGACCAATGTGATCGTCGATCTCGGCTTGGTTGCGCGCCGCTTCCAGCACCTCGGTATGTACGAAAAAGAGGCTATTGAAGTTAAGCGACAAGCGCAGTTTTGGTGTCAGGTCCATGTCCGCACCAAGGCCGACAAGAATGACGCCCGGGTTGGTGAAGTTCGACTGCCCCTGTTCCTTGGAGGAACGCAAGCTATTCAATACGCCGTTACGACTCGACAATGCGACCCGACCACCACCGATCAGCGGTACAGCCTGACGAATCCAGTAGCTGGTGTCGGCACCGGCGAACTGCGGGTTTTCGAAAATCGCGTCAAAACCTGTCGCTTTGTCGTCATACGGATCATCGTCGCCACTACCGTACAGTGCCGAAATGCGTGGCCGGAACCAGTCAAAGTCCATCGAAAACTCGAGCGCCGCGAAGCCTGCGCTAATTTCCACATCGTCGTCGACAAAAACGCCCGGTGAGATATCACCAAACGCGTAGTACAGGGACGTCGACATATTCAGGCGCCCAAAATGGCCATCGCCGCTGTAACCGACATAATAAACGTCGTAGTCACGCGGCGTTTCCCGGCCAAACGATGCGGGCCTCTGGATGAAGTCGTTTTCATCGAAAAACGACCCCGACCCTTCCCGGTTGCGGTTATAGACAATGGTCGCCTGTGAGGTAAATCCGCGTACCGGCATGTCCTGCCAGTAAAGGTTGGCAACGAATACATCATCGTCGCGTATATCCTCACTAACGTCATTCAGGCCACTGTTGGTATCTTTTTCAAGGCGCCGGAACCACGCGAGGTTGTACTGGAAGATATTGTTGTTCCGGGTGCCGAACAGGCGTACGCCCAGCTGGTTGTCCTGGAAAAGAAAACCGCGAAAATCGGAAGAGAACGGCTGGATGCCGATACGGATACTGTCGAAATCGTAACGTTCCGATACGTTGCGCAGATGTTTGTCGAAGAAGGCAGCCTGTATACCGACGTGATTGTCGCTGCGTGTCGTACCGTTTACCGGATTTGCGTTAAGGCCAAGAACTTCATCGATCGACGCATAATTGAAATTGAATACTGGCGTGAAACGAAACTCATAGTCAGGTGGTCGGAATACGGTGTCGCCTTTGTAGTAGACAAACTCCGTTGCGAGGTTCTCGACCAGCGCATATTGATCGGCGCTGCCGAAAACATCGATACTGCCTGGCGCATTGGTGCTGCTGCCGCCAACCGGCGTAGGCACTTCGCGGACCTCGTAGACTGAATCCGAAATTATCGTAATGTTGAAAAATTTGTCGTCCTTGACCGGCCTGTCGGCCTTGAGGATGTTGCGGTTGTACGGATCCCATATACTTTCGGTGTAGCCAATCGCATCGACTATGCGCCAGCGATCGGGCAATGGCACAGAAGACACATAGTCGTTCATGCCTGGTCGTGGCACGGGTGAGGCAGCGTTTCTCGTTCGCTCCGGTCGACCGGCCTGCTCGCGTGTATCAAGCGTCAGGTCTGCCCTGCGGCTTGCATCGGACACTTCCGGCGCCGCTGCGGCGTCCTCACCTGCCTGCGGTGCAGCTGGTGCAGGGCAGGGAACCTCGCTGTATCCGGGTCGGCGGCGGGTAACGATTCGACCATCGTCATCCTGGTAGCAGGTCTCCTGCGCGAGCGCACTCGGTGCTGCGATAAAGCTACTGCCGGTCGCTATGATGGCTGCTGCGAGAATGCGGTGAATCATTTTGCAGTTGCCGAGCTCAAGGTTCATTCCGGCCCCCCTATTTCGCGTCGCAGACATTGTCGTCTCCCGTCGCAATAAATGGTGCTTGCGGACATTGCACGTAGCGCAAGCGAACGCCCTGCGGTGTGAGATTGTCCGCACGCCGGTCAATCGGCGCGTTACCGACGCCGTTACCGAGTTCCAGACCTGCGTTGTGCAGTCCGAGGAAAGAAATCATGTCGTCCTGGTCGATACCGTCGCCGGATACGCCGATACCACCTACCAACGTACCATTTCGATAAATGGGCACACTACCGGGGAAGATCTGCAGGCCATTGCCGACGCGGTTGTTCGTAACAGTCGGGGCGAAGGTCAGGGTATTGGGATCAACCAGTTCAACGCCGGCGCAGATCGGCCCGACATCGGCAGCGATAATGCCAGCAGCAAAAAGTACATGCTGCAATACGGCGTTGTATGAGACGTCCAGTTGCAGCCCGGTAGAAAACGGGCTCCACTGTCCTGCGGCTTTGCTCAACGGACCCGCTCCGTTGGTATCAATGCCATCCGGGTAGTAAGGCCGCGACAGGTTGCCGCCGGCACGGTCCGAAAAAGCTACCAGCCCATTGGTCAGTGCATCGGGGTCGCCGAGAAAAGCCTGCAGTGCAGTAACGTAGTCATCGATTACAACCGGCAGTGAGAACGCCGGACCAGCATCGCTTGTCGTCAGGTAGCTGACGTCCGGCAGTGCGGTGAGAAAATCCGCTGCGGTCGCGGATGAGAAAAAAGTTGCTGTACGCGCTTTTTGTAATGAAACGTCGGCACCGAATACCGGCGCGTCGCGACTACGCACCATGCCAAGAATTTCACCCTCGGTGTCGACGACTGAAATCGTAACTCGTGCAAAAGTGCTTAATGGCTGGCGAATTTGCGCGCGGGCCCGGGTCGCTACGTCGAGCGCATTGCGCAAGATTGTTGTTACGTCATTCTGCGTCAGTTCATCGCCTGCGAGCGCCGCGCCATCCGTGCCACCAATCGGCGGATAACGGGGTGTTCCTGCTGAATCGACAAAAACGAACGCATCCAGGCCGGGAAACAGGTTGGCAGCATCTGGTGCTATGCCAGAGGCGTTTGTGCCAAAAAGTGTTCCGTCACGAATAACACCATCGGTGTAACCGACCACGCTAAGCAAGGCGCCGGTCGCAACCGGAAGCGTGGCAAAGGCGGGCGCAGATGCCGGATCACTTGCGAGGTCTGAAAATCCAACATCACTAAAACGAAACGTCTTGCCCTCGACGGTAATCTGGTCGCCACGCCGGTCCTGCGGTGCGGCAAAGCCGAAGGTCGCAGCATAGGCGATCATTTCGTCAGCATCGCGGTCACTGTCGGTTATGACCGGATCAGCTCCGTAAACGCCATCGGCGATAACGCCGACGCCACCGACCACGGTGCCATCTTTATACAGCGGGAAGCCACCCGGATCCGCCGCCAGGCCCAGCGGTGATCTGTGAGGGCCTGCACTGACGCCAATACCGTCAAATGGCTGGGTAAAATCGGAACAAGCCAGCTGGCTGAACTGGACGCCAAACAAGGGTCCGCCAGGTTGAAACTGTTCTCCCGGATTGAAATGGTCCTGCACGATCTGGCTTGCGGTTCGGCTCGAAAACGCATTGCCCTCGGAGGACAGGTAGGCACCGGTTACTGCTTTTGCGATTGCTGCGAGGTCATCCAGGTTTGCCGCAACCGGAGCAACCGGCAATAGGATGCCCTCCAGACCCGCGGTGACCGGTGTCGCACCGCCGACGCCGGCTGTCGTTGATATCAGTACATCACGATTGGCGGCGTTGCCCATGCGATAAACCGCCAGGACATTGCCAACCCGGTCAACGACTGCCACGGTAGCTTCAACATTTTGTGCCTGTGCTTCGGCGACTGCTTGTGCAATTACCTGCTCGACATCGGCGACCAGCATTCCGGCAGCCGTCGCTGCACAATTGCCATCACAATTGTTTCCCGAATCGGTCCCCGCATCGCTACTGGTCGGGCTGCCACCCGAACACGCTGACAGAATAAGAATCCACAGAGGCAAAAACAGCTTATTGCGATTTTTCATGGCTGACTCGTTTCTATAGTGGCGGTGTAGTCACTGGCAAATGGATGATAGGAATGACAATCGATACAACTTGTCGTCACACGTTCCGGCGTTGGTTTATCGCTGTGGCATGCCAGGCAGGTATCGATGTCCGGAATAAGCAAATCGATGCTCTGCGACGATTGATCGGCGCCGTGACAAACCAGGCAAGCCGCGTCACCGGTCTTCTCATTCATTACCTGGTGGGAAAGGTGATCGAAGCGGCCCGCGGAAAAATAATCGGTGGCCAGTCGCACCGGGTGTACCTGGTAGCGCGCATAAATTTCACTGTTCACATGTTCCTCGACGATATGGCAGCTGACACACCCTCTTACCGTGAACTGCTCGCGAATATCCTCTGCCGCCGCCTGCGCTGCACAATTGAACGCGGTATCGACACACTCACGTGTGCTGTTGTCCTTATCGGGAATTCTGCGCCGTACGACGGCCTCCTGTGGCACGCTCGGATCGCTGAACTTACGCAAATACTGGCCCTCCAGCGCGAACATGACTTCTACCGGCTGACCATGTGGCAAGAGGCGATCCGGCATGGTCGGGTCAAACGTTAGTTCGTGACACTCAACACATTGCGTTTCCATTGTTATTGGCACGAAATGTTCCCGGTCCAGGGAAAGTTCGTGACAATTTCCGCAGCCAAGCGGGTTGCCATCGCGCAGGTCGGTAACCAGTTCTGCATCCAGGTGCGTGTCATGCGGAAACTTGAGGTTCGACATTTCTACCGCGTTGCTGACCGCTTCACTTTGTTCCTGCCACTCGAAAGACAGTCCGGTTCCGGCTCGACTGCTGACTGGTTTCAGCAACGTTGCGGCAAAAGCAGGATGATCGGTCTCGGAAAAACCTGATACCGACGCAATACTTCCGGCAACTGACAACTGATCGGAATCGATATGACAATCGGTACACAATGAATCCGCGCGAATGATCAGGTGTGGCTCGGGTTCATTGTGTTCCAGATGACAACTTGCACAGCGGGGCGTCGGCTCGAGTGTACTTATTGCCGCCATCGTGTCGGCATGCACATGATCATTGATGCGCTCGTGACAATTTAGGCAGGCTGTATCCTGCACGCGCTCGAAATTCTGCATGTGACACTGACGACAGTCATCGCCGATCGCAAGTGTATGTGCCGGATGCAAAGGACCGCTGGTCCAGAATGCGTCGCTGGGAATCCAGGCCGTATCCGCAAAGCTGTCATCACCGCTACTTTTGAGAAACATTGGCAGCAGGAACGCGAGCACGATCAATAGACCCGAGATTGTCCAGGCGGCAGAGCGGATGGAGAACCAGGATTGGTAAAGGTCTGTGCGAAATGCGCTCTCGAAAACGCTGGCATCGACATTCGCGTCGAGCTCGATCTGGATACCGTGGTCAAAACCCGCCGGTGCGTCTACGAGCATGAGCCGATTGCCACCGATTTCAATAACGTCCCCGGTTGACAGCGTTGCCGACGTAAGCTCTTCACCGTTGACCAAAACGTTGTAACCGCGGCGACATTTAATCGCCAGCCCGCCCGGCGCAGCCGTGAGCTCTGCATGTTCCGCGCCGACGTTATTCCCCAGCACCTGGATCGAGCGGTCCGGGGCACTGCCGAGCGTAATCGTATCCGCGGAGACTTCGACATCGCGATATTCGGCAATGCCATCGGCGCTGGGTCTTATTTCTCTTAGCAGTACATCCACGGCATCACCAGTAAATGAACGTCGTGACGATATGAATCACGAGCGCTATGAGAAGTGCGACTGATATTGGGATATGAATCAGCAGCCAGATCCTGATCCGGCCACGCAGACGAATATCGTGAGAAACCCGGCGCAATACAGCCTGACGCCGGCAAAAAACTTCGAGAAGCTCCTGTAGTAATTCGGTTTCGGCAACTTTGTTGGTTTTCGGTAAGCGACCCGCAATGAAATCGATGACAGGTTGCTGGTCCCTGTTACTAACTGGCTTGCCACCGTCGGATCTCGCGCCGGACGATGGCCGTATAAAGAGTGACTGATCCTTGCCAACCAGTTGTGCGTATGCGCCACCGCCAATTGCGGTGCGTTCTACGGCACTACGTACTGCCAGGTTGATGTCATCAGGACTTTTTGCGCCGAGTTCGCGGGCGCGATTGTCCAGTGAGAAAAGCTCCGCGAACAGTGCCGATCGCGACGACCCGGAGCGGTTGGCAGTCATCGAATGCGGGTAGTTGATATAGGTGTAAATGCCGTAGAAACCGCTAAAGATGACGAAACACATCATCAGGTAGGCCAGCGAGTGCACGTTCCAGCCCAGCTGCCCGGCGCTGTGCAAAGTTGCGACGATAAGCAACGCAGTCCCGAGGTAAACATGGGCGGAAGTCCAGCCAGCCACCGAGCCAAGTGACGATGAGTAACTGCGTTTCCTGATGCCCAGCATCAGCAACCAGACAATAAGGAGCGCGCCAACAGTTCCCAGGACATACCCTTGCCAGGTGCCGCCATTCGCTGGCTGAAAGCCGCCCTGGGTCGAATAAAGTATTGCTGATATCACCACCAGCACCAGTGACCACCACAAGTAGCGGTTGTTGGCGTAACGCAGAATGCCAACATGGATCATCGACGGCGTTCCTCGACCAGGTCAATAAATTGCGCAGGACCTATGCGCATTGCCGCACCGGTGGGGCATGCGGATACACAGGCCGGGCCACCTTTTTGCCCCACGCAGGCGTCGCACTTGGTGGCCTTCTTGCCTTTCTTTTTCGCCGCGTCTGATACCTCGTAGTCGTCCTCCTGGCCAGGTCCGCTGCCGCTGCCAAACATCAGCCAACTGAACAAACCGGGTTTTGCCGGGGCGTCATAATTAAGGCTGATTACCTTGTATGGACAATTGGCAACGCAGTTGCCGCAGCCGATGCAGGAGTCGTTGATATAAACCTCGCCACTCTCAGCCCTGCGAATGGCATTCGGCGGGCAGTCCTTCATGCAGTGCGGTTGCTCACAATGCCGGCAGGAAATTGGTATGTGCACTTCAGCTAACGTTGGGCCCTCTTTTCGGTTAAGCCTCGATATGCCGGCATGCGTTTCTGCACAGGCTTTTTCACAATTGTCACAACCAATACACAGTGACTCGTCAATGACGAGCACGTTGGTCGCCTCACCGAGACCCTCTGCCATCAGGAATTCCATGACCAATCCCGATTCGGGTCGGACCGCCATGCGTGCTTTGTCAGTCACATTCTGGCTGACCGTTTCCTGGAGAACCTTTATCTGGCCCTCGTCCTTGCGCACCAACTCGATGAACTCCGGACGATTGACCTCAATAGTTTCGACGGCGACAGTCGCCCTGGCGGATTCGCGCCGGGTCGGATCACCCATGAGCGCCATGTCACCAATGCGCCGACCGCCGCGTACTTCACCAACCAGCACCGCTTCGCCATCGACCATGCGGGAGAGGGCGACACCGCCGGAGCGAATGATGTGCAGGCTGTCACCTTGTTCACCTTCAGTGAAAATGATGTCGCCAGCCTTGAAACTGCAAACCTGCACCCGCGAACTGATGTTACGAAGTTCGGCAACGTTAGCGCGCGGGGCAAATTGTGCCTGCAACTCGCGGACCACAAATATCCACTCAATGCCTTCACGAACTGTATCGTTGGAGTTCATCAGTTTCAGCATCGTGCGGCGTGGGGACTCAACGACGATGCAACTTGCGCCGGCAACCGCCCGCTCCAGGCGTGGTCGCCCGGACAACAAACTCATCTCGCCGAAGAATTCGCCACGCGACAGAGTTGTTTTATCAATGACACCAGCACCGTCTATGTCCCGTTCGAGAGAGACTTCGCCATCGACAATCGTGAAAAATGAGGTGCCGAACTCGCCTTCCTCGTAAATTACATCGCCTTCGCGAATTACACGAGTCGTACGTGGCGGTTTGGTATTGGCGGCGAATTTTTCGGCAAGCAGATCGGCTTTTTTTCTTGCTTCCCCATACTCCGCACCATCGGGGTAGGAAACAATGATGTTGCTTTCGATAACCAGTTCCCTGAAGGCGAGAGCATTCAGCTCACCAAACATGGGTATGAGGCTTTGGAAGCGCTCGATCAGGTCGTCGACCTCGCGCTCATATGGCAAACCGTGAAACTGGTATTCGAGCAGCGGATGATCGGCTGGTTGTATGAAGTTGCCACCAATGAACTCGACCACGTCGTAGCCCTGGTTCATTGCCTGCTTGATCAGCGGATAACCGGCCAGTGAACCGATGATGTAAATACCGGGGCAATTGCTCTCGTAATGTCGTGACAGTTGCGGAATCGCATCGCGCTTGTTGCTGGGGAATTCCACGCCGATAGATTCAACAAATTTTCTCGGCGGGATTGCGCCCAGTCGTGCAATGATCCGGTCGCAAGGCTGCTCGATCTCGCCCTCAGGCGTATCCAGTGTCGCAAGCAAAGCGTGTTCCGCACCATCGGTCTGTACGACCGATTTGATCGAAGTGGAATAGTGGCACTCGAGCCGTTCGTCGGGATTGCTGATAGCGGCAAGAATAGCGTTCAGGTTGCCCTCTTTTGCCCGGCTGAACTCATCGCGCCGGTTAAGGATCCAGACCTGGTTTTGCTCTGCCAGCGCAAGGGCATTTTCGATCGCCGCGTCACCGGCACCGACGACCAGAACCTTTTCTTCGTCATATTCTTTCGGGTCATCAAGCTGGTATTGCACCCGCGGCAAGTCCTGACCTTCGACGCCAAGCTTGCGCGGGTTTCCTTCCAGCCCGATAGCCAGGACGACGGACTCTGCCACGATAGTAGAACCGTCAGTCAGCGCGATACTGAAATTGCCTTTGTCGCCCGTTATGCTTTTGACTTCTGCGCCAAAGCGAATATTGGCGCCGGTCTTTTGCAAATCCTCCTGCCATTGGCCGAGAATCTGTTCACGAGCACCGGCAGAAAAACGCATGTCGCTGCGCAGATCAAGAAAGCCAGGTTCGGCCATGACGTGCTTGCCTTTCTGGTATCGTTGCACGGTCTTGGCATGCACACCGAAACCTTCAAGGAGGATATGTGAAGGAGAGGCTGCGCCGGACTCAGCATCCAGTCGGGCAGCACGGCCTGCGGCACTCAGACCAGCCGGACCCGCACCAATAATGGCGATGCGATAGCTATCCGTCGCCATCAGCTAATCCGTTTAGCATTGCCCGACCCCCCCCAGGACCACCTAATCTAGAATTGGCCGCGTAGTCCCACCGAGAAAGTACTGCTGGACATGTGATCGCTACCAACCAGGAAATCGAATACGCCATAGAGCTGAATTCGTTGTGAAAACACTGCTGCCAGGCCTACGCCGACCAAGCCAAAGTCGGTATCTATATTGTCACTGGTCGCCTGGAAGCAGGAGAAACACTGCGCCGTATCGAGGCTGAAAAATCCCGGGCCCGCAGCACCGACGAGGCCCTGATTGGCCAGCAGTTCTTCAACAGAATACTTGGCGATCAATTTCTGCGGATCGTCGCGGAACTCATGATGCCACTCAGCGCGAAACTGCGGGCTGAGGATGCCGAAACTCTTGCTGAATGCCCGACTAAATGAAACACCCAGGATAGACTTGAATGAATCCACTGTCTGGTCCGCATAACTCAGGGTCAGGCCGCCACCGGCAGGATCAACCTCAGTGTAGCCATCGATGCCAATATCACGGTAGGAGAGGCTGAGTGACGTGGTGATATCCCAGTTGCTCTTGTTCACGTCGTATCCAACGGTCGCGCCGCCGGAAAAGAAATCACCGCTTGTGCTGCCTAAAAGCCTCGCGTCAACGCCGGGGCAGGGCGTTGCGATCGGGCATGTATTGGCCGAGGTGTAAAACGCGCTACGATCGGTGTCACTGTCAAGGCTGCCAAACGACAGGATGCCGTCGAAGTACCAGTTGCCGCTATAAAAAGCGCCGAAAAGCGAACCGCTGGTGCTGTCAACATCGACGCCGCCACCATTAACATTCACGTTGGTGTCAAACTCCGCTTCGTAATTGTCGGTGCCGATTGATACGCCGATGACACCGGAATTCAGCATGTAATCCAGGCCAAGGGTGACACTGGTGGCGTCGAAATCGAAGCCGTCTTCGGCATCTGTCTGGTCACGATCACCGGTATTGAAACTGCCTTCGACGAACCAGCCGAGCCGACTGCCGGCGACTTCATAGTCACCTGCCGCGCCACCGCCGCTGAGTGATACCTGGTTGTAAGTTGGTGAGTTTTTATCTGGATTGTCGTAGGGGTCAGAGTAGGCAACACGCCCACCGGCGCCCGCGCTGGTGCCGCCCAAGCGCAACGCGTTCAGCCGGCCTGCAATATTCGAGAACTGCGCATTGGTCACGCGCGTCGACATCGTGCTCTGGCTGAACAGTTCTTCACCGGCGACGTTTTGTACTGCTGAAAGAAGCTCCGGGCTGCTGAGACCGAGGTCGCGTGGTGGTCGATTGCCGGTAGGGTCTGTTTGCAATGCAACTGCGGTCTGTACCATTTCATTGCAGCGCAGGAACAGGTCGCCTTCCTGACCTTCCAGCGCAAAGCCGCCCTGGCCGGCAAGCGTTCCACAGGCCCGCTGCACAGCGTTGCCCGTCTGTATCTGAATGTCCGTAGCGCCGTTAGCCGGATCGTTGACGAAGTCCGCCAGGTTTTGAGAATACGCTTGTGTCGCGAACATCGCGCAGCAAGAACCCATTATGAAACGGCCTGCCGTTATTATTTTCATTGCCCCTACACCCCTGATTTTCTAATTATTATTCGAGTCAGTTACTTGCGCGTTTGTGTTGCAAGTACTGCAAATTTCTTATTCCTGGGCCTGGCTATCTGCAACCCCCGATCAACTACCGCTATTTCTTTTTATACGCTGTCCTGTGCGGTTGATGCCCGTGCAACCATCAATGGTTTCTGCACGGGAACAAAGAAGAAATCTCCGCCCCTGTGCCCGGCATCCTGTAGTGAAGTATATGACGGCGTTACGCGGTCCGGGTTTTCGGCTTTTTCGCGAACCCGCGATCCCAGCTCATATGAAAGCATCTCACCGCTAAGAACGTTCTCATTCTGCCGTAATATTTCCATGAAATATTTCGCGAACAGGGAATGTGTACGATCGCCGTTCTCGTCGCTAACTGGCACATTTGCGCCTGACGTTAGCACAACCCGGGATTTCAAGCTGGCCATCTGCTTGAAAATATTTGGATCCACACCCCGACCAAGTGCCGCCGACTTCGGCTGCACGCGTCGTCGTGAAAAACACGAGTCGGTCACGACGAGAATACGTTGCGCATCGATTTGTTTGATCTTGTCGCTGATATGCTCCGACAATAACCACGTATTACGCAGCTCGGGATCAGCATCAACGCCCAGCCAGTAGGCGCGATCCGGCGGGCCGTCCGGCGTACTGCCGCGACCTGCGTAATAGACCATCAAATTGTCTTCGTCTGTCAGCGTATTGGAGTAGTCGTGCAGAGCTCGCATGATCATATCGTCAGTGGCGTCAGTTAATACCTGCACTTTAAAGCCGTAACGCGTGACCAGCAGTTTTTCAATGTCACGCACATCGCGAATCGGTGTGCTTAGCCGCGGCATATTGACGTATGCCTCATTCGCAATCAGCAAAGCGTGAAAGCCTCCGAGGTTCGGATCTTCTTCCGCCGATTGCGCCATGCGCAGAACCGAAAGGGCCTTTGGCACTTCGATCGCCACCGTTGCTGTCTCACCTGCTTCGCTCTTAAGCGCGGCCAGGCTCGCAGCACCCTCATCCGCCTGCTTTTCCAGCGCTGCAATTTGCAGGTTTTGCAAATTAATCGTGCTTTCGGCGGTGGCGACCTTGGCACGTAGCAATTCGAGCTCAGACTCGCTCGCATTGCTGGCAACGGCCATTTGCTCCTGAAGCTCAATCTGATCCCGCAGCAGCCCGGACTCAAGTGCGGATTTTTCTGCACCGGCATCCTCCAGTGCGCCGCGCAGGTTGACGGCTTTCTGCCTGGCCATCGCCAGGCTTGCCTGCATGCGCGCATTGCTCAGGTCGGACTGTTGCGCCTGGGCGCTTTGCTGCGACTCGAGTTCGTTTACCCGCGCTCTGAGCTGCTCGGACTCGATTGCGAGTACGTCAATTTCACGCTTGCGGGCACCTAATTGGCTATCTTTGTTCGTCAGGCGCTGTTTCGATTCAGCATACAAAGTGTTGAGCTCTTGCTTGTCAGCAGAGTAATCCTGCTTGAGGCGCCCCTGATCGTTTTGCAATGCGGCGACGTCGTTGTCGTAGCGCACTTGCAATACAGACAATTCCTGTCGCAGACCGTCTGCTACCGCCGTGCTTTGCGAGCTGGCGAGCTGGCTTTTCATGTTGATCAGCTGTGCTTCAAGACTGGTGACGCGAGCTGTCCCGGATGCGAGCTCCGCTTCTTGCACAGTAATATAAGCGGCAGCGTCAGACTCTGAACGGGAGCGGGCCAACAGCATGCGTTCTCTTTGTGCAGCTACCTGGTCAGATTCCTCGCGAAAGGCGAGTTGCAGATCGCGAATTTCTTTGTTGGCGTGGATAAGCCGATTCTCGGCTTCGGCCAACTGCACAGTGACTGAGTTAGCATCCTGCTCGGCAAGCTCTGTTCTAGCGAGTAGCTCGCGTAACTCCATTTGAGTTGCCTGTCCTCCGGCCAGCTGCAAGGCAAGTGAAGAATCGGCAGTATTACGCTCGCGTTCCAGGTCGAGGATTGTTGCCTGGCTATGCTTAAGTTGCTGCGTAACGCTGGCCAGTTGTCCTTCAAGCTGCGTAATTTGCGGTGAGGATGCATTGGCCACACCGCGTTTTGCTTCTTCAAGGTCGGCGACCAGCCCGGTAATTTGCAGGTCTTGTTGACGAGCGCTATTGCGGGCGGCGGTTAATCTTGCCTGCGTATCCATGAGCTCCAGCTGTGAATCAGCCAAAGCGCTATTTGCAGCATTGAGTTGAGTGGCGAGATTTGCCGCGAGAGCGTTCGCGTCGTCGATCTTGTAAGAATAGTCCAGAGCATCGCCAAGGCCGGACGCCTCACGTTGCAAATTCAACGCCTTTAAGGCGTCCTGCTCAACGCCAAGACCACGTTCATATAAATAGCCCAGTTCCTGCTTGGCCTCCGCATAGCCCTGGTCCGCAGCCAGTTGGTACCAACTCGCAGCCTCCGGGTAGTCGATGTCGACGTTATCCATGCCGTTGGCGTAGATACGCGCAACGTAATACTGGGCTTCGGCATCGCCGTCTTTGGCCGGCACCATCCAGCGCTGCAAGGACAATGTACCGCTGGCCAGATCACCGAGGGTGTATTCGCCACCACGTGTTCGACAGACAATAGCGGATGCTCTAATCAACCGGCCTGGTGTCAGGTAGTTGCGAGTGCCACCGAGTCTGCGCAATTTTCCCGGCAACTGACAATCGACGACAATCGCATCTTCCATGTTGGCAGCGGCGATGCGAATTCTCTCTTCAGTTTCTTCGCTTTCCTGTGCGCTTGCACACACGACCACCAGGCCAAAGCCCAATGCAACCATCGCGCTTCGCTGCCGTAGTTTCGAATACTTGGTCATCAAATTCATAGCATTATATTCCTGCCAACTCATTGTGCCGCGTGTCTGTTAAAGCCGGGCTTCAGACTACTCCTTGTGCTGCCATCGCGTTGGCTACTTTGACAAAACCAGCGATATTGGCGCCTTTCACGTAATTCACATAGCTGTCATCACCGTCAACTACTCCGTGCTCAGCACATCGATCATGGATCTTCTGCATGATCTCGCGCAGGAGCCGCTGTAATTCGTCTTCGCTCCAGGTGATTCTTGCTGAATTCTGGCTCATTTCGAGACCAGAAACAGCGACACCGCCCGCATTTGCGGCTTTACCCGGCGCAAAAAGGACTCGCGCCTCCAGAATGTGTTCCATGGCTTCGGCACTGGTCGGCATATTCGCGCCTTCAGCGACGCCGCGAAGCCCGTTACCGATAAGCGTTCTGGCGTCGCTAATATCCAGTTCATTCTGTGTTGCACAAGGAAAGGCAAAATCGCAGGGGACAACCCAGGGTTTGGAGCCATCGCCATGAAATTCTGCGCCAAACTTGTCGGCATATTCGGAAATTCGTCCGCGACGGCCCGCTTTTAATTCCTTGATGAAGGCAAGCTTTTCTTCGTCAATGCCGTCCTTGTCGTAAATGAATCCGGATGAATCGCTTGCGGTAACCGGCTTGCCATGCAAATGCAGGATTTTTTCAATCGCGTGCTGCGCGACGTTTCCGGATCCGGATACCACGCAGGTTGAACCTTCGAGATCCTGACCGATGCGATCCAGCATCGACTCCATAAAATACACAGCGCCGTATCCGGTTGCCTCGACGCGAATAGGGCTGCCGCCGAATTCCATCCCTTTGCCGGTCAAAATACCAACAAAGCGATTAGTAATCCTTTTGAACTGGCCGAACATGTAGCCAATTTCCCTGCCGCTCACGCCAATGTCGCCGGCCGGTACGTCAGTATCCTCGCCAACGTGACGGTATAGCTCGTTCATGAACGACTGGCAAAAACGCATGACCTCGAACTCGCTTTTGCCCTTGGGATTGAAATTGGAGCCGCCTTTGCCGCCGCCCATGGGCAGGCCGGTCAAAGCGTTCTTAAAGGTTTGCTCGAAGGCGAGGAACTTGAGGACGCTTTGATTGACCGACGGATGAAAGCGCAGCCCGCCCTTGAACGGTCCTATAGAGTTGTTGTGTTGCACGCGATAACCGCGATTGACGCGAATATGACCCGCGTCGTCCTGCCAGGTCACTCTGAACGAGATCACACGTTCCGGTTCAGATATGCGCTCGAGCAACTGCAGTTCATTAAAGTGAGGATTCTGCTCGATGAATGGCAATACATCCGCCGCAACTTCTCGCACTGCTTGTATAAACTCAGGCTGGCCGGGATTGCGTTTTTCGACGCCAGCAACGAACTCGATAAGACTGGGAACCTTTTCTCGTGACATGGGTGCGGTATCCTTTGCGCAGATTTCGTTATTATTATTATCTAAAGATCAGCAGACCTTCGCTTGTAGCTGTCAGCAATGTTTTTGCCTTACGCAAATGGGCTGGTTTTCCACTGCATGTGTGGACATGCCATGAATGCGGACCGGCTTGAGATTTATAGTTTTTTTAAGTTTGTCTCAAGCAGCCGAGAGCGGTGTCAGGTCGCGCCGTAGCTGACCCCTAAGATTAGTATTTCGGCGTCAAATTGCAAGGGCTTCAGCTATTTAGCCCTATTCTGGCGTGTTTTTCGGCGATTTTGCCACGATGCCCGTGTTTTTGCGCATTTGTAGTCGCTCGATCAGTCATCCGGCTAACGAGCAACGATTGCCGACCAATATTGTTTCCAGCCACTCGCGTGTGAACAGGACTGCACGATACGTCGCTCTGCATTCTTTGCGGTGGCAAAATATGCATCCGTAATCTGCGGCGGAATAATGTGATCATCCCGGCACTGCCAATGGATTTCTGACATCAAACCAGGCAGGGCCGCTGCAGAGTCGAGAGGACCAAGATCATTGAGCGGCGAGTACTCATGGAATTCTGTCCATGCCCGGGGATCCAGGTTGGCAGCGATCGTTGTAATTGCTACCAGGTGGTCAACGCATGAGCGCATGCCAACGACGATCGTGCCACCACCCGAATAGCCGATTAGTTGCACGCTCTGTGCGCCGTACTGACGTGTAATCTCGTTGGCCGCGAGACACATGCTGTCGACGATCTCGCGTCCGTAGCGATCGAATGTCCACAGCCGTGGCTCGCAGCCTTTGCTGGTGGACAAGCCGAAATAGCAGGGTCGCCCGAGATAGACAGCGGTGCCCACCGACTCCTTCATCAGGCGCAGCAAGACCGGGTTCGACGGCGTGGGATCGACGGCTACGCGCGTGTCACGAATCCATGGCGTGCCATCGCCTTCGACGTAGATAAGAAGGTGACTACCCGGTACGTTATTCTCAAGGATCAGGTGCTGAAAGCGGCCTGTGTCGAGACGCCGGGTTTGCAGCTCCTGATCGGCAGCCAGTTTTCGCCACTCGGGGCGCAATACGCATCCTGCAAGAACGAGTGAGAGAAGAGTAATAAACAGCGACCAGGCTGGTCGCATAACGGGTGAGACTTTATTGACCAGCACAGGTTTCCGGTGATGCATCACAAATGCTGCGCTGCAGTCGCAATACGGTGCTGGTATTTGGAATTACCCGGTCAGCATCTCGCGTTAAAGCCATTGCTGGAGCGTAATTTTTTGCATCTCGCAAATCGCCTGCTGTTGAGAGGTACAGATCAAATGCAAGCTGTCTGAGTTCCAGTGCCGCCTCGTAACCAGGATCAACCTGTAACACAGCATCAGTCAATTGCACGACACTATTAGGGCCAAGGCTCAGTACATAGGACAAATCCTCGGCCGTGGCCTCCGCCGGAATCGATGCAAATTGATATTGAGCGATACCCATCAAGCTGTCGACTTCCTCCTGTTGCTCCACGGTCAAATCGATTCTCGGAACAGGTGTATCGGTTATCTCTGTTGCCATCCGGCCCCGGTCATCCATCGCTTTGTCTTCGACGGCCAGGCCGTAGTAGCGCACACTAAAAATCGCGACCACCACCGCCACCGCTGCTCCAATATAAACTGCGGTACGGCGCTTCGATCGAATGACCGCTTGCGGCGCCAGTCTGTTGAGCATATGCCGAACGGATTTGATTCTGTCGTCGCGGCGAAACTTAAGCGAATCAACGAAAGCCGACCATTGACTGCGAGCAATTTTTTCGATCTTTGGTGGCTCGAGATTTTGACTGAATGCTTCCCTGGCAGACTGCCCGTCAAACGGGTGCCGACCTGTTAAAAGCAGGTAACCGACGCATCCCAGTGCGTAGATATCGTCGCGCGGGTCCGGAGTGTCCTGGTTCCACATCTCGAGCGATGCATATGCCGGTGTCAGGCTGCCAAGTCTGGTGCCAGGATCAAATACTGTTTGTTCAGCTTCGGGTTCGTTGGCCACAGGAATCGGTCGGGAAATACCGAGGTCGAGCACTTTCACTGTACCGTCCGTGCAGACGAAAATATTTCCGGGCTTGATGTCGGAATGCACAATGCCTTTTTCGTGGCCGTATTGCAGTGCCAGGCCGACGCCTTCGATAATCGGCCAGGCATCTTCGAAATCGAGCCCTGCTGAGTAATCCGACTGCAGTAACAGATCCAGCGGGCTACCGTTAAGCAATTCCATTGTCATGTAAAAATGTGGACCGTCGCGAAAAAATTCGTGCACTGTAATTACGTTGGGATGGGCCAGCGTTTGCGCGCGTCTTGATTCGCGTTGCAACGCGATCATTGAATCCGGGTGTTCCTTGAAGCGTTCACTGAGAACTTTCAGCGCGATATTGGGATTACGATCCTGCGCTTCAGCCCGGAGGCGATCGCGCGCCTTGAAAACCTTGCCCATGCCACCGCTGCCCAATTCCGAGAGCAGTTCGTATCGACCACCAACTATGGAGCCAATACAGAGTATGGCGTCGACGCCAGTAGCGCCGCTTGTACTTGCCTGGTCTGGAATACGTTCGGCATCGGTATCAGAACCCAGTTTCGTTTTGTCGGGGTCACGTACGAATGTTTCCTGCACCTCGGCCTGCTCCGGTGCCGCGTCGTTCTCCGGGACTTTTCCAAACGCTGTGAAGTCGGGAGCATCGAAAATGCCTGATTCCCTCGGATCCGGACCCCGATTGCGTGTGGCCATATGCGAAATCAACACGTTCTTCAGCGAGGTGCATACGGCTGCCGACAGACGCCCGTCTTTCTCGCCCGCATCGAGCCATGCGGCCGCTTTCGTTGCCAGCCTGGGTTCCTCTTCGAGAAGAATGCCAAACTGTCTTTGCAGCTCCTCGAGTCCGATAGATCTCCCGAGAAACTGCTTGAGCAGGTTTTGCAGTTCCAGCATTGGCACGATTAGTGGCAGCTCCAGGCAAAAGTGAGGAAGCCCATTAAATAGGAATTATCAACAAAATGAATAGCATCAGTTAGCAAAACAGCGAGAACATCCAGCGGTCATTCCTTCAGGGTTTCCATAGTGCGCAAAGTATCGTCTGCCATAAGAACGCCCAGTCGGACTTTGGGACCTTCCTTGTCCAGTGATACCGTGGTCTCAGACCCAACCTTCCGGATATCGATGGCTTTGTTCTCGACGTAGGTACCATTCAGGCTTTCCAGGTCCCGCACGTACCACTCATCCCCCTCCGGATACACTTTCACGTGGCGCCTGCTGACCCGATCATCGCACAGTCGTATCTCAGCCTGATAATCGCGCCCTATCACGAATGCTGTCGCAAACCTGCGCTGAATCTTTTCACCCTCGTCACCCGTCCAGGACGCCTCCATAATACTGCGCCCATCCCGCCGCCTTGGCAGCGAGGCAGCCGTTGGCCCAATTGCATCACGCAGGACACTTTGCCGCTGGAGAGCGACATCCTGGCGATCGCGGAGAAAGCCCTTGCTGGTCAGATCATATTTCCAGGCGATTACAGCGACTACTGGCGTGAAACCAACGGCAACCACCAGAAATACGCGGATGGCCCAGTCGGGCATGCCGACAGCCGGCAGAAGATCGACCAGGCCCTGGGCAAGCAGCCAGATGGCAATGCCGTAGGCGCCGAGCGCGCGGAGCACGCCTCTGCGAGCCAGCTCTGCTGCCAGTTTCTTGATCATATTCGGCATACTCTAAAGTATATAGAATAGATTCCCGTTTGGTTTTGCAGCTATAGGCTCAAATACGAGCCAGGTGCCGACAATCCTGACGACCCGTCAATCCACAACAATCCTTCTGCACGAACCCTCACCAGGGTAAACACGATGGTTGGCGCCCGGACAGGCATAACCGTTAATCAGTACCCGGCGATAGTGCTGTGAGTTGTTCTCGAAACTTGCATGCGCAGTGTAGGGGCCGAAAAAAAGTGTATCACCGGGTTGTGCGGTAATCGTGACCGCATCATCGTCATGAAACTGCGGTGGTCTGCCCGGCGTGTATTCTGGATTATCGTAATCATGGTTGCCAAAGTCGACACGCCCCCATTGGGAACTGCCGGGCATGAATAACAGGGGCCCACTGTCGGCGGTCATTTCATCGAGTACGATCAGGGTTTGTACATAGCTGCCGATACCGTTGATGTCATCCCAGGTTCCGGCACCCTTGTCGCGATGCTGTATGTCCTGGTGCCAGCCAAAAATCACACCGTCATTCGGTCGTTTGAAATGCGCCTGGCTCAGCAACTGTTCCAGCACATTGGTTCCCAGCAACTGGGAGCAGGGCAGTGTCAGGCGGCGATCCGCACCAATCTGCAGCAGGTACGGCTGTGAACCACCGGCCCACACAACCCGCTTGATGATTTTCTGCTGATCTTTCTCACCGAGTACGAAGTGCGAACCACGATGCAGCCCGCTGCTCCTCAAGCTCGTCGCAGTGCGTTCGAGATCATCAAAACAGGCTTTCATTTTTTCAATTTCTTGCGCACTGAATAGCGCTTTGCTAGCGATCCAGCCAGTAGCAAAAAACTCGTCGACTTGTTGCGCGCTCAAACGCGGTTCGGATGCAATATTTGTCACGCTGGTGTTTTCCGTTAATTCAGGATTCATGTCAACAGCTGTGCGCAAGAAGACTGATTAGCAATAAGCGCGGACGGGCACGCCGGAGGAAAAAATTGCAGCATAATGGCGATCTCGACGGTCACATATCTGATGCAATCGGGGAGTAATAGTATGTACAGGAATTCACTCTTGTCCGGACTGCTAATCGTCCTGTCGCTGGGATCGAATGCTGTTATGGCAGAGCATTGGGCGAATGAGGCTATTCCGTTTAACCAGAGTGCTGGTTGTATGGAGGGGCCGCTGGCCGAATTTGGTCGATACATAGGCAACTGGAAGATAGACGATGCGGAACTACAGGATGACGGCGTCACCTGGGAACCCGGCGCAGGTGCTCGTTGGGACTTCGTTTGTCTTGGTAACGGCACGGCCATTCAGGACTTCTGGATGCCGAATGATGGCGGGGTCGGCACGAATCTGCGCACCTATAATAACGAGTCAGCATCCTGGGACATAGCGTGGTCCGTAACGGGCATGTCCGGCTTTGCCCACATCGAGGCAAAGCAGGAAAACAATGGCGACATTGTCATGATGTACAAGTCGCCACTACCTGATCCTCCGCGACGTATTACTTTCTTTCCGCCGGAGGAGAATTCCTGGAATTGGAAAATGGAAATGTCCTTCGATGAGGGGCAAAGCTGGACCGAGGTCTACAGGATCGTGGCAACGCCACTTTGATTTGGCGGTTTCCGGCGGGACTCGTCGATGGGTTAAACTCGAAGATCCGGAGTTCGGATATGGAGTGTTTCAAGCAATGATCAGGCGCAGCATGGAGATGTGGAGACATAGATTGACCCGGCGTATTCGCCTCGGTACATTTTTTCTGACGAGCTTCATATTTGTGGGTTGCTCAACGACGACTTCACAGAGCTTTCGGGTGGTAAAGGATTCTGAAGTTGAATCAAGTTATATCGCAACCGATGCAAATTTTGGCAAATATCGCCAGTTGCTCGGCAAAGATATGGGTATTCACTTTCCTACCAACACGCCGCTCAGCGAGGAGGAAATAGGCCGTATTCGGCAAATATTTCGCACCGCTTTTTTTGCCGAGCTTGAGGACTATGCCATTGTCACCGAGCCTGGGCCGAATACGTTGGCCGTAGAAGCTTCGTTAATAGATATGCGCTTTGGAACTACTTCAGATGTGCCGAAACTGCGCGGTGATCTGAGTTCACTGGCCAAACCCGGGCAGTTGTTATTCCTGATGGAATTGCGAGATTCTGAAACAGACCGTGTACTTGGCCGCGCGGCCGATAGCGCCGGAACGCCGCCGATGTTCGCCACTCCCGAGACCAACGCGACTGACTGGGCTAGTGTTGAGTCGGCAGCAGAACGCTGGGCCGGACTATTCCGGCAGTTCCTGGACAAAAACCTCAGCAACTAACCCGTCTTTAGCCAATGCGCTGGCAGCTGCCATGCGTGCATACGTGATTAACGTCTGTAGAATCATCGCAGCAAGCACAAGACAGCGGGGATACGCGTGCGACAGATAAAAGAAAGAAGTGCAGCGACTATTTGCGCGGGACTGATTCTGCTGCTTGCAGGCTGTGCTGCGCCGGTGCAAGTTGTTAAGACATTTGCAGATCCGGGCTATGCACAAGCCGCATTTAGCGATGTGCTTGTGATTGGTGTTGCGGGTAGTTATGACAATCGCGCCCTGTTTGAACGAACAATGGCTGCGCAATTGTCGTCTGCGGGTATTGCGGGGACAGCGTATTACACCGTCATCGGCCGGAATCAGCCGATTACCAGGAGTGACGTAAGTAATGCCGTTCAGGCACGTGGTTTTGATTCAGTTTTGCTAACGCGAGTAGTGAGCCAGGAAGTTAGCGCGTCAGAAAAAGCAGGCGCCTCAACCGCGACGGCGACGCGCAAGGATGA